>OGDN01000395.1_pt1 | contig 92413 bp, 62 predicted proteins | sample 1570271 | NCBI WGS metagenome assembly OGDN01 (sample SAMEA4384481, study PRJEB24528) | human gut metagenome | reverse complement strand
TATAAATATAAAACGGACGACCGAAACGTCCGATACGTTCCTGCCTGAAGATAGCGGGACCACCATCCTCACGCTTCACTGCCAGATAACAAATTAAGAACAATGGAGAGAATATCAATATTAAAACTCCCGCAATAAAACAATCCCCTATTCGCTTCACATTACGTTCAAAACCATTCATCCCATCTGGAATGAATTCTTCACCATACTTCATAATTAATTTTATAATTGATAGATATTCATATAAGCATTGACCATCTTGTCAACCGTCAAATCTTCATTAAATCTCTGCAAAGCATTTCTAGAGAAAAGTTCATAAACATCTTCATTTTCCAAGATATACTCTATTTTGTCCGCAAAAGACTCTGCTGTATTATCAACAGTATACCCATTGACACCATTCTCGATTATTTCGCAAATTCCACCAACATTTGAAGCAACTACCGGTTTTCCAAAGCTCATAGCTTCTAGAATCACCATAGGGAGTCCTTCATAATTACTGGGTAAGATAAATAAATCTGCTATTGAATTGTACATTCCGGCATTAGGAATATTTCCTAAAAAATACACATTATCTGGATGTTCTCGGACTTCATATTGATTGCCTATCCATACAAAAGCGTAATCAGGAAGTAACTTTGCAACCAACATAAACAGATTACTGTCTTTTTGGGGAGATAATCGCGCGATACAAAGAATAACTCTTTTGCATTTCTGAGTCAATCGAAAAGACAACATTTTGTCTGCTTGAATATAGTCGATACCATTATAAATACAGTGAACATTGTGGACAATCCCTTCTAACCTTAAACTATTTTCATCATAATGACTAACACCAACAATTGCCTTACATGCATGCTGCATAAATCTTTCTATTGGCAGAAACTTTCTATATGCTAAACGAATAGAATCAAATCCATGAACTGTATATATTATTTTTTTTGAAGGAAAAGCTATTCGTCCCAGCATTCCCGCTTTTGAAGAATGAAGATGAATAATATCCGGTTTATATTTATAATACAATCTGACAAAAGATAACAATGCTAAAAAATCAGAGATCGGAGACAGAGCTCTTTTTAAATGTTTTATATGTACTTTTTGTATATTCTCATTCAATCCCTTCCACATTTTCCCATCACCTTCTCCAGCTGCTACAATAACCTTGTGTTCTTTACTCAAGCTATTTGCTAAATTGATAACGACAGACTGAGCTCCTCCGAGTTCAGAAAGTGTTATAAGTTGTAAGATCTTCATTTTTCCAATACTATTTCATCGTAAGCTATCAATCTTTGTAGTACAATATGACCTAACTCCCAATCTGCCCAATTAACAAGTATGTCATTCTATCACACACGCTTACGTTTGTTAACACATAATATTTTTAACACGACCAAGGAAAGAATACAAAATATGGAATAACAATCTTATGGAAATCACTCTATATTATATCACCTAGAGATGACACTTTATTTTACTCTTTTTTTTTATTTCTTGTAGATTAAAATCTTCAAGCATTTCTTTAATCTCACACCACCCAATTTTAAAACAATCTTACGCCCAATACGCCGTGCAGGACTTTGCCAAGATTGGGAATAATGATGTATTGAGTGAGTGTTAAGCGTAATACGCAGTTTAGCATCTTCTACAGAAATTGGACAAAAATAATCCACAGGATAAATCCAAATACCAGCTACTTGTTGTATTCCGTTAGCATTTTTCATCCCATGAAAATACAGTAACTCTGTTGTATATTCTACTACTGTTTTTAAATTCAATGAACCATCAGTATTCTTGAAGTGCAACTTCACATATAAATCAAGTAATTCACGATATAAACCAAGACCTGAATTCGCTGCCAAACCAAGACCTGGTGCTACTGTTGTTTTTTTTCCTTCTATTGGATCAACTCCGCTTTCACAACCCATGAACGGACCACATTCAAGAATATCATCAAATGGTTTTACAACTTCTACATCTGTATCAAAATACAATCCACCATACTTATAGAGTATCTCAAAACGTGCATAGTCACTCACAAACGCATACTTTCCAGCTTCATACGCCTCCCTAGTATAAGGAATGGAATTCACATCAAAATTATCTTCATTCCATTCTTTAATTTCATAATCAGGTAAGTATTTACGCCAAGAAGCGATACACTTATTCGCCATCTGAGGTAACGGTTTACGCCCAAACCAACAATAATGAATAATTTTAGGAATATTATTTATAGTGTCCATTTAACATCATGTTTTATTACATTATTTCCTATATAAATAGCATTTTCCTCTTTCAGAGATCGTGTTACGACCAACCGGATGCTATTATTGCTCCATCTGGTATTATCCAACCTTTCAACATTATAACTCCAAAAGCTATCCAAACGTGATTACCAATATATACATTATTTTCAAAATTGAATCGTTTTCCATTGGTATCATAAATACGATGTCCCCATCAGTGTTCATAAGTGTTATATTGCGAGAAAAAAGGCAGTGGTTGCCCACTTGAACACCACCATTTCTAATATGAATTAATATGTTGCCAGTAATACGCAAACTATATTCAATAAATTCTAAATGAGAAAATGATGATTTAAAATAAGTACCAATATCAGTAGGACATATTTCGAAAAAATCTTATTTGTCTACGAGGTTTTTCTTGGTCGTGCATTGTTGGTAAATATAAACCCAACCGCCCCAGTAACAAACGTTGTTGAGAACCTACCCGAGGAATGCTCAAAGGCGATATATTTTTGTTAAGTGTACCGGGATTAACTGAAAAAGCAGTCTTCAATCCGCAGCAGCGAGCACTTTCCATTTCCCTTTCAGTAAAATCCAAACCATATAAACCATTAGGATAAGCAAAGGTACGAACTTCCTTATTCAGCAACATAGATAAAGTGTCCACTGACAATTTTATTTCTGACCATGACCGTTCAGATGTTTCATTAGCGAGTATAGGATGAGTCATTGTATGTGCACCTATCTCTACTAAACCGGAATCCTGCATTTCTCTCAATTCATCCACATTCAAAAATCCACGTTCCAAAGGCTTTATTTTATGTTTCTGTTTATATCGCGACAACAAGGCTATCACATCATCAATCTCCATTTCTTTGAATATCAAATCAAGAGGAAAACTCTTCATTTCAGATGTAAAAAGGCCCTCTTCCACAAGCATAGAACGCAACATACTCTCATCAAAACTGAGATATTCTTTATACCAAAAATTTTCTCCTGTCTGTGCAATGTGCGGACTGACAAAAATAGTAATAGGTACATTGTACTTCTTTATTATAGGAAAGATTATCCGGTAAGTAGACAGCCAACCATCGTCTACGGTTATATGACAACTATTTCGCAAATGGAGACCTTTATACAAATATTCTTCTACATCTTTATTGGACACAAGCCGATAGCGTTTCTTGAACCATAATAACTTCTGTTCAAAGTCTCGTAGTGATGTTTCGTCGTGGAGATAAAAGACAAAGTTCATATCAAATAATAGTTAAATAGAAAAAATAAATTTATAGAAAAAAGGTAAGGGATCTTTCCATGAAAAAATAGAGTAACAGTCCGCTTTCCACCATTCCTCAATAACTTTCAAAGTTTTTTTCCACTGCAGGTATTTAATATAGCTGATTTCGGTCATTCCATAAGTCCGATTCTTTTTCAACTTCATCATAGAAGCATCCGAAAGTATCCCCACAGACAAACACGCCCACAAATAAGGCATATTTACACCGCCTATCGTATAAACAAATAAATCACCATCCACTCGCAAATTTATTTCTAGAAAATACGCTTTACCCCCAGATACAAAAAATTCGATACTATATAAACCATCATAATCTATACTGTTTAAAAAATTATCAACTACGGTTCTATCGACATAAGGTTCTACAGATTCTTCCACATAAGCATATGTAGGCATACCCATATTACGAACAGATTGGCACGTCCCCATTTTGTACAATAATCCAGGAACTAAATTCTGCTCTATTGTCCGGCTACGCATACCAAGGATAGAAATTTCAAAGTCTGGTTTAATATACTCTTGCAACAACACTGAAGCACAATGAATACGTAATGAAATCAGAGCTTTTTCCAATTCATCACGAGAAACACAAATTCTGAAATCAGTCTTTTGTCCGGCACTACTTTTCAAGGGTTTCAACACACATGGATATGGTATATCATTAGGCAAACTAAATTGCCCATTACTCAAATTTATTTCTACAGAATAGGGTATATTAAAGCCCGACTTTACGGCAAGTTCAGTCATTACCCGTTTATCCATCCAGTAAGAAAGCATCCCTTGTTGCTCTCCACAGTTAGGAAGAATATATTTCTTTTTGAGTTCGCCATAGTTTTGGTCTATGACATCAGAAACTCTATCACTTGAAGAGAATACTACCACACGTTCTAAAAATGAGAGTTTTTTTAGTAATTCCAGCATTTCCACTTCATTAGAAACGACATAAGCAGTAGAAGCATATTTACTCTTCGTCACGAAGCTGCATTTCTTTAGTGGGTTTACCACAACAACTGTCGGTTTGAATCCCATAATACCCAGGCTTCTCACTACCCATAATGTATTGTAGTGATCTCCGCCAACAACAACTACATCATTATTTTTATCTTTCATATTTCAAAGTTGTTCTTTCTGTTCCTTTACCCAATTGGAATTTTACAAATCGGGTAAATAAGACAAAGCCTGATCTTTCAAAACCAACACGCGAAGCACGATTATAGCTCGCCACAATTGTGAGCATCCGTTTCTTTCCATATTCAGCAGCTTTTACGGATCTAAACAGATTTAAGTCTTTATGTAATCCTCTTCCCCTAAAATCCGGATGAGTATAATCATCCCAAAATAAGCTATCATCATTCATCAACAAGGCGCTTTCCAATCCCCATTGTTTTAGCGATATCCAGCCATAACAAACTAATAAGTCACCCTCATAATAACCATAAGAATGATTACCTTCTATCAAAAATGCCTGGCACATATCTCTCAATTTATCAGCAGTAAACCACTTACTATTGATTGTACTTTGTTGTTCAAAATCAGATAGATGAAGCTCTTTAAATGGCATTAATGAAACTTTCTGCAACTTGTTCACATCTTGCACATAACACGACCAAAAAGAAACATTCACGCCTATACATTTCAGACATTTACAGGTTATATTCAACAGAATTCCACCCAATCCATAACGTTTCCATAAATCTATAGCCTTTTTCATATTACAAATTTCACCTAAAATTAATCATTCATTTCCTACTTTTACGAAGAGTCTGACAATCGTGCCAATAGGCAATAAGACCGGGCAACATAAAAAAACGAGAGACCTTTCCAGTGTAACGTTTTTCAGAAGGACAGTGAAAATAGAAACGCCAGAATAATATAGCCCCCTTACATCTTTTTATCAGAGGGATAGGACTATGCCATACTTCCTCATAAGTTAACATAGAATAAACGGGATTTTTTATCCTATGAAAAAGACTATTAACAGTCAATCCATCCGGCAAATATTCGCATAAATAAATATTCTCATTAAAAAATAAGAGTTTGTATTTTTTCGCTATTTTGTACCATACCAATGCCTCTGGACAAAAAACTTCCCCGTCTACATCCGGAAAAGGATAGCGAGCCAATATCTCTGTAAGATACACCTCCGCTAAATCCCCATAAATATTGTATTTATATCGAAAATCAAACAAACTACACGCATACGTTTCAAATGATTTATTTCCTCCTACTCTTTCTCCATTGGAATATGCTTTCATACCGCATATACCAGCAAAATCTGGTTGATTACTTACTTTCACATAATTGTTTAGTACCTTTTCTACAGCATCAGTCGTCAGCCAGTCATCACTATCCACAATAAAAAAAAGTTTACCATATGCCTCTTTTACCCCACAATTGATAGCACGGTGTTTGCCACCATTCTTTTGATAAACATAGCGTACAGAGAAAGCTATTTCCTCTTTCCATCGTTCAAAAAGAGCGGGCGTTTCATCTTGAGAACCATCATCTACAACAAGCCATTCAAAATCTTTCACGGTTTGCTTCTTCAAACTCTCATAAAGTGCAGGCAAGCGATATGCTCGATTATATGTTGGGGTAAAGATTGTTAATTGCATAATAAGTAATATTTTTATTTAAAATATTGGTACAATGGTTATAAGAACGAAACGATATGTGAAAGCAAGCAAATATATAGACAATATACTCCAAATAATCAGGGATTTTCTATTTCGTACCAAAGTCAATAGATGTGGTACAATATAAATATAAATCAAATAATTGAAATACATAGCAATACGACTTCCCACTTCTACTTTTATTAGAATACCACATAATATAAGGGAGAATGCTGATAAGTATAAGTATTTGTGATACAAGTTCTGAGAAAGACCTTTAGCACAACTTCTGATAGCCAAGAAAACCAGAAACATTTCTAAATACGCCACAACATTCATGCCTCTACTACCATCCAAGTAATTTGAATAAATTTCACCACGCTCCATCGTCACAAATAAACTATCAAACAAATACACCAATCCACCAGTCTCTCCAATGACAAATGAAATAATAATAATAATAATGAGTAAACTTTCTTTTATTTTCAACTTCAATATAAAAGGAAAAACAAAGAAAAGTATTGCCGATGAATGAAACATCACAGCGATAAAACAAAAAAGAAAGTATTTCATATTATTATTCTGTGTCAACAGATAATGTACGGCCAAAGTCATGAAGCAAACTGCAAACATTTGCCTCAGTAACACAACACCTAACCACCAATGAAAGTGTGCCACAAAAATAGCAAGAGAGCAAATTGGTAATTTACTCCATTTAAAAAATGAAAAGAAATAAAAAATCAATGGCAAACTCATTATTATTAAAATAATATCATCAGTATTTTTTGTAATAATATTCCTTACAAACAAAGATAAAATCATAAATCCCTTTTCGTAGTTAAAAAGCATTTTTTGATTAGATAATGAGAAACCAAGATCAAGATTATTAATAACATTATAATAGGGGACATAATCACCGCTATGTTTATATAATCCCAATGAAAAGAAAAAAACGATCACAGCACCAATCCAATAGAGCAAATGAATTGAATATAGTTGGCTTCGGTTTATTTGCACATTGATTTCCACAAAAGAAAACAACAAACAGATACTTACAAGGAATAAATATTGGATAAGTATTTCCATATGCTTTTCAACAAAAACAAATTATTTTAGAAGCTTACATATCAATAAACCTGTAGAGGCTGGAAGTAATACTATAAAAAACCTTATTGCATCCTTTAGACCATAAACTTTAAAAGATAATTTTACCCTTTTGCATAACAACAATTTAAGTTTCTTTGCCATAAACACTCTATATTGATTTGTACAATCCATCTTACATAGTTCATTCATAGTCGTCCAATATAAAGTTTTAATTTGAGGATATAATTCCTTTCTATCATATCCAGTATTAATCCAAACATTACATTGTTCAACAACTTTAAACATACCGTCAAAGTGCTTACAAGATCTTTTCTCCGTAATAGAATCAAGACGATGAAAGTAAAAATATGTAACATGATGACAAATAGCCATTCTACAAGCACATGTAGCTAGCTGGAAGGACCATAATTCATCTTCATGATAGATATTAGGAAAAAAAAATAATCCATGCTCTAATAAAAATGTTCTTTTTATTAATTTATTGCAAGCCATCATATTCCATTTATGCGACGAATATAATTTTGTAATTTGTGAATTTGACCCAACAAAACTACCTGCAATAGAAACTTCTGTTTCAGAATCTTTGCTACTATACTCCATTATATGCCCAATAACAAAATCTGGCTCATACAACTTCACTAAATTGAACATTTTTTCAATACAATCTTCTGGAATGGCATCATCACTATCTAGAAAGTATATATATTCTCCGGTAGCATTATGAATCCCTGTATTCCGAGCCTCAGACAACCCCTTATTTTTTTCATGATTAATAACTCGAATATTTTTCGGACCTGAATATTCTCCCATTATCTTTTTGACGATTTCCATCGAACAATCAGGTGTACAATCGTTTATCAAAAGACATTCAATATCTGCATAAGTTTGATTCAAAACAGATAAAAGACATCGTTCAATATAATCAGCTACATTATAAATAGGAACAATCAAAGATATTTTCATAGAATAATATTAAAATATAGTACAATACTAACCACTCTGTAATCGCCCAAAACGTAAGTACTCAATTATCCATCAATTGAATTAATTAAAATATTTTTCAAAGACTGATATTCTTCACAAATAGCAGAATCAATTCTACTAAAACTTTCCATACAATAATAGGCACCAATATTCCTTAACACCTCGTCTATGTTTTTACATATTAGCACATTCCCTACCTCAGGTATTAAGTTATATACGCCACTAACTTTACAACTCAAATTATCTATTGCTAAACACGGAGTTCCCGTTATTATGGCAAAAATCATTCCATGAAGCCTATCTGTTATTACTAATTTAGCTGATGAAAATTCACTCCATTTATTTAACAACTTATTATTTCTTTGTTTATTCGATACAGGATTATGTGCCAAAGTAGATGTCTTTTTATACATAATACCTTGCTGCCTCAAACAATCAGTAATTCTCATTATTTCTACATCAAGAATAACCTTTTCTAAATCATTTCTAAAACAAAGCAAAACCCCATCACGATGATTCTTTTTCTTAATTTCTAAATCATTAATATATAAAACAATATCGGGAATACGAATAGAATGTACTCCTGCAAAATTATTCACACAGAATTCATACGAAGCTTGATCTCTTAAAGTAATTGTCAGTTTTTTAGCATGTTGATAAATTTCTCGATTTCTTTTTAGTCTATTTTCAGCCTGGAGACCTGACATATAAAAACAAGTCTGTGGGAAAAGAATTATAATATTATTACTATAAGTATCTATAATTTCTGTAATTTTATCATCCTCCATAGGCCATAATGTCCCCATATTACCACCACCATCAATAATTAGTATATCATCAATTAATATGTATTGCTCTATCAATTTTTTACTATTAATATAATCAATATTTGATATTTCTATAACCCTTTCAGCTAGTCCTATATCTTTCAACAACTTCCATTCTGCATATACGATAGCATGATCACCCAAATTAGAATGACAAGGAGTAGCAATGATAAAAACTAATTTTGTATAGTTAGAGCGTAGATTCTGTACCTTCTTTACAAAAGAAACTTTAAATCTATAGGCATAAAGTCTATTTACAACTAATTTCTTTATAACCGGCTTAATATTAAAAGGCAATATTTTTCTCAATAGATTAACAATCATATTTTTTTTAAATCCAATTTTTATTCAAAAGCATCCTGAGGGATGCAAGTTTTACCATCTCCGCCGCCGAATCAAATGCTAATTCATAGTTTTGGCAGAGCCTTCTATAATTATCAAACCATGAAAAAAATCTTTTTACAAGCCTCCTTTCCCCCATTGGTTTAAAGCCTGATTACAATAGATTACAGCACTTGAATATTTTTACATTTTAATCAACAATTTTAGTCTAGCACATATTCTTCTTGAAAGTATATGTAGTTTCTTCGTTATAGTCATCCTGCTCATTTTTTCTATATCACAGGTATAAATCCATTTGATATACTGATTAGAAAGGGCATTATTGTTTGACATAAACCTTTGTTGAATAACCTTAAATCTAAAACTCATCTGATACTTTAGTCTTCTATATGATTTCTTCAAATCATCTGTTGTATAGCAAAAACCATAATCGATAGGATCTTCACCCTCAGCGAATAAAGCCAACATTGTACGATAGCATTTTTCACAATGACAACAGTTTTTTCCTCCAGAAGATATCCAGCAAACATGTAAATATATAGAAACGCCACGTTCACGAACAAATTCACATATATGCCTAATTTTATCTTGTCGTGCATATTCATACTGATCATGCACCACCTGACTACCGCAAAATTTAACATGATTATCTATCGATGGGTCACTGGCACAGGTTACTAATCCTTTTTCTCTAATCGTAAAAGAAGATGCTATATACACTTTTGCCAAATGCCTAGTATATACAAGTGGAGCAGCATGAGATATTATCCCTATGCCATGTTGAAAACCATGCCACCAACTATCTCCTGAATGCTTTATCAAGCCAGACAGTTGCTTATCATTAAATATTTCTCTAAAATTCGTTCGAATAAATATATTCTCTAGGCAAAATGTATTTGCAGTATGCTCAATACGCTGCTTTACATTTTCCCATCCACCCGTATCATTCAATTTAACATCTGCTCCCCATAAAGTTAATAGCAATGGCTTTTCTTCTATATGTGCTAGTAAAGTGGCAAATGCATCTACTCCACCACTAAAAAACGCAGCAGTATTATTCGTTTTTTCTATATCATTACTTATTATTCTGTTAGCTGTTACTTTTCCTTTAAAATCCAACATCGGATACATATTAGTGTATCCATGTTTAAATTCATTAATACTATTGTAAAAAGACTTATCCAATTCTTCTATAATCAATTCGCCACCAGCTAACCATACCAAAGGCAGAACGTTAGCAACAAAAGGTATTACTGCTATACTATAAGGAACATTAGCAACAGATTCGCTATACTCTGTCGTAAAACGGAAAAGTCCTTCTTTTAGATATCTTTGTAAATCGCCTTCAACTTTATACCTCACATTAATCACAGTATCTGTAATCTGGCAAGATTCTACAATAATCCTATCCATATTTTATTATAAGTTAATTCTTATTGAATACATAATCTAAAACTTCCTGAAGCCTATTTCCAAATGTAGGACCACTACACATTTGTTCAACATCAATACTAGGTCCTTTCAAGTTTACTTCAACCATAATAGGTCTATTATTATAATCTAATGCAATATCCCAACCTACAATACTACAAAATGGTAATCGTAAGTGCAAAGTATGGGCAAAATCAAGTATCTGACTAAAATTGTCTATCCTATATTCCGAAAATCTGAGACCATTATAAGACATTGCACGCTTCCCTTCTTTTTTACTAAAACCATAATCATATAATTTCCCATCAGAATAAACTCCTATCATTATTCCACCTGCATTTACATTATCAACAATTGAATTAAGACCACCACATCGAAAAATTATCGATAAACAACTAAACTTCCCATTTAATAGCAACGTTGTTATCCGAAATGTATTCAGCGAAGTAGGATTAAACTTAGCAGTTTGTTCACTCTGTTTTATAAGCTCTTGAACAACAAAATCCTTTGAGTATTTATTGAAGATTTCCAAAATATCATTCCGTAAATAATCAGATAAAATTATAACATTTCTCCCCTGTGATGAATCAATGCTCGGCTTTATCACAACTTTCTTTTTATACTCTAAGATCGCTGTTACAGCATCTTCCTTTGTACAAAGTTTATTGTTTTCATCATAGAAATTACCATGAATATTTTTTATCACTTCCGTAGGTCTATATACATCACTAAAATAGAAAGAATATATGCCCTTATTTGCTAAAGCATAAGCTTCCGCTCTAGGATTTAATATAGGAAGCATATAAGTAAAATATATGCTATGAGAAATATAATCTGTATCAAATTTATCTATTCCCTTTATCAACTCATAATATGTCAATGGTATATCTTCTTTAACATACTTTTTCCAATATGATTTTAGTTTTTCCCTTTCATCCATTGTCAATTGGGGAGAAGAATAACATTTTCTTAATTCTTGGTCTTCTCTATCCCAAAAAGCTAGCAATAATTTCCTCTGACGTATTTCCAATTTTCTTTTAAGGAAACTCTTTACAATCTTTTTCATTATAAATAATTATTAAATGTTATTTTTTCTCTTATTTTTAACTATACGTTGAAACAATATTTCTGCTTTAACTTTGACAAATGTTCTTTCCTCAGATGTGACTCCAATAAAATAAATAATACTTCCAGTAATAAGTATTGCAATACCAGAGGTGATTATACATGAAAGAATACCTTCTATGAATAAATCGTGCATATACTTACTTAGAAAATAGCACAGTAATGAAATGATAGAAATTCTTAGTATCATATTATACACGAAATATTTCACATCATAATTTGAAGCAAGTTTTCGCAAACTAAATATATAGACATTTAAGCCGATCAATGCTACCAAAATAGTAGGATACATTGCCATATAGGGTGCAGCTCCCTTTTTTAAAATCCAATATGCCAAAGGCACTTCTAAAAAATTCACAACACTGACAATTATCTGACTAAAGCGTATTCTTCCTGTGGCATGTATCGCAGAAATAAGCGGTAACTGCATCGTACGAAACAAAGTAGAAATCAATATAATCTGCAAAAACAGAGACGTATATTGAGGAACAATACCCAACCATAGACGAAGGATATAATCTATATTTATCATAAATGGAACGCCAATAAGCAAAAAAAGATAAGCAGAATATCGACAGCCGGCATAAACCAGTGAAACAGAACGACTGACATTTCCCTCAGCATACTGCTTGGTTATTTGCGGGCGCAAGGCCATAAGAAAGTTATTCGTAAAATTGTTAACGATGCCATTTACCTGCATTGCAATCCCTCGGGCAGCATTAACAGATGTACCAAAAAAAAGATTTAAGATTATATTGACACCCTGATCTTTGAATGCAAAAGATGACGTCCCAAGCACATTCCAACCAACAAACGAAAACATCTCGTTAAACAAGACACGATTAAAAGCCAATTTCCCCACACATTCCTCAAAATGATACTTACAATAAAGACTATAAGAAATTTGGATTATTACTGAAATTCCTAAAAGTAGTATTGCAAAAATAATTAATTTATCACCTTGTATAATGAGAAGCAGATAAACAATAATTAGCTTCAATACTACTTCAACAATGCTAATGTACGCATAGGCTTTCATGTGTTCATATGCTATAATACAAGCATTAAAAGGCACACTAATTATACTTATCATAAAGGACAGGATAGAGCACTGGTACACCCAATTGGCAGCTATCATGCGGCTCTCCTCTATATTCATGTGCGAATTAAGAAACCACAATCCAATAGTCTCTGCAATTATAAATAAAATACCAGCAACAGCATAATGGGTAATCAAAGATGTACTAAAGACCTGTTTCAACCGGGCTTTATTTCCTCTTCCTAATTCAAAAGAAAAAAAGCGTTGTGAAGCCGCAGACATAGACGAATTTAGGAAAGAAAGCATAACAACAACGCCACCTACAACATTATAGATTCCATAATCACTTATTCCTAGCGTATTTATAACAACACGGCTAGTAAACAATCCCACTACCATAATAAAAAACATTCTTATATACAGCAGAATGGCATTTTTAGCAATTCTTTTATTATTTTCCGCAGTAGTTGACATTGGTATCCAGTCTATAGACAGTAAATAAGTACTCACTATATGGCTATAATGCCCCTAACGGTATCATAGCCTCCATCGAGTTATTTTTTTGATTAAACTTTAAGTTATTTTGTAATATTAACAGGCAAAAGTGCTGCATAATCTGTTTCTTCACCGCTGAGTTTTCTTTAAGCCTCCAATTCACAAGCACGCAAGGTCTCCAGTTCTTCCAATGCATCAGAGAGAAGGGCAGACTTACGTTCCAACTCAGCCTTAGCGAATAAAGTCTGAGAGAGTTGGTTCGAGAGTTTCTTATTATCACGACGCATACTTACACAATAATTGGGAAACTAATATGCTGATAGTATCTTGCTCTTTCATGCTTCAAAGTAACCATTCGTCTCATGGCAGAGATTTTTCAGGTTACGCCGATCATTGCCCAGAAAGATAAAAATCAAGAACCATACAATGAGTGCTTATCACTGACTTTATACATTCACGTATTCTTTGCAAACTGTAAGCAAATCATCTTTCAAAGGTGAAGCAGGAAGATTTTCAAGAAGCTCCAAAGAACGGGCAAGGATATTGTCCCTTTTTAAATCATCTTCCCAACCGGCATACATACTTACACTATATCCCAACAGCAGGGCAAGGCATAAAGAAGCATCTTCTTCCAATGTGTTGCCACGCAGGGGATATAATTCATTCATTTCATCATGAATATCTTTATTTAATTGAGATAAGTCATCGGCATACAAATAACTGCCGGAACATTCGATGTGAAGTAAACGATGAGCCAAATTATGAAGATGAATAATCTTATCCTGCAATTCCATTATAGAAATAGAATCTATTATGTCAGACTACGGCTTTTACGGATTCAACATACCCGATAGGCATATCGACACAGGCACATCCCAGCATGTTCAGACGAACGGCGATCTTACTTTTACCGTCCACATTGACAAGCTCACCCACAAGCCCCTGCAGAGGTCCTTTGATTACCTGAACTTTCTCACCACGGGCTAAAGGAGAACTACTCATACACACCGCTTCCTTGGAATAATCGAGCATGAAACGGAAACGGGCCATCTGATCATCAGGAATAACAGCAGGGCTGCTTTCGCCACGCATCACCATATAGCGGCTCACGGTAGAAAGGCTCAGAACTTCCATGCGTTCTTTGGGGTCGGCATGGACAAATACCATCATGGGAAGAAGGACAGATTCGATTAGTTTGCGACGGTCACTCCATTGATGCATCTCCTGTTGAAGAGGGAGGAAATTCTCAATTCCCATCTTGTCCAGATACTCGGAAACTTTCTTCTCATGATGCATACGGACCAAAGCAACATACCAGTGCTTTGAGTGTGCTACGCCTTCCCCTGTCCCATGAATAGGCCCAGCATTTATTGATTTCTCTTTTGTTAAAATCATCTTTTTTTACCCCAGTTTTTTCCGTTACTTCTTAGGTAACGGAAAAGCACACATTCAAATTCAAACGAAATGAAAGCAGTGAAAAACATCGACAAATACGTGGTAGAAGGAGTTTGCACTCTGGGAGAAGGGGTATATTCCTGTGGAAATATGGTACATCGGGAGCAGGACATGAAGATAATGTTTTTTCATGTTCAGAGTCTTTTTTGCCTTATATTGCGGATAAAACTAAAAAAAGTGGGATTTTATTTGTTTTCTATTTGTGTTTTTGTATATCTTTGCGTCGAATTTAAATCCGTTACCTAAGAAGTAACATACATACTTTAATACTGATTATTAATATTTTAGATACTTACACCCGTCCGATCCGGTACTCCTTCACGTAAGATAAATTCATCTTATTCACTTCCGTACGTTCCCGCAATTCAAATCCCTTCAGATAAATCTGCGTTGTCTTGATTGACTTGTGACCCAGAGATTCGCTGATCATTTCAATAGGAACTCCACGGTATTTGGCAGTGGTAGCCCAAGAGTGTCGAAGTGTATAGGAAGTGACCGGAGACGTCAGTCGTAGTGCTTTAGCCAATCTCTTCAAATGGTTGTTAAACCGACGGAGGGCAGACTGGTATTCACGATAAGTACGTTCATCCTTACGCTTCTTGTCACCCAAAAGAATATCAAAAAGGTAATCTGGACAATCCGGACGGGAAGGCTGATGATTCCGAAGTTGGTCAATCATCTCTTTGGCAGTATCCAACACTTCCACACTCATCGGAGTTTGGGTCTTGACCCGACTATACCGGAGGATATTCTGATCCAAAGCAGATTTTTCCAAATGTGCCAGATCAGCAAACGACATCCCACAAAACTGGAACATCAATCCGGCAATGGCCTGCGTCCGTCGCAGGCGGTCTGACTTAGGATCGCCATATAGAAGCTTGTTTAATTCGGGTACGGGCAACGCCCGTTTCTGACGGATATCAACTCCGGTATAAACATCATGAAACAAACGGGGAACATACGGGGCACTTCCCGCTTCTACTCCACGATTGTAAACACTACGCAGCATACGCATATAAGTAGAAACCGTATTGGGTTTCAAACCGTTCTCGTTAAGATGCTGCCCGTAACGGCGCAGACACTCACGGGTTACTTGCCTGAAAGACAAGTGCCGCGTACCACAAAACTTACTGAAAGACAAGAGGGCATTCTTGTAGACATGCGCTGTAGAAAAGCGTCCCTCTTGCTGTAAACGACCGATGTACAGTTCCCCACATCGGCTAAATCCATTCTTACTCATCATTTTATATCTCTGGTTATTTTAAATACAAGTATAGGGCGAAAATTTGAAAATTCCTTCTCCTTCTGTCGGCAATTCTTAATTTTATTTAATTCGAGAAGGATGATAACAACTGAACAGATGCTCCGAAAGGCATGGAAGACACGTAAAAAAAGAGAGGCAAAGGGAAAATACCTGTTTGTAATAAACTTTGTTAAACGTGCAATGTGCAAAAACCGTACTATTTATCAACATCACCTCCCGCGTATATACGCGCAATTTTAATTGGTAGCGCATAAGTATCATTTCATTACACACTAATAATAATAGGTATTTTCCTCTTTTTGAAAAATACGAATATTCACCCTAGCTTTGCACCCCGGTTTTAACCAATACCCTCGTTTCTCACCGAGAAACACCCTCTTGGTTTTAAAGAAACAGGTCGTTGGTTTTAAAGGAACGGCCCGTTGGTTTTAAACCAAAAAGAAGTATTTGTAACTATTTGATTTTCAATTTCTTATAAAAGCAGAATTCCGTCCCCGCAACCTATGGGATTTTTCTCAACAAACAAAACGGAATTCATGACCCGAGGCGGTCTGATGCATATAAGATTTATTTACAATTGAAAATTAAAATCCCATGGTTACAGTTACGATTACCATCAAGCCATATCTGGCGAGGTATATGTACGTACGCTACGCACAAAGTTTAGAACCCGAATCCGAAAGTCGCTCCTCGCCTTCTTCACCCACCTCTTCAAGAAAACCGATTCCCATCCATCTCTCGCATATCACCCCCATTTATCATTTTCTCTATCAGTTATCCGTCCCGCATCCACTCAAAGCATCTTGGAAAGAAACTGGAAATATCACGTTTGTACTGCCCAATCCGAACTACGGGAAAAATCCGGAAACATATAATTATATAGGAAAGGAAAGCGCATTCATCATAGAAAAGGAAATTGAAACGGAAATGAAGACGGAACTCTATTCGTTTCTGCTGGACAATAAGTTTAATAAGGGGATGATGTTCAAAAAGTCAATGACGCTATTTATAGAGCATTATAATATGGAAGAACAGGTAGAAGAAGAAACATTGATGAAAGCATTTCAAAGGTGGAGGAAAAAAATAAAAGAAGAAAAAAAGTAATACTTTCTTTTTTTCTTCTCCGTAGCGAACATGTCAGTACTTTGAGATATAAGTCAGATTTTTGGAAATGACGGATTTATTCAAGGCAAAATAATAAGATAAAAGCAAGGGAATGTGCAATATATTGCACATTCTCTATCAACAATGCATGTTGAACTAACATTAAATTCTACGATAAACCTCCTCAAACGGCACTCTACAACGTTCCCCCCAAATACCTTTATTTCCATTTCGTATTCCGCAAGAAACCACCATATTTATTTCGGCACCATGAGGTAACTTAAGCAACCTTTTAAGCCTCCGACTATCCAAGCCTTCCAAAGGGCAGGTATCATATCCTTCATTTGCCATAGCAATCATAAATGTCTGGGCAGCAAGTGCACAGGATTTATGTACTACCACACGCACATCACCTTCGGATACTTCGAGCATCATAGGACGGAAAATGCTGATAATATTAGCTAACAACATTCTGAAAAGTCCTAAAAGACCACAGAAACGGGCATAGACAAACGGCATCAGTATCCCGTAATATAGTTTTCTGTCTTTAATACGTTTTTCCTGCCTGTCTTCAGGACTATTCCGCCGGATATTTTTTGTCTCAAAATCAAGGACGAACTTCGCCCGTTTCCGATACAAGTCACGACGTGTCACGAAAACAACAATCTGCGAAGCCGTAGAAGTTGCTTTCTGATCAAGGCAAGCTCTTGAAACTTTTGCCATTAATTCGGGCTGTGTGATGTGATAAAACTCCCACAGTTGCATATCCGAACTATTAGGAGCCAGAGTTGCCAGTTCCAGACAATGTTTCACTCTCTCTGTATCTATTTTCTTTTCTTTATCATACACTCGTACAGAGCGACGGTAATTTAAAACTTCATCTAAGTTCATATACTGATTGGCTTAATTGAATAATATTCCATAATGTACTATATCAGATGTGGATATAAGTCCATATAAATTAAAACAGAATTGCAGGTTAATTGTATCTTGATTAGTAGTATTATTAACATTTAATCGTTGCATATATTCAGATATGACACTAATAAATGTCCAAACAAAAATGGGCAAACATGCTATCTGTCACATATTTGCCCACTTACTATAATAAGGTATCCTTTTACTTGCCGGTAATCGAATTCTTCTTACCTTGTTTATTTACAACAGAAGGACTTCCTTTATATTCGATATCACCGCTACCACTAACCTTTGCATCCAACTGCCTGGAAGCATAACAAACTATATCACCCGAACCGGCAACAGTAGCAACGACATTAGTCGCAGCCAGCTTTTCAGCATCAATATCTCCGGAACCATTTACTGTCAGCGCAGCCTTTTGTGCCGAACCTTTCATATTGATATCACCCGAACCGTTAACTTCTGACATTACAGTAGTAGCTTTCACATTCTTCAAGTCAATATCTCCGCTTCCTTTTACCCAAGCATATACATTAGTATATTGCAAATTTTCCGCTTCGATATCTCCCGAACCGGTTATATTCAAATTTAAGTCGCCTCCTTTGATAGTACCTTTCAGATATACATCTGCCGAGCCTTTGATATCTACCTGATTTAATGTAGGAGAAGAAGCTATCACTTTCAAACGGCGTTCCCCACTAAGAATCTTAACTCCTTTTTTGATATTCACCTGCAATACTCCATTTACAGTAGACACTTCCAGTAAATCCACCAGATTATCCGAACCATATACAGAAATAGTCGTTTTAGAACTATTACTCTGGCGATATTCAACGTCCGGGCTGCCTAATACTTTGATTGAACTAAAGTTGCTTACGTTGTTCAGTTCCTTCGTGATATATTTTTTACTGGGAGTAACGGTCTGTGCCTGTATTCCTGTAACAAACAGGGACATCAGCACTACCAACATAGATATAACCTTTAAATTTTTCATAATTTCTTTTCATTAAATATTCTGAATGACAAATATAGGAAGTATATTTCAATTTACAAGAAAAGAATTATCTTTGTGAACACGAAATTAATATGTAAGTTAACCAATAATATGACAAAGCTATGCAAAATGTATTTTGTTATCTACAAGGAAGAATTGAACAATTGCAAGATTACCACAATCATAAAGAAATCATGTCAAATGCAGGTTTTATCGTGCAATTGACCTTATTTAGTTCAATAATTGTAGAGACAGTATGGCCTCCTTCCTGGATTAGTTCTATTACAAAATATGAAGATCTTAGTGTATGGATAGTATATTCCTTCTTTTGGTTTATTACGCATATCTATGTATCGTGGCAGTTACAAAATAAAATAGTAGCTTCATTATATATTAATGGGTATGTCGAAGCATTAAAACAACTAACTTTTCGCCCTAATACTATCAACGAGTCGCAATATACTCCATATAATATAAAAGAAGAATTTAGTAAAATACAACAAATATGGGGACTTTTTATTCCATGTAAAAAAGTCTCCATTAAATTTGATATTAATACTTTAGAATATCCCAATTTTATTGCATATCATATCCAACAATCATTTCTTAAAGGAACATCTGCTCAACTGCATGAGAGGCTTTTATTATATGGAAGTATTATCATGTGGATATTAGCAAGTATACGTATATTATTGTAATTTATTTAAACATCCTTACTTTAAATTTGCCAACCATTCTCCAAGCTCCTGAAGCCACTCCTGTTTGTATACAAAACTATCATCATAGCCGAATCCATGTCCTCCTGTAGGATAAATGTGCAGGGAGATAGGAATCTCTGTTTTCTGTAATCTGGCAGCATACAAAATGCTATTCAGAGGACTTACCACAGCATCGTCCGCAGCTGCTACGATGAAAGCGACTGGTGTACCGGAAGTAACGTGCTCGATCGGTGAATACTGCTCTATTTTATCCGGTGAGCAGGAATTGCCGAACATTCGTTCTCGACAAGGAAGATGCGTCAGGCGATCGTCTACACTTACTACCGGATACATCAGGATCTGGAAATCCGGCTTTTCATCATCCGGTAAAAGAGTAGCTGCACAAGTTGCCAGATATCCTCCGATAGAAGCACCCATAACTCCCAGTTTATCACAAAATTCCGGAAACTTTTCTCGCACAGCTTTCAATGCTAACCGAATATCCTGCTCGGGAACATCAGGATTGCCATGAGGCATTCTATATTTAAAGACAATATATGTAATTCCCAGCTTCGTAAACCATTCGGCAAAATCAGTACCTTCATGTTCCAGATTAGTCTTCAGAAAGCCACCTCCGGGACACACTATAACACTACTGCCATCAGGCTTGTCACAAGTGAAAACAAACAAAGTTCCTTCGGAAGCATTTTCTACGATTCCGGTCAATTCGGCATTGTTCACGTCTGACAAATCATAGGTCGTCATGGATAAGTCGTCATACAGACTCATACAAATTAATTTCTTCATATCAATTAATATTTAAGTTTCTTCCCTATTTGATGAACAATGGACGGACCTGAATAAATGAATGCCGAATAAATCTGTACCATATCAGCCCCTTGAGAAACCATATCAGCTGCATCCTCCGCTGTCATTATCCCTCCTGCTCCGATAATCAAAAAGTGATGGTCGGTATGCTCGGACAGATAGCGCACTACATGCTGCGATTTCTTACCAATCCCCCGACCACTGACACCACCGTTGCCAATCTTTTCCAACTGTTTTGTTTGTGTCTGATGCAATCCCGAACAGTCCATTGTCGGACCTGTGGCTATAAAGCCTTCTATGGAATATTTACATGCGAGGGAAATGACCAGATCCAATGCCCTTTCATCTATATCCGCTGGAAGCTTAATGAAAATACTGCACCGTTTGTTCGCTGTCTGACGAAATGTTGTGAGGTTTTCTAAAACTTTAGCAAATGATTCATGATCGATACTGCCCCAGTTTAACGTAAAATAATCTACACTCTCATACAAGCGGGTGAAAACCAACTCAAAATCTTTAATGATCTGTTCACCGGCAGAAAGTGGATTCTTATTGATATTTACTCCGAGCATGTATGAATGTTTTCTATTCTTTCGAATATGTTCCAGCGCAATATCAACACCGCAATTATTGAAACCGGTACGCGAGATCAGTGATTCATCTTTCACCAGCCGGAAGATACGGGGAGAAGGATTTCCCGGCTGACTATCGGGAGTTATAGTGCCCACTTCCAGAAAACCGAAACCAAAGTCTGCCAACTCATCAAACGTTTCCGCATTTTTATCGAATCCGGCAGACAAGCCTACCCGATTTTTAAAGTGCAGATTTCCGTATGAAAAGGGGGCAAAAACTTTATAGTGTCCTCTCACACAACTTCGTAACGGAAGCAGATAACGGTAGAATTTCAGCCAGTTCAAAAGTATTCGATGTACTTTTTCGGGATCAATGCGAAATAACAACGGTCTAACGATTAAATTATACATTTTCAATTATCTGTTTATTGATTAAACATATAGGTCCGCACTTGAAAAATTACTTTTCCACCGTGCTTTTACACCTGCAAAGTAAATCCTTTTTAAGCAGATATTGAAGTTCGTTTTTTTTATGCCCGATAACTTTTAATTATCCCCGCCTCTTATAACCTGTATACTGGGTACAAAAATCACTTCCAATCGTCCTTTTATAAAAGTATAAAAGCGATTGGATGAAAATGAATAAAAAGAGATTTATCGGATATCTGTTTGTCATGATGTCTGTGGGTTGTATTCATGCACAGGAGAAGAATATACCAACGCAGGAATATAAGCTATGGTATGACCGTCCCGCACAGATATGGACCGAAGCTTTACCCTTGGGAAACGGGCGTCTGGGGGCTATGGTATATGGAACGCCCGGCACAGAACAAATACAACTAAACGAAGAAACCATTTGGGCAGGACGCCCCAACAACAATGCAAATCCGGACGCACTGGAGTATATCCCGAAGGTGCGTGAACTTGTTTTTGCCGGAAAGTATCTGGAAGCACAGACGCTAGCCACTGAAAAAGTAATGGCAAAAACAAATTCGGGAATGCCTTACCAGAGTTTCGGTGACCTGCGAATAGCCTTTCCCGGACATACCCGTTACTCTGACTATTATCGGGAATTAAGTTTAGACTCTGCACGTGTCATCGTCCGCTATGAAGTAGACGGAGTGCGATATCAGCGTGAAACGATCACCTCATTCACCGATCAGGTAGTGATGATACGGCTGACTGCCAACCGTCCGGGACAAATAACCTTCAACGCACAGCTCACTTCACCCCATCAGGATGTAATGATTAACTCTGAAGAAGGGAACTGTGTAACACTTTCAGGAGTATCTTCCCTGCATGAAGGACTGAAAGGGAAAGTTGAATTTCAAGGCAGACTAACCGCCCGGAACCAAGGAGGAAAAATAGCTTGTGCCGACGGTATTCTTTCTGTCGAAGGAGCCGATGAAGCTACGATCTATGTGTCTATAGCCACTAATTTCAATAACTATCTGGATATCACAGGCAATCAGACAGAACGTGCAAAGAGTTATTTGTCCGAAGCATTGCTTCATTCTTTCGCAGAATCCAAAAAGAATCATGTGGATTTTTATCGTCGGTATCTGACCAGAGTATCTCTGGATTTAGGAGAAGACCTATATAAGAATGTGACAACCGACAAACGCGTAGAGAATTTCAAAGAGACCCATGACGCACATTTGGTTGCCACTTACTTTCAGTTCGGGCGCTATCTGTTAATCTGCTCTTCACAACCCGGCGGGCAGCCTGCAAATCTACAGGGTATCTGGAATGATAAATTATTCCCTTCATGGGATAGCAAATATACCTGTAATATCAATCTGGAAATGAATTACTGGCCATCGGAAGTGACTAATCTAAGTGAACTGAACGAACCTCTTTTCCGACTGATAAAAGAGGTTAGTGAAAGCGGAAAGGAAACGGCAAAAGTCATGTATGGAGCCAATGGATGGGTATTACATCATAACACAGATATATGGCGCATTACAGGAGCACTCGACAAAGCGCCTTCGGGCATGTGGCCCAGTGGTGGTGCATGGTTGTGCCGTCATCTTTGGGAACGCTACCTGTATACCGGAGACATTGAGTTCCTTCGTTCCATTTACCCGATATTAAAAGAATCCGGACTATTCTTTGATGAGATTATGGTGAAAGAACCTGTACACAACTGGCTGATAGTCTGCCCGAGCAACTCACCGGAGAATATACATTCCGGCAGCAACGGAAAGGCAACTACAGCTGCCGGATGCACAATGGACAATCAATTGATATTCGATCTTTGGACCGCTATTATTTCAGCTTCCCAAATTCTGAATACGGATAAAGAATTTGCTGCTCATCTGGAGCAACGCCTCAAAGAAATGGCTCCCATGCAAGTAGGACATTGGGGACAATTGCAGGAATGGATGTTCGACTGGGATGACCCGAACGATGTACATCGCCATGTATCCCATCTGTACGGACTATTCCCCAGCAACCAGATTTCTCCTTACCGTACTCCGGAACTATTCGATGCGGCACGCACTTCCCTCATTCACCGCGGAGACCCGTCTACCGGATGGAGCATGGGATGGAAAGTATGCTTATGGGCACGACTCCTTGATGGTGACCATGCCTATAAACTAATAACCGACCAATTAACTTTGGTACGTAACGAAAAGAAAAAAGGAGGTACCTACCCTAACCTGTTCGACGCACACCCACCTTTCCAGATTGACGGAAACTTCGGTTGCGCCGCGGGAATAGCCGAAATGCTGATGCAAAGTTACGATGGCTTTATTTACCTGCTTCCGGCACTTCCTACTCTTTGGAAAGACGGTTCTGTCAAAGGGATTATCGCCCGTGGAGGTTTCGAACTCGATTTGGACTGGAAGAATGGAAAAGTAAATCGCCTGGTTGTGAAATCTCATAAAGGTGGAAACTGCCGTCTGCGTTCACTCAACCCGCTAACCGGCAAGGGCTTGAAACGTGCCAAAGGAGAGAATCCGAACCCTCTCTACGCAGTCCCCACGATTCCCAAACCTTTGGTTAATGAGAAAGCCAACCTGAATAAAGTGGAAATTGCAAAAACATACTTATATGACCTGCCCACCAAAGCAGGAGAAGAATATATACTGATTGGAAAATAATAACTCTACTGATATGAACAGAAACTTATTAAAACTGACTGTTGCTTGTGGAGCCGCTTGCTTCATCGCATGCACAGCACCTCAAAAAACAGAAACTGAAAAATGGAGCGAACGTATGGCACGTTCTGAAATGCAACGTTTTCCCGAACCCTGGATGATTGAAAAAGCCAAGAAACCACGTTGGGGATATACCCACGGGCTCGTAGTAAAATCGATGTTGGAAGAATGGAAACATACGGGAGACAGTACCTATTATGAGTATGCCAAAATCTATGCAGACAGTCTGATTGATACTGACGGACGTATCAAAACAATGAAATATCTTTCATTCAATATTGATAATGTGAATGGCGGAAAGATTCTTTTCGACCTGTATGCAAAGACAGGAGACGAACGATATAAAATAGCCATGGATACCTTGCGTAAACAAATGGCAGAGCAACCTCGTACAAGTGAAGGAGGATTCTGGCATAAGTTGAGATATCCTCATCAGATGTGGCTGGATGGTATTTTTATGGCTTCCCCTTATTTAGTACAGTATGGTACTACTTTTCAGGAACCTGCCCTATATGATGAAGCCGTGAAGCAGATACTTTTAATAGCCCGTAAGACCTATGATCCTGCCACAGGACTTTACTATCACGGATGGGATGAAAGCCGTGAGCAGAAATGGGCAAATCCCGAAACAGGTTGTTCACCTAACTTCTGGAGTCGCAGCATTGGATGGTATGGAGCTGCCATAGTGGATGTACTGGATTATCTGCCACAGGAAACCATCGGACGCGACAGCGTAATACAGATTCTTCAGGGACTGGCAAAAACATTGGTGAAATATCAGGACCCTCAATCCGGTACTTGGTATCAGGTGACGGATCAGGGAGCGCGTGAAGGAAATTATCTGGAATCTTCGGCAACTGCCTTATTTGTCTACACACTTGCCAAAGCTATTAACAAAGGGTATATCGGCAATGAATACATCGAACCTACCCGCAAAGCTTTTGATGGAATGGTTAATACATTTACCCGTCTCGAAAAAGACGGTAGCTACACGATCACCAATTGTTGTGCGGTAGCAGGACTGGGTGGAGACTCGAAAAGATATCGTGACGGTTCATTTGAATATTATATCAGCGAACCGGTTATAGAGAATGATCCGAAGTCAGTAGGCTCTTTTATATTGGCTGCCATTGAATTTGAGAATCTGACGGCGAAATCGAACTAATCTGCATCAGCATAATTTTAATTCGTATTTAAACTAAGAAAACAATAGAATACAATGAGAAAATTCAAGATTCTTCCTCTCTTATTGTTGCTGTTAACATTGGCAACCACTGTCTCAGCACAGAAGAAAACACAAAAAACGTATATCCCATGGAGTAACGGCAAGCTCGTTGTCTCTGAAGAAGGACGTTATCTGAAACACGAAAACGGTGCTCCTTTCTTCTGGTTAGGAGAAACCGGATGGTTATTGCCCGAACGCCTGAATCGTGACGAAGCCGAATATTATCTGGAACAATGTAAACGCCGCGGATATAATGTGATTCAGGTTCAAACATTGAATAATGTCCCGTCTATGAATATTTACGGTCAATACTCTATGATTGATGGTTATAACTTCAAAAATATCAATCAGAAAGGTGTATACGGTTATTGGGATCACATGGATTACATTATCCGCACAGCAGCCAAAAAGGGTCTCTATATCGGTATGGTCTGCATCTGGGGAAGTCCGGTAAGTCATGGTGAAATGAATGTAGATCAGGCAAAAGCTTATGGTAAGTTCCTGGCGGAACGTTATAAAGATGAGCCTAACATTATCTGGTTTATCGGCGGTGATATCCGTGGTGATGTGAAAACTGCCGAATGGGAAGCCTTGGCAACCTCCATCAAGGCAATTGATAAAAATCATCTGATGACATTCCATCCACGTGGCAGAACGACTTCTGCAACTTGGTTCAACAATGCTCCCTGGCTGGATTTCAATATGTTCCAAAGCGGACACCGCCGTTATGGGCAACGTTTCGGCGACGGCGACTATCCTATTGAAGAAAATACGGAAGAAGACAACTGGCGCTTTGTAGAACGTAGTATGGCTATGAAACCAATGAAACCTGTCATAGACGGTGAACCCATCTACGAGGAAATACCTCACGGCCTGCATGACGAGAATGAATTATTATGGAAAGATTATGATGTACGTCGATATGCTTATTGGTCTGTATTTGCCGGTTCTTTCGGACATACCTATGGTCACAATTCTATTATGCAATTTATCAAACCGGGTGTAGGCGGTGCTTATGGTGCTAAGAAACCTTGGTATGATGCTTTGAATGATCCCGGATACAATCAAATGAAGTATCTGAAGAATCTGATGCTGACTTTCCCGTTCTTCGAACGCGTACCGGATCAATCTATCATTGCCGGACAAAACGGTGAACGGTATGACCGTGCCATTGCGACACGCGGTAATGATTACCTGATGGTATATAACTATACCGGACGTCCGATGGAAGTTGATTTCAGCAAAATTAGCGGTGCTAAAAAGAATGCTTGGTGGTACACTACCAAAGATGGCAAACTGGAATACATCGGTGAGTTTGATAACGGTGTGCACAAGTTCCAGCATGACAGCGGTTATAGTAGCGGAAACGACCATATCCTTATTGTAGTAGACAGTAGTAAAGGCTATGTGAATAAGGATTGGACAGAACTTCCGGACCGCCAAGGTGCCGGAGTCTAATTAGTAACCACTCTCTTTATCTAATTTACACTCATGAATAAGAAAATACAACTATTATTATTATTTTCTTTACTGTTTCTTGGAGCAGGTTCATTACGTGCAGCCATAGACGTAACCAACCTGCGGACAGAGCAGCTAAAGAATCCATTAGGCATCGATACACGCCAGCCCCGACTGGGTTGGCGTATCGAGTCGGATGAACAGAATGTGATGCAAACTGCGTATCACATTCTTGTTGCATCTTCCCCGGAGCTATTGGCACAAGGAAAAGGAGATATGTGGGATTCCGGAAAAATAGAAACGGATGCTTCCCAATGGATTACCTATCAGGGAGAACCACTGAAATGCAATGCTCCCTATTACTGGAAAGTAAAAGTATATACCAATAAAGGAGAAGCGAACTGGAGTAAACCGGCTTTCTGGAGCATGGGGTTATTCAATGAAGCAGACTGGAGAGGCCAATGGATTGGTCTGGACCGGGCAGCTCCGGGCGATAGTGAAACTCAATGGAGCCGCTTGGCAGCCCGTTATCTTCGCAAAGAATTTGCATTGAAGAAAGAGGTGAAACGAGCCATGGTGCACGTTGCCGGAATGGGACTGTATGAGTTATTCATCAACGGACAACGTATTGGTGACCAGGTGCTGGCACCTGCCCCTACCGATTACCGGAAAACAATTCTATATAATACTTATGATGTCACGTCTCAGCTTCAGAAAGAAAATGCAATCGGAGTAACCTTAGGCAACGGTCGTTTTTATACCATGCGCCAGAATTACAAACCGTATAAAATACCTACTTTCGGCTATCCGAAGCTTCGCCTGAATCTGATTGTAGAGTATACGGATGGAAACAAAGAAACAATCGTCTCGGACATCTCTTGGAAATTAACGACTGAAGGACCGGTCCGCAGCAACAACGAGTATGATGGCGAAGAATATGACGCACGCAAAGAATTGGGAAACTGGACGCTGACAGGATACAACGATAAGGGGTGGACACCTGCCCAACGTGTCAGCATTCCTAGTGGAACATTACGTGCTCAGATGATGCCGGGCATGAAAGTAACGGAAACTCTAAAGCCACTTTCTATCAAGAAACTTGGTGATAAATACATTATGGATACCGGTCAAAATCTGGCAGGATGGGTACGCTTCCGTATCAAAGGTCAGGCAGGCGACAGTATTCGCCTTCATTTCGCAGAGCGTTTAGAATCAAATGGGGAAATCTTTACGAAGAATCTGCGCGATGCACATTGTACGGATATATATGTAGTTAGCGGACATGAACCGCAAGGTGCAACCTGGGCTCCCAGTTTTGTGTATCATGGTTTCCGCTATGTGGAAATCAGTGGATATCCCGATGCAAAAGTAGAAGATTTCACTGTAGAAGTCGTAGAAGACGAAATGGATCATGTCGGTTCTTTCTCCTGTTCAGACGAGACATTAAATCAGATCATACGCAACGCATTCTGGGGCATCCGGAGTAATTATAAAGGGATGCCGGTAGACTGCCCGCAACGTAACGAACGCCAGCCTTGGCTAGGCGATCATGCAATGGGTTGCTGGGGTGAAAGCATGTTCTTCGACAATCATGCGATGTACAACAAATGGGCACGTGATATCCGCGAAGCACAGCGCGAAGACGGATGCATCCCCGATGTAGCTCCGGCTTTCTGGAATTACTATTCGGATAATGTGACCTGGCCCGCTACCCTACCCTTGGTCTGCGATATGCTCTTTACCAACTATGGAGACAAACGCCCGATAGAAGATAATTATCCTGCTATCAAAAAATGGGTATCTCATATTCGTGAGTATTATATGACAAAGGATTACATTATAACCAAAGACAAATATGGTGACTGGTGCGTTCCTCCCGAATCGTTAGAAATGATTCATAGCCAAGATCCTGCCCGCAAAACGGATGGTGCACTGATAGCTACCGCTTATTACCTGAAAGTATTACAATTAATGCATCGTTTTGCCAGCATTCAAGGGTTAACAGCCGACGCTAAAGAGTGGGAAGACCTGGAACATAAAATGAAAGATGCGTTTAATGCGCGTTTTCTTCATGCGAAGGAAGGGACATCGCTCGTACCCGGTCATACATTGTATCCGGATAGTATTTTCTATGGCAATAATACTGTAACAGCTAATATTTTACCGTTAGCCTTCGGTCTTGTGCCCAAGCCATACATTAAGGAAGTGGCCAAGAATGCTGTAACTACTATTATAACAACTAACAAGGGGCATATCAGTACCGGAGTAATCGGCACACAATGGCTGATGCGTGAATTGAGCCGTCGGGGACATGCGGATGTAGCATATCTCTTAGCTACCAATGACACATATCCTTCGTGGGGATATATGGCTGCACAAGGTGCCACTACCATCTGGGAGCTTTGGAACGGTGATACTGCAAATCCAGGTATGAACAGTGGGAACCACGTGATGCTCTTAGGCGACCTACTTCCCTGGTGCTTCAATAATCTGGCTGGTATCCGTGCCGACCGTTGGAAATCCGGCTATAAACATATTGTTTTCCAGCCTGCTTTTGAAATTCAGGAATTGAGTAACGTGGATGCTTCTTATATGAGTATCTATGGAAAGATTACCAGCCAATGGAAAAAGACTCCCATGCATCTGGAATGGGATATCGAACTTCCTGCCAATACAACAGGAGAAGTGCACCTGCCGGATGGACGAAAAGAAAAAATAGGTTCTGGCAAATATCATTTCAGCGTAGATATACCAACACGGAACGCCGCCATCATCAGTGATGAATTTCTATATGAAAAAGCTTCTTTCCCCGAATGTCACGGGGCAACCATTGTGGAGTTGAAAAACGGTGACTTGGTAGCTTCTTTCTTCGGTGGTACCAAAGAACGTAATCCGGATTGTTGCATCTGGGTATGCCGCAAAGCCAAAGGGGCAAAAGAATGGACAGCTCCCAAACTTGCAGCTGACGGTGTGTTTGCACTCAATGATCCTAATGCTGAGATTGCAGGTATCGACACTGCCTGCACACCTGTAAAGGACACAGAAGGGAAACTGACAGCCCGCAGAAAAGCATGCTGGAACCCAGTATTATTCCAGATACCCGGAGGTGACTTGATCTTATTCTATAAAATAGGATTAAGTGTAGCCGACTGGACCGGATGGTTGGTTCGTTCCAAAGACGGAGGTAAAACATGGAGCAAGCGTGAAGCACTCCCCCAAGGATTTTTAGGTCCTATCAAGAACAAACCCGAATACATCAATGGGCGTATCATCTGTCCATCAAGCAGGGAAGGAAAAGGAGGATGGCGCATCCATTTCGAATATTCGGATGATAAAGGTAAAACTTGGAAAACGACGGAATCAGTACCGGCAGAGCTGTCTGTTCCGACTCAGAATCGTAAAAAAGGTGGTATTAACGTAGATGACCAAGAGGCAGGAGAAGCTATCCAAGGGAAAGGCGCACAACCGATTCTCGCCATCCAACCCAGTATTCTAAAACATAAGGATGGAAGATTACAAGTACTTTGCCGTACACGTAATGCATTATTGGCAACAGCCTGGAGTAGCGACAATGGTGAAACATGGAGTAAAGTGACATTAAGCAATGTCCCGAACAATAATTCCGGAACAGATGCTGTAACGATGAGTGACGGACGTCACATACTCATTTACAACAATTTCTCAACACTGCCCGGTACACCGAAAGGACCTCGTACTCCACTATGTGTTGCCATTTCAGAGGATGGCATTCATTGGAAACCTGTCCTTACACTGGAAGATAGTCCTATCAGTCAATATTCCTATCCAAGTATTATTCAAGGTAAAGACGGCAAGTTACATGCGATTTATACTTGGCGTCGCCAACGGATTAAGTATGCGGAGATAGATCTTTCAAAGCTTAAGTAGTAGCTGAATAAAAAAACAGATTCTCTGTTATAATTATACCGCACTGACAATTATCGTGTCAGCGCGGTATTTTATTATTTACAGGTTTATCAATATTCCTTTACCGAATAAATAGCATACACCACAAATCAAAAAACAAGACACGCACGGACATAAAGTTTGCTGATCTTATAGTCCCAATCCATGGCACCGACGTAGGTGTCGGCATAGTATGCGTTGAGAAACGGATCGTAGCCGTCCTCCGAACTTGACCAATACCCCAATTTCCACCCATAGTCATTATCCCTAGTAGCTTTCTTGATAGCGGATAAAAGATTAGCCTTATTGTACATCCAATACCAACATTGACCTAGCGAGGGTAAAAACCAGCCACTACTATTCGCAGGGGCAGGATTACTATATTCATAGCCTTCCGTATCATCCGTTATCCAATAGACAGTGGGAAAACCATCCTTTAAAGTTCTATTCTCACTTTCTGCAAACGAAATGATTCTTTGTGTATTCTTATAACCGTAGAAACCGATACTCGGCTCACCGCTGTCTATAGCAGCAAGGCTCCAAAGCCCCCATGTACAAGCATTTCCTCCATTGGCATCATAAAGCGCAAGAACGTAACCATGCACGGTATGCATCTCTGTTATACCATCTTTCTGTTTGTATTTACAATAATCTACCCATTCGCCTCCACTGTCTTTACCCGACTTCAGAACGATACCCAAGCAGTCCATATCTGCGGAAAGAGCAGTAACATCGCCGGGAATCAAATAGCCGTTATTACTTTCATCCTTGCAATAAAAATCGCCCATTTGAGCTTTATCCAATGTATAATCACCTATATCTTTTAAAATCGGGGTAAATGTATAACAGGTATTGGCAGATAAATCTGTATCGGGCATCGCACCACTATACATCTCTTTGTTATATTCATAAAGCCAATGAACCTTTGCCCTTTTCGGAGAAATAATTACCTGATAACTGCCGTCATTCACCTGGTAAGGGAAAAGAGACTCAGTTCCGATATTGAAACTCACATCACTAATGGAAGAAGGAACATAAGTAAAGTCCCTCCTTCCATTAATTTTGCATTTTATGGAAGGAGACAACGAAAGTAAGGAATAAGCATGTTCAAATAGTATATCCAATTTCTTTAGCGGTCTACCACTCGTGTCACTCCATACCAACAAATCGGAAGCACGGTAGGCATCCTTGTTGCGTTGATCACCCTCCGGTAAGAATATTCCTTTTAGACCATCTATGTTAATCACATTATCCGCTTCCTTACTATACGGAAAGTAGGCAAAGTAAACCGTGGCTTTATTGTCGTAGTATATGGCTGTTTTTCCTTCACCATTGCTGCTGTCGAAGCTCCAAATGCTACCATCATATTTGTAAGGTATGTTGTCGGATAGTACATTATTATCTGCATCCAGCACAATGACACCGATACGATCCCCATTTTCGAAAGTGGTTGCACTTCCGCTATCCGTGACACGAATATTGGAGATATCGTTAATAGCAAAATCACCAACACGAACATTCAGTTGCAATGCTTCACCGTCTTGCTGCACCATACCCGAATCTATTTTTTCATCACCATTGCAAGCCATGAAGGATAATAACGAGAGCAACAACAAATACTTCAAATTCTTTTTCATACTCTTTTTTCTATATATTATTAAAAAGTCAAGATGACACGGGTAGAATTCTTATCCGACATGTTCTTTGCATGGTCATTATAAAGAGTACTACCTAATATGAAATTCCTCTCGATATCAGAAGCTAGAACTGTTTTTAAGACGTTTAACATTATTCATAACCACTAACAGTTTGATATTTTTAACACTATATGCAAGTAAAAAAGTCTCATATTTTAATTACCTGCCAATAGAAATCTCTAGATAATATAAAAAAAACAGATCATTATAAGGTTTATTTCCTCAGAAGTCCGGCGTTATAAAGTTATCAAATTCATGATCAATGATAATGTAAACATCAATGTTCTAGATTATTGGGGAATTACTTATTCATAATATAACACCAACCCAAGCAAGGGATATTATTATGCTTAGCTTTAAGGTTAAAAGTTGCTCATTTTTCTTCAAAGCACTGATTTTCAGCAGCCATTATAATGACTCTTGAGTAATTTTGCCTTTTCGAATAAATATATTATTTTTGTTCCTCAGATTTAAAAATGAAAAACTCATGGCAGACAATTATATAGAAAGACAGCAAGAGCAATACGAGGCGAGAAAAGCAGCTTGGAAACAAGCGCAAAAATATGGTAAAAAGAAATCGCCATCAACCAACCTGATAAAATCAGAACAACCGACTGTAATTACTTCAAAGCCGAACTGCTTGAAAAAAAGGGTGTTCGTTACAGGTGGAGCTGAAGGTATCGGCAAGGCTATCGTAGCATCTTTCTGCCAAGCCAGGCATCAAGTCGCTTTCTGTGATATTAACGAAGTAGCAGGACAACAAATAGCTCAAAATAGCGGAGCCACATTCTATCCGGTCGATGTCAGTGATAAAGATGCACTTGAAAGTTGTATGCAACATATTCTGAAAGAATGGGGAGATATCGATATTATAGTCAACAACGTAGGTATCAGCAAGTTCTCTCCTATCACAGAAACAAGCGTGGAAGATTTCGACAAAATCCTGTCTATCAATCTGCGTCCGGTTTTCATCACCTCACGTGCACTCGCTATCCATCGTAAAGGTCTGTCCACTCCTAATGTATATGGAAGAATTATCAATATTTGCTCTACAAGATATCTGATGAGCGAATCGGGAAGTGAAGGCTATGCTGCCTCAAAAGGTGGCATTTATTCGCTTACACATGCATTGGCAACATCACTGTCAGAATGGAATATTACTGTAAATTCCATTGCTCCGGGATGGATACAAACACAAAATTATGATCAACTCCGACCGGAAGACCATATGCAGCATCCCTCTAAGCGGGTAGGCAAACCCGAAGATATCGCACGTATGTGCCTATTCCTTTGTCAGGATGAGAACGACTTTATCAATGGCGAGAATATCACTATTGACGGAGGAATGACTAAAAAGATGATATATACAGAATAGATAAAGGCTTATGACTCCTTTCTACCGATTCCATCCAATGCACTTTTGGTAACTTCAACCCCGGTTTTCACAATAGAAGCTGCGTGATTGAATGCAAGCATATCATAAGCATTGCCGGACATCTCAATCAAAATATCAGGTTGACAACGATCTATCTGGTAACGGGTGATTTGTTGCATCATCATTCTTGAGGATTCTGTCAATAGATTGTAAGGACTCATCTTCTTTTTCTTGCCACAATCAATCGGGGCATTTACATCCACTGCAATCAGGATGTCCCCTTCAGTACGATGCACATGCTTCAACGGAAGAGGATTTAAAATTCCCCCGTCAATCAATACCATACCATCTTTCCGCAACGGACGAAAAACCATCGGAATAGAAATGGATGCCCGGATGGCCTCATGCAGACTTCCCCTGTCAAACCTTACTTCCTGATCACATACAATATCCGTAGCCATTGCCACATAAGGAATCGGCAGGTCTTCGATATTCATATCCGGAATGATCTGTTTTAATTCTTTAATGAAGCGGTCACCTTTCACCAGCCCGTCCCGACTTAAGGTTAAGTCGGCCAGTTCCCACATTTTACGCTTATCCCAGCTATACAACCATTCTTTACACTCCTCCATCTTTCCCGAAGCATACATCGCTCCTACCATCGCTCCCATTGAACTTCCTGCAATAGAAGTTATCTCATAATTATGACGGAGCAATTCTTCGATGGCTCCAATATGCGCAATACCCCGTGCACCACCCATAGAAAGTACTAATGCGACTTTTTGCTTATTCATATACTATACGTTTCTGTTAGTTGTCTACAAATTAACACATTTCCTGCGAAAAAGATGTTTAATTCAATTTAAGAATCTGTTAATCTAAGAAAAACACACCGCCAAAACAATAAACAAAAGAATTTAGTAACTTTGCAGCCTCAATAGGTTGAATAATTAGTAATAAAGGGAAATATAAACATGAAAGAGGCTTTCATTAAACTGCATATATCTATTCTGATCGCAGGAGCAACAGGTGTATTTGGTAAATTGATAACACTCAATGAAGGCTTGCTAGTCTGGTGGCGAATGTTGTTTGCAACCTTGCTACTAACCGGTATTTTATATTTTACAAAGAAATTGCCCAAGCTACCCCTCAAAGAGATTCTTAAAATCAGCGGAGTCGGACTGCTGCTTGCCCTACACTGGATATTTTTCTATGGCAGTATCAAAGCTTCCAATGTATCTATCGGAGTTGTCTGTTTCTCAATGGTAGGTTTCTTTACCGCTTTCCTAGAACCGCTAATTAATCGCCACAGGGTGTCATTTAAAGAAGTCGCATTCAGTTTGCTGACATTATTCGGAATTGTTCTGATATTCCATTTTGATACCCGTTATCGATTGGGAATAACATTGGGAATTATTTCGTCCGCACTAGCCGCACTGTTTACTATAACTAATAAGAAAACCGGGAAGAATCATGCGTCAGGCGGATTATTATTTTATGAAATGCTAGGGGGATTTGCCGGAGTATCTTGCATTCTCCCCTTTTATTTGCATTACTTTCCTGTTAGCACCATTCTTCCGGGTACAGAAGATTTTATCAATCTGTTGTTACTTGCTTCAATCTGTACGGTCGGACTATATTTATTGCAGATTCAGGTACTGAAAAAGATCTCTGCATTTACAGTCAACCTTAGTTACAATCTGGAACCTATATACAGCATCATTCTGGCTATGATTATTTTCAATGAAGCAAAAGAGCTGAATATTGCTTTTTATTCCGGACTCGGAATGATTATATTATCCGTAATTCTACAGACTTTAAGCGTCACATTTCAAAAGAAATATAGCACTACTCTATAATTATTATTTCTTTCCTTGTGCCTTTTTCTCTGCGTTCCTTTTATTCACATAATCCTTAAACATCTGGCGCCAGTTACGCCCATGTTCGTTAAAATACTGTTCGCATTTAGTTTTATAGATTTCGAAGATAGCAGAAATCTGTTTCATGTTCTTGTAGTCAATAGCCTGCTCACGAGCCAGCTTCAGTTGTTCCAAAACAAATGCTGTTTCTTCTTCCGTCATATCAGGTACAATAGCCTGATATCCTTTTAGAGTGAATGCAACTTTTCCAACAGTATATTTATCAAGGATCTGTTCCACCTGTTCTTCTGTCAATACCCTGCGCAAGTCTTTCATCAACTTTTCATGTATCTCTTTCGGCATAGCAGAGTCAGCAATCATTTCACGGTCAAGTTTACTCAATGGTTTGCCTGTCAACGGATTGATGCCGGCAGGAATCGTGGTATAAGGATGGTCATTGTGCCAATCGCGAACCTTACGCAGATGATTGTAAATAGTAGTAATTGCAAATCCGGCTTTACTCTCGTCATTCAGGTTCAGTGAGGCTACCCAGTCCATCGCTTTCTTTTCAAGAGAAGTATCCGAATTTAGTTTGGCAAATACTTTCTTGTCAAAATAAGCTGCTACTTTATCGAAAGAACGAATGGCGCCCTCCGGTAATAGCTCTCCCTTCTCTCCAAAACTATACATGGCAGCTTCGGGTTCAATAGTAACTTTACTTTCATCCAGTTTCTTCTTGTCCAAATGAAACACATCGGCAAAAAAATCATAAACAGCATTTCGTTTATTCGGGCCAAAATCGTGTTTCTCATTGGGAAGGTGTACATTCGTAACCTTATCCTTTGCATGGTAGAAACCATAAATACGTTGCAGATAAGGAAATTCTAACGTAGGAACACTGGCCGTCCAATCTCCACCATCAGAAACAATCAGTTGTGGAAGCGGAGCAAATGCCGCAGCCAATTCAGCGTTACAAGTACCTCCTGCCGAGAGCTGAATAGGCATGCCACTTTCGCAGGGACATCCCCCGTCGAAATGGGAAGCCAGGCTCACTACCGGAGCAGAAGCCGTAAAACGATCATCCAATACACTTAGTAACACTGTATGTGTACCACCACCGGAACCACCATTCGCTCCGATACGACCGGTATCAATATCTTTCCGGGAAGCAAGCATATAATCAAGAATCAGCAAGCCATTCATCGCCTGAATAGTATGCGCCGCACTGCTACGATGCGCCGCACTGCCAACCTGTAATACAGATTCTCCCCATCCGAACAAGTCATAATCCACACAAATAGCTCCCATACGGGCCAAAGTGCCCATGCGCTGTTGCTGATCTTCACGATAACGTCCACCGCCGAAATGTCCGTTCGGGCATATAATCAGTGCATGCTTCCCTTTTGATTGAGGGGTGTAAATAGAGCCGCAGACATACAATCCGGGAAGTGTTTCAAGTGCAAAGTTCTGTACAGTATAGCCATCAAACTTTCGTGTTTTCGAGAGAATAGCCTCCGACTTAACACATTGGGCCAACATAGCATCAATGCCCAAACGCTGACGGACTTCTTTCTTCAAAGAATCCGCACGCAACCTGAATGTTTGCTTATCAGCATAAAGGGTGTTCAGATACGCCAACATCTTTTCCCCATCCTCATCCGTCCGACGGGGATATTCGTAAGCTTTCAACTTATACATATTTCCCTTCTGCTTGACAAACTTGTAGTCAAAAGGTGCAAGTACATTTGTCAGCGACTCTTCCACTGAATAAGGACGAATACGGAAATCAGCGTAAGACAATACTTTGCCTACTGTATCAATATCGTATTTCAAGCGGACTCCAAAACGGTTTTGAATATCCGTCAAAACTTCATTTAAGGGACGGGCAAATTCCGTCTCATATCTTTGTGTTTGCGCCTCTGCCGAAAGGGATGCGGCAAGCAGCATTGTGAAAAGTATCCGTTTCATTTATTAAAGTTTTAATTCCTCACCATTGACAATCACATCATCCATCGTAATGCGTTCACAATCTTCAAAGATGCATTTCTGCTTTCCTCCCTGAATATGGATATCACGTAATACAATATCTGATATCGGAGCTTCTTCTAATCCGACTATTTTTATCGGTGTTTTTACATCTGTAACAGTCATCCCACTGATATGTACATTACGAAAAATTGGGGTGCGTTCACTCTTCGGTTCTGCCGGCATCGGACTGTATTTCAAGTTTAAAACGACAGCTTCTTGCTTGATATTGCTCATCACAATATTGCTGACACGAATATCTTCAACAACTCCTCCCCTTCCACGAGTTGACTTAATGCGGATACCTCGATCAGTCCCGTCAAACACGCAGTTGGAAATAGTCACTTTACGCACACTTCCACTCATTTCGCTGCCAATAACAACACCACCATGCCCGGAAAGCATTGTACAATTGGTTATAGTGATATTTTCACAAGGTACTCCCAAACGTCGGGCTTGTGCATCTCTTCCCGATTTAATCGTAATACAGTCATCACCTACTGAAATATGACAATCGCTGATATGTACATTCCGGCAGGATTCCGGATTAATGCCATCTGTATTAGGAGAAGGAACATTATCAATCGTAATTCCTTTGATAGTCACATTATCACAGAATTCCGGATTTACAGTCCAGAAAGGGGAATTGACAATTTTCACTCCCTCAATCTTTACCTTCTTACAACGAACAGGCTGAATGAACGGAGGACGGAAAAAACGCCGCTGCAATGTGCTTACATAATCCTTATTTGTTTCAGTATAGATGGCCATAGTATCATTCTCTGCATCCCACATAGGCTGATATTTATTCAGATCACGCATACCGTTATCTTTCAGGTCAATCATGACCCGGAAAAACTCCATCCACCATTTTTTACCTTGTCCGTCCAAAGTTCCTTCGCCCTTGATCGTAATATTCTCTGCATCCACTGCATAGATTAAAGGTTGGAAACTTTTCATCATCACTCCTTCGTGACGGACTTCCACAAAAGGAAGATAATCATCAAAGTTATCTGAGAAAAGTAACGTGGCACCAGCTTCCAGCTCCAAGGTTATATTACTTTTCAACCGGATACTTCCTGTCAGGTAAGTTCCCGCCGGAAAGAAAAGGGTTCCTCCACCATTACGGTTCAGACGGTCAATCGTAGTGTTGATCAACTTTGTATTAAGAACTTTGCCATTTGCCTTTGCACCGATTTTCAGCATGTCTACACGTTCGGCATGAAGAACAGTGGCTGCACAAAGGCACAGGAATGCCAAAAGAGTTGTTCGTAAATTCATAATCTATTATATTAAAGAATACTTCTTCATCATTTCCATTCAAGAAATTCGTGCCTAAATATAGGTATTATCAGTCAAACTTATACATTCCGCTTTGTATTTCCTTGGGTTCCTTCTCTCCCGGAAGATATACGACAGCCGTTGTATTCACCGGAACAGACACATTTAAGGTAAATGCATCCTCTTTCCGAGTCCACTCTACTACAATAGTACCATAAAGGGTTTCGTATGATGATTTGACATATTTCAAGTCTCCTACCGGTTGGGGAGCAATGATAAATTTCCGGTAGCCCTGCATTGAATCATCTTTTCCTTCCAAGGAGGCAGATAATACCGTATATGGACGAATTCCAACCAATGAACGAAAGAACCATTCATCAATCTGCCCCATCATAAAATGATTCCACGAAGAGCCTTGACGCGGGTCCCACTGTTCTGTCAGAGTAGTTGCCCCAAATTTTAACTGAAAACCATAACCGGGAGCTTCTTCATGATTAAACATTTTATAAATAAGTTCATTCTGATCGTTACGGGCTAATGTCTGAATCAAATAACGATTGCCCACATCCCCGGTTGTCAAACGGTCTCCATGTGCCTTTACATCTTTAATCAGATTGAAAAGCACCTTTTTATTCAAATTTGTATCCGGCTGACAGACACCTTGTTCTCCTGCACTTTGTGTCAAATGAAGAAACAACGGAAGTGCATTACTGCATTGACTTCCCGTACCATACTGTGCGGTATTATTATCTAAGAAACACTTATTAAAGGCTACCATAATATCATGGGCTAAAGAGCTGTAATAACGAACATCAAATTCATTACCTACCATTCCGGCAGCCTTTACCAAATACATAACGGTCATGTAATAATGTGCGGTAGCCACTAATGGGACAGGTGTATTCCGTGAGAATCCCGCACGAAAATCTCCGTAATCATACCAGTCACCCAAACCGAAAGATAAGATTCCATTATTTGCACGAGTTTTGAGATAATCCACATAACGACGCATATTGGAATAGTATTTTCTGATCAGCGAATCATCTCCATAAGTCTCATAATACATAAATGGGAAAATAACTAAAGAACCTCCCCACTCCGGCGATTCGGCAAAAGCATCCATACCCGGACCTTCAAAAACGACATATTCAGGGGCTGTTGTCGGCATTGCTCCATTGGAGTGCTGCGCATCAGCCATGTTCTGCATAATTTGCGGAGCATAGGCAGTCAGATCATAATTATATAATAATCCCGGACCATTAAGATGCACCTGCTCCAGCCAACCAAGTTTTTCCCGGTGCGGACAATCCGTAAACACAGACTGCATATTACTACGTACTGCCTTCTCTATCAAGCGATGAGCAGCATTGAATATCTGGTTTGATGATTCAAATGTAGAAACTTTCTTTGCCGAATTGTAAACGAAACAGGATTGAATGTTTTTCAATACCGGCAATTGATGCGGATTCTTCTGTCCTTTCAAGACAGCACCTTCCACCTGAATATATCTGAAACCATAATAAGAGAAACGAGGATGCCAAGTTTCATCTCCTTCACCTTTCAATGTATATTCATAGTAATGTTGGCGTCCTGTTTGACGTTGGTTACAAGCACCTTCTTCCGTTAACGCCTCGGCGACTATCAGAGTCACTTTTTGTCCGCGTTTACCACGTACTGTCATTTCGGGAAAACCAGCCAGATTCTGTCCCATGTCCAAGACTAAGGCAGAAGGATCTACCACACGTTTCGTAGATTTGGAAGCCAGGGCAACTTGCTCATCGTTCAGCTTAGTGACCTTTTGAATGTTATGTCGTTCCATAATCTTCACCGGGCGTGCCATTTGTGGGCGAAGTATTCCTTTCGGAGCCTCCTGAACTACTACCGGACGCCAATCACTATCATCAAACCCAACCTGATTCCATCCTTTCTGTTCGCCACGCGCATCATAATCTTCACCTCCATAAATACAGTTGAAGGTTATCGGACTCAAATCATATTTCCAGCCATTATCAGAATGGATGACCGTATGTGTTCCATCCTCATAATTAACAACTAACTCAAATAAGAGCGTGGGAGGACCAAAACTAATCTGTAGTTTACGATAACGTCCCCCTTGTACATTATAGAATCCATTCCCCAATAAAACTCCAACTGCATTCTCACCATTCTGCAACAACTCTGTCACATCATACGTGTTATAATAAACACTTTTATCATAATCACTCCAAAGCGGAGCAAACTCACTATCACCTACTTTCTTGCCATTTAACGAAAACTCATAGAATCCCAGTCCGCATACGTAAGCTGTCGCTTCTACAATCCTCTTGCCTGTTTTACGACCGGCACTACCTCCCTTTATATCTCCCAACTCAAATGTTTTCCGCAAATAAATGCTCTTCTTGGCCAGTGTATCCACCGCTTCCCAAGCCGCTTTTACCTCCGGCTTTTTCAATTCGCCACCATGAAACTTACGGCCTTCCGGCAAGTGGGCATCCTGACGAGTAATAGCCCCAATCCATTTCCCGGAAGAAAAGCAGTCAGGTACTGAACGAAATTTAGCATCTGAGCTCCATTGTGAGGGTGAACCAGATTCGTCCCAAACCCGTACGCGCCAAATATAATTGAGTAGATTGCCAGAGCGAATATCCGCTCCTTCAATGGATACCAACTGGCTCTGTGAAGAGTTTACTTTTCCACTGTTCCACACAGAACGGCCGGTAAAAGCCTCCCGAATATCTATTTCATAAGCCGATTGTTGTGTTCCGTTTTCAGGTGATTCCATCACCCATCCCAAACGGGGCACTCCCTCAACCACTACTAACCCTTCCTGCATTTCACAAGTCAGGCGACTGATTGTTATATTCTTCGCTTGTACGAAACATGGCAGGCAAAGAATAAGAAGAAGATATTTTCTTAAAATCATTATCTGGTTTTCAATATGTTATAAATAATAATCCGTGTCTGAATCTATCATTTCAAGGCATTCTCACAAACAAGTCTTGTCAACGTATCCGCATGTCCTGCCTCTTTCCCATCCACAAAAACACGTAATCCCTTTCCGCAATGGTAACGGTCCCCATTTTTATCCCAAAGAATCGTCAGATTGTGCCCATGATATAAAACATTATCCAGACAAAACCAGTCCCATTTATCAGCCGGAATCAGCGGATTTACTTCTATCGTATCATCCAGACGGGGACGAAGTCCAATCAATCCGGTAATCATCAAATCATTGAATGTAGAATGGTTATAGTACCGGCTCCGTTCCTGATCGCCTTTCAGCCAATAACCGGTCACTTCATCCAGATACTCGCCAATATACGGACGGCCACGATGATATTGCGACTCTACATACAATTCCATTTGACGAAAATATACACTGTCAGATAAAACAGTCTGCGGATAGTTATTCATGAAATTGGCCATTGCAGTCAGTGTCTGTGCAGAAGCAAACGGCCAGATAGCTCCGTCCCACTCACACTTGCCGACTCCACGCGTGCGGAATTCCGGATGACGGCGTTCTGCCGTAGTCAATCCATAAGGAGCAGAAAATCCTTTTTCATTCATAATCTCTTTCCAAGCAACTTCATATTTCTTCGTTGTATCCGGTAAATTGAAATACCATGGGATATACCCGATTGCTTCACGCACATTGGCAGAAGAATCAGTACGCACAGTCTCAAAGAACTGATGACGTGTATTCCACAAATCGTTCTCCACGAGACTCTTTAATGTATCTGCTCTCATGCCGTACTTCATAGCCATTCCTTCATCACCGGAAAGAATTCCCATTAGCGAAAGAGCTTTTGCATTACCGTACATATAACTGTTAATTGTCGGACGGGCATATTTTTTCTTCCGTCCTCCACTGATGGACTCTTCCATACCATCTTGTACATCACCTTGCCAATACAGTCCGTTCTTCAAACGATTCGTACGTTCCCAACGCTGATATTCTGTTTCCAGATCCTTCGCTATATCCAACATGAAATCCTTATCACCATCCACCATATAGCGCGCAAGTACGGCATCCGCATTCCATGAACTGAACTTATCCATTTTCTTCATCGGCCCGCCATCATTGCCACGATACCATGTGTGTATAATCTGATCCAGATATTTCGGATCGCGCAACCAACGGCTCTCGTAAATATGATGTCCGATAGCACAGGCTATCAGATTATATTTATCCGAATAAGACCGCTGAACCAGAAACTCGGTCATGCCATATCCGACAGGAGTTTCCTTGATATGCTTACGCAATGACCACCAACGATAATAGTACATTTCTTCAAAGTTATGTTGCGGGCATTCAAACAAAGGAATATTTTCTTCCATCCATTCCGAAGCCTTGGCATTGGGAATGACCTGAGCAATATTCTCATCTTCCATGCCATTGAAATAGTCAGCATAATGACTAAAGTCCTCATATTTCAGAAAAGCGGAAGAAGCGTCCTTATCTGTGGAGGAAGTCTTCACATTGGCAATGCGATATTCCGCTAACGGTTCCTGCCCACCTGCATTGGGTAAATCATAAGTTTGATCGGCAGGAGTATCTACGGTCGGGAATGTACGCATCTCTCCCGTACGGAAAGCGATTCGTTCAATAGTCGCTACCGGAGCATAAAACATACGCAAACCGACTCTCTTACCATCTACATACACTTGAATATTACGATCTGCAGTCGAAAGAACTGCTTCTACATGATAAGTCTTCCCTGCCTCATATTTCATCATATTTGCAAACCGTGAGCCACCTTTTATACGGAAAATACCGTCCGGAGTTAGCTCAAGCCGCGAACAAGCAATGCTGTTTTCATCTAAAAAGTCAATCTGAAGTATACCTTTATCATTCTGTCCGGCCAACAGATCAAATGAAACTTTCAATTCTTTAGAAGCCGGAATCTTACGTTCTGCCTTCGCATAGTCAAACGGGTCTTTATCCTGTAAAATCAACCATTTTCCTTCTAAAGAAACCGGAGCCCAAACCGGAGAATAAATATTCCAATTAGTTAGTTCAGCCATTGAACCGAATTTCGAAAAATCATCATCTGCATGTGCGGAAGCATTGATCTCTACCGGAACAGGAATACGGGAAATCCACATATCTTCTTTATTCACGCTATATGAAACCCACAAATCACCATCTGCGGGTACCCCGTTTCCTTCCTGAATACCACGGGGATATTGAGGACCATACGATTTATAATTTCCTCCATAACGCATGGGGGGATTTTCACCATGTACCAGATTTAATGTGGTATATTCCAGTCCGTCTTTACTCAACGAAATAGCCAACGGCCAGCGGAATTCCGAAGGATTATAAACAGTAGCATAAGTACCGTCGCTCAGACGTTGTCCCCAGATTTTTGCATTACTATTGACAAACCCTTTTGCACGAAGCACCGGTTCTGCCCAGATATGTCCTCCATCTTCACTGATAGAAGTCAATGCATGTTTCCAGAGACTTGCCATACGGCCATCGGGCAATGTATAGCAGTTGAACGCTTTATAGCCTTTTTTAAGTGGAATGATCGGATCTTCACGGTCAGCTTCCTCCACCCATTGCATCATATAGAGCGGATTATCCAGAATCTCCTGGCAGGCCTTGACGAACTCACGGTCTTTGCTCTTCCTGAAATAAGGATAATCGGTGTTCTTCTCGCTAAAACCATGATTGTAATAAATGAAATAGATAGGACCAAACGAACCATCTTTCTTAATCTCACGCACTACCCTACCTATACCGTTCCCATCATTCGGATCATCTTTCTTATCTAAGGCTACCCCATAATTTCCCATTGTAATCAACTTGCCCGACTTAGATACATAAAAGCCTACACGTTGATGCATGATAGCGATCAAATCTTTTGCCTGCATACCCGGGCGGGATTCTTTGGTATATCCGTCCGGCACTTTGTAAGGGGGAAATACTATTTCCGGGTTTGTCCATTGATAACCGTCTTTTGAGGTCATCAGGAATGTTTGGGAAGGTGGTATATGCTCATCCGAAGGATCTGCCAGATACTGATAATAGAACTGGCCGTTCCAGTAGGCCAACATAGGCTGATGATTATAAGTCCATCCGTTACCGTTCGACGCATCCGGGTGTTCACGGTTGGCACGTACCAGTTGAATATTATGTACTCCCACTACCGGAGACAGTTGTCCGTCATGATAAGCGGGATTCGACAATTCCTTTCCTGTGTAATGGATTCTGTCTTGCGGGGACTGTGCCTGAATGGTATTTGTCAGCCATCCGGCAGCCAATACAAAAAGAATCTTCGTTGAGTTGTTCATGATTTATTTCAGGTTTTAGTTTATTTCTTCTTGCTTTCTTCCAGCAATGTTTTAACAACAGATTCCGAAGCTTTAAAGATAGTTCCATGCTTATGGCCGACAGGCACACTTACGCTTTCGGTGACATCCGTGAAATTCCGAAAATCCCTGGTACGCATAGCTCCATATATTTTTTTCTTATAAACATCAAAATAGATCAGATAATCATCACCGAGTTTTTCAACCGTCGGTCCTTCTACAAACGACTCGGTAAAGGGTTGTGATGACGGCGAATAAGGGCCGGTCATAGAGTCAGAAAAAGCTATTTTCAGATTGCGTTCGGGACGTGTGTTATCTTTGAGTACCATTACATAATCATTTTTCGCCCGTTTCACAATCACAGCATCAATCGAGCTGAAACCGGGATCATATAATACTTTCGCTTTCGATACTGCCTTAAAATCCTTTGTAGTGATGTAGTACAAGCGATGGTTGTTCTCTTCTTCTTCTATTCCCTTTTCATAACGACCGGGCACACAAGAGGCCCATACTACCATAAACTGTTCACCTTCGTCATCATAAAAAATCTCCGGCGCCCATACATTGACAGTGGTAGGCTCGTCTGCCATCACAGGAATCATTTGTTGCTCCGACCAGTGAATCAAATCTTTGGACTGTGCATAGCCAAAACCTAAATCACCTTTCCAACTGGTTGTCCACACCAAATGAAAGGTTCCATCCGGTGTACGCACCATGGAAGGGTCGCGCATTAAGCGATGTTGCCCTAATTCCGGTTTCAACCAAACGCCGGGAATACTATCCCAGTGCATTCCATCTTCGCTATACAGATATCTCAGACCTTCATCAGCCGGCTCATGAAACGAAGTGAACATATAATAATCTTTATTCCCTCCACAAGAAGCTAAAAGCAGAATGCTTATTGCCGCCAATGTATTTTTTAACTTTCCCATTTCTATGATTCTTTTACACTATACTAATATCCTTTATACAGAGACGATAAAAAGCCGGATTTGTACTCAAATAGATATAAAGAATCATTCTTTATAATCGATAAAAGGGCGACTCTCCGAGCCACCCTTTCCTCCATCAAACAAACTAACCATTTAATAATGGGAAAGAATTCCACTTCTTTTTATAGTATCTTATTTGTCACAAATTCCTTGTTTACAACATGCTATGGTTTTACAGTGTTCCTCCCCGTGCTTTTACACGTTTAGCCCACTCTTCACGTTCTTTTGTCAAATTGTACCCACGTTTGGCCAGATAATTATTGATACGTCCTTTGTATTTACCGAAAGCCGCATGCTTCTTGTTTGAATTTTCCGCATCCATAGCAAACTCACGAGCCTCTATCAACCAAGCATAGATTTGTGCCTTTTCTTCTTCCTTCAAAGAAGGAATCATATCAAGCGTAGCTTCATAAGTCACTTTCACCACGCCATAAGTCATTCCATCTTTTACGGCTTCTATCTGTTCCTCATTCAAAAAGAGAGATAAACTGGCAGGAAAAGCAAAGTGAGAACGGTACAAAGCTGCATCTTTTTCATTTTCAGCAGCCTTCAACGCTTCATCTTTCGCATCACCGGTCAAACCTGATTCCTTAACGGTTTTTACTTTTGCATCACGTATTTCATAAATATCATTCAGTTCGAAATAGCGATTGGCAATAATATTACAAACGTCTTCGGCTACTTTCTCATCCGTAAGTCCTAGTTTATCTACAATTTTCTGCGAACGATTGACTATAGACTCTACATATTTCGGATCACGATTCTCTTTGTTCAAATCAACTGCTCCGGCAGATATCCAACCGCAAAGAAGCAACAGAGACATTAAAACTATCTTTTTCATTTCATCTTATTTTTTATACCATATGCCAAAAGGAAACCCGGTTCCGGCATCTTACCGATGCCGGTTGCAGATTACATTAATTTTCCTTTCTCAGCCAATGTATCGTAGTTGTTTTTTAAATCTCTCCAGTCTACTTTGTGCTTTGTACTGATTCCATTGATATACTTTTCAATATTCGTATATCCGTCACCTGTACAATCTTTATTAGCATCACTTGGATCATTCGGATTCAATCCATTAGCAATTTCCCATTCATCCGGCATACCGTCACCATCCGTATCTACATACGGAGTTCCTTTGTATTCGGGGAAACCACCCATCTGACGAATATCAGTAATGATACCTTGCTTATAAGAATCTTTCGGCAAACGACGATATCTGAACTGACCGTCTTCACCCATTGATTTAGGAGCTAAGCCTGTAAGGTCACCGTTAGCATCCTTCGCCATTTTCTTGTCATAATAAGGAATACCTGTTTTTACTTCTTCGATAATGCGTTCGTCTACAATATCGCGGCAAGGGATATTGGCACCTACATGTTTCGTTACATAATCATAAGCATCATTGGCAGATGTAATTTTAATATAAGGCATTGCAAACGGTTCGTAGCTCCGCATCATTTCAGTATATCCGTCAGTATTTGGCTGACTTTCAATCTGTATACCACCATTCCAGTTATCTTTTGTTATTTCCGGATAACCTTCCATCACGTTACCATCAGCATATACACGACCATAAACTTTATAATTCAGTTTGCTACGTCCGGCTTCCGGTTTCAGGATACGACAACCTACTGTATTGTTTTTGGGAGTAGCAGGACCGGGTTTATAGTAGTTATTGATCATGTTAAACATAGCCGTATAATCACCGCCGTCAGTTGAACGATGCACCCAGTTAAATATCACATTATTGACGAAGTTAAATACTCCATTCCAACCAACAGACGGATTACGGCCTGAGTTACTAGCCCAAAGGTTACGCATAAATGCACAGTTTTCACCTCCTAATGTACTGCCGAATGCATGGTTATATGTATCCAGAGCTTTTGCGGAAATCGTATTCTGAATGGTTACATTCACCGTGGCAAGCTTTTCGTCTTTGCTTTCATACTGTCCTTCACTCGGATCATACATATGACGGTAGAAAGATATATTTTCGTCCAGTCCCCATGTACATGAACAGTGGTCTATCATGATATTACCAATCGGATTACCACCAAAGGAGTCATCACGATGCCACACTTTTGTTTCTCCACGGCGGAATCTCATGTGACGTACTACTACGTCGTGTGTATCCACCCAGAATGATTCTCCGGCAATGCAGACACCATCACCCGGCGCTGTTTGTCCGGCAATAGTAACGTAAGGTGCACGAACAATAATCGGAGATTCCAAACGAATGATACCAGCCACATTGAATACAATAATACGTGCACCACCAGTCTCACAAGCCTCACGGAAAGAACCCGGACCACGATCATTCAGATTAGTGACTGTAATTACTTTACCTCCACGACCACCGAAACTATACATTCCGCCTCCTTCAGCCCCGGGAAATGAAGGGATTCTTGCTTGTGGCAAATCATAAGGACGGCCAGCCCATGAGATATAAGGACGTCCTTCTTTTGCTTCCTTCAGTACTATTGGTAACGCTTTCTCCCATGCTTCGTCAGAGAGACGACGTTCTTCAGTCATCATCTTTTTATAATTCTCTTTGGCTTCGTCGGTTATCTGTGGGTATTGTGCCCATACAACGGTCGGAGTCAACATTGCAGCAGCAAAAGCTACTAAAAGTACATGTTTCTTCTTCATTTTTATTAGGTTTTGTGAGATTGATCATTCTAAAATACAATAATAAGACGTAAAACAAGGAAATATGTAATCAGAAAATACAATATATTTTTCTATTCTAAGTTTAAATACAAAAGGACCACTTATTCCTTAATGTTCTTTTCAAAAGATCAAAGTGATAAATGGTCCTTAGATTTATTTCAGAATGAATATTCTTCAGATCAAGTAATTATTTTGACAAACGAATTCACTCTGCCAAAGGATCAAAGGTACCATCAGCTCCACCTCTCCAATAGTCGCCCCATCCTATGTTTTGTTCTAATGAAACATTGTTTTGCATCGCATTCTTCTTAAAACCTAAGATATAATAATAAGGTTTGAATGTTGGAAGAATAGTTTCATCATTACCGTCAGTACTAAGATTTTTACGTTTAAAATGTTCTTGATAAAACTGAGCCAATGCCTTCACCTTTGCATCTGCATATGTTATTTCATCATCGGCTGATTCTGTACAAGTTATATCTTCAGTCAAACTTAATGCTGCCGGACGTTTATTCCATAATTCATCATAGGTTTCTTTTATTGTTTTATCTTCATTGTAGACATTATTACTTTTAGCAGCAATAAAATTTTTCGCATAAACCTCAATCCGATGTCTTCTCTGACCATTCAATGGTTCAACTCCTAAATAGTTACATGTATTGCCATTAAAACCTGTAAGTTTCCAAGTCGATTTCAGTGCTTCTTGACCCACTCCACCATCAAATAACATCCAACGTCGCACATCGTGGAAACGTTTACCTTCATAAGCAAGTTCTATTTGACGTTCATAAAGTATAGCCTCAAACAGTTTAGCACGATCATTAAAAATAGCTGGATCTAATCCACAATTATCTGTATATCCTACACGCTTACGAATCCGTTTAAGAGCATTCACAGCCTCGTCAAAATGATTTGCTCCGCAGGCAGCCTCTGCATAATTCAATAATACTTCGGCAAAACGTATTTCCATATATGGAGCAGCAGACTGTCTGAATCCATTACCTGAAGTCTTTTCAAAGATATATAAAGGATTAGAATTGAGTGCTAAATCATCTGTACGCTTACGCAAATAAATCCCCGTATTTTTGGTACCTAGACAATCAGCTGCATAGCCTGACTTAGAGTTACTATTACGATCATCTACATTATCATACCAACAATAATTCCACAACTTGTAATTATTCCCTGTAGTATACCCATTAATGCCATAAGGTAATTGACCTTTTTCACCAAAAGACTTTAAGTCATCACTATCAAACTTCCATTCTACACCAGGGAACGCAAAAGTGCGATAAAATCTTGGATCGCGGTTTAAAAAGAAAAGTTCTTGATTATAATCATAAGATCCATTCATGTCATTTGGTTTCTTCCCATCCGCCATTGGAAAGAGATCAACCATTTCTGCAGTGGGAGTCATCCCCCCCCCACCTCCAGCATTAGCTGGGCGAAGAGAATGTTCCCATCCATTCCATTTTTCAAGCTGTAAGTGCTCGGCTGGCGATACATTATTATATAAAGTTACTAATACTGCCTCAGAAATAGTTCCTCCACCACCTTCTGAGCCAATATAATCGGAAAATATCTTTCCCCAACCTGCTGCATTCTTTCCTGAATTATTTTCATAAGCCAATCCAAAATTACCTTCTTCCAGTTTCTTCACAGCAGCTAAATTAGTTTGATATGCGGCTTCCCACCGTGTTACATCATCTGCCCGGTTAAATAGTGGACTAGCATATAATAATTCTACACGACCTTTTAATGCCAATGCTGCTCCTGACGTTATGCGACCAAAATTTTTATTTTCTGAGTCCCAACGTGCTGGCAAATAATTGGCAGCAGTCTGCAGATCCTTACAAATAAAATCAATGCATTCTTTTGTTGACGATCGTGGAACAACTAAATGAATACCTTCACTGTCTCCTATTATCGGATTTTGCACATTATCAATAATAGGTACGCCACCATACATCATTACCATTAAATAATAACGCCATGCACGAAAGAAATATGCTTGTCCCAACAATAATTGCTTTTGTTGTTCAGTCAGGCTTTCACTGCCAATCACCCCTTCAATCATGTCGTTACACTCACGAATACGTACCCAAGGAGAATAATTGTTATCTATATTGAAATAATCAGTAACAGTCTCATAATCAAGAGGAGAATTGGGATCCATCAAACCTGATATACCTCCATATTCTTCTGTACATTTCGAATATTGATCACTTGTTCCCGTACTTGGCATATCACCCATAGAACCAGTCAGATCAGATCCGCCTGTAGCACTTGGCAACATGATGTAATATAAGTAAGCTATACGGTTATCAGCCGACTCATAGTTTTCGTAAATGGTAGTACCATTAAAACTTCCATATAATTTTTTGTCTTCCAAAAATTGATCGCTACAACCTGTAAAGATGGCAGCTGTTATGGTCAATAATGCAATTGAACCATACTTATTTATTTTCTTCATCATTGTATTCAAATTATTAAAATGAAACATTAACACCTAACGTGAATTTACGTAAGTTTGGATAATATCCATAGCTTCCCGCCCAAGAAGCCCATGCTCCTTCTGGATAAGGGTTTAGGAAGTTAAATACATTCTGGCAAGTAAGATTGAAACGACAACTACTAATACCAATTATTCTTAGCCATTCTTTAGGCAATGAATAAGCTACTGTCATATTACGTAACTGCAATGTTGCTGCACTTACTTTCCAAAAAGTAGAGGGTGCACCATTTACGCTACTATAGCGAATATTCGGGTATTTTGCATTTCTGTTTTGTGCTACAGTTACTATATTATTAGCATCATAAATATCCTCATATACAAACATATCTTTCCACATTGCCGACACATTACTATATTCAGAGTAACTTTCTTTACGCATAGTTGTAGGAACTAAGGAATACGCTCCCCAACTTGCACCAAACTGCGCACTAATAGAAAAATCTTTATAAGAGAAACCAAAATTTAAAGTTCCACCGTAAGGATTACTAGCACGATGAGAAATTTTTATATAATCTTGCTCATCAACAATACCATCTGCCGGACCAAAAGTTCCAGTTGATTCATCATATTGTCCACGTACATCCTTATAAATCAGCATACCAGGATGTACATTTTCTTTTGTATTTCCTAAATATTTAGTAATACCATATTTATCAAAGTACTCATTAATTTCCTGATAACTACGGAACATACCTATACATTCATAACCCCATAGTCCTCTATCAGAACGTTCATTTTTCACTAATTTATCAAAATCATATGCAGCCTTCCAACCTGTCTCTCTGATTTTATTATCATTGTATCCTGTTGTAAGTTTTACCCAATATGACATGTCTTTTCCAATTTTATCCTTCCATCCTAATGACAATTCAATACCATATGTATCTACCTCACCAAAGTTTTCTGGAGCAGGCTGTATTCCTACCGTATTCGGATAATAAGAAGTTCCTTGATGTGAAGCAAACATTTCACGTCCCATATCATAATAGAAGTCCAAATTAGCGCTCATTCGATTCTTCAAGAAGGCCATATCAATACCAAAATTAGTTTTATAAGTCTTATCCCAATGTACATCAGGATTTACTCCTTGCTTCGGCATACGAATCGTAGCACTTGTATTTGTGTTAGAATTAGTTCCGAAAATAGGTCCTTTATCCGGATTCCGAGTGTAAAGCTGTGTCCAAAGCCAAGCGTTCACATTGTCTTTACCAAGAATACCAAACGATCCACGTATTTTCAGAAAATCGATCTTTGTCTTTTCTTTATCAAACCATTTCTCATCTGAAATAACCCAACCTGCAGACCATGAAGGGAACATTCCCCAATAATTCTGAGGAGCAAATTTGGCAGAGGCATCAGAACGGAGCATAAACTCAAACAAATATTTATCATCATATGAATAATTCACACGACCAACATAAGAAAGCATACCAGACTCACTGCGGTTAAACGTCACAGTTTGAGCAAAACCTTCTGCATTGGAATCCACAGAACTAGATTGGCCATCTGTAAATGGTAATGGATCTGTAAGACTACCATTCAAATCTTCCCATTCTGATTCTGCTTTTTCAATAGAGAACAAACCACTAACATAATGTTTACCAAACTGACGTGCATAGCTTACTGTTAAGTTCATTTGATAACTATCTGAGCGATTCATACTACGCCCCAAAGAGTTACCATTATTCAACTCATACAATCCTAGTGTATTAGCATTGTATTCAATCTCGTCACCAACATAAAGGTGACCACCGCTGCCACCACGGGATATAAGGCGATATACATCGATTTTTGTACCGATAGTATTTGTTTTTCCTGTACTTATATTTTTTGAATAAGAAGCTTTTACCTTCAAACCACGTAAATATTTACTCCAACCAAAATCATACTCCAATGAACCGTTAAGAGAAAAATTCTGATTTTGATTCTCAACATTATCTGACGCATTCTGTACTGCTGCAAAATTATACTTCTGCTGGTCACTTGGATTAGTTATATTTTCCATACCTGAATGAAAAATATAATATCCATTTACTTGATCAGGTACATAAGGTACATGTAACATTAATGATTCAAAATCACCATCAGAGCCACCACCTTTTACATTTTTAGGTTTATTTGTCTCTCCATAATTACCAGATACCTGCAAAGAAGCTTTCATCCATTTTGAAATATTAGCATTTACACCAGCACGATAGTTCCAACGATTATAGTCCAAGCGCCCTATATTACCTTCTTGCTGATAATACGAAACACCACCGAAATAAGTTGCTTTTTCTGTCCCACCACTAATGTTGACACTATGGCGCTGCGTCAAAGCCGCACTCCATTCTTTATCTAATAAATTATAATTCATACCCTTCATTGCCTCCAACTCATCAGATTGAAAAAGTTGTACCCTCAAGTCATCGGATTCTTGATCCTTAGTGGCAGTATTAGCAGCACGAGCAGCATTGTATATACGACCGTAATCATAGGCATTTAGCATCTTCGGTAACATCAATGCATCTGTATAACCAAACTGTCCTGAATAAGAAATTTTGGGAGCACCGACTTTTCCTTGTTTAGTCTTAACCAGCACAACACCATACGCAGCACGTGCTCCATATACAGCCGCTGCAGCATCCTTTAAAACAGTCACATTTTCTACTTCATTTATATCTAAATTATTGAAAGCACCTTCATCTGCAATAAAGCCATCAATAACATATAATGGAGTAGGGCTTGCATTGCCTCCTAAATCAGAACTTGGAGTAATGGTGGTATTCACTGAACTTTGACGAATCTGTAAGCTTGGTGTACTACCTGGACGCCCACCACTAAGTGATACATGTAAACCATTTATCTTACCAGCTAACGCGTCACCCAAACTACCCACTGACAAATCTTTCAATTCTTCGGTGGAAATCGTTTCAATGGCACCTGTTGCATTACGTAATTTCTGAGAACCATAATCACCAAGTACTACAACTTCATCTAATTTCAGTTGATCCTCTAAAAGTACAATCCTAGGATTTTTTAAATCAGATATAATTTGTGAAGTATATCCAACAAAGGAAATTTTCAATTTACTTTTTGGAGCAACCTTAATATTAAATTTCCCATCAATATCTGTCACTGTACCTACTGTCCCATTTACCACCATGATAGTAGCACCTATTATCGGTTCACCATTTACATCTACAACAAGTCCAGTTACTGTCTGATTCTGGGCACACAATGGCATAACAAAAGCCAACAGTGTACCGATGAATAAACTGAGAATAATATTTTTCTTATTCATTGCATTTAATTTTTATTATCATACTACTTTACTTACTCTTCAACAAGTGGAAGCCACCGTGGATCGCCAGTTCTCTTTTCAAGCTGGCTTGCTCCAGTTACAGTAAAATCACCATTCGCAGCATTAATGAAGCCAGGATCCGTATCAAGAGTATTTGTATCATATTTGTCTTTACTTTGACTACCATTATACCAATAAGTATTATATTCAAAATTTCTAGACATATTTGCATTACCCATTATTTTATTCGTCATATCACCTTTACCACAATCTACAAAAATAGTTCTGGAGAAATTTAGTGTTAAGCATGCTTGTCCTCTATAGCTGTTCCAATTAGTAAAGTCTTTGCTATAAGCAAGATTGTATACTGTACAATTATAAAAATTAAAAGTTCCATTTGAATATCCAGTAATCTTATTAGGTCTGTTACCATTTACCTGTGCAAAATAACTTCCATTCTGTACCGTACTACAAAGAGTACTTTCTTTAAATGTTATATTAATAAAACTACCTTTATTAAAATACACAATCGTGTTAGACTGATTACATCTAATAAAAGAAGCTTTTACTGTAAAGTTTTCCACACAATATTTTTTCCCTGAATCATATAATAAATGCCTATTAAGGTCATATACATTACAAGACTGAATAACGATGGGATCTTTAATAACGTATTCTCCAGAAGATACTTTTAATTGTTCATTTGGAGTCTTACTTAATCCAATTAATGAAGCATCAGAAGAACCTTTCTCCATTGCATTACAATAGAAATCCATAAACTTTATCTTCAAACCATTCTGTGTAAATATTCTACCACTTTGATCAAATGTTATTTTAGAATGATTAATTTTATTTCCACGAATTGTAACTTTACGTGCTCCAAAATCTATCGGACCTGATATAGTATATTCACCGTCAGCCTCTAATTCATATGCTAACTCTTTTAAAGTGCCATCTTCATTAGGCTCTACATCAGTCTCTGGAAGCGGATTATCAATAAACCATTGAGTCAAATCTACTCCACTAGGAATGGATGCATATGTTTCAAGTAAAGTTGAAAAACTTATTTCACAGGCTTTTTCTGCATCTTTGTTATTAAACTGTTTATTTCCAATGGTTTTAATTAAGAATTTATATTTTGTATCTTCTTCTACTTCCAATTCAACGCTACAACCATCGATAAATTCTCCTTCAACTACAGCTATCGGATTTTCAGGATCATCAACTACATACCAAGAAAACTCATAACCTTCTGCTCCATGCACTACAGGCCATTCAATAGTTGCATTTTCTCCTGTGGCATCAAGTTCTACTTTTACATTCTCCAATTGGGGAGATTCCAGTGTAGCATTTTTCACATCCGACTCAAAAGATTCGTCTTCGTGATACCCTATGGTACAGCTACTTAAGAGAAATAATAACGTAGCGAATAACAGTCCACGTGTTCTTCTTCGTAAAAATAAACGATTACTTTTCATACATTAAATTTAAATTAAACAATACGTTCTTATGTTATCAATATTTAAGTTGAATATTATATACAATAGTCCGTTAAACATTTCATTCACATTTATGCAGTAATGGCTGCAAAACTAATGGCTTCTTTCCGCAGCCTTCGATTTATTTCTTAGTTCGGCTTGAGTCCTAACATTAAAATAAATCGTTTCATGAGGAAAATATTATGACACAGCACTTTTACTGATACCATTAATGATACTTTTCCTTTTTCTAATACTTTCACTTTAGCTCACACTCTGATGAGTGAGGCATTAAAGTGAAAATGCAATTTATTCAGCTCCCTACTTTGACAGTCAGTTAATCCTGTGAATTGCTTTCCATATCAATAACAATTATAAGAAGCTTCCCATGAGCTCTTGAATGAAGACAGGTTAGTAAGAATTTTACAACTACTTAATTAATCATAAAATATACATACCATTCTTCTTTTTCTTCACACACAAATAAGACGTATAGTTTAAAGATATGTAATCACATAAAAAGAACAAAAATGAAGTTAATTGGAAATTATATGCAAAAAAGGCCTCAAGACACTTTTCCTATTAAAAGGAAAGTGCCTTGAGGCCACCTTCTTATATTAAATTACTCTTTTCTGAGAATCAGAAAAAGCTTTTATTTTGCCAATGGGTCGAAAGTACCCATACCACCATGAGCATAATCTTCCCAACCAATGGTCTGATACAATGTCGCATTAGTTTGCTGTGCACTTTGACGCAATCCAAAGAAATAATATCTGGGTTGGAAATAAGGATTAATGTCCAGCATATTACCATCAAGACTGATATCTTTACGTGAGAAATAGGTATCATAGAATGTACATATACTTGACACAACCGGATCAAGAATCGTTTCTCCGTCTGCTTCCGTAGCAATCTTCTCATTCAATGTCAATGCTGCTGGTCGCTCTACGTTTTTAATCGGATCACTGTCATTATTGGCAGACCCGGTACCTTCAACATTGATTTCTATGCGATATCTCTTACCACGTTCATTCATCGGAGTCACACCTAAATAAGTACAAGTATTACCTCCAAAGCCACTCAATGCCCAACTTGCATTCAAAGCACCTTGTCCTACACCTCCGTCAAATAGCATCCAACGACGCATATCATATGCACGTTTACCTTCAAAAGCCAGTTCTACCTGACGTTCATACAATATAGCTTCAAACAATTTGGCACGGTCAGTTTCAATTGCCCCATCCAGACCATAATTATTTGCACTCGTATAGCCTACTCTTCCACGTACGGCTTTCAGCGCCTTGACTCCTTCCGCATGATAAGTGCCGCCCGCACCACAAGCTGATTCTGCCAGATTCAGCAATACTTCTGCATACCGTATCTCCATATAAGGAGCTGCCGATCGTCTGAATCCCTGCTGATCACCACTACTGTTATCAGTAAACACATAAAGACTAGTGCCCAAATCAAAGTCATCCGAACGTTTACGAACATAGACTCCTCTATTCTTAGTTCCCAGCATATCGGCTGCAAAACCGCTTCTACTCGGATTATTACGCTCATCAGCCGTAGTATACCAACAATAATTCCAAAGTTCATAGTTCGCACCACTGGTATAACGGGTCGGGCATAAACCAGACATCGTTGCTCCTGAAAAATCGACATTGCCACTGTTGAATTTCCACTCTACCCCCGGAAATGCGAATGTACGGTAGAAACGCGGGTCACGATTTAGAAAGAACTTTTTAGGGTCATAATGAACTCCCGATTCCATCGGTTTCTTACCGTCAATCATCGGGAAGATGTCTATTATTTCCGCTGTAGGAGTTTTTCCTCCGCCTCCGTTTATATTTCCTGGTCGGATTCCCTGCTCCCACAAGTTATATCGATTGATGTTTTGTGAAGCAATAGGAGACACATTATTATATAAGGTAACAAATACGGCTTCGCTTCCACCTGTATAAGTGGCGAACATTCTGGCCCAATTCTTGGCATTGTCTTCTCCGCCATTGCCTTCATAAGCAAGTCCGAAGTTACCTTCATTCAGTTTAGCAATGGCAGCAAAATTGGCATCGTAAGCATCTTTCCAACGAGATACGTCATCGGCACGGTTAAAAAGCGGACTGGCATAAAGCAACAATGTACGACCTTTTAAAGCAAGTGCTGCACCGGCGGTTATGCGTCCGTAATCCTGCCCTTCATTCTGCCAACGTGCAGGAAGATAGCTGGCTGCCAGTTCCAAGTCATCGCATATAAAGTCTATACAAGCCTTAGTCGAGGAACGAGGAATGACCAGATTCTCACCATTACCATCACCTATCACCGGATTCTGGACGTGGTCTACAATGGGAACACCACCATACATTTTCACCAACAGATAATAACGCCATGCACGAAAAAAGTAAGCTTGTCCGAGCAATTGTTCTTTCTCTGTTTGCGAAAGAGTCGCACTTCCCGTCACACCTTCAATCACATTATTACATTCGCGGATACGTCCCCAAGGGCTTCTTTCACTGTTGATTACATAAAAATAATCGGGAACAGTCTGAATAGTAAGAGATGCCGTAGGATCATTGAAAATAGAGTAGTCTCCATATTCCTCCGTACATTTGGAAAAATCGTCATCAATACCCGCACTGGTTATATCGGTCAAAGCATTGGAACCTCCGGTAGAACTAGGCAATAAAGACTGATATAAAAAGTCCACACGACTTTTGGCTGTTTCATAATTTTCGTACACAACCGAAGCGTCATAGCTTCCATATACTTTCTTGTCTTTCAGAAAATCATCGCTGCATCCAGTAAAACAGGTTAGCCCTACCACCATCGATGCTGTCAAACATATTTTATTTATCTTTTCTTTCATAATCTTCTTTGATATTAGAATGAGACATTAACACCTAAAGTTACTTTACGCAAATTAGGATATCTTCCATACGTGCCCCCCCATGTACTCCAAACACCATCAGGATAAGGATTGTAAAAGTTTAAAAGGTTCTGAGCAGTCAAATTCAGACGGCAACTGCTGATGCCGATCCGATTTGTCCATTCCTTCGGAAGGCTATAAGCAACTGTCAAATTACGTAATCGAACGCTGGCTGCGCTAACTTTCCAAAATGTAGAAGCCTGACCGTTTATGGCACTATATCTTAAGTTTGGATATTTAGCACTCCGGTTCATTGGCGCCACTACATTACCACCGGCATCCAATACATCTTCATACACATACATATCTTTCCACATGGCAGATACATTTTTATATTCCAGATCATCGTATTTTTCCTGACGTAAGTCTGTCTGTACAAGAGCATAAGCACCCCAGCTTGCACCAAATTGAGCACTGAATGAGAAGTTCTTATACGAAGCACCAAAATTAAAGGTCAATCCATAAGGATTATTGGCACGATTGGAAATCTTCACATAGTCATTCTGATCAATCACGCCATCTGCTTCACCATAAGTGCCGTCGGCATTACGCTGACCACGTACATCACGATAGATCAACATACCCGGATGAATGTTATCTTTCGTATTTCCAAGATAAGAAGTGATCTTATTTACTGCGAAATACTCTTCGATATCCTGATAGGTACGGAACATACCAATACATTCGTATCCCCACACACCACGGTCGGAACGTTCACCCCGAACAATGTCATCAAAACCGGGAGTAGCCTGGAATCCGGCTTCTTTAATCTTGTTATCACTGTAACCGGTAGTCATTTTCACCCAATAAGAAAAATCTTTGCCGATTTTATCTTTCCAATTCAAAGTAAGTTCCAAGCCATACGTATCAACTTCTCCAAAGTTCTCAGGAGTAGCCTGCGTACCTACAGTAGTCGGATAGAAAGAAGTACCCGTGAAAGTTGTGAACAACTCACGTCCCATATCATAGTAAGCATCTAATGTAATACCCAGTCTACTATCCAGCATCCTGACATCGATACCTAAATTGGTCTTGTAGGTTTTATCCCAATGTACATCTGCATTGACCCCTCTTTGCGGCATTTGGAATGTTGCACCACTATAGGTATTGGTAGCTGTACCAAATATAGGACCTCCATCTGCATTTCGGCTATAAAGTTGTGTCCACAACCAAGGTTGTATATTATCTCTTCCCAAAATACCGAATGAACCACGAATTTTCAAGAAATCAATACCTAGTTTTTCTTTATTAAACCAGCTTTCTTCTGAAATAACCCAACCTGCTGACCATGAAGGGAACATTCCCCAGTAGTTACTAGGAGCAAATTTGGTAGATGCATCCGAACGAAGCAGGAACTCAAACAAATACTTGTCTGCATACGAGTAGTTCAGACGGCCGATATAAGAGAGCATACCCGATTCCGTACGACCGAACGTAGTCGTTTGATCCGCGCCAGTAGCTGTAGAGTTAGATTGTCCATCGGTAAAGCTAAAAGGATCAGTTACAGTACCGGTCAGATATTCATATTCCGATTCTGCCTTTTCAATAGAAAACAATCCATTCACACTATGCAAACCAAACTGACGTGCGTAGCTGACTGTCAAGTTCATCTGGTAATTATCCGTTTTATTCATCGCACGGCTCAATAAATTACCGTTATCCAAAGTAAAAGTACCAAAATTGCTATCATCTATATTTATATCATCGCCAGTATAAAGGTGATTTCCACTGCCACCACGTTCCAGTAGCCTGTAGACATTCATTTTAGTACCGATATTATTACTCTTATTATTGATAATACTCCTCGAATAAGAACCTTTCACTTTTAGCCCCTTCAACCATTTGCTCCAACCAAAATCATATTCCAATGAACCGTTTATGGACATATTATTTGTCTGATTCTGAGTATTGTCAGGAGAATCCTGAACCGCTCCAAAATGGAATAGTCGTACGGCACTTAAGCCCGAAGACACATTTTCCATACCTGTATATACAACAGGACGTCCACCTACATATCCAGGCACAAAAGGCAAATGAGTCATTAGAGAATTAAAATCAGCATCTGTCCCACCACTGGTTATACCGTTGCGTGAGTTATTCTGTTCACCCATGTCACCAGAAAACTGTAAAGAAGCTTTAATCCACTTACCGATATTAGCATTAACACCCGCACGGAAGTTCCAACGATCATAATCTAAACGTCCCATATTACCTTCCTGATTATAGTAAGATGCACCTGCAAAATAAGTAGCCTTCTCTGTACCGCCATTAATACTGAGACTGTGGCGTTGCGTCCAAGCCGCACTCCACTCATCATCCAGCAAATCGTAGTTCAGCCCTCTCATTGCTTCCAATTCGTCAGCCTGGAAATATTGCGTTCTCCTATTATCCGATTCCGATTCACCGGTAGAAGTTCCAGCTCCACGTGCGGCATTATAAATACGTCCATAATCATAAGCACTTAACATCTTAGGTTTTTTCAAAGCATCAGTAAAACCGAATTGCCCTGTATAAGATATGGAAGGTGTACCTACCTTACCGCGCTTGGTTTTCACCAATATGACACCGTAAGCCGCACGTGCCCCATATACAGCTGCCGAAGCATCTTTCAAAACCGTAATACTTTCTACTTCACTCACATCCAAATTATTAAAAGCATCCTCTGTAGAAATAAAATCGTCAATTACATATAATGGGCTAGGATCTGCATCACCTCCACGCGTTGAATTGGGAGTAATACTGGTATTGATATTACTCTGGCGTATTTGTAGACTTGGGGTACTACCGGGACGACCACCACCCGAATTTACATGCAAACCACTCATCATTCCGCTCAATGCATCACCTAAGTTACCCACCGAAAGATCTTTAATCTCATCCGGAGTAATGGTTTCAATCGCCCCCGTTATGTTTTTCATTTTTTGTGTACCATAACCTACAATAACCACCTCATCCAAATTAGCTACATCTTCTTTCAGTACAATCTTTGGATTATTCAAATTCGTTATTGTTTGAGAAACGTATCCTACAAATGAAACAGCCAATCTTCTCCCTTCCGGAACGGGAAGGCTAAATTTACCATCAATATCACTTATCGTGCCTACCGTAGAGTCTACAATCTTAATCGCAGCCCCAATAATTGGGTCACCAAATTCGTCCACAACAACCCCGGTCACCGTACGTGCATTCTGGGCATAGACGATTTGCGTAAAGGCTTGTATGAAAAGCATACATAAGCCTAAAATGAAATATCTTTTACTCATAGTATTCTGTTATTGTTTATACATTGTATTCATTCTGTTGTCGGAAGCCAACGTGGGTCTCCACAACGATTCGCAATATGCTCCGAGCTACTCAAAGTAAAATCACCGTTAGCAGCATTCACAAATTTTGGCTCTACCTTAATAGCTGTTCCCGAATGATCTCGTCCATTCTCATCACTAGTATCATAATCAAGGAATCCTCCCGGAACAGCACTATAATAATAAGTATTATATCCAAGTGTATAATTCACATTACCATAATTTCCCGCATTACAGATCCGTCTGAAAACACCTTCAGTTCCTGTGGCCGAACTTACGACACAGTCTGCAAAAATAGTATTCTGCATTTCCAAAGAGAACACAGCACTATTACTGTTTATTACATTATTGAAGAAACGATTATTAGTGCCAATTTGGTAGAACGTACAATTACTCATTTTTCGAAGCGATGTACTCCAGCCAGATCCGCTAAAGTTTGACGGAGTACGTCCTCTCATCTGAACAAAATAGGCAGATCCGGGAACCGTATAATAAATAGTACTGTTTGAAAAGCTCAAATCTTTGATCCAACCTTGACCGTTGAATGCTATAAATATAGTACTTGCTGTATTAATGCTAACCAAGCAATCAGTAATAGACAATGACGACAAAGCATAACCATTATTACAGTAATATAATGGTACGGGAAGATCTTTTATAGTACAAGATTGGAAAACATAAGGTTGCTGTACTATACCGGCTTCTGTGCTATTGAACATAACGACACCTCTACTATTAGAAGCACTGTAAGTATCAGCATCAAAATCAAAATCTATAAACTTAATTTTAAGACCAGCTCCGCGATTTATAAAAGAAGCATTTCCTTTCATTGTCAGTTTGGCATGATTTACTTTGTCGCCACGAATAGTCAATGTAGTCGTTCCTAAATCAATATTACCATTCATTTCATATACACCGCCTGCCACTAATTCATAAGCTATCTCTTCTTCTCCTTCTGCAAGAGGCTCAATCGGATTTGCCGTAAAATATTCCGTCAGATTAGTTCCTGCTGGTATTGTTTCACGTACTCGAACCAATGTATTATAAGTCATTTCCGTAGTTGCAACAGCATCAGCGTTATTATACTTCTGATTTCCTAATGCTTTGACTGCGACCTTATACCTTGTATCTTCAGTAATATCACGCGTAATCGTACATTTATCTACGACTTCATTCTCTTCGCCTATAACAACTGGATTATCAGGATCATCAATATTATAAAATGTCACTTGGTACCCACCAGCTCCCAGCACTACCGGCCATTTAATTTCCAGAGACGTAATATCTACGTTTCTGGTAAAAGTCCAACCTTCAGTCGACGGTGATTCCAAGGTTACCCCTTGAACTTCTGATGAGAAGGTCCAATCATCCTTGTATCCATCGACACAAGAACTAAAAAGAAGTATAGCTGCCGCAAATGCCAAACTATCCCTTTTTACTCGCAAGAATAAATGTTTACTCTTCATAGATTAAATTTTAATTTATATAAAATGATATATTACATCGTCAGACGTCTATTCACATAAATAAAAAGATACAACTAAAAGAATCGTAATCTCTTAAAAAGAATAAAAAATAGAATCTGAAGTTTCTTCTCTTAGTTCTATTAAACTATATCATAATTCCCCTCCCTATCATTATTGAAAATTTTCTTTTAAATATTTTATATTCCAACCATCGTTCTTCTTCACATCTTCACATCGTTTTAACTTCCATTTTAACCGATTCATATAAAGGACGAATAGATAAGATCATTGTAATCCACCAAAATTCTGCTGATTGATACCATAACGGAAACAGTGAATTAAATAAAAAACAAAATGGTTACAAGCATCCGAAATAAAGGATGAAAAAGGTATCAATATCTCTATAGGATTAGGATTTGATTCGTATAGTAAAAAAAAGTCCGAACTTAAAAAAGTTCGGACTTTTAATATAGTAAAAGGACATATAATGTTTGAAGTCCCTCCTACCTGTTATCTCAATTATTATATTATTCTTGAAACACCTCTTTCAAATACTTTATATTCGTTCCATAATTCTTCCTCACATTCCTCACATCATCCTTATCTCGTGAGCGTTCTACTACCAGCCAGCCCCTCCAACCCATTTTGTCGAGTGTCTTTCTCACCCTATTCATATCCAAGCGTTCATTAAAAGGAAGAGTTACTCCATCCGTATCCGTACAGTGTATTTGGCAGATTCTCTTTTTTCCCAGAGTCTTAAGTTCCTTGCACAAATCCCGTCCATTCTCTAATGCATTCTGAAATTTAAAATAGATTTTGATACCGGGAGAATTAATTTCTTTCAGTAGTTTCACTTCCTCTTTTGCCTCTAGTTGGGTTTCAATACCAATAACAACTCCTTCGGAAGCAGCCATATCCCCTACTTCTTTCAGGCGTTTTACCAAAGCCGTTCGAAGTTCCGGGGTATCTTGCCAGCCTGCTTTCACTCCACCCAAAGGCAGGAAAGCAACCTTGACATCCATTACTTTCATTGCGTCCAGACAATCTCGCACTAATTCTTTATAATTAGTACGATCTAAAAAAGACTGTCCATAAAAACCGGACATAGCAATAGAAGAGACCTCTAAGTTATAATTCTGAGCCGTTTCACGAAAGAGTTGTTGGAAATGGGGTTCACGCAATTTGTTATCGAACATTTCTCTTTTACCGAGACTGCCCATATCCAACTCGACTCCATCTCCCTTCAGCTCATGCACTAATTGGAACGAACCAATCTTCTGACGTTTCAAGATCATCCAGTCACATACGGCAATCTTATAACGTTGCTCTTTTTGTTTCGGTGCGGAAACTGCCAACACCGGAAAACATTCCGCTACGATCAATATCCAAAGGATATGTTGAAATAATTTCTTTTTATTCATCATCTTAATATATGCTGATCGTATAAAAGACGGATGAAAGGAAACTTTGTAATCGGCTACATTCCAAATATTTAATACTAAAACGAAAGAAGTGTTTTGAATAAAGACAGGATAGTGACACTATCCCATGTAGATGGCGTCACTATCCAGCTCATATAGTGTCACTATCCCAAGCGGATACCGTCACTATCTTTTCAAGAAGAATAACCCAGAATAATGTAAAAAAATGAGCTGCCGGACTTAAGAAAATAGTCCGACAGCTCTGTCAACCCAAAAACGATACCTATGAAACACTGTGTGTTATTTTAAATCAAATATCAAGCGTTTACCATGAACAAGTTCATCGTGGGTAATACGGTATTTATTGAACTTCTTACCATCCAATAACACCTTATTTATATAAAGAGTTTCCGATCCGGTACGATTACTTTCAATTACCAGTTCATTTTCTTTGTACCATTTGGGATCCAGGCGGATCGTTACTTTATTAAATACCGGAGTAGTCAATGTATATTCCGGCAATCCCGGACAGTCGGGATAAAAACCTATCATATTGAAAATAGCCCATGCAGACATCGTACCTGTATCATCATTTCCGGGAATACCGTCCGGTTTGGTCGTAAAGTACTTATCCAGCAGTCGCTGCGTCTCTTTCTGCGTACGCCATTCTTCTCCTTTGAAGTAAGAAAACAGATGGGCATAAGCAATATCAGGCTCGTTAGCCGGATCATACAATCCTTCATCAAACACCATCTGCAGTTTATCAACAAAAGGTTTCTTTCCACCCATCAGTTTAGCCAATCCATATACATCATGTGGTACATAGAAAGTGTAATTCCAGGAATTACCTTCATGGAAACCGGGATTCGGTTCAAAGTTCTCTCCCTGTCTCGGATTGAACGGACTATAGAAAGTTCCGTCCGGAAGAATGGGACGGAATGTACCAAACTCCTTGCTATAATAATGCTTATATCCCAATGAACGTTTATAGAACATCTCCGCATCTTTCTTCTTTCCTAGAGCATCCGCAAAACGGGAAAGGGCAAAGTCGGCGATATAATATTCCAGTGCATGAGAAACAGAATTATCATACTGTTCACGGAGCGGCACATACCCTTTTGACATATAATCATCATTATCCGGACGCATCAAATTCTCTGCACCGGGTAATGTAGCCGACTTATACATCGCTTCATAAGCCAGATCTACATCAAAGTCACGCAATCCTTTCATCCATGTATCCACAATCACCGGAATACTCGGGTCACCTTCCATCGTAAGTGTCTCTCTTCCATACAACTCCCATTTAGGGAACCATCCGTGTTCGCGATACATGTCAAGCATCGTACGTACCATTTCCATCTGACGTTCAGGATAAACCAAAGTCAATAGTTGATGCACGTTTCGATAAGTATCCCACAAAGAGAATACGGTATATCGGGTTCCTTTCGTCGTCAGTATCTGATCGCTTTCCATAGCCGGATATTCACCATTCACATCTTGCAGAACATTCGGGTGAATCAGCAGATGATAAAGTGCCGTATAGAAAACAGTCTTCTGTGCATCCGTTCCTCCTTCTACCGTGATGCGAGACAAGTCATCGTTCCACTGTGCACGGGCATCAGATAACACTTGTTCAAAGTTCTTTCCTGCCTGTTCTTTATCCAGATTCAACCGAGCATTCTCTATACTTACAAAGGAAACTCCCATTTGCACCTCGACTTGCTCTCCTTCTTCCGTTTCAAAAGTGAAATAAGCACCCACATCATCACCTGCTATTTCTTTTCCGTAGCGGGTATACAACTTATACTTACCCTGATCGGGGTCCCATTCAGCTTCCACCCCAGTCATCGGACGTTGCTTTTTCCAATATCCGGTTGCAGCAGGAACCTTATTTACTCTCATCACAAAATAGATGGGAAACACAGCCTGAGGATTATAACAGAATGTGCCAAGCAGTTTCATTCCCTCTATTTCACTGTCGCTTACACGGCGAAGCATGGCTCCACTTTCATTAGTCAAACCTTCGCCCAAATTTAAAAGTATATGACTTTTTCCTTTAGGAAAAGTGAAACGGGCAATACCTGTACGTGGAGTAGCGGAAACTTCTGTCTTTACATTATATTTCGTAAGATAATTGGAGTAATAACCGGGAGAAGCCTGTTCGTCTTTATATTTACTCCCATACTCCTTATAGTCAACATTCAGCTCTCCAGTAGTAGGCATCAGCAATAAAGAACCCAGTTCCGGACAACCGACACCACTTAAATTCACATGAGAATATCCGGTAAAGAAACAATTGGTATGTTCATAAGGCGTGGACCACCAACGTGCATCTTTATCGTATGTATTATCAGCAGACCCCATTACATTGAAAGGTACTACAGACATCATTCCATTAGGACAAACAGCTCCGGGATTAGTCGTACCAAAGTTTGTTGTTCCAATAAAAGGATCTACATAGTCTATCAACAGACTCTTTTCCTTATTTGCAGGGGGGGCCTTACCCTCTCCCCCAAATACGGGAAGAAGGGTGAAAGCCAGTGTGCAAGTTAATAATATACGTCTCATATCCTTTTTAGATAATACTCGTTCGTTTTGTAAAATCAATTATTTCCCGGATATAGCCGAAAGCCATTCCTACAACAGTGTCTGCAGCTCCATAATAGACAGCTACACGCTCTCCGTCCTGCAATGCTGCACAAGGAAATACCACATTCGGTACATCACCCTGAAGTTCATAAGGTGCAGCCGGACCTATCAGATATTCACGGGTACGGTAGAGCACCTTTTCCGGATGATCCTTATCAAGTATAGCCGCCCCCATCGCATAGCGGAAACCGTTGCAAGTAGTGATAACTCCATGATAGAAAAGCAACCAGCCTTCATCAGTAAGGAAAGGTACCGAACCCGCACCAATCTTGGTACACTGCCAGGCACTTTCGGGGAAAGGAGTGACTTTCATTACACAACGATGTTCACCCCAATATTTCATATCCGGACTGTAGCTGATATAGATATCACCAAACGGGGTATGTCCATTGTCGCTTGGACGGCTTAGCATAGCATATTTGCCATCTATCTTTTGCGGGAAAAGTACTCCATTACGATTGAAAGGTAAGAAAGCATTTTCACATTGGAAAAAATCTACAAAGTCAAACGTATAGGCAATACCGATTGTAGGTCCATGATAACCGTTGCACCACGTTACCCAGTAACGGTCTTCAATCCATGTAACACGCGGATCATATTTATATTCAGATTCAATCATCTCCGTATTACCAGCCTTAAACTGAATCGGTTCATGGCTAATATCCCAGTGAATACCATCTTTACTGAATCCTGTGAAGATATTCATCTGTACCGCTTTGTTATCACAACGGAATACACCGGCGAATCCATCTTTAAAAGGAACGACGGCACTGTTGAAAATACTATTAGATGAAGGAATATGGTAGCGTCCGATCACCGGATTTTGTGAATAACGCCACATTACGTCTGTACATCCGGCAGGACGTTCTTCCCAAGGAATTTGAATCTTATTCATAATAATTATTTATTAGTAATTGGTTATCTATTATTATCCAAAAATAGCAATTTATTTTTTCTTTTTTGAATCATCGTATGTAAAAGGTATAAAATAGGTCATCAAAAAAGCCGGAATTGTTGCAATCAGTACATAGATAAAGAAATTACGGTATCCCAGTAAATCACTAAAATAACCGCTGACCATTCCCGGTAGCATAACTCCCAGGTTCATGATTCCAGAAGCGAATGCATAATGTGACATCTGATGCTTGCCCGGAGCAATCTGCTGCATCATGAATAAGGTCAGTCCGACAAAGCCAAAGCCATAACCGAAATACTCCATTGTTATGCATGTTCCGATCAGATAAAGGCTGGTCGGTTGGACTACCGCCAGGAAAGTATATGCAATAAAAGGAAGATTGAATACACAGCAAAGTGTGAACAGTGTTTTCTTCAATCCATATCTGGCAACAAAAATGCCGCCTAGCAGAGAACCGATGACAAAAGCTGCAGAACCAAAAACTCCATTCAATGTACCTATCTCTTTCAATGATAATCCTAAACCACCGACCTCTCTGGATGCACGCAAAAACAGAGGGGCAACTTTCATTATAAATCCTTCTGCCAGTCGATAGAGAATAATAAAGAAGATATAATAAACAATATGCTTTTTCGTAAAGAAGTTGCCAATCACATTGAGTAAATCCGTCACAATTTCTGAGGTGGTTTTCTTACCGGTAGCAGGGACTTGGGTAGACGGCAGCATTTTTATGTGATAAATACCGATCAACACCATTATTGCGGCAATTACAGCGAAAATAATCATCCATGCGGACGAATATGCACCTTTATTGGCATCGATCGATGCCCCTTCTATGGCTCCGAAATGCTCTGCCAACATACCAGCCAAAGCAACCAACCCGCCATTTGCAACCAACTTTGCCACATTATAGAAAGCTCCTTGCACTCCAATATATTTCGCCTGGTCCTCTTTATTCAGTTCTGCCATATATACACCGTCACAAGCAATATCATGTGTGGCCCCGCTGAATGCAATCACCGCCATAGTGGAAATACTAATAGCAAAGAAATAATCAAAAAACAGCGAAAAAGCTACTACTCCAAATAATATACCGCTCAATAGTTCGGTTACCAATACAAAGAACTTCTTAGTCCGATACATTTCAAGAAAAGGACTCCATAAGAATTTGAGTGTCCAGGGCATCATGATAAGGGAGGTCCAAAACGTTATCTGAGTATCGGATATACCCAAATCCTTAAACATGAATACTGAAACCAGATTGATAGCAATGAAGGGAAGTCCCATTGCAAAATAAGCGGTAGGAACCCAATAGACCGGGTTGATCGTTTTTCTTTGAGAAGCAGTTTTATTCTGTTGCATAATTCAATAGTATATAGATGAAAGGGTCATTTTTCTGACCCATCTATATATAATACAACTAAGAAGGGCAAACTACTAACGCTTGCCCCCACTTTTTTTTATTTTATTGTTACTTCGTCGATAAAAAACCACGAAGGATGGCCTACACCGTAATGCCATTCAGGACATTCTTTTGTACCGGTGACCTCAACTTTCACATAGCGGGCATTCACTGCTGCCTCTGATTCAGTCTTCACTCCACGGAACTCTACTTTACCCGAACGATTTTCCGGCATATCGTGTGTTTCCCAATGTGTGTAGTTCTCTCCGTCTTCAGAATAAGAATATACCACCTTCAGAGGAAAGAGAATCCAAGCTCCAATCTGATGCAGAAAATCGGTTTCTATGCTATGTATTTTCTTTTCTTCACCTAAGTCTATGACAAAAGCTCCATCTGTACCTTCCCAGCCGACCCAACTTTCGACAAAGGTAGATCCTCCGAACAGTCCGTCTACTAATGCCGTTTTTCCTGTTTCCACATACTTTCCGGTAGGAGGAATGATATAAGTAACCTCCGCCCCTATTGCAATACTTTTTTCCGCACGGGGCATATATCGTTCCCGATACAATTGACAATACTCCACAGGAGAGTTGGAACGTTCATTCAATGTCGGCACATTAAATTCTTTTACCCGTTCCTCAAAAAGTGCCAGTTTCGGACTGATATCGTTCATATCTGTTCCTGTCTCAGTACGAGCAATCTCCAGCTCAGAATACTGAATGGGCAGACGGGCACGCTGAACACGCTTCAGATATTTCTCATCCTTTCCTACTGCTTTCTCCGCATCATCGAACAATTTATTGTAACGTCGCATCAATGCCGGTTTCAACATTCCATATTTGTGGGATACAGGAGAATCGTAAATCCACAATCTCTGTCCGCTGCCAATTAATGCACCCTCCATTACTTTGATATACTGATAAAGAAATGGTGCCGCTTCTCCATAATATCCATGCAGAAAATGTTGCATCAATGAATCTACATTCGCTTCCGGATTCCACATTAACTTTGATACCAGATAAGCGCGCAATTCAGCAAAGTCCCCTCCTCTGCTCCCCGCAATCTGTGAGAAGTGCATGGTAGCATGATTCTTTTTAAAAAGACGAATATTATTCTGCAAGATATGGAAATTTGGGAATGGAGCGAGATAATTATCAAAATTAATACCATAATCCCAAACGAATATATTATTTGTGATGGCAGACCAGCCTTCCATAGCTTTCACAAATTGTTTTCCCGAAGCATTTTCTGTCAAAGTCACTTCACGGTCACAATCTATATCACAAAGCATGATATTGACATTCGGTAATGGCTTCACATGTTTCGGGGGATTCATTGTATACAGATAAGCAAGCGTAGAGAATTCTTTATCAGGAAACCGGGCAGCCAGTTTATTCAAAAAAGTAATAATACTGCCTGATAATGCTCCTTCATAATCATCTATTGCTTTACAGGCATCACATGTACAGTTAGTATAATTGCCATCATTTTGGCTTACAGACATTATATGTTTATCCGGATTTGCCTTAAAAATGGAATCTATACGTTGGGCAACAATTTCAAAAACTTCCGGATTAGTCAGGCACCATTGGCTCGCTTTTCCCGGATGGCGCTTACCTTTAAAATAGGAATAATATTCCGGATGATCTTTACCATATACAGAAGCCGGAAGCAATTTATCAAATGTATGCACCCAATAGCCGGCAGCAAACACTTCATTCGGTTCTTCCAATCTGTTCCACCATTTATAAATAGAATCTGTACGGATAGCATAACATTGTGTTTGGCGGTAGCGGAAAGCCGGATTATCTATTTTGTCGATCAATGGCAGTTTAATCGTTCTTGAAGGACGAAAAGAATATTCGTTTTCTCCCCAATAGTCTACTCCCAAGTATTGTTCAAGCAAAGTTACGACTCCATAAACAGTACCATTTCCAGTACCGGAGATTCGCAGGATTCCATCTTTAGTGGATAGGCTGAAGCCGTCTTCTGTTATTCCGGGCGGAACCTCACCACCAATCCATATATCACCTTTACCAGGTGCCTGTTGTCCCAAAGTAACAGGAAGGTTCTTACCACTTATTTTCTGAACAAACATCTGTAAAATATTGGCTGCTGTTCTGTTTACAGGAGTTTCATTCGCTAAAATAATTCTTGACTTAGACTTACCATTATTTACTAATACTACTTGGGCAGAGACTGCTGTACAAACCCAGAATCCCAACAAAGACAAAAATAACTGTTTTACTAATTGATTCATGTTTTTCACTGTTAGATGATGCATTATTTATTATAATACAACTCAATACTATTAGCTACTAAATTCGTCTATTTAATAAAAGACTTATTAACAATAAAGGTGCCGAATCCTACGTTTCCGACACCTTTAATACATTAAATCAGTATAATTTATTTCTTCTCATATAAATTAAATTCTGCAACACCAACAAAGGTTACCGGAGAAAGAACATTAATTCTAAATTCCTTTACATTGTCTATTCTTGTATCTAACATTGCATATTGAGGATCATTGTTGCTAAATGCTTCAAATTCATATACCGTATCATAAGTGGTCCATGCTGTATCTCCTTCTTTCTTCACTTGAATAGTTGCTTTTTGAATATTATATCCTCCATAATCATTCTCTCTAGTTATAGAAAAGCCATCTAAGCTTGTAGCAGTATTCAACACAACATCGAACCAACATTCACCATTACCGTCATAAGCTGTACCATATGTAAACCAAGAAGTACTTATGTCACCATCAATTGCACTTTGAGGTTTATTCCCTGTATCATACCAATCACTAGATGAAACCTTCCATTCAGAGCGATTTATAGTTTTCCATCCATCTGGAATGGTAGAAACAACCGGTGAATAAGCCCCTTTCGCAATTTTAATTGTTTTTGTTCCTTGGTTGCTACTGATACGTACACTACTATCATGAGTACTAATTTCAGAAATAACTAAACTGAAATTATATTCTTTCGCATCTTTATTATTCATAGCAAAAGACCAATCAGAAATCGTAGCTGTTATATTTTCAGAGGATGTTTCTCCTGCTTTTATAGTAATTTCTTTAGATGACAAAGAAAGTGCTTCTACAGGAATCTCATCACTAGTGGCTGCAATATCAACAACGAGATCTTTTGTTAATGGAGATTTCACTTTGACAAAGAAGTTATACGTGACATCACCATTTATGCCCATAGGATTATGTGTCATTTTAAATGCGTCTATTGCCAAATAATTATCTTTTTGAAGATACACGTAATTTGCTGACCATTCGTTTACTTCATCATCATCGTCGCTACATGAAGAAAAGGTTACACACCCCAAAATACACGCAACGAGTATATAGATTTTTTTATAATTAATATATTTCATAATCGTACATTCTATTAATTAGACTCACTAGTTTCAACATCTTTATCAGGCTTATTATCTGCCTTAACACCATGTATCCATTTAGTAGTACCAGTAGACTTACAAATATTTCCATGACCGGTATAATCCTCGAACTCATTACCTGCACCTTCATTCAATCTCCAATATGCTTCCAGACCATCCGTTTGAGGATCAATATTAAACATATTATTTTGAATCTGTGTAGCAGATATTGCTTTAGTCCAAAAACGGATCTCACTGACTTTCACATTAGCTACCAAATAGTCCGTATTACCAAAATTGAATTTATCTTTTCCTAAATTAGTAATTTTACCCGGAGTAGTCATTTCACTGTCCTTAACGCCATTAATATACATCGTTAGCTTCTCCCCATCATTTACAAATGCAATGTGATACCAGGTATTAATATCAAATAGCATATTGCTATTAAACTGGCTACCTTGATTCTTGATTTGCAAAGAATTGCCCACAACAGAGGCATCTCCGAAACGTGTATATATTTCACCATCCATTCCGTCAGGAGCAAAAGCTCCGAACATGGCCTGATTATTCAAGTCATTCGTCTTTTTCCCTAATCTATCAATACTTAATCTGAATTCTACAGACCATGTAGCTAATGCATAATCCTGTCTCATTGTCATGTGAAGATTATTACTGCTATTTATTATTGGAACAGAAGTTATAATCAACGGATCAATAACATACACCATGACATCAGCCCCTTTCAACGTTTCTTCTCCATTTGGTGAAGTTACTCCTACAGGTAAAGCATACGTTTTACCGGTCTTTCCTAATTCTTCAGATAATGGTTTCACAACAATATTTACACTATTTGCTGATACTTCTCCTGCTTTTATAACTGTATTTCCATCTTCAAGCAGATATGATCCTTCCGGTAAAACGGCATAATTTGTACCATTTCTCTTATTAAAGTCATCCAATGCAGCAGGATTTATGACAACTTTAACTTTCGTATCTTGTCCAACGGCCTTTCCTGAGCGAGGGGTAACCGATATAGTCACAGCAGTCTCTCTAACCGCTACTTTAGTAGAGGTAAAAGCTCTTGCCCCAGTTTCTTGAATATAGATTCTACTATCAATAGCATCATATTGGGCATCATTACAGCTAATTAAGCAGAGCATAATTATTAATGCCGATACAACTGATTCTCGAATAGTCAATATCTTTTTCATAATTATTAATTTTAGTGATTTATTTAATGGGAGGATTCATTATGCGAGTAGCATTCCGAAGGAATGGATAGGTGCCTGAATAACCCGGCACATTAAACTCATACTCCATATGATAAGTTCCAACTCCACCTTTTCTAACTCTTTTACCATCAATAGTTGGAGCCCAACGTGCCATACCTTCTAAAGACTGCATTTTATTACCCCATGGATCTGTAAATTCTACTCCACCTTGTTGTGCATAATTCTCAAAATTCTCAGTAACTATAAATTTATTAGCACACTCCTCCGGGGTTAAACTACCTTCATAATGAGATATAATATTTTGTAATCGACTATTCAAAGTGCCTTCACTTCCAGCTTGATAAGCTTGTGAAATAAAGTAATTTATATCTTTCCCCATTTCAGGAGGAATCTCACTATGTTCAGGTTCGCCGTCAATAACCAACATGCGACCTGTACCGGAACGAGCCCCAATACCACGGTCAATCAAAGTCTGGAGAAAAAGAGCAATTCTTCCCTCATGCGCCATTTCTTTGTTAGTCTCAAAAGGTTGTGGGTAACTTGGCTCCCAATCTAAATCAAATCCATCGTAATTATACTTATCAATTGTATCTGCTACCGCATTGGCATACTTAACAATAGAAGCCTTGATAGCCTCCTCATCGCCATCAACCCACCCCCAAAATTTGTGTCTATCTTCACGACTTGTATTATATTCTTCAGGAGTAATCTGATCTCCCATTTCCAATACAATAAATACGACTAATGCCTTTGTCCCTTTTTTCTGTTGTACAACCCTCAAATCTTGTAGCATCGCTTCTGTTGGTGCTTTCCAGCCTCCCCACATTGAAACAAAGTCTACACTATCCGGAAGTCCAGCCATACAATTCTCTAAACTAGCTCCTTTGCCAGTCCAGTTTCCAAACCATCCAAATGTTACCGAATGATCTGACTTTTTATATGCGCGCAGATTCTCATAGTATTCATCTGAATTAATAGATCCTACTAATTTCTCCGGATTCTTTACTTCCATTTCTGTCCAGTCGTCGCAGGCGGAAATTACCAGTGTAACTCCTATCAACAACATCGCAAAGTAAAATATCTTTTTCATAATCTTGCTATTTTAAAGTACTATTTCATTTATTTACGTTGCCACCAAACTTTAGTCTGATAATCATCCGCTCCTCCCAGCTTATTTGTTGCTGCCTTAACATTCTCTGCATTTCTAATATATTCAGAAGGAGGGAATGGTATTCGATTGGCAACGGGAATATTTGGAGACACATTTCCTGCTACAGGGAAAAACTTTGGATAACCGGTACGCCTATATTCACTCCATGCTTCCTGTCCCAATGGCCACAATGCAATCCATTTTTGAGTGATAATGCGCTCCAGCTTTTCTTCTTCACCGGCTTTTTCATCCCATTTGATTGTAATGGTACTAAGAGCACTAATGCTGCCTTGTCCATAAGGATCTGAATAATTATTCTGCTTACTCGTGTTATCTGCTAAATATTTATCAGCACCGTCTACCCCCCATTGTTCAAAGGAAAGTCTAATTCCTTCCTCATAAAGAGCTTGTGTAGTGCCTCCCATATTCCAGCCTAACATTGCACCTTCTGCCTTATTAAAGGCCGTTTCAGCTGCAGACATCCATAACATACGGTCCTGAGCACTAACATTTATTCTTGAAAATTTAGGTCCATGATCATTATCACCATAAGAAAGCCCCGAACGCATTCCGACATAATCTTCTCCATCCACTCCTGTGGTTTGTTTCTTAAAGTATTTAGGCATACGTGGATCACTATATCCATTCATATAAGAAGTAATATCCGCAGCAACGCACTGGTCAGGCCAATCTGTCAATACTGTATAAAGCTGATTTTTCGTGTTTTGTGAAGAAGCATTGTCTTCATTCTTCGTAATAACGCCAACAGAATGATTCACAGCTTCTTCCGCCATTTGTTGTGCTAAATCTTTAGCAGCAAAACGAATACGAATAGCCATCCGCAATTTTAAAGAATTTGCAAACTTCACCCATTTTTCAAAGTTTCCATCATATACTTTATCATATTTTGCCATGGATCTTGAATCTGGGTTCTGATTTACATAATTCGTCATCTCATTAATAGCATCTGTTAAGTCTTTAAACATTGCACGATAAGCCTCCTCCATAGTATCGTATGGTGCTGATAATTTATCACTGGATATTTGTGTGTAAGGAAGTGCACCGTATAAGTCAACCATGCGTTGCATTGTAGCAATTCTTAAGATTTGTGCCCAAGCATAATTTACACCTGTTGCACCCGTTACATTCTTAATTTTATTCCAGGCGCCATAAGTCATAACCATCACATTATTATCTCCAAACTGCCAGTTCAGCCAGTTTTCCGGTGCATTATAAGTGATAAAATTCGATCCTTTGAATTTATCCGTACCTAAAACCTGATACCGTCCATAGCAATCACCAATCAGCGACTCATTTGTATTATAAATATTTTCAGTAGCTCCTGGATAGGCATAATCACACAAAGTCAGAAAAAAAGCATTGGCAGCAAATCCATCACGAGCCAGTTCTTCTTCCGAAACCTTGCCTGCCGGATCATTTAAACTATCTTCAATACAAGACTGAAATGCAGATGCACCAGCTAGCACAAGACCGACTATTGATAATCTAGTTATATATTTATTGAATTTCATATCTTTTTAATTTAGAATTAGAACTGTATCTTCACATTAAAACCAAAGTTCCGCAAGCTAGGCTGCATAAAGTAGTCGATTCCCTGGTAATATGTACCTGTTGACGCAGTAGATTCAGGATCAAATGGAGCTTTATTATATATCATCCATAAGTTGTGTCCTGTTAAAGCAACACTCAAATTCAGTTTATTATTAAACCATTTAGATGGAAATGAATAACCAAAAGTCAATTCCTGCAGACGCACATTAGTCGCACTATATACATAATTAGACATTAAACCACTGACTCCTGCTGTTTCCGTATAATATGTTTGAACATCCACTTTACCATTATTAATCTGTATGCCTCCATTATCACGTGCTATTTCGGTAGATTTAGAAACACCAAACTGATCCATTACAGCTTGTGTCGGTGAAAGAACAATACCACCAAATCTAGCAGCAAGCATAAAGCCTAAAGTAAACCCTTTGTATGAGAAATCATTGCGGAATCCTAAATTGCTTTTGGGCAACACAGAGCCTAATTTTACAAATTCATCGGAGTTCTTTATATCTTCTTTCTTCACGTTTTGAGTAGCCTTGTCAATATATACATTACCTTCCTGATCTCTTTTCAAACGGTTAGTTACATACATATCTCCCATACTCCCGCCTTTCCGAAGTATTACTTTGGCAGAACCTATTCCACCTTTATCCACTTCTTTTAAAGAATAGTGATTACCTTCATCATCTACATAATCATCCAATAATTCCACAATCTTATTATTATTAAAACTGAAGGTTATATTAGAGTTCCAACCAAAGTCTCCCCATTTTTTATTATATCCTAAAGAAAACTCCATTCCTTGATTTTCTATATTACCGGACTGAGCATACATTGTCGCATAAACAGATGTTCCGGAAAGTGGCACTTGAAATGTTTGCTTTCTAGTGTTCGATTTATACCATGTCACTTCCATACTTAAAGCATTATTTAAAAATTTTGCACTCAAGCCGGCTTCCCATGAGTTTGTACGTTCTGGATACAATTTAGGTAATGGACGATATGTCTGAAGTTTCCATTGGCTTGTTGCCGGATCCCATTCATAACTTTTTGTTGAGGAAAGATTTCTGGGAATAGGAGAACCTACAGAAGCGAAAGAACCACGCACTTTCAAATAATTGATTGCTTGAGGAAGCTTTACCATTTCGGAAATAACTGCAGAAAGTCCGACAGAAGGGTAAAAGAATGAACCTTGTTCTGTTCTGGTCAACGCAGAATCCCAATCATTACGCCCGGTTAAAGTCAGGTACAACATACTTCTCCAGCCTAATTCCGCACTCGCAAAAGTAGATATTGAGCGTTGTTTATATCCAGAATCCAAAGGATATGTATCCTTATCCAATACAGTATTCATATTGAAAAGATTAAATACATTAGACATATCCTTCAATCCTCCTTGGAATCCTTTCTCGTCATAGTAAGTTTGAGTAAAGCTACCTCCAATGTTAGCAGCAATAGAGAAATCACCTAACTGTTTGTTTATATTTACCAATGCATCGGCATAAGCTTGTCTATCATCTGCTTTATAATATTTATAAAATCCATATATAGAACCATCAGTAAAATATGTATCTGTTGAAGCGTCACGCCTGTCTGTATAGTCATTGGTAGCGTTATCAATACGAACACGCCCCGTCACATCCAGCCAATCTAATATTTGATATTTTAAACTAACATTCGCCATATAGCGTTGTTTCTGAGTCTCGCGGTTCATATTATTAGCTACCCAATATGGATTATTTTTCATGCTGTAACCCGGATCTCCCCATCCCCAATTCTGAGTATTAACTTTACGTGTGGTATCGTAAGTCTGATACATACGTACAGCATCAAAATTCTCTCCTCTAGGGAAAAGATATACTGCAGGAAGTGGATTAAAATATTCACCTTGCGCCATTAAATTCTTATCGCTCTGAACAATGTAACTGAAACCAACATCAAGAGTCATTTTATCATTCAAAAAGCTGGTTGTATTTCTTACAGTAAAGTTATAACGTTGATAATCTGTATTTTGAATAATACCATTTGCATTCGTAGTTCCTACTGATATGTAAGTTTGATTTTTGTCATTTCCTACAGAAAGAGACACATTGTTTTGAATGTTAGTTCCTGTATTGAAAAAGTCTTTAGGATTATACGTTCCAAAAAACGAATCACCTTTATCTCCCCATGAGGAAAAAGAACCTGCACGATTCATATATGTTGTCTGGAACTCAGGCATCATAAATGGTTTTGAGAAAGTTGAGTTATTAGATATGGTAACTTTAGCTTTTCCCTCCTTACCTTTCTTTGTTGTAATCAATATTACACCTGCTGCCGCATTTGAACCGTATAATGCTGCCGCAGCCGGTCCACTCAACACAGACATGCTTTCAATATCTTCAGGATTGATATCAGAAATTCCTTCTCCCCTAGGTTGTACAGAATATTGTCCACTTGTATCACCTTTGTTTGTATTAAAGATAGGAACACCATCTATTACATACAAGGCATTATTATCTGCTGAGATAGATTTTGTACCACGCATGACTACACGTGTCGCACCTCCCACACCCGAGGACGAAGCATTAATATTAACACCAGCTACTTTGCCAGACAATGAATTCATGAAATTGGCGTCCTTCACAGCAGTCAATTCATCACCTTTCACTTCTTGTACATTATAACTCAATGCTTTTTGTGAACGCTTGATACCCAATGCAGTGACTACCACCTCATCAAGAACTTTTGTATCCTCTCCCATTGTTATATTTAATGGTTGAGCATTAGCCAGCGTGATTGCTTGGGAGGCATAACCGATATAAGAAATTTCTAACACATCCCCTTTAGCTGCTTGTATTTTGAAATTTCCATCCATATCAGTAATGGCACCAGTAGCTGTTCCTTTTACCAGGATACTAACTCCAATCAAAGGTTCACCCTGTGCATCTGTTACTGTTCCTGTTGCTACGATCGGTGTTTTTTTCTGTTGTTCTACCTCTTTCTTGGTAGAAAGTACAATATGTTTATCGACTATTGAATAACTGATATTTGTTCCTTTAAACAACTGACCCATAACGTTAGCCAGAGTCTCTTTAGAAACTTTAATAGATATGACCCGATTTATATCGACGTCATTTGTGTTATATACCACTGACATTGAAGTTTGTTTCTCTATCTCTTTCAATGCAGTATTTAAAGGTACCTTCGATAGATTAAGGGTAATCATTCGTTCTTGCCCATAAGCTGAGGCAAAACTCGAAAACAATAAAAGGAAAAATAACAAGTATGGAAACTTGTGTTTTATAATTTCTTTCATCTTATTCTTTTTAATTAGAAATAGTTTTTAGGTAGTTAACAAACATGTGCGGATTATTAATATAATCGCTTTTCACGCAAAGGATCTATGTATCTCTGTCTCTCATATTTATAAATTTAAAGGTTACACTAAAAATGATTTTTCATAAGCGCTTATTCATCAGTAATACATTTGATACTGCAACCATACTAAACGAAAATAAGATTTTTTTTCGTAAAAAATGGTTAGTTGAAGCTTCTTTTTGAAAAATAAAGACATAATCATTTGATAAATAGAATATTATGTAATTCTTAAAATCTATTCAATTTATTACATTTGCATGCAATTTGCATATATTCAATTAGTTTTTAGATATAAATAATCATTTTATGTTCAAATATTCAAAAGATGGAGTTTCTGTACTGACTATATTAGACGCTAGAAGAGCTAAGAAAAATGGGTTATTTCCTATTAAAGTTCAAGTCGTATATAGAAGGAAACAGAAATATTACTCTACAGGAAAAGAATTATCAAAAGAAGACTGGGGAAGGTTATTAAAAGCGAAAAGTCAATTATTAATGGAAATACGAGCGGATATAGAAAGTAGTTTTTCAATTATCAAACAACAAGTTAATGAACTAATCCAAAAAGGTGAATTTAGTTTTGAAATATTGAGCATTAGACTTGGGAGATATACGAAAGAAATAAATCTACGTACTGCTTTTGAATTAAAAATGAAGGAATTAGAAGACAATGAGCAAGCAAGTACTTATCTAAATTATCGAAGTGCTTTGAAAAGTATAGAGAGTTTTGGTGGTATCAACATTCCATTAGATAAAATAACAATGGAGTGGCTTAAACGCTGTGAACGATTTTGGATTTCGAATGGTAAAAGTTATTCGAGTGTGAGTATTTATTTTCGATCTCTAAAATGTATCTTAAACCGTGCTGTACGAGATGGCATACTGAAAGAATCATCTTTTCCTTTTGGCAAAAATAAATATGAGATACCAGAAGGATATGGGAGAAAGCTTGCTCTTACACTTTCTGAAATTAAAAGAGTTATGTCTTATCAAGATACAACCGACGACTTAGAAGAATTTCGAGATTTATGGTTTTTCTCTTATTTGTGCAATGGAATTAACTTTATGGATTTATTATTTCTTCAATATTCGAATATAGTAGATGGAGAAATCTGCTTTATACGTTCCAAAACATCTAGAACAACTAAACATAGTAAAGAGATACGAGCCACCATAACTCCTGAAATGTGGAAAATCATTCATAAATGGGGAAACCCTAATATAAGTCCTCAAACCTATATATTTAAATATGCAAAAGGCGATGAAGATGCTTTTGAGAAAATCAGGCTGGTGAGGCGTATCGTCACTAAATGTAATCGAAAATTAAAAAAAATAGCTCAAGGCACTGGCATTGCCCAGTTGACCACATATACTGCCAGGCATTCATTTGCAACCGTTTTAAAACGTGGTGGTGCTAAGACCTCTTATATCTCTGAAAGTCTCGGCCATTCTAACTTGGCTGTTACAGAGAATTATTTAGCATGTTTTGAAAAGGAAGAAAGGATTAAAAACGCTCAACTACTAACCAATTTTGACAATAAAATATAAAATTGAATGGTGCATGCAATTTGTATGTACAGCACCATTTTCTTACTTTTATTTCATAATTATGAAATAAATAAGTTTATGAAGAAATAAGTGATAATAGGAAATTAACAATATACACATTATCATTACAAATAAGAATATACCATATAGATCGTTCTGTAGTTTTATGTCATATTTTATAAATAACATAAAACTACAGAATTAGTAAAATTTGCACATTCTTAAAAAACTGCATATTTGATGCTGCTTAAATACGATATTACCAAACCTTTATAAAAGAATTATGAATAACGCTCTTATCATTTAAACTCTTAAATACAAATTGTCAATAATTGATTTTAATAATAAATATATAAATGCAAGTCCGGTAAATAAAAAGTCTTTTAGATTGAAATAGCGTATTAATTAGCTCTTTCTGCTATTTTAATTTAGAATAAAATATTAGGCAAGATAGAAAAAAACTCTTTCGAAAAGACTAAATCTAATTTAGTTTTAAAGGAAGAAGCAGTTCCTTTAAAACCAAAAGACCGTTCCTTTTAAACCAACGACAAATTTCTCTAAGTGTTTTAAAGTACTTTTAAGATGCTAAAACCATGTTTTTATGCACAAAGCGATAGTTTTATACAGACATACTGCATAATATTGCAATAAAATATACATTTTTTTAGCTGTTTATCAAATTCTGGAGATTTTACTCCTTGGCATTTTCTTAAGAATGGAACATAAAAAGCAATGAAAGGAGAGATAAATTCATGCCTCCCAAGCAATCACATTAGCTAATACACAACCACTAAAAATAGTGATGGGAGAAGATACTCAAACATTAGAAGAAGTAGTTGTAACTGCATTGGGTATCAAGCGCGAACAAAAGGCATTAAGTTATAATGTACAGCAAGTTAAAGGTGATGAATTGACAACGGTGAAAGATGCTAACTTTATGAATTCATTAGCAGGAAAAGTAGCCGGTGTCCAAATTAACAGCGGCGCAACAGGTGCTGGTGGTGCTGCGCGTGTTGTTATGCGTGGTTCTAAATCCATCACAAAAGATAACAATGCTCTGTATGTAATTGATGGTATTCCAATGTTTAACGTAAGCTTTGGCGAAAGTGAAGGCCAGTTTGCAACTCAGGCAGGATCTGATGGTGTAGCTGATATCAATCCGGATGATATTGAAAGTATAAACATGTTGACCGGACCGTCAGCAGCTGCTCTTTATGGAAATGCAGCAGCAAATGGTGTTGTACTTATTAATACGAAAAAAGGGAAAGCTGAACGTACTACATTAACCGTAAGTAATAACACTACATTTTCTAATGCATATATTATGCCTGAAATGCAAAATACCTATGGTAATAATTCTGGTGAATTTGCAAGCTGGGGTGATAAAACATCTTTGAGGTATGACCCAAAGAAGTTCTTTAATACAGGTGCAAACGTTATTAATGCGATCACTTTCTCTACCGGTACAGATAAAAACCAAACTTACGCTTCAGCCTCTACTACAAACTCAACCGGTATCCTACCCAATAACTCATATAGTCGTTATAATTTCTCTATTCGGAATACGGCTAGTTTCTTGAATAATAAATTGACATTAGACGTGGGTGCCAGTTATATTGTTCAAAATGATAAAAATATGATATCTCAGGGGCAATATTTTAATCCACTCCCTGCTCTTTATCTATTCCCTCGTGGTGACAGCTTTGAAGAAGTGCAAATGTTCGAACGTTATAATGAAGCCTTAGGTGTTAAGACACAATACTGGCCATATAGCCACCAGGGTATGAGTTTACAGAACCCTTACTGGATTATGAAACGTATGAATCGCGAAACTGAAAAGCAGCGATATATGATTAATGGAAATCTGACTTATAAAATTGCAGATTGGATTGATATTTCCGGTCGTGTGAAAATAGATAATTCACATTATAGACTAACTCAGAAACGTTTTGCTTCAACATTGGGTAACTTCTCCGGAACTAATGGCTTTTATTCTGACCAGACCCGTACTGACCGTAATATTTACGCAGATGTTATGTTGAATATAAACAAACGCATTGATGACTTTAGTATTAATGCTAACATCGGTGCATCTATTAAGGATTTAAAGTATGAACAAGCTGGTGGAGAAGGTAATTTAGCTGGTATACCAAACTTCTTTACTTTAAATAACCTGGATTATACCTCGAATTACAAACCTAAACAATATGGCTATCATGATCAATCTCAAGGTATTTTTGCCAATTTAGAAATTGGTTGGAAGAGTATGCTGTATTTAACCTTGACAGGACGTAATGATTGGGAATCTCAATTAGCATTTACAGATCATTCTTCATTCTTCTATCCTTCTGTAGGTTTGTCCGCAGTATTGACTGAGATGATTAAGTTGCCTGAATTTATATCTTATGCCAAAATCCGCGGTTCATATACTTCTGTTGCATCTTCGTTTGATCGTTTCTTATCCAATCCGGGATTTGAATTTTTAGAACAATCACATCAATGGAGTACTTCTTCTACTCGTCCGGCTGTCAATTTGAAGCCAGAGAGAACGAAATCATGGGAAATCGGTTTAAATACCAAATTCTGGAATGACTTAAGCTTTGATTTCACATTCTATAAGTCAAACACCTATAATCAAACATTCCAAATTAGCCAATCTTCAGCCAGTGGATTCTCTACCGCTGTAGTACAAAGCGGTAATGTACAAAACTATGGTATTGAAATGGGTATAGGATATAGACATAAGTTTGGTGATGTTGAATGGAATAGCAACTTTACTTTCACCATGAATCGCAACAAGATCAAAGAATTGATGGAAGGTGCTAAAGACCCTGAAACTGGTGAATTGATTGCTGACGAAGAACGTCGTGTCGCTACATTAGGAGCTGCTGGATATGCACCTGTAATTATTCTACGGAAAGGCGGTGGCATGGGAGATATTTATGTAGAAAAACATTTGGCAACTGATGGTAATGGAAATATTAAAGTTGATTCTCAAACAGGTAAAGTTAGTATTGCGGAATATCCGGAACCACGTAAAGTAGGTAGTTTATATGCTAAATGTAATTTGGGATTCAGTAACAACTTTACTTATAAAGGTATAAACTTAGGTTTTACTTTAACAGCTCGTGTTGGAGGCCTGGTCGTATCCAATACTCAGGGTATTCTTGATTACTATGGCGTATCTCAAACTACTGCCGATGCTCGTGATGCAGGTGGTGTATGGATTAACAATGGTTACGTAGATGCACAGAGCTATTATCAGACAATTGGTAGTTCTTCCGGTGGTGTTGGCGAATATTATCTGTATAGTGCTACGAACGTTCGTTTGCAAGAATTAAGTTTAAGTTATACACTTCCTAAAAAGTGGTTTAATGACAAAGTAGGGATTACAGCCGGTATTGTTGGAAAAAACTTATGGATGATTTATTGTAAAGCTCCTTTCGATCCGGAATTGACTCCCTCTACAACTAGTAACTTCTACCAAGGTGTAGATTACTTCATGCAGCCAAGTACTCGTAACATTGGTTTTAACTTAAAATTCCAGTTCTAATACAAGTTGAATTATGAAAAGAATAATAATAAAAACGATTGCAGCTGCAGCATTAGCTCCTATATTCTGTGGATGCACTTCCAATTTTGAGGATTACAACACAAATCCTTACCAGCCTCACGATCTGAATCCGCCAATGCTTTACACTACAATGATTACATCAGGAGTAAATGTACAGCAAAATGATAATCAGATGATTGATCAGATGGTAGGCGGACCATTCGGAGGATATCTCTCAATGTCACAAGATTGGGGTAGAGTAAATAACTTCTATACCTACAATGCTGATGATAATTGGAATCAAATTCCATTTAATACTCCATTTGAAAAGTTTTATGCGAACTATTATAGGATTCAGGAAGCCACAGGAGAAAAAGGACACTTTTGGGCAATGGCTAAATTACTTCGCGTGAACACCATGCATCGTGTAACAGATGCATACGGCCCAATACCATACAGCCAAGTGTCTAAAGGGGTTGCGGCTACTCCATATGATTCTCAAGAGGATGTGTATAAACATATGTTTGAAGATCTTGATTATGCAATCAATATACTAAAAGAATATGTTACAGAAACCGGTGGTATGAAACCACTTGAAGGATATGATCCTGTATTTAATGGTGATTATAGCAAATGGGTACGTTTTGCTAACTCCATGAAATTAAGATTGGCATTGCGTATTAGTTCTGCTGATCCCGTTTTGGCTCAGAAAAAGGCTGAGGAGGCTGTTGCTGATAATGGAGGATTGATTGAAACCCCTTCGGATAATGCAATGTGTAGTGTCGGTGCCGAACCTAACCCATATCAACTAGTTGCTAACGATTGGGGCGAAATTCGTGTAAATGCTACGATCGCAAGCTATATGAATGGTTATAATGATCCGCGTCGTTCTGCTTATTTTACTGCATCTACCGTTGGTGGAAATTATGGTACATATGTGGGTATGCGTTCAGGCATACAAGGAGCAAAGCCTGCTACATATGCTAATTTCTCAAAACCTAAATATGAAAAGACAGACCCTATCACTATTTTCTATTGTTCAGAAACTGCTTTTTTGCGTGCAGAAGGTGCATTAAAAGGCTGGAATATGGGTGGCACTGCACAACACTTCTATGAAGAAGGTATCAAATTATCTTTTAGTGAAAGAGGAATTTCTTCCAATGAAGCTGAAACCTATATAAAAGACAGTGAAAGCGCTCCTGCAGCATTCAATTCTCCTGTTGAACCAGGTAAATGCAGTTATGTTCCTAAAACAACTATAACTGTTAACTGGAATGAGGGGGCATCTGATGCTGAAAAATTAGAACGTATCATCACACAAAAATGGATTGCAAATTTCCCATTAGGATTCGAAGGATGGGCCGACTACAGAAGAACAGGATATCCGGAGATTTTCCCTGCTGTAGATAATTTAAGTGATTGCGTTGATTCAAAACGTCAACAACGTCGTTTAAGATTTCCAAAGTCAGAGAAGGATAACAACAAAGCCAATGTAGAAACTGCAATACGTTTATTAGGTGGTTCCGATAACGAAGCTACCGATTTGTGGTGGGCTAAGAAAAACTAATGTTTTAATTTTAATAGTAAATGAATATGAAAGTAAGATACATTTATATAGCACTTGTAGCATTGCTTGGAGGTATATTCTGGGGATGTAGTGATTGGACAGAAGTCGAATCAAAAGACTTTTTCACTCCACCGTCAGATAGTTATTATGAAGCTTTGCGTGAGTATAAAAAAAGTGATCATGAAATCTCTTTTGGCTGGTTTGGTAACTGGACGGGAGTCGGTGCTTCACTGGTAAATAGTATGAGAGGGATTCCGGATAGTGTCGACCTGGTTTCTATCTGGGGAAATTGGAAGAATATCACTCCGGATCAGGATGCAGACTTGAGATTTTGCCAAAAGGTAAAAGGTACAAAATTTCTACTTTGTTTTATTGTACATAACTTGGGCGACCAATTAACTCCTGAAGGGCAAACTATTCAAGAATATTGGGGATGGGAAGGAGAACTGATACCAGACAGACCTTACCAAAGATGGGAAATGATTGATACAGAGGTAACTCCAGCTCAGGAAACCATTATTCGTAAATATGCAAAACAAATCATAGATACAATTGCCAAATATAACTATGACGGTTTTGATATTGACTATGAGCCTAATTATCAAGGGAAATGGGGCAGCTTAGCCAACTATCCTAAAAGAATGTCTATTTTCATTGAAGAATTAAGCAAATATCTTGGTCCGAAATCAGGAGGTGAAAAAATATTAGTAATAGATGGTGAACCACAATCAATGCCTTCTGAAAGAGGAGAATGTATGAACTACTTTATAGTCCAGGCATATCAATGCTCGGGAGATGCAGATTTGGATTCCAGACTAAAATCGACAATTAATAATTTCGATGGTTATTTATCACCTCAAGAAGTTGCAAAAAAATATATTGTAACGGAGAATTTTGAATCTTATGCACAAGATGGTGGTGTTGCTTTTACTGATCGTTATGGAAACAAAATGCAGTCACTTGAAGGTATGGCTCGGTGGACACCAATAATAGATGACCAAAAGGTTAGTAAAGGTGGAGTCGGTACTTATCATATGGAGTATGACTATCCGTTTACTCCAGAGTACAAATGGCTTCGTGCAGCTATACAAATCATGAATCCTTCTGTGAAATAACTTAATAAACTGGAAAAATGAAAAGAAATAATATAAAAGCCTATTTTATAACGTGTGCGGCTCTAGTTTTTTTCATGACTGGATGCGATAATGCCGACTATAAAATATTAGACAATGCGATCTATTTTTCTGAGGCGGAAAGTGGAAACTTTGAGAAGATTACGGCTGATCCGGAGAATGTCACAACTACTTCTCTCAATATTCGTCTGGCAGAAGCATTGGTAGAAGATGTAGAGGCAACTTTGGTAATTGATCCCTCTATCTTGGAAGAGTATAATACCGCAAACTCTACTTCATATGAAGTATTACCGGAAAAGTATTACACTTTTAACAAAGATATAAAAATCAAAGCTGGTGATGTTAGTGCAGGAGCAACTAACTTTTCCATCAAACCTTATGCGACTCCCAATGGAGAATCATACGCTATACCAGTTGCTATTAGTGTAACCAAAGGTAATGTCTCAACAATTGGTACTTCCGGTAAATATTTAATTTTGCTGAATCAGCCTTTAATTCAAGCGGTACCAGTGATGAATTGGAAAAATCATCCAAGTACTGATAAAGAGAAAAAATGGAATGAAAGTGTTACGGAATATTCCCTTGAATTCTGGGTACAAATGGATGGATTCCGCATTAATAATCAAGCCATTTTCAATTCTGAAGATATTTATATTCGTTTTGGAGATGCTATGATTGATTATGACTTGCTCCAGATAAAAACTTTGGGATCACAAGTGAACACTGTTACTCATTTTTCTCCTAATAAATGGTACCATGTGGCATTTGTTCATGATGCTTCCGGACTACTCACAATTTACATAAATGGAGTAAAAGATGTGACTTTACAGACCAAAGGTGGCCCTCTGACATTTACATTCCTTGAAATGGTATGTAGTGGCTCCACCTATTTTAAAAATAATTGTAAATTGGCACAAGTACGTTTATGGAGAAAAGCCATTACTCCTACTCAAATAATTTCTAATATGTATTATGCTGTAAGATCTACAGATCCAAATCTGATGGGATATTGGAAACTGGACGAAGGACAGGGAAATACGTTCGAGGATTGCACAGGGCAAGGACGAGACATGGCAGTTGAAGACGAACTAAAATGGGAGAATGATGTCCGTTTCGATAAATAAGATGAAAATCATTAAAGCTAATTGATTATGAAGAATTTCTATAAACTAATACTTATGGCAGCTCTATCCTTGGGAGCTGCTCCCTTCGTCACATCTTGTAGTGATGACGAAGAAGCTGATGAGTGGAATGCTACCTATGTATATCTACAAAGAGAAGATTACTTAGTCGGTAATGTAAAAACATTCAATCTGACTCATGATGCAGAAGGGGTTGGAGGAGATGAGATAAGCATGACTTTTGCCGCCAAGACTCAAAAACCAGTATCAAAAGATATTATTGTTTCATTGGATGTTAAAAGTGATACAGAAGGGCTTGATGTAAGCAAAATATTTTTGAGTTCATCTCAGGTTACTATTAAAGCAGGGCAACAAGTCTCAGAAGAGGTTACAGCAAAAGTGGATCGAACAATATTTGGTACTACTGATGATAAAGTCAGTTACTCATTTAGTATCTCGATCAAGAATATAAGTACAAGCAATGGAAATACGACTATTAGTAGTAACTTAAAAACTTTGCCTGCTGTCATTAATAAATCAGCTTTCTGTAACCTAAGAAGTGGTACTCCAGCAGATAGCAAGCTTTGGACTGCCAAAACCGAATGGAGCTTTACTTTCCAAGATGGAGTAGAAAATCAAGATTCAAATTCTGTTATTGGAAATGGTGGAAGCGATGTCGCAACTAATGGGGTCCCATTTTGGTTGACGGTAGACCTTAAAACAGTTAAAACGATAAAAGGGATACAAACTAAACATTGGGCTTCTGCTTATGCACCTACTCAAATTGAGGTATTCTCTTCCGATAATGGAAGTGTATGGAAGTCTATGGGTATTCTCGATATAAAAGGCGGTACACAAAATGTCATTTTCATAGCTCCAGTCACTGCACGCTATTTGAAATATCAAATGATAAAAGTGCCTTCTCGTGTGGATATAACGGCATTTTATGTTTATATTCCGAATGAATGATAAGTTTAAAGTTTGATAAATAATACGATACGAGAAAGCTGGCTCATTTTACTGGGTCAGCTTTCTTTTTTTTGTAAATATCTAATAAAAAAACATATGCATAAAAAGATTACTTTAATTTATATTTTTGAAGACATAATAATACTGTTCAAATCCTAATAGCAGGATGACTCTGGTATTTTGAAAGTTTCTTTTTATTTCCCTTCTCCTGTTTCTCCCAAGCAATCACGCTGGCTAATGCTCAACCATTAAAAGTTGTGATGAGAGAAGATACACAAACCTTAGACGAAGTAGTTGTCACTGCGTTAGGTATCAAGCGTGAGCAAAAAGCATTAAGTTATAATGTCCAGCAAGTTAAGGGAGAAGCTTTAACAGCTGTGAAAGATGCCAATTTCATCAACTCCTTAGCAGGTAAAGTAGCTGGTGTGCAGATTAGTAGTGGTGCTACCGGTGCTGGTGGTGCTACACGTGTCGTAATGCGCGGAATGAAATCATTGACCAAAAACAACAATGCCTTATATGTAATTGATGGTGTACCTATGTTTAATACAGGTTCAAGCGGTGGCGACGGTCAGTACGGGTCAATGGGTGGTTCTGATGCAGTAGCAGACTTAAATCCAGATGATATAGAAAGTATAAGCATGATGACCGGACCATCAGCTGCAGCCCTTTATGGCTCTGCCGCTGCCAATGGAGTTGTTTTGGTCAACACAAAGAAAGGAAAAAAAGAAAAAATATCACTTACTGTCTCCAACAGTACAACTTTTTCTAAGGCATATATAATGCCTGATATGCAAAACAAATACGGAACGAGTTCAGGTTTATTCAGTTGGGGTGACTTGACGGATAAAAGATACGATCCGAAAGACTTTTTCAACACTGGTAGTAATATCATTAACTCCATTACATTGTCAACAGGAAGCGATAAAAACCAAACTTATTTCTCAGCCTCCACGACAAATTCAGATGGTATTTTGCCCAATAACAGCTACAACCGTTATAACTTTACCGCACGCAATACTACTAACTTCCTGAATGATAAGTTGACACTGGATATCGGTGCACAATACATCATACAGAATAATACCAACATGGTATCTCAGGGACAATATTACAACCCCCTAC
>OGDN01000391.1_pt1 | contig 92818 bp, 87 predicted proteins | sample 1570271 | NCBI WGS metagenome assembly OGDN01 (sample SAMEA4384481, study PRJEB24528) | human gut metagenome | reverse complement strand
TCGCATCCCCAAACCCCTTGCAAACGCGAATCGCCCCCACCGGGGGCTTTCTGCGTTTTCCTGTTTTGCGGAACTCCTTGCTATCGCATGAGAGCAGGGAGTTATAACTGACGAGGGCCTAGAGCCGGGTCCCTCTCTTAACGGCGATCCTGTAGCGGCTGTTTCACGAGCTGATTGCCCGCGGCGCGAGCAAAAGACGCCACCGATCCGCATGCTCCGGACGTTGTTGGTGGAGATGGGCGAAGCTGGGTGTCGGGGGCGCGATCTCTTGAGGGTCAATATTGCATAGAGACCGGTGAAGTAATGGCTTCATTTTCTCTCGTTCGAGCAGGCGGCTTCGTCGAGGCGGTCGAGCAGATCTTGCCGGCTCGAGATACCGATTTTTCTATAAGCATTGGACATATGGTAGTTGACCGTTCCTCGTGCAATGACAAGCGTCTCTTGGATGCGCTCATAGCTCCTACCTCGCGCGAAGAGGAGAAGCACCTCGCTTTCGCGAGGCGTAAGGTGATAGAGGGCCGCAAAGTCATCCCACCGTTCGAACGGGTCCGCTACGGCTTCGGCGTTTGCGCAAGCATCCCCTTCAGCTGAATGATCTGTTGCGGCTTCCTGCATGGTCTCACTTGGCTCTGACCATATGGCCGAGCGGTGGTTGAATACGAGTTGGTAGGCAGCGAAGGAGGCGAATGCCCCGATCAGGCAGAGGGTGTTGAGCTCTATGGGGGACGAGGTGATTCCGCTGAACGCATCTCGAGCAATGGCGCGGGCTATAACAATTTGCAATCCGAGGAACGAGCCTATTGCGCAACCATACACCATATTTGAGCTGAGCTGATAGGCCTGGCAGATCTGAGCAGAAAGAGTCCAGGTGAGTACCGACAATGCCGCGAAGCCAAGAAACAGGGCATAGAACGGTGCCGTATTTTGTATGCCAAGAATTGGAACCAAAAGAAAGGCGAGCAGTACGGTGGCGAATATGATTGTGTAGAGCTGGGTGTCCTTCACCCTTTGCCTACTAGCTACAACGAGAAGAAGTCCTAACAATGCTATCTCGATTAAGGCGGCTGGGGCCGATAGATCTTCAAAGTCGAGAGGTGCGCAATAGCGATAAATGTTGTAGAGCAGATTGATTGCGGCGCCCCAAAGGTTGATGGCGATAATGAACCGAACAAACGGCTGCCATTTTGTTGCCGATTGACTGTGGTCGTGCTGTCCGCTCAGGAGATGGGAGAGTTTGGTTGGTTGAGTGGCTTTCGCTGCGATCGCGAACATGAAAGCCGATCCGATAAGGTAGATCCCGCGCAGAACGGCTTCGAGATGCGGCGGCTGAAGGCATCCTGTCAGATGAATGGCTGACATGAGGAGTTGTGCTGCAATGGTTTCCAGAATGACCGTAGGCATACTTCGCTTGCTAAAGAGAGAACCCCAACCGAGAACAAGAAAAGCAAGACCGGGCGCGGTGAGCAAGGAGCAGATTATACTAATGATGGGGCTGTCGGCAGTGAAGGAAGGAACAATAGTTCCAACTGCAGCTACTGCGCTGAAAACTGGACAGAGTATTGTCGCCTGTCGCCTGATGTCGCGAGATCGACCGACGAAAGCTGCGATGAATAGCAGCGCGGTGAAAGCTACCAAGGTAAGAAAGTCCGCACTGTTTGCAGTGGCGGAGGAGACCAAAAAACCGCTTGCGCTGAACCATGCCAAGAGGAGCGCAAATCCCACGATCCGAGCGCCCTCTATAGCGATGGGCCCCTTTTTCCGAGGACGGGTAGTATTGTCTGCTGTCATGCTCATTCTGCCATTATATCTTTCTTGCTTTCTCCCTACACCCATACGTTTTTCTCGGGGGCGTTTTGGGATAAACAGAGAGTTCGATATGATCACGGCGCATGGCTCTCTTCATATTATTTTGCCAGCGTCGGCATGACGCCGGCGCGATACAGCTAAGGTACAGCTAAGGAAGGGAGATGCTATGGCGATTTGTCACAATGGCAAGGAGGGCGGACTCGTTAGTCGCCGCTCTTTCCTGAAAGGAGGCGTCGCGGTCGGCGGAGCAGCGCTCGTTGGAGGGGTGCTCGGTGGCTGCAGTCCCCAGCAGTCTGGAAGCGATGCCGCGCCTTTGAGTCCTGTTGGGCTTCCGGAGACGTGGGACGCGGAGTCGGATGTGGTAATTGCTGGTTTTGGCGGCGCGGGCGCAGCGGCGGCTTGGGAGGCGCTAAATGCAGGCGCTACGGTAACTATCTTGGAGAAGCAAGGTAAAGCTGGTGGATCTACCAACATCTGCGGAGGTCTAATTTACATGGGCGGGGGAACTCCCACTCAAGTAGCGGCTGGGTTCAACGAGACAACGGATAACTACTATCAATATCTTGTTGCGGCAACGGGACCTGGCGTGAGCGAAGACCATTGTCGTGTTATGGCTGACGAGTCTTTGGATTTGTACCATTGGCTTGTGGACACGCTTGGCGTCGTATTTAAGCCGGGATACAACCCTCCCTGGCCCGAGGAGGAGAATTACGACGCTGGATTATCATGCACGGGCGATGAGTTCAATCTGGATTACGTCGGGTACTGCGAGGCGGTGCCCCACAGTCACTGGGTCGAAGGCTTGACCGATAATTTGGAAGGTACGCTCACCGGGGCAAAAAACGGCTCGGGCTTCTTTGCCCCCCTTCAGAAGGCTGTGGAAGATTTGTCGCCCGAGATTCTCTATAAGACACCTGCCGAACGTCTTATCGTGCATCCTGAAACAGGTCGTGTGGTCGGAGTGCAGGCTAAGAAGGATGGAAAACCCTACAACATTAAGGCCAACAAGGGCGTCGTTCTTTGTACGGGTGGATTCGCTTGCAATGACGCCATGGTTGATCAGTATGTCCCGTATGCTGCCGGAAGCTTCATCATAGGCACTGAGGGGGATACCGGTGATGGCATCCGCATGGGTCAAGGGGCTGGCGCCGACACGCGTCATATGAACTTTGCTTACGGCCAGCTTTCCCACGGTGCTTGGATAGCGCGCGATAGCGTAGTTGGCGGTCCTCTCCTCTTTAGCGCGCTTGTGAATAAGCGCGGCGTACGGTTTATCGCCGAAGACCATTACGCGGGCTCTTACTATGCGCAAGTTGCTCGTAATCCTTACTATTTCCGTGATTATGAGACGTGCTACATGGTTTTCGATCAGCAAACTTATGATCAAATGGAAGAGATTTCCGAGGTGGGCGCCGATGTTATCGTGGCTCAGGCCGAAACCATCGGTGCTTTGGCCGAGGCTCTCCAAATGCCGGCAGGAACTCTCGAGAATACCATTGCATATTATAATGAGTATGCTCAAAAGGGAGAAGACCCCCTGTGGATGAAAAGGCCAGCGTATACGAGACCAATTTCTCAGCCACCTTTCTATGCGGTAGCTGCCACGACGCTTAATGGTCTCTTTACTTATGGCGGTCTCAAGATCAACACTGATGCGCAAGTGCTTTCAGCGATGGACGATTCCCCCATTTCTGGGTTGTATTCTGCGGGCCGTAACGCGAGCGATATTCTCGGAACTGGCTATTGCGGCAGTGGTGCGTCTGTGGCCAGTTGCTATACCTTTGGGCGTATAGCGGGTAGGAAAGTTGCGGGCGAAGAGGCCTGGGCCTAAATCTGCAATTTGTTGCCTCCCCTTGCGAAGGGGGTCGCTGCGGCGGCCCCCTTCGATTGTTGATGTATAAGTTGAAGTGTTGTCGGTTTACGTCCCGTAGCGCTCGGCGACCCATTCTCGGGTGACTTCGGCGAAGGCGCGGGTGGCGGCCGAGGCGGTGTCGCGCGAGCGCACGGCGAGCGAGATGCTGCGGGAGCACTCGCGCTCGGCAGGCAGGACGGCGAGCGGGAACAGAGGGCGCGACAGAATGAGGCTCGGCAGCACGGAGAAGCCCAGGCCGGCGCTGACCATGGACATGACGGCGTAGTCGGAGTCCACCGTGAAGCGCACGTTGGGGGTGACGCCGTTGGCCTCGAACAGCGCCTCCATCTCGGAGGGGCGCGCGTTACCCTGCAGCTGCACGTAGGGCTCGCGGGCTAAGGCTTCGGTGGGGAAGAAGGGGGCGCCCGCGAGGGGATGGTCCGGCGGCAGCACCACGAGGAGCGGGTCGGTATGCAGCGGCACCGCCTCCAGGTTGCGCCGCTCGGGCGCGATGGAGAAGGCGCAGTCGGCGCGGCCCTCCCACACGGCGTTCACGAGCTCCTCCTCGTCGTCGATGCACAGAAGCTTCAGGTCGATTTTCGGATACTGGTCGAGGAAGGCCCGCGCTATGGAGGGAAACCACTCGATAGCGACGCTCGTGAAGGCTCCCACGCGCACAAGGCCGCCCTCCCGATCGGCGAGCTCGCGCACGCGGGCGGCCAGGGCGTGCTCGTCGGCGTTGATCGCCTGCACAAGACCGAGCACTTCGCGGCCCTCGGTAGTAAGATGCACGCCGCCGTATTCGCGCAAAAAGAGCGTCAGTCCCAGCTCCTTTTCCAAGGCGTTCACCAGGTAGCTGATGCCGGCCTGAGTGTAGCCCAGTTCCTCGGCGGCGGCCTTGAAGCTGCCGAGGCGCGCCACTGTGAGGAACGCGTCGTATTTCTGGTTGGCCATAAGGCGCCTCCTGGGGTGCGGATAAGCCTGCTCTGTGTTGTGCGTCTGCACAATTATAAGACTTTCTTAAAATGTTTTACAAGAAGTCTCGTTTTACTTTTTTCTGCCCGGAGCTTAGTATAGCCATCGTTCCAAATTCAGAGAAAGAACGCCCCAGGTGGGGCTTGGATTTTTGCGCTTTGAAGGAGGTTGCGCGCCGCCATGTGCCGGATGCGGGCCGCGACGAAGCTGAGAGGAGGAGCCATGAGTCATTGGAAGCAGGCGCGTTGGCCGTTCGTGGTCTTCGTGCTCATTGAAGTGGTCATTTTCGGATCGGGCAGCGCTGTGACGAAGTTCGCCTACGACTCCATCACGCCTCTGTGGTGCCTGGCCGCTCGCTTCGGCTTGGCCACGGCGGTGTTCGCCCTCTTCTTCGGGCGCCGCATCGTCGCGCGGCTTCGCAACGTGAAGGTGCGGTTGTGGCTGCCCCAGGCGCTGTGCATGGGCATTTCGTATCTGTGCTGCAACGTGGCGCTCGACCTTACCACCGCCACCAACGTGGGATTCCTCGTGGCGCTGCCGGTGGTGTTCGCGCCTCTGCTCTCGACGGTGGTGGAGCGCTCCCGCTACCCGCGCGCCATCATTCCCTTTCAGGTGGGAGTAGCCGGCGGCCTGTACCTTCTGTGCAGCCAGGGCGGCAGTCTCGCCGTGGGGCCGGGCGAGCTTCTGGCTTTAGGGTCGTCGGTGGCGCTGGCCGGCGCGCTCGTGTTCGGCAAGCAGGCGCTGGCCGAGCTTGACGCTGTGACCGTGGCCGGCACGCAGATCGCCGTGGCCTTCGCGCTGTGCCTGGGGTGCGCTCTGGCATGGGAGCCGATGCTGGACGTGGCCGCCGTGCGGCCGGTGGCCTGGGGCATCATCGTGTTCTTGGCGCTGTTCTCCACCTGCCTGGCGTTCTTCCTGCAGAGCTTGGCGCTCGACCGCCTCTCTTCCACGACGGTGTCGCTGCTGCTGACGGGCGAGCCGGTGTTCACGGCCCTGTTCGCCTACCTGTTCCTGGGGGAGACGCTTTCGGCGATGGGGCTTCTGGGTGCCGCGGTCATCGTGGGCACGGTGGTGGCCGCCACCTGGGCCGACGGACGCACGGGCGCTCCCGCAGCTCCGGCTGCTCCCGTCGTCGTTTCCCGTCGAGCCGTGCCGCGCCCGAGATTGCTCGTGTCGAAGCGCCGCGACGACAGGATGGCGGCTTAGGCTACTCCGCCACGATGACGCCGAGGCGGCGGGCTAAGGCTGCGGCCTGATAGACGTTCATCTTCGTGCCGTAGATTTCCGCCATGGTGTCGGAGAGCGCCACGCCCTCCAGCTGACAGGTGGAGAAATCGAGCCCGAGCAGGGGCGTGCGGAAGAAGCTCGTGCCGATGAAGCGGTCGTCGTCCAGCGTCACGTAGTGCAGCTCCATCTCGGCCATGTCGGCACCGGAGAAATCGCAGCGCGTGGCCGATACGGCCCAGAAACGGCAACGGTTGAAGGCGCCGAAGTCCAGCGTGCAGTCTTCAAGGGCCACGTGCTCCAGGTTCGCTTCCATAAACGACGCGCCTGTGAGCTTGCAGTTCTTGAAGGTGCAGCGGGTGAATCCGGCGCTATCGAAGTAGCTGTTGGCGAAGTCGCATCCCTCGAATACCGTATCGGTAAACAGCGAGCCGGAAAAGTCGCAGCAGGAGAGGAAGCAATTCGCGAACCGGGCGTGGGCCGCCTGCAGCTCCGAGAAATTCTCGTCGGCGATGATGAGGCCGCTCGCGTCGATGGCCTCCAGCGGTTCCTCTGCCCCGCCGCGCAGATCGTCGGCCTCCAGGGCGCGCAGCTCTTCCGGAATGGTCGGCAGCGACAGGGTGCGCTGGGCGGCGGCCGCCTCGTAGGCGGTTTGGACGGGATCGGGAATAGCGGCCACGGGGGTCCTTTCTTCGACATGGCGATGGTGGTGCGTGAGGGCCATGCTGCTGGTGCGAGCAGCGATCCCTTGACGCTCCGGCCATTGTACTACGTCTACGAAGAGGAGGGCGAGGCGTGGCCGCGGCGTTGCCCTCGGCGAGAGCCTTTGCGGTTCGAAAGCATGAGGCCGGCGATGGTGAGGGCGACGCCGCCGACGATGGGAGGCGTCATCGGCTCGCCGAGCACGAGGGCTGAGGCGGCGCCCGTGAGCGCCGGTACCAGGTAGATGTAGGTGCTCGTGACGACGGCGCCGAGATGCTTCACGGCGAAGTTCCAGGTGGCGAAGCAGGCAGCTGAGGCGCCGAGCCCCAAGAAGAGCAGGTTCGCAACGACGAGGGGGTCGACCAGGCCCAGTGCGGGGAAGGCCCCTGCAAAGGGAACGGCCGGCATCATGAACAAAAGGCCCCACGCGAAGATGCGCTTGGTGGCGGCCAGCGTTTCGTAGCCCGCGTCGGCGATGCGATCGACGAGGGTGGAGTAGACCGACCACACGAGGGCGGCGACGAAGGTGGTGCTCCAAACGAGGATGGTGAACAGGGCGAGCGCGTGCGCTTTCATGGGCGCACCTGCTCTGGCGACGAAGCAAGCGCGTCCGCAGGATCGGCTCCGGCGATGGCGCGCTGGTAGAAGCCGGGCGTCATGCCGAGACGCTCCTTGAAGGCGCGGGTCAGATGAGCCTGGTCGGAGAAGCCTGCCGCCCAGGCGGCGTCGGCGCAGCTGGCCCCGGCGGCGAGCGCCTCGCGGGCCGCTTCCACCCGCAGCGAGGCAAGGTAGCGCATGGGCGTGAGGCCGAAAGCGGCGGTGAACGACCGCAGGGCGCGGTACTTGTCCAGGCCGGCCGCAGCGCACGGTCTCGTGATGTCGGGATGAGCGGGGCTGTTGGGTATGTGGGGCGCGGGGCATTTCCATAACAGGGAGAGATGATAGCCATTTGCCCGTAGATTTCTTGCATGAAATTGCAGCGGCGCACCATGCGGTCTTGCGGACGATGAGGGCGCCGGGGAACGTCGCGGGCGGTGGGGAGCGGATGACGCTGCGACCTACCGCCACCAGGCGATGGCGATCTGGGTACGGTTTCTCAGGCCGCACTTCTGCAGGATGGCCGAGATGTGGTTGCGCACGGTGCCCTCGGACAGGTACAGCGCCTGCGCGATCTCGCGGTTGTCGAGCCCCTCGGCGATGAGCTCGGCGATATCGCGCTCGCGCTGTGTGAGCCCCTCGGCGAAGGCGGGGGCGGCCTGGCTGTTATCGGGGTGCGACAGAGAGTCGTCGAAGGCGGCTCCGGCGCCGTTCGCTGGCCGTTGCCCGATGAGCGCGCTCACGCGGTCGGTGACATCGGATCCCAGGACGATCTGGCCTTCCATGACGGAATGCAGCGCTTCGGCCAGACCGCGCGCCTCCTGTTTGATGAGGTAGCCGCGGGCCCCGATCGCCAGCGCGCGCACGATGTAGTCGTCGTCGGCGAAGGTGGTGAGGAAAACGATGCGCGCCTTCGGGTGGGCGGCGAGGATGGCCTCGCCGGCGGCCAGGCCCGACAGGTCGGGCATGCGGATGTCGAGGAGCATGATGTCGGGGTGGTGCTCGTTGAAAAGCGCCGCCGCCTCGGCCCCCTTCGTGCCGAGGGCCGCCACGCGCACGCTACCGCGCGCCTCCAGTATCGTGCGCAGCGATTGGGCCACGAACTCGTCGTCGTCCACGATGACGACGGAAAGGGGAGATGGGGCGCTCATGGGCGAACCTCCTGGGTTTTGGGGAAGGTGGCGAAGACGCGGGAGCCGGCGCGCGGTGGGGGCAACGGTCCGAATGAGAAGGTGCCGCCCAAGGCCGTCGCGCGCTCTTCCATCGAGGCGAGACCGAGGCCGCCCTCGCCGACCAGGTTCGCCGCGCGCCCGTTGTCCTCGATGGCGAGCTGATAGAAGCCGGGGAACTCGAGGAGGGAGACGGCGACGCTCGTGGCGCGCCCGTGCGTGCGGGCGTTCGCGAGCGCCTCGCGCACGATAGCCACGACGGCAAGGGCGACAGGGCGAGGAAGGCTTTCGGCCTCGAAGGCGAGCGTGCCGATGATCCCCGGGAATTCCCTGATCAGCTCGGCCAAGGTGGTCTGTGGATCGAAGGCCTCGTCGTGCAGGTCGTGCACGCTGGCCCGCACGGTGCCGAGGGCCTCGTGGAGGGTGGCGCCGACCGCCGCCAGCTCTTCGGCAAGCGCCGGATCGTCCTCGTGCGTGACGGCAAGGGCCTCCATTTGCAGCACCGAGCGGGTGAGCAGGTGGCCGACGTTGTCGTGGATCTCCCGCGCGATGCGGGCTCGCTCGGCCAGCACCGCGCAGCTCACTTCCAAATCTTGCCGCTCGGCGAGGTCGCGGGCTCGCTCGGTCAGCGCGAGGCGGTCTTCCTGCACGGCGTCGCGCCATTGGCGGAGCGAGGCACGCTCGGTTTGAACTTTGGTCGTGCGCCGGGCGGCCAGGCAGGCGAGCGCTCCCAGCAGAAGGGCGGCTGCCGCCAGCGCGCCGCTTCCGGACACTGCGGCGCCCAGGAGGGCCGCGGGCCATAGAAAGCGCAGGGGGCCGAGGTTCTGCGCCACGGCGGCGTAGGCCAGAAGCGGCACGAAGGCGGCGAGGGCCGGCGCGGCAAGTGCGGCGATGAGGTAGGCGGCGGCGATGGCGGGACGTGCGACGCGGATGAAGCGCGCGGCGCGGACGGGGCTTGCGGCGCTGGCAGGGGCCTGGCGCTGCGCACCGCCTTCGCCGCGATCGAGCAGTTCGAGCGCGCCCGTGGCGATGAGGGCGAGAAGCGGCGCCGCTACGGCTGCGGGGGCAGCGGGAGCGAGCAGAAGGAGGGGAAGCCCCAGCCCGAAGAGAACGATCTCGTCGACGATTCTATCCATGGGGCCATTATAAGGCGCACGTTCGCGAAGCAAGGGGCACGTCGACATTCGTGACATTTGGCACTTCTGCGGCGCGGCGGTTCTTGGAATAATGGGGCCATGACCGATAGGGGAAGGAGCGCTCATGGACGGCGAGCTTACGAACGGCAGCGCGCGGACCGGCGCGCTGAGGATCGATGGCACGCAGGATGGCGCGCAGGGCGACTGCGCGAGAGACGATAGCGCACGGGCCGGCGCTATGTCGGCGCCCATCGTCGAGGTGCGCAACTTGGTGAAGCGCTACGGAGACGTGGTGGCGCTCGACCACTTCGATTTGCGCATCGAGCCCGGCGAGATCTTCGGGCTTTTGGGCCCGAACGGTTCGGGCAAGACGACGGCCATCAATTGCATATTGCAGCTGCTCACCTTCGACAAGGGCGACATCTGCCTGTTCGGCGAGCCCATGACGCCCACGCGCTACGACCTGAAGCGCAAGATCGGCGTGGTGCCGCAGAACGTGGCGCTGTTCGAAGAGCTCACGGTGCGGGAGAACATCGACTTCTTCTGTGCCCTGTACGTGGACGATCGGCGCGAGCGGGCGCGGCTCGTGGACGAGGCCATCGCGTTCGTGGGCCTCGAGGACTACGTGAAGTTCCGCCCGCGCAAGCTCTCCGGCGGCCTTCTGCGGCGGCTCAACATCGCCTGCGGCATCGCCCACAGGCCCCGGCTCGCCTTCTTCGACGAGCCGACGGTGGCGGTGGATCCGCAGAGCCGCAACGCCATTCTGGAGGGCATTCGCCGCATGAACGCGCAGGGCTGCACCGTGGTGTACACGAGTCACTATATGGAAGAGGTGGAGGAGATTTGCTCGCGCATCATGATCATGGATCGCGGCCGGTCGGTGGCCGTGGGCACCAATGTCGAGCTGAAGGCCCTGGTGGGGGCCGGCGAGCGCATCATCGTGGAGGTGGCGGCGCTTGGTGATGCCGTGCGCGGGCGCCTGGCCTCGCTGCCCCATGTGCGGCGCGTGACCTACACCGAGCCGGAGCTGGTCGTGCAGTGCGAGCAGGGCGGCCACAACGTGGGCGACGTGCTGGGCGTGCTTGCGGACGCGGGGTGCGCCGTGGGCCGCGTCTATGCCGAGCCGCCCACCTTAAACGATGTGTTCCTCGAGATCACCGGTAAAGAGCTGAGGGATTAGGAGCGGGCTATGGGCACGTTGTTCGCAAGCACGTTGCGGGCGCTCGTTCGCGAGAAGAGCCTGTTCATCTGGTCTTTGGCCTTCCCCATCCTCATGGCGACCATCTTCATGTTCATGTTCGCGAACTTGGACGGCGCCATGGAGTTCGACCCCGTGCCCACCGGCGTGGTGGCCGATGAGGCGTGGGGCGCGTCGCCGTTTTCAGCGGTGGCGGAGGCGCTGGGGGAAAGGGGCGACGATCAGTTGCTGGACGTGCGCCGCTTCGCCGATGGGGAGGCGGCCGCATCGGCCCTCGTCGACGGCGAGGTGATGGGGGTGTTCTCCGTCGACGAGGACGGCGAGCCGGTGCTGTCCCTGGCGCCGGGGCTGCAGATCGGCCAGACGACGGATATGGACGCCATCGATCGCAGCATCCTGGAATCGGTGGTGGGCACCTACGTGCGCGACGCCGACCTGATGACATCCATCGCCCGCGAGAACCCCGGGGCCTTCGCCGATCCGGGCCGTCTGGAGGCGATGTTCTCGAGCGTCGATGCGACCGAGGAGGTCTCGCTCACCCACGCCGCGCCCAAGGAGTCGGTGCGCTTTTACTACGCGCTGTTCGCCATGGCGGCCCTGTTCGGCGCCCAGATCGCCGTGGTGGCCGTCTGCTGGACCCAGCCGAACCTCTCGCCGTTGGGCGCGCGGCGGGCGCTGGGGGCCATCGGGCGCACGCGCACGCTTCTGGCGACGCTTCTGGCCTGCTGGCTGCTGTCGTTCTGCTGCCTGCTCATCGCGTTTCTGTACACGCGTCTTGTCGTGGGGGTCGACTTCGCCGGCCGCGAGGGCCTGTGCGTGGCGGGACTGGGCGCCGCATCGCTGCTCGCCTGCGCCCTGGGCACGGCGCTCGGGTCACTCCCCAAGTTGGACGTGGGGTCGAAGACGGGCATTCTCACCGGGGTAGTGTGCCTGCTCTCGCTGTTCACGGGGCTCTACGGCGAGCCCTGCATGGAGCTGGCCGACATGGTCTCGCGGGAATTCCCCGTGCTGGCCTCGCTGAACCCGGCGAAGGCCATCTGCGATATGTTCTACAGCCTGTACTACTACGACGGGCTGGAGGTGTTCGCGGGGAACGTGGCGCTCATCGGCCTGTTCTCGGCCGCGCTGTTCGCCGTAGGGGCCCTGTTCGTGAGGAGGCAGCGCTATGCAAGCCTGTAGATATGCCTTGGAAGTGGTGGCGAAGCATCCCATCTATCTGCTGGTGTACGTGGGCTTTTTGAGCCTCATGGGCCTGTTTATCACCAGCGGCGTGTACCCGCCGGCGACAAGTGCGGGCTATGAGTCGGCCGAGGTGCCCTTCGCAGTGATCGATCGGGATCAAAGCGACTTGTCGCGCTCGGTGGCGGCGTTCCTCGAAGAGCGGGGAACGTCGGTTGAGGTGGCCGACGAGGCGCGGGCCTGCCAGGATGCCGTGGCCACGGGCTTGGTGGACTATCTGCTCATCGTGCCCGCCGGGTTCGAGGAGGGCTATCTGGCGGCGGCCCGCGACGGCGGCGACGGCCCGCGCCTTGAGACGGTGTTCAGCTTCCAATCGATGGCGGCCACGCTGGTCGATACCCAGGTGAACCAGTATCTGGGGCTGGTGCGGGCCGCGGCGGTGCTCGAGCCGGACGCATCGCCGGAGGCGCTGGTGGCCCAGGCCGAGGCCTCCGCGCAGAAGGAGCCGCGCATCGAGGAGGTTTCCGTCCCGGGTGCGGCGGTGGGGAGCGAGGCCTTCGTTTTCTACCTTATGTGGAGCGCCTACCCGCTCACGGTGGCCGTGGTGGTGTCGGTGGGCATTCTCATGGGGGCCTTCAACCGCACCGACGTGCGGCGGCGCGTTGCCGTCTCCTCCACCTCGGGCTTGGGTCTGGGGCTGCAGAAGGCGGCGGCGGGGCTCGTCGTGGCGCTTCTCGTGTGGGCCGTTATCATGGGCATCGGCCTTGTCGCATTCGGCTATTCCGCATTCACCCTCGCACCGGCCGATCTTGCCTGCGTGCTGGCGGTGGAGCTCGTGTTCGTGCTCATCCCGCTGGCCATCGCGTTTCTGCTGGGGCAGCTGGGCTGCGGCGAGAGTGTGTCGAACACCGTGGGCAACATCACCGGCATGGTGCTGACGTTTCTAGGCGGTACGTGGATCAGCCTGGATCTTATGCCCGAGGCGGTGCGCGTCGTGGCCACCTTCACGCCGGTGTACTGGCTCGGCGAGGGCCTGCGCGCGGCGGTGGGCGATGCGACGGGGTCGGCGGCGGAAGACGTCGCGCTTGCGGTCGGCGTGCTCTTGCTGTTCGCGGCGGCCATCTTCGTTACGGCGCTCGTGGCGGGCCGGATGCGCGCGACCAGCGACGACGCCGGCGGCAATGCCGCGGCCGCTGTGCCGAGGTAGCGCCGTGGGCGCCGTGCCGGGATCGCGCCGCACGCTGCGTCGTGGGCGCTGTGCCGCGAGGTGCGCGGGATGCGCTATCGTCTCGGCGCCCTGCTTTCCATTTGCTCCGGCGGGGAACTTGTGGCACAATACGGACTCGCGCATTTAGGCGCGTAATATGTTCGGTCGCGTGGCGCAGCGGGAGCGCAGGTGCCTTACAAGCACAAGGTCGGGGGTTCAAATCCCTCCGCGACCACCATGAATTGAAGCAGAAAGCCCCGGGTTGCCCGGGGCTTTCTTGTTTGCCCTGGCATTCCCCTCGCCCTTGGGACGCCAGTGCGGTCGAGGATGCGACTCCATGACGGTCGGCGCGAGGAACGAAACGGGACATTCCCGCGTCATTTTTACGGTCGTGATCTTGCATGATGTCATCGTTTCCGAAAGTCAGGAGAAGCGATGGCAATCAACAAGACGAAATGGGGTGCTCTGGCCTGCGGGCTGTGCTGCGCGTTGTGCGTGGCCCTCTACTTGGCCAGCGTGCGCGGGGAGGTGGACGCGGCTCGAGCCGAGGCGCTTGAGCGCTACGGGGGCGATCAGGTGGAAGTGTGCGTGGCCAAGCGCGACTTGGCGGCGGGCGAGGTGGTGGACGCCTCGGCCGTCGTCACGAAGATGTGGGTGGCCGACCTTCTGCCCGACACTGCCGTGACTGATTCCTCCCAAATCATCGGTAGACGTCTGGGTTCGAACGTCATCAAGGGGGAAGTCCTCTGCTTCCGGCGCACCGAGGTGTCCGACTCCGAACTGGCGGTGCCTGCGGGCATGGCCGCCATCAGCGTGCCGGCGCGGCCCGTGCAGGCCGTGGGTGGTTCGGTGGAGCCGGGTATGGAAGTGGACGTGTACGCCACGGGCCCTGTGTCCACGACCAAGCTGGTGGGCGGCGCTTTGGTGCTGGCCACGAGCGCTGCGTCCGAATCGGGGGCGACGGCGGAGTGGGTTACGTTGGCCGTCGAGCCCGAGCGGGTTCAGGAGGTCGTGGCGGCGGCGCAGAACTTGGAACTTTATTTCGCGCTGCCGGCCTTGGGTGGCAGCACGCCATCGGACGGTTCGACGGGAGGGGAGGTTCGCGAAGCGGCGCCTCAGGGGCAGGAGGCGGCAGAGCCGTCGGCTTCGGCGGAGACGCCTGTGGAGGGCCCCGCCGCCGAGGCGCCTTCCGCTTCTGGGCAACCGGCGGCGCCTGAGAATGGGGCGACGGGGGAAGGAGCGAACCTATGACGAAGCGCAAGCGTTACTTGCTCTGCGGCCACGGCGAGAGTCTGCCGATGGCGGAGGACGGCGCAACCTCGCTTTCTTCGGTGCTGGAGGACCTGGCTGTGGAAGTGTGCGCCGAGGCGGTCTCAGCTCGGCGGCGCGTCAACGAAGAGCATTTCGATTTCGTGTGGGTGTCGTGCTGCGAAGGGGCGGAGCCCATCAATCTCGCGGCGGCCTGCAAGCGCGACAGTCCGCAGACGGCCGTCTATCTTGTGACGGCTGATCGCACGGGATCGGTGGCCTCCCGGGCTCGGGCCGCCGAGCTGGACGGCATTGTGTCTCCCGCGGAGCTGGGGGAGCATTTGCTGAAGGAGGCCGCGCGCAACGTCGATGGCGACGGGGGCGATGGCGAATCCGTCGTGCTGGCACTACCCGATTCCGAAGGTGTCCGGCAGGCTCTCTCGGCGGCGAAGGCGCCGGAAGAGAATCGCGCGGGCTTTCTGCTGACGGTGGTGAGCGGGAGCGGCGGTGCGGGCAAGAGCACGGTGGCGACCCTTACGGCCCTTCTCGGGGCTCGGCGCGGTCTGCGCACGGCGCTGCTCGACGCTGATCTGCAGTTTGGGGATCTCGCGGCCCTGATGGGAGACGCTCCGTCGGTGCCGGTTGAAGAAGTTTTGAGAACGGGAGCAGTGCCCGATGGGCTGAGTGAGGCGCCGCTGGTGCTCGTCAGCGCTCCGCGCGCCCTGGAGCGCTCGGAGGTCGTAGCGGCCTCCATGGGATCGGTCGTCGACGTCCTCGTCGCCTCCTTCGATTTCGTGATCGCGAACACGGGAGGCGGCTGGGACGACGTGCATCTCCTTCTGCTGGAACGGGCTGCCGCCTCCCTGTTCCTCGTCGACCAGCGCGCTTCTTCGGTGCGTGCCTGCCGCCATGCCCTCGATTTGTGCCTGCGCTGCGGCATTGCAACGGGATCGTTTCTGCTCGCCGTGAACCGCTGCACGCGTCATGCGCCCTTCACGTCCATCGACGTGTCCAGTGCGTTGGATGGGGCCCATGTAGCGGAGCTGGCCGACGGCGGTCGCGAAGTGGAGGAGCTGCTCGGCGCGGGCATGGCGCAGAGCCTGGTAGAAGCTTCGAGCCCTTTGTGCATAAGCATTGAGGGTGTTCTCGACGAGCTGCTGCCCTTGGCTTCTCGTCCTGCAAGTGCGGGGGTGCAGGCTCCTCTCGCCCGCATCGGCTTGGCGCCCAAGGCAGACGCGGGGTTGCGGGGCAAGCAGCGCAAACGCAAGGGTCGCGCGAGCCGTCGCGAGGCCGCCTTGGCCAAGGACGCATCGTAAGGAGGTGAGGAAATGTCTCTTCTGGAATGGGTTCGCGTGGCGGAAGACGCCCGCGAACAGCAAGACGATGAGCGCGTGGCAACGGGGCTCGAGTCCTTGCGGATGGCCGTGGGCGAGCTGGTTCCCCTGGATAGGGTCGCGCTCATCGCCGTCGACAGCCCGGAGCGGGCGCGCAACGAGATCCGGGCCGCCTGCCGGAGGCTCTCGACGCGAGATCCGTGGAAGGCGCTTGCGCCCGCGGTGTTCCGCGACTTGGTGGAGGGCCTGATCAGCACGGTGTTCGGGCTCGGGCCGCTGGAGGATCTGATTGCCGACGAGACGGTGACCGAGATCATGGTCAACGGAACGGACAGCGTGTACATAGAACGCGACGGCCGCCTGTCCCGAGCGAGCGTGAGCTTCGAGAGCGACGAGCAGGTGCGGGCGCTCATCGATCGCATTTTAGGCCCTTTGGGCCGGCGGGTCGACGAATCGTCGCCCATGGCCAGCGCCCGCTTGCCCCAGGGCCATCGCGTCAACGTGGTGCTGCCGCCGCTCTCCCTCAATGGGCCGCTGCTCACCATTCGCGCCTTCACGCGGCGCGTCATGACGCTGGCCGAGCTGAAAGCGAGAGGTTCGTTCGACGAGACGGTAGAGCAGTTTCTCATTTGGGCTGTGGGGTCGCGCCGTTCCATTGCGGTTTCCGGTGGCACGGGCAGCGGCAAGACGACGCTCTTGAACGCCCTTTCCTGCCATATCTCCCACGAGGAGCGCATCATCACCATCGAGGATGCCGCCGAATTGAAGTTCGACGAGCACCCCCACGTGGTGCGCTTGGAAGCCCGGGCGCCCAACGCCGAGGGCACCGGCGAGGTGACCATACGGGAGTTGGTGGTGAACGCCCTGCGCATGAGGCCCGATCGCATCATCGTGGGCGAATGCCGCTCCGACGAGGCCATCGACATGCTGCAGGCCATGAACACGGGCCACGACGGATCGCTGACGACGCTGCATGCCAACGCCCCGCGCGAGGCGGTGGAGCGCCTGGTGACCATGGTGCGGTTCGCCGTGGAGCTGCCTCCCGATGCCATCGAGGCGCAGATCGGCAACGCTTTAGATCTGATCGTGCAGACGGCGCGCCGTCCTGGGGGCGCCCGCTGCATCTCCGAGATCGCCGAGGTGTCCTTCGACCACGGGCGCCGCCGCTGCGTCGTTCGCACGCTGTACCGGTGGGAAGTGGGCCAGGAAGCAGGCTTTTGGCTGGACTGTCCGCAGTGGGTCGACCGGCTGGCTCCCATGGGCCTGGCGGACAGACGGGAGGTGAAGGCATGGATGCGGTCGTTGGACTTGCGGCAGTCGGCGTAGCCTCGTCGGGGGCGGCGGGGTACCTGGTCGCGCGGCTTGCGACGATCCGGCACGAGCGCCTTCGCCGTACCTGGGCCCTTGCGGCCGAAGGTGGTCGGGGAGCCGCCCACCCCGGGCTTGCTTGGCGCTTGCGCCACGGGGTGTCGGGCTTGCGGCCGGTCGCCGAGGCGCTCCTGCGCCGCGAGCCGGTGCGGCGCTATGTCCTGTGGGCGCGGATGGCCTTGGAGCAGCGGGGCTATGCCTCGACGTCCGACGCCTTGCTCTCGCTGGTTCTGGGCGCTTGCCTTGCCTTGCTTGTCGCCGGCTGGGTGGTGGCCGCATCGCCGGTATTCGGGGCGGCGGTGGCGGGGTGCGCTCTGGTGGCGCTCTGCGCTGCGGTGAAGAGCGATGCAGAACGGCGCGAGGCCGCCTTGAGAGACGAGATTCCCGATGCGCTGCGCTCGTTGGGCGTGTGCTTTCGGGCGGGGCTCTCCCTCATGCAGACGCTGGAACAGACGGGCTCGGAGATGAAGGGTCCTTTGGGCGAGTTGTTCCTCTCGGCGGCCCTGGTGCTTCAGACGGGGGGCACGGCCTCGGAGGCACTGGCGCTGTTTCGTCAGCGGGCCGATGTGCCGGAACTCGCCTTCGTGGCCGTTGCCCTGGACGTGCAGCATCAGAGCGGCGGCAGTCTTGCGGCGGTGCTCGATGCGGCCCGGGAGTCGGTGGAAAGCGAGATCGACCTCGCTCGCTCTCTCAAGGTGCAGACGGCCCAGGCCCAGCTGTCAGCGCGCATCGTCACGGCGATGCCGTTCGTGCTTATCGCCCTGTTCTCGCTTATGAGCCCCGGTTTCCTCTCGCCGTTCTTCGAGAGCATGGCGGGTATGGCTCTTCTGGCGGCGGCTCTGGTCATGCAGGTGGCCGGCGTCGTCTTGGTGCATCGGATGCTGGACGCGGGCGGGAGGCGGTCGTGATGGATGTAAGTTGGGCGCAGGGAGCGGCGGCGATCGTTGCGGTCGGCTCGGCGGCGCTGCTCGGAGGTATGGCCTCGCGCATCGTCGGGGCATGGCGGCGTCGCATCCGTCATCGCGCGGCGGTGGTGGAAGGGTCGTCCGCGCTCCAGGCCGGCCGTGCCGCAGCGGTCGGGGAAGAAGGAGTGGATGCGCGGATAGTCGCCTATGCGGTGGAGCTGTCCCAGCGGGCCCGAAGTCCGCTGTTCCGCTTCCTGTCGCCGTCGTCTCTACGGGAGCGGCCCTTGCCCGACCGTCGCTTGGCCGCAGCCGGTCTTGGCGGCGCGCTGTCGCCTGCGGGCTATGGGGAGGCGCGAGTGCGCCTGATGCTCGGCGGCGCGGTTCTCGGCGGTGCAGTGGGGCTGACGGCGACGACCGAGCTGGCGGCTCTGCTCGCTGTCATCGGCGCCGCCGCCGGGTGGAGGGCGTTGCCCTGGGCGGTGAAGCGGCGAAGTTGCCGGCGAGCCGAGGCCATGGAATGCGACTTGTCCGAGATGCTCGACGTGGTGGCGCTCGGCATGCGCAGCGGAATGTCCTTCGACCGCAGCCTCGATTTGTACACCGGGTATTTCCGCACGCAGTTGGCCGATGCGTTCCGAAGCGCCCAGCGCCAATGGGCCTGCGGCCTGGCATCGCGGCCGGAGGCGCTGCGCGAGGTGGCCGACTCCTACGCTTCCCCGCTGCTCGCCCGGGTGATTGAGAACATTGTGCGCTCCCTGCGCTTCGGCGCGACTATGGCCGACAACTTGGAGGACGCGGCGCGGGAGGCTCGCAGCGGATACAAGGCGCGTCGCCAGGAGGCGGTGGCGAAGGCGCCGGTGAAGATGATGGTTCCCACTGGCGTGCTCATCCTGCCCGCCATGCTCATGCTCGTGCTGGGGCCGGTGCTCCTGGAATTGGCGGGGGGCTTTTGAAGATGAAACGAACGAGAAAGGAAGTGCGACATGAAGAGGTTCGAATCCGTTGTGAGAAAAGTAGCGGGTGCGCGGGAGGCGGTCGATCGGCGCACACGCGCGTGGTGCGCCGCGGTGCGCTCGCGCTTGGCGGACACGCGCGGCCAGGGGACGACCGAGTACGCCATTCTCGTCGGGGTGCTCGTGGTCATTGCCATCATCGCCATCACCCTGTTCCGGCCAAAGCTGCAAGAGCTCTGGGACGCCATCGCCTCGGGAATAAACAGCCTTTAGGAAACGAGCGCGGTCAGGGCACGGTGGAGTACGCCATCGTCACGGCGGCTTTCCTATGCGTGATTGTTGCCGGGGCGGCGCTCTGGCGGGCCTTGTCCCAGGGGCTTTTCGTCGATCACGGGCTCGCCTCGGCGTCGCATCATCTCGCTGGGGCGGCCACGTGGATCGCCGATGTGCTCGTGTTTTAAGGAGGTGCGAGGCAATGAGGCGGATGGGTGCGAGGGCTCGCGATGCGCGCGGCCAGTCGACGGTGGAGGCCGCCGTGGCCCTGCCGGTGGTTTTCCTGCTCGTTCTTCTGCTCGTGCAGCCGGGCATCGTGCTGTACGACCGCATGGTCATGGCCGGTGCGGCGGCCGAGGGCTGCCGGCTTCTGGCGACGAGCGACGGCGATGCGGCGACTTGCGAGGAGTACGTGCGCCGCCGCTTGGGGGCGATCCCGCCCCTCGACGTCTTCCACGTGCATGACTCCGGCTGCACATGGGAGGTGCGCTGCGAGGGCGGTGGTGCGGCGGATGTCGCGCGGGTGACCGTGCGGACGGAGGTGAGACCGCTTCCCCTGCTGGACGGAGGGGCGACGCTGCTCGGGATGGTGAACGAGCGGGGCAACTTAGTGGTGGAGGTGACGGCGACGGCGCCGACGCGCGCCTCGTGGGCTCAGGAATCATTGAATGGCGCGAGCGTCAATGGAAAGGCAGGTGAATGGCGCCATGAAGGGTAGGTCGATATTCCGCGACGAGAAGGGCTCGACGACGGCCGGCATGGCCGTGGCGCTGCTCGTCACCTTGTCGCTGCTGTTCTCTGCCGCCCAGGTGTATCGCATCCATGCCGCTGGTTCCGAGGTGCAGGAGGTGGCCGATGCCGCCGCATGCGCGGCCTTAAACCCCGTGGCCGAGTTCATGGTGGCCGTGCGCGTGGCCGATGCCGCCGTGCTGTCACTCACGCTTCTGGGGGACATTGCGTACGGGGCCGGCGTCGTCGCCCTGTGCGTTCCGCCGGCGGCGGAGTTGGGTAGCCAGCTCGTTTCGGCCGGCCAGAAGGTGCTCAAGGCACGCGACGCGTTGTCCCAGAAGGCCTGCGAGGGGCTGGGGGCGCTGCAGCGGGCGCTGCCGTTTCTCGCGGCGGCCAACGGTGCGGCGGTGGCGGCGGCCAATGGTGAGGGGAGCGGCTATGCAGCCATGGCCCTGCTGCTGCCCGGCGAGGGGTCGTCTATTGCGTCAGGGGCGAGTGCGGTCGAGGAGTCCATGGAGGAGGCCGTGGAAGCGGGCAAGGGCGAGCTTGCCGAGGCGGCGTCCCGGGCCGAGGAGGCGGCGCGTGCCGCCGAGGAAGCCCGGGCTCGGGGTTTCGCCCGCGACTGCGGCGACAATCCGTCCTATTGCATGTACGAGCGCGCGGGGCGCCTCGCAGGGCTGAGCGGTGCCGATAACCCTCTGTTCGCCTCGGTGGACAGTTGGTCGTTCTCCGTGCCTCTCGAACGGGCGCGAGTCTATTACCGCGAGCGGCTGCTGAGCGAGCGTCCTGCCTCGGACTCTGCCGAGGAGCAGGCCCGCAGCGCCCTGCGCAAGCGATTCTACGCCTATGCCATAAGCGAGCTGCGCGAGGCCTTCGTCCACGAGACGGCCGACAGCTTCTCAGCGTCGTTCCCCCGCTTTCCGCGGAACACCGAGCAGATGCGGGCCACGCGGCTGTACACCGAGCCCGTCTACCCGGTGACCGTCGATGGAGAGCTGCCGGTGATGCATGCCTGGGACGGCTGCCCGGAGGCGGGGCTCGTGGACTATTACGGGTCGGCCGAGGAGTGGGAGTCCGGCTCCTTCGAAACCTGCCCTGCCTGCAAGTTCACAGCGAGCGCCTTAGGATCGGTGGCCTCGGCCTCCACCTCCATCGACAATGGGTTCGAGTACCACTACGACGCCGTCGCCCAGGCTGCTGCCGACTACCAGAAGGCGAGAGCGGATGCTGAGCCGCTGAGTCGCGCGGCGAAGGGCAACGCGGAGGGCCTTTTGGACGAGGTTCTGGCCGCGCTCGGCGATGCGGGCGCCTTCCGCATCAAAGCGGATCCTCCCGGAGCGGCGGGGTGCATCGCCTTCGTCGTCTCGACGGGAACGTCGGAGCCGACCGCCTTCGAGAGCGCTTTTGCGCCCTCGGGCACGCTGGGCGCTCGGGCCGCGGTGTCGGCGGCGACGCTCATCCGGGACGAGAGCGAGGAGGCGTCGGTGATAGGCGACTTGCTTGACGATCTGTCGGGGTCGGGCTCTGCGCTCTCCGGCGTCGGTGGTTTGGTGCTGGACGGATGGGCCGGCGCCCTGGAGGCCTATAGCAGCGGCACCGAAGGGTTGGAGAACGGCGTGGCGGCCGTGCTTTCGGGCATACCGCTCGCCGGCTCGACGGGATTGGGAGAGTGGGCCGCCAATGGCCTTCGCGAAGGGCTCGAGGCGGTGGGCCTCGAGCCGGCCGACACGGCTCCCCTCAAGCCAGTTCTTGCGGCCACGGAAGCCGTGGCGCGCGCTGGCGGCGGCGACTGGTCAGCCCGGTACCTCTCTCTGCGCGAGCAGGCATTGGCGCGCCCCGAGGCCTCCAGCGATGCCCTCGGTTTGCTAGCGGAGCGGGTGAGCGACGAGGCCTATCAGCGCTTGGCCTCCCTGGAGATCACCCTTGCGGTTGTCGAGATTCCTCTGACAGGGGTCTCGGTTCCGTTGACGGTGACCCTCCCCGCCACCTTGGCCGAAGGAGCGACCGGACTTGTCGATGGCGCTTTCGCAGCCCTGCGCAACATCGTCGGCGCTCCGACGTATCTCGAGAGATGGGAGTGAGCTATGGACGTTCTGCGAAAGGAGCGCGGGGATGCGGGTCAGGCTACCGTCGAGCTGGCTGTCGTCCTTCCCGTGGCCATTGTGCTCGCCGTCATCGTCGTGAACGCGCTGTCGTTTTTCGAGGCATGCGCGGCTTTTGACCAGCTGGCCCGTCAAGCCATCTGCGCCTATGCTCCGTCGCCCGATGCGGGCCAGGGGCCGGCCGAGGTGGCCGCTCTTGTGGAAAGCGAGCTGGAGGAGGCTTTGGGTACTTCCAACCTGGCAATCGAGGTAACGGTTCAGGGGCGGGCAGGCTCCTATCAGCGCTATTGCGGACGTCTCTCCTTTGCCCCTACGCTTTTCGGGCTGGGGCTTAAAGACGAGGTGTTCGGCGTCTCGCTTCCGAGGCTCGTCCACGAGGTCGATCTGACGGTGGACGCCTATCGGCCGGGGGTGCTGCTCTGATGGGCGCCGGGAAGATATGGCGCCGTCGGTTCGGGTGCGCCCTCGCGCTTGTCCTGGCCCCTCTGCTCGCTCTGGCTTTGGGGCAACCGATGGGGGAGGCCATGCTGCCTGGGGCGCCAGGGGAGCTTGAGCCCGACGTCGGTCTGCGCGCGGCGTGGGAGGCCCCCAACTGGTTCGCCGAGGAAGTGGTTGATGTGAACGGTCGCGAGGAGCTGCGGGCCAACGACGACTGGTCGGTGGTCTCCTTCGTTGAGGAGGGGGACGGCCTGCCCGATCGCCTCGTTGGCGAGCTGGAGGGACGCGGGTGGGCACTGGTGGCCAGCGGCCAAGAAGGAGTATGGACGGGAGTCAAGGAAGGAGGGCGGTGCTCATGGCTCGCACTCAGCTGCACGCGGGTGGGCGACGCGCTGTGCGCGGTTCTTCAAGTAAATGCGCCGATGGGATGAGGGGAGACGCAGGAACGGCGTTTGCGCGCCTTTGCACGGTAAGGGATGGCGATCGGGCCCCGTTCGAGGGCCGATGGGTGGTAGCTTCAAGCCCGCTTCTGCGGTTGCGCGGATTGGCGGGACGCAGGCCGGATTCTACGGTCATGGTGTTCCCGCGCTGTCGCGATGTGCACACGCTGACGATGCGACATCCCCTCGACGTTGCCTTTCTCGACAGGAGGGGCCGGGTGGTGGCGGTTCATCGTCTCGTGCTGCCGGGGGCGCGCCTGCGTTGCGGTCGAGCTTGGGCGGTAGTGGAGCGCTTTGCCCGGCCGGGGCCCTGGTTCGTCCGAGGCGATGTGTGTCTGCTCCCCGATGCTCCGCGACGCAGAAAGCCGAGGGCGTCCGCTCTCGCAAGAGCTCAGAGCGCTCCGGAAACGTCGGGCGGCAGGGGAGCGGTTAAGAACGAAACCAAGAGAAGGAGACATCGATGAAAATCTGCCCAGTTTGCGAGAGCACCCTGTTCGATGACATGGATACGTGCTTCGGGTGTCTGTACCGTTTCGGCAGCGATCCGGCTCTCGAGGCGGCCCGCTCTGCGAAGGCAGTGCCCTGGCCCGTAGATGGAGGGGAAGGGGAGTGTGCTGCCAGCAGAGGCGGCGAAGGCGGTTCTGCCGCCCCCACCGCCCAGGAGATGAGCGTTCCTGGCTGGCGTCTGCGCGTGCGCTCCGAGGGGCTTCAGCCCCGGGGGAGTTCGCTTACCGTAGAGATCGAGCCCGTCTAGCGGGTCATCTCCTTGAAGAGACGATCGGCCTCGGCTGAGAGGTGCTCCTCGATGGCCAGGTAGGCATCGAGGAGGCGGTTTCCGTCCTCGGTGAGCGTGGAGCCGTGAGCCCCGTCGCGCAGGAGGAGCTGCACGTCGAGTGTCTCCTCAGTGTCTTTGATGATGCGCCAGGCCTTGCTGTAGGCCATGCGCATGCCCTTGGCGGCCGCGTTGAGGGAGCCCATCTCGCGCACGCCCAGGCAGAGCTTGGCGATGCCCGGTCCGAAGGCGGACTTGTTCTCGGAAGAGAGGTTCGCCACGGTGAGGCGGACGGTGGTGGAGAGGTTCTTCAACTGGCCCATGATGGCATCGCTTCCGTTCCCGGGAGGCCTAGCGGGTGAGGAACGCCTCGGCGGCGTCCTCGATGGCCTCGACGTCGTTGTCGATAACTTCGGTGAATCGTAATTGCATTGTATCCAGGTTGGCAAGTCCGGCGGGGATGTGATGCTTGTCCGTTTCCTCGGCGATGAGCTTGTTCAGCTCGCAACCGGTGAGCGCGGCCACGTCCGCGGGCAACTCGCCAGAAGGCTCGATGCCGTGAATCGCCCGGTAGACGTTGTTGCCGAATTTTGCCCAGTGGGCCGTGGAGGCGATGAGGACGGGGTTCTCGCCGCGCAGGTTCTGAGCGGCGGCGTAGGCCACAGCGGTGTGGGGATCCAGCAGGTAGTCGTGGGCGTCGAGCACTTCGCGGATGGTGGCGAGACAGGTGGCGTTGTCCACGGAATCGGCGCTGAAGTTCTCCCGCACGCGGCGGAACGTCTCGGCGTCTACGCGGAAGCAACGGGCGTCGGCCAGATCGGCCATCCACTGGCGAATAGCCTCGCCATTGCGGCCCGTGAGCTCGAAGAGCTGGCGCTCGAGGTTGGAGGAGACGAGAATGTCCATCGAGGGAGAGGAGGTAAGAATGAACTCGCGGTCGGAGATGTCGTAGGTGCCGGTGTTGATGAAGTCGGTGAGCACGCGGTTGTCGTTGCTGGCGCACAGCAGACGCTCGATGGGCACCCCGATTTGCTTGGCGTACCAAGCGGCCAGGATGTTGCCGAAGTTGCCCGTGGGAACGCACACGTCGATGGGGCATCCGGCTTCGATCTTGCCCGCCGCCACGAGTTCGGCATAGCTGGAGATGTAATAGACCACCTGAGGCAGCAGCCGCCCCCAGTTGATGGAGTTGGCGCTGGAAAGGGCGATGCGGTACTCGTCCAGCAACTTCTCGGCGAACTTCTCGTCGGCAAAGGCGTGCTTGACGCCGGTCTGGCAGTCGTCGAAATTGCCGCGCACGGCCCACACCTGCACGTTGTCTCCGGTGGTGGTGACCATCTGCTTGCGCTGGATGTCGCTCACGCCGCCATCGGGGAACAGCACCCCGATGGAAACGCCGTCTACGCCCTTGAAACCCTCCAGGGCGGCCTTGCCGGTGTCGCCGGAGGTGGCCACGAGGATCATGAACTCGTGATCGAGCGTTCCCTCCTCGCGCAGCTTCTCGGCGCTGGCCGAGAAGAAGTGGGGCAGGCACTGCAGGGCCATGTCCTTGAAGGCACTCGTCGGCCCGTGCCACAGCTCCAGGATGTGGGTGCTCTCGTCCAGTGAGGTAATAGGGCAGATGGCCTCATCGTCGAAATTGTCGCCATAGGCGCGGCCCATGAGCTCGTCGATGGCCTCGTCGGGCAGGTCGACGTTGAACGCCTTGTAGATGGCGGCCGCCCGCTGGGCGTAGGGGAGACGCGCCAGAGCGCAGATCTCGTCAAGGCTCAGCGTCGGCAGCTCTTCGGGAACGTAGAGACCGCCGCCTTGGGCCAGGCCGTTGATGACGGCTTGGGTGAAAGGCACCGGCTCGCCGGCTGCTCCACGCGTGTCCACGTACAGGTTCTGGCCGAACGAGGCGGCCCGATCGATGCGTTGCGCCATGAATCATCCTTCTTCAAAGAGGTCAGATGGGATAAAGGATACCACGTCGCCCGCTCTTTGGAGGGGCGTTTCAGGCGGACTGTGCGAGTTTCGCGCTCACGGAACAAAGTATGAAAAAGCAAACTTTTAGGGTTTACATAGTCTAACTTTTGGCTACAATACAATGTTGCATGCAGCTAACATTGATTGGAGTCATCATGAGCAATGCGATGGTTATGGAGAGCGCCGTCTGCCGGGCCAGCAGCGCGGGCGCGTCGTGCCAGCCGATGCCGCTGACGTTCCTGCGTCGCGGCGATGCCGCTCAAGTTGTCCGCGTGCGGGGAAAGGGCGATGTGCACCATCATCTCGAGAACCTCGGGTTTGTCGAGGGAGCGAAGGTGTCCGTCGTTTCCGAGCAGGCAGGAAACTTCATCGTGGAGATCAAGGGCGCGAGTGTGGCGCTCGATAAATCGGTGGCCGCGAAGATCATCGTTTCATAAGAAGGCACGCCCGTTCGCGCCCGCAAAGATGGGCGTCAAGAGGCATTCGCGTCGTCGCGCGATCGCAATGACGGACGCCGCGGGGCGCCTGCGTTGTCGTGCCGACCCAATCAACCGGAATCGCCGAGAGGACAGAAAGGAAGAACATGGCTGAGGATAAGACCCTGCGCGATGTGCCCGTGGGGCAATCGGCGACGGTGCGCCGCCTGGTGGGCGAGGGCGCCATCAAGCGCCGCATCATGGATATGGGCATCACCAAGGGCACTGACATCTACGTGCGCAAGGTGGCGCCTTTGGGAGATCCCATCGAGGTGACTGTCCGCGGGTTCGAGTTGTCGCTTCGCAAGAACGAGGCGCAAAACGTGCTCGTATCCTAGGGAACCGCACCCCCCCTGCGCCCGAGGGCGCATTTTTTCTCCCCTCTAGTTAGTTTTATCTAACTTCTGTCTTCGCCGTGGCGCGCATTGGGAGGCGCGAGAAGGGCCCGGCGAACAACGGTTTTTTGGAGAAGGAAAGGCTGATCATGGCTATCAACATTGCCCTTGCAGGCAACCCCAATTGCGGCAAGACGACCATGTTCAACGATCTGACCGGCGCGAACCAGTACGTGGGAAACTGGCCCGGCGTGACCGTTGAGAAAAAAGAGGGCCGCTACCGCGCCGATAAGGGGGTGGTCGTCACCGACCTGCCCGGCGTGTACTCGCTCTCGCCCTACACCCCCGAGGAGATCGTCACCCGCGATTACCTCATGAGCGGCAAACCGGACGCGGTCATCAACCTGGTGGACGCGACGAACCTCGAGCGCAACCTCTACCTCACCACCCAGATCATCGATCTGGGCATTCCCGTGGTCGTGGCCCTCAACATGATGGATCTCGTGGAGAAAAACGGCGATAAGATCGACGTCGATGCCCTTGCCAAGCGCTTGGGCTGCCCGGTGGTGCCGACCTCGGCGCTCAGGGGCCGCGGCATGGAGGAGGTCGTGAAGACCGCCATCGAGGCGGGCAAGAAGGGCGCCGCCCCTGCGACCACCCTGCGTTTCACCAACGAGGTGGAAGAGGCCTTAGCCCGGGTCATCGACGTGGCCGGCGCGGCCATCAAGGGCCGCCATGCTCGCTGGTACGCCATCAAACTCCTGGAAGGCGAGCAGCTCACCATCGACGCGCTGAACCTGCCGGCCGCCGCGCTCTCGAAGATCGCCGCCATCCGCGAGCGTCTGGAAGATGCGGAGGACGACGACGCCGAGTCCATCATCACCAACGAGCGTTACGACAATATCACGGAGGTCTGTGACGCCTGCGTGAGGAAGTCTCCGAAGACCATGACCACCACCCAGAAGATCGACCGCGTGGTCACCAACCGCATCCTGGGCATCCCGATCTTCATCGTCATCATGTTCCTCGTGTACTACATCTCGGTGTCCACCGTGGGCACCATCGTGACCGACTGGGCCAACGACGGCCTGTTCGGCGACGGCTGGCTCTACACCGGCACCGAACAGTACGAGGCCGCCGTCGAGGAGTTCGAGGGCATCCTCGAGACCGACGAGGGCGTGGCTGCCTTCGAGGCCGGCGGGTTGGAGGAGCCCGATCCGGCCGACTACGGCCTCTACCACGTGGGCGTGCCCGTCGTGGTGGGCGGCTGGCTTGAATCCATCGGCGCCGCTCCCTGGGTGCAGTCGCTCGTGCTGGACGGCATCATCGCCGGCGTGGGCGCCGTCATCGGCTTCATCCCGCAGCTGATCGTGCTGTTCATCCTGCTCGGCTTCTTGGAGGGCTGCGGATACATGGCCCGCGTCGCCTTCATCATGGACCGCGTGTTCCGCCGCTTCGGTCTGTCCGGCAAATCCTTCATCCCAATGCTCATTGCCTCCGGCTGCGGTGTGCCCGCGGTCATGGCCACCAAGACCATCGAGAACGAGAAGGACCGCCGTATGACCATCATGACGACGACCATGATCCCCTGCGGCGCCAAGCTGCCCATCATCGCGCTCGTCTTCGGCGCCCTGGCCGGCGGCGACTACGAGGCAACCTGGTGGGTCGCGCCCGTCTTCTACTTCCTGGGGCTGTTCGCCATCATCTTGTCCTGCATTATCCTGAAGAAGTTCCGCGCCTTCTCCGGCGAGGTCGCCCCCTTCATCATGGAGCTTCCCCAATACCATCTGCCCACGGTGAAGAACGTGCTGCTTTCCATGTGGGAGCGCGTGCGCAGCTACGTGGTGAAAGCCGGTACCATCATCTTCCTGTCCTCTATGGTCATCTGGTTCCTGCTGAACTTCGGCTTCTACGAGGGCTCCTTCGGCCTGCTCGACCCCGAGGTTGACGACTATATCCAGTACAGCCTCATGGCCGGCCTCGGCAACCTGCTCGCCTGGATCTTCGCGCCGCTCGGCTTCGGCAACTGGGAATCTACCGTCACCTCCATCACGGGTCTTGTGGCCAAGGAGAACGTCGTGGCCACCGTGGGCGTCATCACGAGCCTCGGCGAGGAAATCGGCGAGACCGACCCGTCGCTGTGGGCCTCGTTTGCCGCCATGCTCGGCGGCAGCTCGGCGGCCATCATGGCCTTCTGCGCCTTCAATCTTTTGTGCGCGCCGTGCTTCGCGGCCATCGGCACTATCCGTCGCCAGATGATGTCGGCGAAGTGGACCTGGGCCGCCATCGGCTACATGTGCGCCTTCGCCTGGTGCGTGGGCCTCATGATCTACCAGTTCGGCGGCCTTATCGCCGGCGAGATCGCCTTCGGCCCGTTCACGGCGCTGGCTGTCGTGGTGGCCGCGGGCATGCTGTACCTGCTGTTCCGCCCGGCCGCCAAGCCCAAGGGCGCGGGCAAGCTTGAAACGGCGAGCAAGAACGCCTAAGTCGTAAGGAAGCACCATGCAAGAGCTCAGCCTCAATTTCCCCACTGTCGTCATCCTTCTGGTCATCCTGGCCCTGGCGGTGCTCGCCATCCGGCGCATGACGCGCCGCGGCCTGTGCGACTGCGGCGACCACTGCGGCGATGGGGAAGGGGGCTGCGCCGGCTGCTCCCACTGCGCTTCGGCCGTTCGACCGATCGTTTCAAGCCGCATCAACGGCACGGGTGCCGGTGACGAGATGCCGCCGTGCTGCCAGGCGGCCGAGGCCATGGCTCAAGCCGCCGCCAAGGCCGTGGGGGATCAGGCGCCGCGCCGTCCGTAACCGTTTGGCGAAGACAATGTGAAAGAGGCTCGGAAGTTTCGGCTCCGAGCCTCTTTTTTCTTCGCGCGCCGTGCTATGATGATCTGACTTGTTCGATAAGGAGATTGCTGTGGTGAAAACGTCCATGTCCCACGAGGATTACCTCGAGGCCATCGTCATGCTGGGCGGCACGACCGACGCGCCCGTGCGCTCGGTGGATGTGGCCAACAAGCTGGGCGTTTCCAAAGCGTCGGTGAACAAGGCCATCTCCGCTCTGAAGGAGCAGGAGCTGGTCGTGCAACCGCACTACGGCGACATCACGCTGACCGAGGCGGGCTACGCCTACGGTCGGTCGGTGCTCGACCGCCATCGCATGCTCTTCGACTTTCTGACCAAGGCCTTGGGGATCGAACCCGAGGTGGCGGAAGTCGAGGCCTGCCAGATGGAACACGCCATCAGCGATGCCTCCTTCGAGAAATGGGGCGCGTTCGTCCGCAGCCTCGACTTGTGAACAAGGGGCGCCTCGGCGCCTGACCGATAATCTACCCGCTTTCGACTGACTACCCGCACCAGAAACGAACCCCGGCAGCGAAAGGACGAGCGAACTCCCGTGCCACGACAGGCGAATATCGTTTCCTTCGACACAGCGCGACGCGTTGCGTCGGATCGTCGTGCGCGCCAGACGCCGCCTGTGCGCGCCCATGCCGGCCGCTTCGCCGATGACCCGGATTTCGAGGTGCGCGTGTCCGGTCGAGCCGCAAGCGCCGGGCGCTCTTCGGCCCGGTCGTTCGCCGCGCCGGCGTCCGGTTCTCGCTACGCGCCCCTTTCCATGAGCGACGCCCACCGCGGGCCGGGCTCTTTGGAATCGCGCGGGGCCGCGCGCGCCGCAGATGTCGATGACGAGGAGCTGGAAGCCCCCTTGGGGCCCTTGGGCCGCCTGACCTCCCGGTTCGGCAAGAAGCGCCGCCAGCGCGCGAAAGAGCGGGCGGGTCGCGCCTACTATCGCCAGTACGAGGCCGGCAAGCCCTCGGACGCCTCCCAAGCCGGTCCGCGCGCCGCCGTGTACAAAGGCGAGATGGGCTCGTCGCACCGCCGTTCGTCTCGGATGCAGCAGAAGGAATCGGGCGCCTCTGGGCGCGTCAAGATGCCCGAGGCGAAAGCTCCTTTCTTTACTCGGGCGCCTTTCATCGTCACCTGCGCCACGGTTCTGTGCCTGGGGCTGGGGGCGGCTTTCCTCTACGGGCCGGCCCAGCAGCTCTACCAGGACATCCGCGAGCGAGACCGCCTCGCCGCCGAGTACGAGGCCGTCACGGAGCGCAACGCCGCCATTGAGGCGTCGGTGGATGCCCTTTCCACCGAGGCCGGCATCGAGGACGCGGCCCGCACGCAGCTCGGCTGGGTGCACGAGGGCGAGCACGCCGTGTCCGTGAGCGGGCTGGACGAAAAGGACGAGGCCTCCGAGTTCCGCGGCAACATCGTTTCCGAGGATATAACCGCCCCCGACACCTGGTACTCGGATCTCCTCGATCCCCTCTTCGGCGTGGAATAAGGTTGAACATCGACAGGAGCACGATATGACGTACGCTGATGGGCGCTATGGGGCCTTGGATATCGGGACGGTGACCTGCCGTCTTCTTGTGGCGGACGTGGAGGACGGACGCATCATCGACGTGGACAAGGAGTACGCCATCACCGATCTAGGCGTGGGCGTGGACGCTACGGGGCGCCTGTCCGAGGCGGCTATCGAGCGGGTGCTCGCCTGCGTGGATCGCTACTTGGAGGTGCTCGCACGTTACGATACCCCCGAGCATCCCGTGCGACGGCTCATCGCCATGGCCACCTCAGCCTCCCGCGATGCGGCCAACGGTCCCGAGTTCGCGGCCCGCTTGGCAGAGCGCGGCATCACGTTGGCGGTGATCCCCGGCTCCCGTGAGGCGCAGCTCACGTTCTTGGGCGCTTCCAGCGATTTCCCCGGCGAGAACCTGCTCGTCGTCGATATCGGCGGCGGCTCGACGGAGGTGGTGGCCGGCCGCTTCGGCGAGGATCCCGTTGCTTCCCATTCCTTCAACATCGGGTGCCGTCGCGTGACGGAGCGGTTCTTCCGCGACGATCCGCCGACGCCAGACCAGATGGATGCGGCCCGTCAGTGGATTCGCGAGACCATGGCGCCGTATTTCGAAGGCTTGGCCACCGCCGGGTTCGCCATCGACCGCGTGGTGGCCGTGGCCGGCACGGCCACGAGCGTCGTGAGCATCCGCGAGGCCATGGAGGTCTACGATTCCTCCCGCGTGCACAAGGCCGTTGTCGCTGCTGGAGAGCTTGCGGCCATCGAGGAACGTCTGGCCGCCGAGCCGCTGGAAGAGCGCAAGGCCACGGTGGGCCTCGACCCGAAGCGCGCCGGCGTCATCGTGGCCGGATTCGTCATTTTGGAAGAGGTGCTGGCTCTGGCCGGCGCCGACGCCTACACGGCCAGCGAATCGGACATCCTCCACGGCATGATCTTCGAGGCCGCCCGGGAAGATTGATGGTAGGGGCGGTGGGACTCGAACCCACAATCCGAAGAGGCGGATTTTAAGTCCGCTGCGTATGCCAATTCCGCCACGCCCCCGCGTATCGTGTGCCGTCCGATAACGGCGAATGTACGCATGATACCACGACAAGAGAGCGCTTCGCGCGACGTTCGCGCCCGTCGCCCCTAGCGGGCCATGACGCAGCGCACCCGCTGGTTGTCTCCGGTGCAGGTCTGCAGGGTGATGGTCTCGCCGGTCGGCGCGATGCGGCCCTCGTAGACGAAGTAGTTCGACCCGTTGGGCAGAAAGAGCGTGTCGAAGACGTAGTAGGTACGCGAGGCGCCGTCGTCGTCGAACACGGTGATCTTGTCGCCGATTTCCAAATCCATGACGCGCTCGAAGACGCCGGGGTTGTGGCCGATAAAGTAGGTGTTCGCGTTGTCGGAGACGCACCCGGTGCCCACCCAGGTGCTGGCGTAGCCGTCGGGCGCGGTGATGTCGGCTGGCTCGCCCTGGCGATAGGGCACTTCCTCGCCGAGGAAGCAGATGAGGCTGCTTGCGGCATTGGGCGTTCTGTCGTCGTCGGCCGAAGGTGCGGGCTCGGCCCGGCGCGCCGCTTGCAGGGATTGCTCGGTGAGCACATCCTGGCGGGCCTCATCAAGGTGGTGGGCCCACACCCACAAGGTGTCGCACACGCCCTGGCCCATGCGCCCCGTGAAGCGGAAGGGCGGCACCTCGTCGGCATCGCTTTCGGGCGCGGCGGCTCCCAGCATGATGGACAGCCCCAGGCACACCGCGAGAACCAGGGCAAAGGCCCTGGCTGCCTTTCGCGATGCGAGGAGGGGGCGAAGGCTCACGAGGCTCTTCCTTTCCACGATGCTTTCTCGGTGCAGCCCAGATGCGCGCCGCCGACAGGGAACAAGGAGCGCGCCGAAGCTTTCGCCCTCACTTTATCGACTTCCCGTCAAGATTTCCACCCCTCATCCCTTAATATCCTGTTAATCGAAAGCTTAGGCAAAACTTAGGCTGCGGTGCATGGGCGTCGGGTTACCATGGGAACTTGGAGAATCTTGTCGGTGCGAGGGGGTGGCCATGAGGATACGCAATATCAGCTTGCGAGTGGTATCGCTGCTCGTGCTCACCTTCGTGTTCGTGGTGGCCACCGCGGTGTTCACGCTCTTCGACATCCGCATGCAAACCCAGAACATGGAGGACTCGCTCGCCGAGGAGGCGCGCACCTTCGCGCGCGAGATGGACGCCGTGTGGGAGTTCATGGACAACTCCCAGCACACCATCAACAACACAACGACGGGCGTCTACGAGTTCAAGGGGCTGCACTGCGCCATCGTCGGCAAGAGCGTCGGCGCCATCTTCTCGGCGGGCAACAACTACTCCATCCGCTACACGAACTTCGAGCCGCGCCGGGCTCAGGACAAGCCCGATGCCTTCGAAACCGAGGCGCTGGCCCTGTTCAACGAGCAAAAGGACACTCAGGAGTTCTTCCGCATTGTGAGCGACGACCCGGCCGAGGTCGACCGCGCCCAAACTTCGGCCGACAACGGCGCCGCGCAGTTCCGCTATGTGCAGGCGCTCAGGGTAAACGAGAGCTGCCTTGAGTGCCATGGCGAACCGGCCGGGGAGATCGATGTCACCGGCTTTCCCAAGGAGGGCTGGACGCTGGACTCCGTCGGGGGCGCCATCAGCATCGTCATTCCGCTGGAGCAGCAGTATCAGGCCCTGCGGGAAAACGTTGTCCGCGACGTGGGCTTCTTCCTGCTTCTGGCCACCTTCATCGGCATCGTGGTGTTCGGGCTCATGACCGTGTTCGTGCTGCGGCCGCTTGAGGCTATGAAGAGGGCGTTCGGGGAAGTGGGCGAAGGACGTCTTCGGCAATCCATGGACGACGCGGGCACGGCGCGCGAGGTGGCGAGTCTCATCGATCGCTTCAATGTCATGTCCCGCGAGCTGAGCGTTACCTACGAGGAGCTCGAGGAGCAGGTGGAGGCGCGTACCCAGGACTTGCGCCGAGCCAACGAGGAGTTGGCTGCCCAGCGCGATAACCTGGAGGCCTTAAGTGAGAAACTGGCGAAGGAATCCCAGGTGAAGAGCGATTTGCTCTCTATGGTGAACCATGAGCTGCGCACGCCGCTCACCTCCATCATCACGCTCGCCCAAATTGCGTTGGAGTCGGGCGGGGCCGACGAGGAGGAGCGTCGCAGCTGGGAAGAGGTGCGCAAGTCGAGCTCGGTGCTTTTGGGGATGATCAACGACATGCTGGATATCGCCCGGTCGGACGCGGGGGCGATGGCGGTGTCTATGGAGCTGATGGATCTGGGCGACATCGTGGCGTCGGCGCAGAGCACCATCGGCCCTCTGGCTGTGGGGGCGCGGGTAACGCTGGCGACGACGGTGGCTCCGGATGTCCCGCTCGTTTCCGGCGATTACGAGAAGATGATGCGCATTCTGGAGAACTTGGGCAGCAATGCAGTGAAGTTCACGCCGGCTGGGGGCACGGTGTCCCTTTCCGCGATGCGCGAGGAGGAAACCGGAGATGTGCTGGTGACGGTGTCCGATAACGGCATCGGCATCGCCAAGGAGAATCAGGAGCGCATTTTCGACCGGTTCTTCCAGGTGGATAGCTCTACCACGCGCATTTACGGCGGCAGCGGGCTGGGTCTGGCGCTCGTTCGCGAGTACGCCGCGGCCCAGGGCTACACCGTGGGGGTGGAAAGCGAACTGGGGTGTGGAAGTGCGTTTACCGTGCGCATTCCCGTCAAGGCCGTGGTAGAGTTGGACGAGGACGAGTAGGCGGCTCGGAGCCACCTGCGCCCGCAGGAAACGCGGGTCTAGGATCGGCGGTCGCGGGGTGTGGCGCCTCGAAGGCCGCGGAACGCGAGAGACGAGGAGGCGGCTGTGTACAAGGTCATGCTCATCGATGACGAGGAGAGCCTGCATATGGCCATCGAGAAGCTGCTCACGAAGAACGGCTACGAGTATTGCGGGGCCACTGACGCCGAGTCGGGGATGGAAATGCTTGCCGCCGAGAAACCGGACTTGCTGCTTTTAGACGTTATGCTGCCGGGTATGAATGGGTTCGATTTGTGCACGCGTATCCGCGCCGAGGGGCGGCGCATTCCCATTATCTTCCTGTCGGCGAAAAACGACATTGTGGACAAGTCCATTGGGTTTAGGGCCGGGGGTGACGACTACGTGACGAAGCCCTTCGACGCCACCGAGCTTATTTTGCGTATCGAGGCCCACATCCGCCGTCACAAAGATACGATTGATTTCGCTCGCTGCACGACCCGCGACGGATCGGTGACTATCGGCGACTTGGAGGTGCGTTTCGACGAGTACCAGGTGCTTGTGCACGGTGTTCCTGCGAATTTGACTACCAAGGAGTTCGAGATCGTGGCCTTTTTGGCGACGCACCCGGGTAAGGTGTTCACGCGCGGTCAGATTCAGGAGTACATCTGGGGCGAAGGGGAGGTGGACGCGCACTCGAACTCCATCACCGTGTTCGTGCGCAAGATACGCGAGAAGATAGAGGAGAACCCCAGCGAGCCCAAATACCTGCTGACGGTGCAGCGCGTTGGTTACAAAATGGCCGACACCTTGGGGTAGGCACAGGCTGTGGCGATCGTGTGGATCATGCGGGCCGCTCCGGGTCGCGCCGAGCGCCAAATCCTAAAATGAAACATCGCCAAATCCTAAAACGCCCTGTTCGGAATGCTTGTCGATTGGCCACTTAATCTCCTGTTAAGGTCAATTTAACCTAAAGCTTAGGCATAGCGTATCGCTATTAATCGGCGCACCTCGGCATAATGGCAGTATCGAAAAGTCCAAAGAGGAGACTTTTCACGCGGGCGAGGACGCGAGCCACCCCCTCCCTGGCGAACGTCCTCGTCAACATGCGAGGGAGAGAGAGGAGTCAGGACATGACCGAACAGACAACGGGCATGAGTTTCTCGCGCAGAAATTTCATCAAGGGAGCGGCCGCGCTGACGGCCACCGGCGCGCTCGTCGGCTGCGCCCCCGCCAAGGAGACGCTGGCGGAAACGGGCGAGGAGACGGTAGAGGTTCCGGAGACGAAGATCTACTCGGGCGCGTGCCGTGCCCAGTGCGGTCAGGGCTGCTACCTGAACGTCCATGTGCGCGACGGTCGCGTGGTGCGCACGACTGCGGGTCACTTCGATGACGGCCCCGAGTTCGACCGTATCTGCCCGAAGGGCCTTGTCCAACCCGCCCGCGTGTACAGCGCCGAGCGACTGCAGTACCCCATGCGTCGTGTAGGTGAGCGCGGCAGTGGCGAGTTCGAGCGCATTAGCTGGGATGAGGCGATTGCCGAGATCGCCGAGAAATGGAAGGGCTGCACCGAGGAGTTCGGCCCGAAGTCCATTGCCATGTTCCTGGGCAGCGGCAACACCGGTACTCTCGGCGGCGGCGCCCCGGAGGGCTCCATTATGGCTCGCCTGCTGAACGTCATGGGCGCGAGCCGTGTCCTGCCGGACCGCGATATTGCTACGCCGATGTCCTGGGCCTACGTGTTTGGAGCCGGCCCCTATGGCAATCGCAGCTCGGACGCTATTAACGCCAAGCACCATGTAATTTGGGGCGGCGACACGGCGGTGTCCCAGAAGCAGCTCGCACACTTCTTCCTGGAGGCGCGCGATGCGGGCACCGAGCTTGTGGTGATCGATATCGCCTATCGCGTCATGCCCTCGAAGGCCGACTGGTTCATCCCGGTGCATCCGGCTACCGACGGCGCCCTGGCGCTCGGCGCTATCCACGAGATCTTCGAGCAGGGCTGGGAAGCGACCGACTTCCTGCGCGATCACACCGAGGCTCCCCTGCTGATCAAGGAGGACGGTAAATTCCTGCGCATGAGCGACTTGGGCGTGGAGCCGACCGAGACTGCGACCAACGCTCAGGGCGAGGAAGTTCCCGTCGACCCCTACGTGGTGTGGGACGAGGAGACTTCCAGCGCTGTGCCCCTGGCACAGGCCGTCAAGCCTGCGCTCGGCGGGGTTGCCCCCATCCAGGGCATCGCGGTGCGCACGGAGATGGAGCTGGTGCGGGAAGCGGTTGAGCCGTGGACGCTGGAGCACACCTCCGAGGTGACCGGCGTGAGCGTCGAGGACATCCAGCACCTCGCGCACCTCTACACGCAGGAAGGCGATGTTCAGACGGACATGAAGTTCGGTCTGAACCACTACAACAACGGCATGTACAGCTCGAAGTGCATCAACTCGCTTCTGCTCGTGTCTGGCCAGATGGGTCGTTCGGGATCGGGTCTGTTCACCGGCGAGCCGAACTTCGGCGAGGGCAATGTGCAGGCATGCATCACGATGCCGAGCGCCTCGGGTGAAGTGCCTCAGGGAGTCGGCGCTATTCTTAACTGGACCGACTTCTGCAACAACATTGTGCACACGGGCAAGAAGCTTGGCGAGGATTTCCCCATCAAGTCCTTCTACGCTTCCTGCACCAACGTCGTCTCGAATCAGACGGATCAGAACAAGACCCTCGAGCTCATGAATGCGATCGAGTTCATTGTCATCCAGGACATGACCATGAACGACACGGCGCTGTACGCTGACATCCTGCTGCCTGCTTGCCACTGGTTCGAGACTGAGGATTTGCGCGTCCGCTACTACTGCAACCCCTATCTGCTGTGGAACGAGAAGGCCGTCGAGCCCCTGTACGAGAGCAAGCCGGACTTCGAGATTTACAAGCTCATCGCCGAGGCTATGGGATACGGTGACTTCTTCCAGTTCACGGCCGACGAGTACTTGAATGTCCTTCTCTCCACTCCCTATGGGAAGGAGAAGGGGATCACTATCGACAAGATCCGCGAGAAGAATTACTTGCGTTGCGACAACGATCCCACCATCGCCTTCGAGGGCGCTGTTTTCGGAACGCCTACGGGACGCGCCATGTTCTACCGCGAGGATCCCAAGCCCGACTACATGATGGGCCAGGAGCTGGATTTGGAGAAGGAAAAGCTGTCGGTCTTCTGGGAGCCGGCGCGCGAGGCCGATCTTTCCAACCCCATCCGCGAGAAGTACCCCTTCACCATCTGCTGCGAGCATATGCGCACCCGCGCCCACACTCAGTGGTACGACGTCGATTATCTGAAGGAGTTCGAGGCCGCACCGGTGTGCCGTATCAATCCGGAAGATGCCGCCGAGCTGGGTATCGAAGAGGGAGATACCGTCCGTCTCTACAACGACCGCGGATCGGTTACCATGCTGGCCGTCCTCAATCCCGGTGAGCAGCGCAAGGCGGTTCACTGCCCGCGCAGCTTCCTGACGCGCGAGCACATTGACGGCGACCTTGCTCGTACGACCTTCAACGAATACAACCAGGCCTGCAGAAACCAGTCCTACTTCGACTGCGCTGTGGCCATCGAGAAGCTCTAGGGAGGCTGAGATAGATGACTCGATACGGAATGGCGATCGACCTTCGTCGCTGCATCGGATGCCAGGCGTGCGCTGCGGCGTGCAAGATAGCGAACAATCTGCCGAAGGAGCTGACGTACAACGTCGTGTACACCAAGACCGATGACGATTTCGACACCATTGGTACCGCCGTGTCCCGCGGCGCCCTTGCCAACGACAACGCCGGCGGCACCTTCCCCAATTGCACGCTGAACTTCCTGCCCATGCAGTGCCAGCACTGTGCTGATCCGGCCTGCCTGAGCGTGTGCCCCACTGGCGCAACCCAGCAGCGCGAGGACGGCATCGTGTTCGTTGATACGGATCTGTGCATCGGGTGCGAGTCCTGCATCAAGGCGTGCCCCTACGAGGGCGTCCGCACCCTTATCAGCGACAACCCCGAGTATTACCTTGAGGTTGAGGTCGGCGAGTTCGACGCCCCGCCCCACAAGGCCGGGACGGTGGAGAAGTGCACGTTCTGCAAGAACCTCGTCGATCGCGGAGATGTGCCGGCCTGCATGCAGCTGTGCCCGGCCCGCGCCCGCTACTGGGGCGATTTGGACGATCCGGAATCTGAGGTGTCGAAGGCCATCGAGGGCCGCGACTATCACCTCATGCTGGAGTCGGCGGGGACGAACCCGAGTGTCTACTACTTGAAGTAAGCGCGTATCTGGAAACGGCAGGGCGGGCGTCGGAAAGTACGGCGCCCGCCTCTTTGTAAGGAGGCTTCGTGAGCGCAGAGGATATGAGGAAAGTTGTCGGCTTGGCCGACGGTTGCGAATTGATGAGCGCGCTGACGCGCTTTCCTGACAACGATGTGGCGGCAGCGGTGGCGAGCGGATCGGTGCACGACGACGCGGTTGGCTGCGCGAAAGACGTGGCGGCAGCGCGTGATGACGGGCGCGCTGGTGACATTGAGGCGCTTTGCGAAGGCTTCGTGTGCGCTGCCGACGAAGATGCTGAGGCGCTCGGGGCCGCATTGCGCCGCGCATGGTCGCTGCTGTACGCGCGCCAAGGAAGCGGAGTGGCCATTTTTCCCTACGAGAGCGCGTTTGTGCACGTTCGCGAGGGGTTGCCCGGAGCGCCGGCGCTGTTCCGTACGGCGCTGACCCTGCGTGTCGAGAAAACCATGCGTGAGAGCGGCGTTCTGCCGAAGGACGCCGAGACCGAGCCGTGCGACAGCGCGTGGAACGAATGGGCGTTCCTCTCGTTTCTCCTTGGCAGCGAGGCGGCTTCTTTAGAGGCGGAAGATGAAGAGGCCGTGGCGCTTTGGCGGGGTCGGGTTGCTGATTTCGTTCGAGACCACGCGGCTTTGTGGCTGCCGGATTTCCTGACGCGCACGGCTGAAGAGGTCGAACGCCTCGCGCAGGCGGGCAAGGTGGACCCGGCGGCCGAGCGCTTCTATGGCGCGCTGGCGGCGTACGGGCGTTTTCTGCTGGCAACGCTTGCTGAGCGTGCGGCATAGGCGAGGGTGAGGAGCAAGCAATGACATTCCTTATGGTTTTGGCGGTGACGGTGGCGGCTTGCCTGGCTCTGCGCACGCCGCTGCATAAGTGGCCGGTGGCGTTTTACGTACTGGCTGTGGCGGCTGACGTGGCCTACGTCATTGGCGTCGAGGGGCTGCTCCCCCGTGTTGTAATGGGGCCGCTTACGCTGCTCATGGGCAAGTGTGTGCTGTCGCTGGCGCTGTTTGTGGTGGTCATGTACATCGGTGTGTTCGCCAAGGGATCGAAGGTGCATCAGTGGCTTAAGCCGGTGCGCAGCGAGTTGTCCATTATCGCATGCATTTTGGCTTGCGGGCATATGGCGGTGTATTTGGGCTCCTACGCTCCGCGACTCGGCGGCACGCTGGGGGTGAATGTGGTGAGCGCCCTGGTGGTGGCGCTGGCGCTGCTTGTTCTGCTGTTGGTGCTCGGCGTGACGTCGTTCGGCTTCGTAAAGCGCCGCATGCGCACCGATAGCTGGAAGCGCCTGCAGCGGTGGGCCTATGTGTTCTTCGGCTTGGTGTACGTGCACCTCATGCTGATGCTGGCGCCGGCGGCGAGCCAGGGCGGCGAGGCCGCTGTGGCAAGTGTGGTCGTGTACACGGTGATCTTTGGCGCCTACGCCGCGCTGCGCGTCCGCCGGGCGCTCGTCGACCGGCGTGCCGACGCGGCGGCTGCCACGCGGGTTCCCGAGCTTGAGCCCGAGGACTGCGCAGCCTAGCTGCTTCAATTGGGAAAGACTTTCTTGGGGGTGGGGCTCGGCTGATGCTGTCGGGCCCCGCCCCTGTTGCTGGCTGCGGCCCAGGATTCCGTCGCGCGTCGCCGAGACTTGCCGCACCGGGACTTCGTCGCGGTTTGGGGAGGGGCAAGGCCGCGGCTTCCCCGCGTCGCCGTCGCGGTTCGGTTCTGTTAGGCTCTTCTCGGAGGGTACAAAGACGCGTCTTGAGAGGAGCGAAGGGGCATGGGTTGCGCAAGAGGCGGCCTGGCAACGCCTACGACGAGTCCCTTTATGGATGTGGTACAATTAGGCCACGCTATGAAGGGAGTCTTTATGCCGGTATGCGTTCCGGTGAGAAGTATGAAGAATACGGCCGAATTCGCTGAGCTTGTCGAGCGCGAGCGCGATGTGACGGTGACGAAGAACGGCTGCGAGATTTTCCACTGCCTCAGCGACGAGCAGTACCGTGCTATGCGGGACGAGATGGCGCGAGCGCGGCTGCTCTCCCGAGCTATGCGATCCGAACAGGAGCTGGAAGCGGGGGCTTACTGCGATTACGACGATTTTGTCGCCGGAGTGAGGGAAGAGTATGGCCTATAGGAAGGTCATATTGGCAGAGGCCCAGCAGGAGTACCGCGACATTGTCGGGTATCTTGTCAGCATGTCGCGGAGTGAGCAGGCTGCGCGGAACTTCATGGAGGAATTCGACAAACAAGTGAACCTCGTGGCGGAGAATCCCGAGCTGTATGGCCTTTCCCGGGTGCCCGAGCTGGCTGAGCGCGGCTACCGATGCGCCCCGATGAACAACTATATTGCGCTATACAAGGTGGCAGATGGCCAGATAGTCGTTTGCCGCATCGTCCACAAGTCGCGGGATTATGCCCGCCTTCTGTAGCAGGTTGCAATTGCAGGAATACTGCAGGGGGCGGCTTGTGGGGTGCTTTTCGCCGCCAAATCTTACAATCTTGTCGATGGGCCGATCGCGCGGGACGCGTCCGTTCGCCCGTGGTATCATGATGCGATGCTGAAACGACCGTCCTCTGGCAAGAAAGCGCTATGAAGAACATCTCAGAAATCCTCGCAGGCGTCGAAGAGACGCCCACCACGTTCGAAGACTATTTGAAAGCCTACGCCGATCCGGTCGGGGAGCTGATCAACAGTTATATTCCCCATGGGGCCCATGGGGATATGGATCGCTACCTGTACGATCCCCTCTATCATTACAGCGAGAACGCGGGCAAGCGCCACCGCCCGCTCATCTGCTTCGCGGCCTGCCTGGCCGTGGGAGGCGACCCCAATCGCGCCGCCACTGCCGCCGCCGCCATCGAACATTTCCATTCAGCGGCCCTCATCCACGATGACATCGCCGACGAGGCCGAGCTGCGCCGCGGCGAGCCCTGCCTGCACCTCACCGAGGGGCTGGGGCTGGCCATCAATATGGGCGACTTGGCGCTTTCCATGGTAAACGGTCCGGTGGTGAACGACCCGCTGCTCGAGGACGCCGTGAAGGTGCGCGTTATCAAGGAGCTCATCGCCATGACCTGCCGCACGGTGGAGGGTCAGGCGCTCGATCTGGGCTGGGCCCGCGACGGCCGCTACGACATCACGCCCGAGGACTATCTCACCATGGCCATCCACAAGACGGCCCATTACTCCGGCGCGGTGCCGCTGGCCGTGGGCGCCATCGTGGGCAGCGCCGACGACGAGATCGTGGAGGCCCTGCGCAGCTACGGGTTGGACACGGGCCTCGCCTTCCAAATCCAGGACGATTTGCTGAACCTCGTGGGCACCGACGAGGCCAAGAAGAAGGACTTCCGCAGCGATATCACCGAGGGCAAGCGCACGCTGGTTGTGGTGCACGCCCTGCAGAACGCGGCGCCCGAGGCGCGCGAGCGTCTCGTCGAGATCCTGTCGTCGAAGGAGCGCGACCCGGAGGTGCTCGCCGAGGCCGTGGCCATCATGGAGGAGACGGGGTCCATCGATTACGCCCGCACCTTTGCCGAGGATCTGACGCTGAATGCCAAGGCGCGGTTGGCCGGGGCGTTGCCCCCTTCGCAGTACCGCGACTTGCTCGCATCCATGGCCGACTGGTTCGTGAACAGGTTGAAGTAACATGGAACCTATCAAGAGAAACGACACCGGCGCCGCCGTCGAGGACGTGCAGACGCGCCTGGCCCGCATCGGGCATCTTCCCGAGGACGCCATCACCGGCATTTTCGATGACGCTACCGCCGCCGCTTTGGCCGAGTTCCTCGCTGCCTCGGCGCTCCCGCCGAGCGAAGAGGTGACCGAGAAGGTGTGGGCGGCCTTGGTGGACGCCACCTACAACCTGGGCGACCGCACGCTGTATCTGCGCATGCCCTACTTCCACGGGCACGACGTGCTTGAGCTGCAACAGGCGCTGGGCGCGCTCGGGTTCTTCTACGGCACCCGCGACGCCATCTTCGGTGCTCACACCGAAGAGGCGCTCCGTCGCTTCCAGCTGAACTTGGGTTTGCCCTCCGATGGCATCGCCGGTGCCTACACCTATGCGGCGCTGCGCAACCTGGCCCACTCCTGGGTCGGCAAGGAAGCTACTCACAGCCCGGTGCGCCATTTGGGCTTCGCCCGTGCGGCCGATGTGCTCGAGCGCAACGCCGTGTGCCTGTTCGGCACCGATGAGTTCTCTCGGGCCGTGGCCTCGCGCATGTCGAACGTGGCTCAGGCCACCAATCCCGCCTCCAAGATCATCAGCGCCGACGCGCTCTCGGTACCGCCGGACGCGTCTATGATGCTCGTGCACGTGCTGCTGAGCGCGACGGACGCCGAGGCCGGGGTGCCGCTGGTGTCCTATGCGGAAGAGGATACGCTAGGGCTGCGTTTGGCCTCGGCCGTCGATGTGGCCCGAGACGCGAGCTGGCCCCGCGTGTCGGTGCTGCTCCCCGGCACCATGTGGCTAGAGGCCGGCCCGGAGCGCTCCGCCCAGCACTACGCCATCACGCTGCTCGACGCCCTCTGCTCCGCCTTGCAGGAGTAGACGACAGGTGACTTCCTGCGGGAGCCTATCGATTGCGCTTGTCGGAACTATCGCTATTGGAGATGCGGCATTTTCGGATTATCCGGACTAAATGCCAGTTCGACCCCGAAATGGTCGACCTGCGGGATGGAGGTGCGCCATTCCGGGCCTCAAGTGGCAGAAAAATGCCAGTTGAGGGCAGAAATGGCAGAAGGGGGGGATCGGGATCGGCCATTTCGGGGTCGAAGTGGCATTCGCGGGCGAAATCCCGAAAAGAGGGGTTTGAAAGATCCGGAAAAGGCGACGAGCGCTTTTGCGTGGAAATTACCGTGTTCGCGTGCGAGGAAACAAAGCGGAAAAGCGCGCGGTGCTACAATAGCCGAGTTTGAGAGTAATGTTTATCGCGCGCAAAGGAGCATCCCTTGACTCGTCCCATGACCATGGCGGAGAAGATTCTCGCCGCCCATGCGGGGCTGGATGAGGTGGAACCGGGCCAGTTGATCGAATGCGATCTGGATCTGGTGCTCGCCAACGACATCACGGCCCCCATCGCCATCAAGACCGTTCGCGAGATCACCGACAAGGTGTTCGATCCGACTAAGATCGCCCTCGTGCCCGACCACTACACCCCCAACAAGGACATCAAGTCCGCCGAGCAAGCCAAGATCGTGCGCGATTTCGTGCGCGAGCAGGGCATCACCCACTACTACGAGGTGGGCTGCATGGGCGTGGAGCACGCGCTTCTGCCGGAGCAGGGCGTCGTGGGCGCGGGCGACCTCATCATCGGCGCCGACAGCCACACCTGCACCTACGGCGCGCTGGGCGCGTTCTCCACGGGGGTGGGCTCCACCGATGCCGGCGTGGGCATGGCCACGGGCAAGGCCTGGTTCAAGGTGCCCGAGACCATCAAGTTCGTCATCGACGGCGAGCTGGCCCCCGGCGTCACCGGCAAGGACGTCATCCTGCACATCATCGGCATGATCGGCGTGGATGGCGCCCTGTACAAGGCTATGGAGTTCACGGGCAGCGCCATCGAAAGTATGCCGATGGACGAGCGCCTCTCCATTTCGAACATGGCCATCGAGGCCGGCGGCAAAGCGGGCCTCATCCCCGTGGACGATGTGACCCGCGCCTATCTGGACGAGCGCGCCGAGCGGCCCTATACCGCCTACTACTCCGATGACGATGCGCAGTTCGCCCAGGTCGTCGAAATCGACGCCGCTGACATCGTGCCGACGGTGGCCTTCCCGCACCTGCCGAGCAACACGCGCCCGGTGGCCGAGGCTCGCGACGTGAAGATCGACCAGGCCGTCATCGGCAGCTGCACCAACGGGCGCCTCGCCGACATGCGCCAGGCCGCAGCCGTGCTCGCGGGCCGCACGGTGCATCCGGACGTGCGCTGCATCGTCATCCCCGCCACTCAGAAGGTGTACCAGCAGTGCATCGCCGAGGGGCTCATGGACATCTTCATCGACGCCCACTGCGCCGTGTCCACCCCCACCTGCGGGCCGTGCCTGGGCGGCTACATGGGCATCCTCGCTGCCGGAGAGCGCGCCATCGCCACCACCAACCGCAACTTCGTCGGCCGTATGGGCGACCCCACCAGCGAGGTGTACCTCTCCTCGCCGGCCGTGGCCGCCGCTTCGGCCGTGCTCGGCCACATCGGCCTTCCGGAAGATTTGGAAGCCGTCGCGGACGCGGCGGAGTAGGAGGAAGCTCCATGAAATTTAAGGGAACCGTGCACCGCTACGGGCGCGACATCGACACTGACGTCATCATTCCCGCCCGCTATTTGAACACTTCCGATCCGGCGGAGCTGGCGAAGCATTGCCTGGAGGATCTGGACACGGAATTTGTGAACAACGTGCAGCCCGGCGACATCATCGTGGCCGATGAGAACTTCGGTTGCGGCTCATCGCGCGAGCACGCCCCCATCGCCATCAAGGCAGCCGGGGTGGACGTGGTCATCGCCAAGAGCTTCGCGCGCATCTTCTACCGCAACGCCATCAACACGGGGTTGGCCATTATGGAATGCCCCGAGGCCGTGGACGCCATCAGCAACGGCGATGTTGTGAGCGTGGATGCCGATGCGGGCACCATCACCGACGAGACCACGGGCGAGACCTTCACGGCCCAGCCCTTCCCGCCGTTCCTCATGGAGATCATCAACGCGGGAGGCCTCGTGCCCCGCTGGCAGAAGAAGCTCGGAAAGGACGCGTAGCATGACGACTACCTACAAGATTTGCCTGCTTGCCGGCGACGGCATCGGGCCGGAGATTATTGCCGAGGGCGTGAAGGTGCTGGACGCCGTGGGTGCGAAGTACGACACCGCCTTCGAGTACACCGACGCGCTCATCGGCGGTGCGGCCATCGATGCGACAGGCGAGCCCTTGCCGACGGCGACGCTGGATGCGGCCCGCGCCTCCGACGCGGTGCTGCTGGCTGCCGTGGGCGGCCCTAAGTGGGACACCACCGATCCTGCCGCCCCGCGCCCGGAGCAGGGGCTCTTGGGCATCCGTAAGGAGCTGGGCCTGTACACCAACCTGCGTCCCGTGCAGATCTTCAACGCTCTGGCCGACGCCTCCACGCTGCGCCCGGAGATCGTCGACGGCGTGGACATGATGATCGTCCGCGAGCTCACCGGTGGCTTGTACTTCGGTCGCCGCGAGCGCTTCTACGACGAGCCGGCCGCCGGCGTGAACGGAGCGCCGGGCCAGCGCGCCTACGACACGCTGGAGTACTCCGAGTACGAGATCGAGCGCATCGCCCGCCAGGCCTTCGAAATCGCCCGCAAGCGCCGCGGCAAGGTGACGAGTGTGGACAAGGCCAACGTGCTGGAGACGAGCCGCCTGTGGCGCGAGATCGTGCATCGCGTGCACGACGCGGACTACGCCGATGTGGAGCTGGAGGACCTGCTGGTGGACAACACGGCCATGCAGCTCATCAACCGTCCCGCCGATTTCGACGTGGTGGTGACCGAGAACATGTTCGGCGACATTCTCTCTGACGAGGCCGCCCAGATCACGGGCTCGCTGGGCATGCTCGCCAGCGCTTCTTTGGGCGACGGCGTGGCCCTGTACGAGCCGAGCCACGGCAGCGCGCCGGACATCGCCGGGCGCGGTATCGCCAACCCGCTGGCACAGATCCTTTCCGTGGAGATGATGCTGCGCTACAGCTTCGGCATGGGCGAGGCCGCCGACGACATCCGCCGCGCCGTCACCGAGGTGCTGGACGCCGGTTGGCGCACCGGCGACATCAAGGACGCCGAGACCCCGGTCGACAAGGTTGTGGGCACCGCGAAGATGGGCGACTTGGTGGTCGAGCATCTGTAGCGCCTCGCCCGTTTCGTCGGCCTGTCGGCTCGCCGCCATCGCCGCTGGGATTAAACTTGCAAAACCATTGGGAAAGGGCGGCCTGCGGGGTCGTCCTTTCTGCGTTACAATACCCGAAGTTTCACTTACCAGGGCCGCAAAGCCCCGTCGACGAAAAAGGATATCACCATGGCCATTAACGCTCCCGAGGGGACTCGCGATCTTCTGCCTGACGAGGCGCTGTTCTGGAATCAGTTCAAGCAGACGGCGGCCGAGGTGTTCGGCGCCTACGGGTATTTGCCCATCGAGACGCCCATCATGGAGCAGACCGAGCTCTTCGTCCGCGGCATCGGCGAAGCGACCGATGTGGTGTCCAAGGAGATGTTCACGGCCATTTCCGGTGAGAATCTGCGTCGCTGGGTGGAAGAGGGGAAGGCCCCGAAGGCGAAGAGCCGCCTGTCCTTGCGCCCCGAGGGCACGGCCGGTGTGGTGCGCGCCGTAGTGCAGCACGATTTGGTGCCGCAGGGCGCGGCCCCGGCGAAGCTCATGTACGCAGGCCCGATGTTCCGCGCCGAGCGCCCGCAGAAGGGGCGTCAGCGCCAGTTCAATCAGGTGGGTGTGGAGTGCCTGGGCGCCGAGGAGCCTACGATCGATGCCGAGGCCATCATCATGCTCATGCGCTTTTACGAGAAGGTGGGCATCCCGCGCGATTCCATGCGCCTTCTGTTGAACTCCATGGGCTGCGAGCAGTGCCGTCCGGCCTACCGCGAGCTCGTGCGCGCCTACATGGACGAGCACGCCGACGAGCTGTGCGACACCTGCATGACGCGCGCCGAGGTGAATCCGCTGAGGGCGTTCGACTGCAAGAATCCCCAGTGCGCGGCCATTATGGCTGACGCGCCGAAGATCACCGACCACTTGTGCGACGAGTGCCGCGAGCACTACGATGCGGTGAAGGTTCTGCTCGATGGCGCCGGGGTTGTCTACGAGGAGGACTACAAGCTCGTGCGCGGCCTGGATTACTACACCCGTACGGTGTTCGAGGTGCAGGTGGACAACGGCATGGGCGCCCAGAACGCCATCGGTGGCGGCGGGCGCTACGACAAGCTGGCCGAGGAGGTGGGGGGCCGTCCCACGCCGGGTCTCGGCTTCGCGCTCGGCTTCGAGCGCTGCGTGCTGGCCCTGGAAGCGGCCGGCGTGGAATTCCCGCGGGCCCAGAAGTGCGACCTGTTCGTGGCCTGCGTCGATGATTCCGTGCGCGCCCGGGCCTTCGCGCTCGTACAGGAATGTCGCGACGCCGGCTTCACGACCGAGATGGATCACCAGAAGCGCTCGCTGAAGAGCCAGTTCAAGCTGGCCGACAAGCTGGGTGCGGCCCGCGTGGCCGTCCTCGGCCCCGACGAGTTGGATGCGGGTGAGGTGACTCTGCGCGACATGGCCACCCACACCGAGGCCAAGGTGCGCCTGGAAGAAGTCGTCGGCGAGCTAGGTCGCGCGATTTCGTAGGAACTTTCTCGTTCTGCTTTCTGGCGTCAAAGAGGGAGCTGTCGATGCGGCGATGCGTCGACAGCTTTTCCTGTTTCTTCGGGTTTGACAGCAAGTATAGCTGCAAGTATACTTGAATTGCAAGTATACAGGAGGTGCGCTATGCCGCAGTTGTCTTTGTATCTGGATGAGCCGACCATGGAAATGCTGCGCGAGAAGTCGTCTCGAGCGCATCAGTCGATGTCGAGGTACGTGACGGGGCTCATTCGCGAGAGTGGGGAAGGGCGCGGCTGGCCGTCGGGCTACTGGGATAACGTCTACGGCTGTCTGAAGGATCCGACGTTCGTCGTCCCCGAGGAAGAGGGAGACCTCGACGAGATCGTTCTGTTCGCGTAAGGGGCCGTCATGTATTTCTTCGACTCCGATGTGTGCATCGAGATCATGCGGGGCCATCTGCCGCGGGCCCAGGAGATCATGCGGAAAAGCTCGCCGGATCTGTTCGGCGTGCCGGCTATCGTCGAGGCCGAGCTGCTGTACGGGGCCGAGAACAGTAACAATCCCGAAGAGGGCCGCTATTTTGTAGAGAGCCTCTTGTCGCCGCTGCACATCATTCCCTTCGATTCCCGGTGCGCCGCCTGCTACGCGCGAGTCCGGGCCGACTTGAAGCGGCGCGGTTGCATAATCGGGCCGAACGATCTGCTGATTGCCGCGACGGCCCTTGCCCATGGCGCGACGCTCGTTTCGAACAACACGAGGGTGTTCCGGCGTGTCGAGGGATTGCTTCTGGAGTTGTGGGCGGAGGTAGACTTTTAAGGTCGCAGTGAAGAAAATCTTCAGGCCCGTGGTTTTCTTTCGGGTATTTGACGGGTTGGGTGTTGGCGCGGGGCCTTCCTGTATAGTGTCACGAAACCTTCTACGGGGCCAACGGGGCCCCAGGACGAGGTCGCCGCGCGGTGCGCTGCGGCCGATAAGAGAGGATGAGTTACGTGGCACAATCTGGTTTGGATTCGCTGCTTGAGGCGTTGCGCCAGTCGGGTATGAACACCGATGGCGTGGGCTCGGGCACCGGTGCGTCGGATTCGGCGTCGTCCGGGCCGCAGACGCCGGGTTCCGGCTCGGGCGCCGGCGCGGGAGCGTCGGGCTCGCGCGGCGGTGTGGGCGGCTTTCCCTTCGGAGGCTTCGGCGGGTTCGGGGGTGCGGGCAACGGCGGCGGTCGCGGCCATGGCGGCTCCGGCTCCGGTGACGGCGGCGATGGCGGCCATGGTGGCCCTACGGTCGATTTCGAGTTCCTCGCCAACGACTTCCACCTGCCTTCTAAGAAATGGCTGGCGCTCATCATCGTACTGGCGCTGCTCGTCATCGCCGGTGCCTACTGGTGGTTCCATCCGGCCATCAACATTCACTCCACGGACTTCTGGGGTTTCGTCTTCATCGTTATCCTGCTGCCGCTGTTCCTCGTTTTCTGGATGCGCTCCAAGCAGTACAAGACGGGCACCAAGGAAGTGACGAAAAACGAGGGCAAGGCGAAGACCTTCCGCATTCTGTCCTTCGTGCCCGTGGCCGTGGTGGCGCTCGTGGCCATTGGCGCCCTTATGTCCATGGCGATCTTCCCGGGCAATGCCGAGAAGTACTCCAACGTGCTGAAGACCGACACGCTGGAGTTTGCCCAGGACATCAAGGAAGTGAACTATTCGGAGATTCCCGTCATCGACCGCGATTCCGCCATTTTGCTGGGCAACCGCGAGATGGGCTCCATCCCCGAGTACGTCAGCCAGTTCGAGGTGTCGAACCTGTACTCGCAGATCAACTACCAGGGCACGCCGGTGCGCGTGAGCCCCTTGGGCTACGCCGACCTGTTCAAGTGGTTCACCAACCGCGAGGGCGGCATCCCGGCCTACGCGCTCGTGAACATGACCACCCAGGACGCCGAGATCGTGCGTCTGGGCGACTCGCCGATCCACTACTCGCAGTCCGAGCCGCTCGTGCGCAACATCGACCGCCACGTGCAGCTTTCCTACCCCTTCTACATGTTCGGCGAGAAGTCCTTCGAAATCGATGAGGACGGCCACCCCTGGTGGATCTGTCCCGTGAAGGACTTCACCATCGGACTCTTCGGTGGCGAGACCATCAGCCGCGTGGTGCTGTGCGACGCCACCACCGGCGAGACCCAAGACCTCGCCGTGGCCGACTGCCCCGAGTGGGTCGACCGCGTGTTCCCCGCCGAGCTGCTCATCCAGCAGTACAACTGGTGGGGCGCCTACAACAACGGCTGGCTGAACTCGTTCCTCGGCCAGGAGGGCGTGGTGCGCACGACGCCCGGCACCGACGGCACGCTGGGCTACAACTACATCGCCAAGGACGACGACGTGTGGGTGTACACCGGCGTCACCTCGGCCACGGCCGACAACTCCATCATCGGCTTCGTGCTGGTGAACCAGCGCACCCAGGAGTCGCACTTCTACAGCGTCTCGGGCGCCACGGAGGACTCGGCCATGCAGTCCGCCGAGGGCCAGGTACAGAACTTGCGCTACACCTCCACGTTCCCGCTGCTCATCAACGTGTCGAACCAGCCGACCTACTTCATGGCCCTGAAGGACGGCGCGGGCCTGGTGAAGAAGTTCGCCATGATCGACATCCAGCGCTACCAGAACGTGGCCGTGGGCGATACGGTGGCCGACACCCAGAAGGCCTACGAGGCGCTGCTCGCCACCAACGGCGTGGTGGCCGAGGGCGAGGGCGGCGCGACCGATGTGGTGACGGTGAAGGGCACCATCCGCTCCATGAATCAGGCGGTCATCGAGGGCAACACCCACTTCTACCTGACCGTGGAAGGGGAGGACGGCTCCATCTTCGATTTCGCGCTGCCGGGGCTGCTGGACATCGTCGGCTATAAGGTGGGCGACGAGATCAACTTCACCTACGTGGAAGCTGCCGGTTCCAACGTGAGCCCGGCCTATGAGATTCTGGGCGAGGGCGGCAACGCGCCGGCGACCGAGGATGCTGCGGGCAGCGGCGCGCCGGCTGGAGACGAGAACGCCTCCGGCGAGCCCGAGGACGACGTGGTGCAGCAGGACGGCGCCGCCCAGACGCCTGCCGACGTCGCCTCTGGCGAGGATACCGAGAAAGTGGCCTAGGGGCGCTTCGGGGCCAGCGTAATTCTCAAGGTTTAAAGCGAGCGGGAGCAATCTCGCTCGCTTTTTGTTTTCCCAGGTCAACGTAAAGGTTTATAGGAGGGTTTAAAGCTTTAAACTTCTTTTTTCCGCTTGGTCGATGCGTGGATTTGCCGGGGCGTCCATAGTGCGTGGTGCAGCGAGGGAGCTGCGGCGGCGAAGCGAAAAGCTTCTCCGCAAACCAACGCAGCACGGACGCTGCAACCGAGCTTTCAGAGAAGCTCGGCGTCACGAGTGAGGGAAAGGGACCCATCATGACTAACGGAATGAATGTTTCTCGCCGCGACCTGTTCAAGTTCGGCGGCCTCGCCGCCATCACCGCCGCCGGCGCCGGCGCGCTGGCGGGCTGCGCTCCCCAGCAGAAGATGGCGAACACGGGCGCTGCAGCGGCCGAGGACGGCTCTACCTACGTGGGCCCGAGCTTTTTGCAGAAGCCGGCCGAGATCACCGAGTTCGACGAAGAGCACACCTACGACGTCGTGGTCGTCGGCGCGGGCGAGTCGGGGCTTTCCGCCATGCACGCCGCGCTCGAGGCGGGCGCCACGGTGGGCGCGCTGCAGAGTCTGTCCATCGTGCAGACCGCCGGCAACATGGGCGCTTCCATCGACCTGACGAAGACGAACGAGGCCGGCATCAAGGCGGTGCTGTCCTTCATCAACTACAAGAGCGACTACCGCGCCAACCTGGGCCAGGTAGAGACCTGGGCCCGCAACTCCCAGGAGGCGCTGGCCTGGTGGGCCGAGGCTGCGGCCAAGGGCGGCAGCGAGTCGAAGCCCTACGACTACACGGTGAACTGCAACGGGCATGAGGTGTTCTTCCATGCCAACACCTACTTCCATGACGAGGGCCATCAGAAGGGCGCGCTCGTCATCGGCGACGCCGTGCAGGCCGAGGGCGCCGAGATCTTCTTCGAGACCCCCTGCGTGCAGTTGCTCGTGGAGGACGGCCGCGTGGCGGGTGCCATCGGCGAGACCAAGGACGGCGCTCATGTGCTGCTGCGTGCCAACAAGGGCGTCATCATGGCCGCCGGCGACTATGTGGGCGATTCCGAGATGCTGTACTACTACACCCCCGACGCGAAGGGCCTGCACCAGGCCGTCGACTTCCGCAACGGCACGGGCCTGAAGGCCGCCATGTGGGCCGGCGCCCAGATGTGCCCCGCCTCCCACACCAAGATGGTGCACGGCGAGGGCCCGAAGGTGCGCTTCGAGATGCCGTATTTGTTCCTCGACCGTCACGGCAAGCGCTTCATGGACGAGGGGTGTTGCCGCATGGGTTACCTAAACGAGTTCACCAATAAGTACCTGGCCGAAGTCGATTTCGCCGAGTCCACGGCCGCGAAGTTCTTCTCCATCGTGCCGACAAACTGGCAGGAGCACTACGACGCTTGGAAGGACTTCTCCGACATCTCCATCCACAACGCCTACCGCAACGTCGATCCCGAAGCCTGGATCAAGGGCGACACGCTGGAGGAGCTGGCCGAGGGCATGATCGCCTATGCCGACGAGGAGGGCTGGGCCCACGACTACACCGTGGAGGCCATCGTCGAGTCCATCAACCGCTACAACGAGCTGGTGACCGCTGGCAACGGCGATGAGGACTTCGGCAAGCGCGACGAGTACATGGTGCCGATCGAGGCCCCCTGCTACGCGGTGCCGCGCGGCGCGAACAACATCGACGCCCTGGTGGACGGCTTGTGGTGCGACGGCAACTTCCAGTGCCTGGACGTCGACATGAAGCCGATCGAGGGCCTGTTCGCCGTCGGAAACGCTTCCGGTCCCTTCTTCGGCAACAGCAACTACCCCATGGACATCGAGGGCCTGTCGGTGGGCCGAGCCATCACCACCGGCTTCGCCACGGGCCGCTACGTCGCCGGCCTGTAGGTTCGCAAGCGACCCTTTCGTGCCCTCCCTCTGAGCCGACGCCCCTCACCGGGCGTCGGCTTTGCCGTTTCCGCCGAATTGGGGACGTGGAAAAAGCGGGACTTGCCACGGATTGGGACTTCTGGAAAATGTGGGGCATGTTTTCTGGGAATAATTTCGAGTTGTTAGACATTCGGTTCCCTGAGGATGGCCTGATTTCGTCGAAAGAGGAGCTCGGAAAAGACTTTCCGCCTTTTGAAAGACAAAAAGCGCAGTTAGGTTCAGGCGTAGACAGAGGATATGTCTAACAACTCGAAATTTCTGCCATAATAGACGGGCGAGATTGACACGAGGGTTGCAAAGGGGCTGAGTGTGAAGAGCGAGAATGCGGAAGATCGTCGGGCGCTCTTGAGGGGCGGGCGGCGCTACGTCTGCGCTTACGGGTGCGCTCGGGCGTGGGCGACGCTGACGTTCACGGGAACGTCGGGCGCGGGCGTGCTGGGCGCGCCGTCGAGCGACTTCGATTCTCACCTCACGTTCGACATCGCTTTCATTGCCGTCAGCATTCTCGTGGTGCTGCTGTTCCGGCGTCTGGTGCCCCTGAACGAGAATCGCGTGGTGAAGGCGGTCTCCTCCGGCTGTATGGCGGCTGCATCGCTGCTGTGCGTGGCGACTGCCTGGATCCCGGGGGCGTCCTTGGGGCTCATGGTCGCGGGATCGCTGGCGGCGGGCGTGGGCTATGGTCTCTTCCTGCTGCTGGCCGCGGAAGTGCTGGCCACCTTCAGTCTGTTGCGCATCTTCCTGTTCCTGTCGGGCGCGATGCTTCTAGGCTCGGTCATCACGTTCTTCTGCGAGGGGCTTGTCGGCCTTCAGGCCCAGGCCATGCTCGTGCTTTTGCCTTTGCTGGCGACGCTGTGCCTGCAGGGCGCCTACGAGCATGTGCCTGCGGCCGATCGTCCCAAGCGGGGCGTGCCGAAGTTCTCCTACCCGTGGAAGCTGTTCGTGCTGTACGGCCTGTACGCCTTCGCCTACGGCATGCGGGCGAACCAGCTGGTGGCGGGCGCGGGGAGGCACTCGTCGGCCTCGACGTTCATTCTCATGGCGGTGCTGTTCGCCACGGCCTATTTCGCGTCGAAGCGGTTCAATATCGGGCTTCTGTACCGATCTCCCGTGGTGCTCATGGTGTGCGGCTTTCTGCTGGTGCCGGCCGAGAGTCTGTTCGGCACGGCGGCGTCCAGCTACCTCATCGCCATCAGCTACTCGCTCATGTCCTCCCTCGTGATGTTCCTGCTGTTCGACATCGCCAAGCGCTTGGGTGTGGCTATCGTGGCGTTCATGGCCATCAAGAACGCCGAGCAGTTGCTGCAGCTGGCTGGTGGCGGCGCCACCGATGCGCTGGGCATGCTCGGGCTGCCGGCGTCCACCGAGGCTCTGGCGGTGACGGTCATCGTGTCGGTACTCATTTTGGCGGCCACGGTGCTGCTGTTCTCCGAGAAGGAGCTGGCTAGCAAGTGGGGCGTGTCCATCCTGGAGGAGGGCGGCCTCGTGCAGCGCACGGCCGAGGAGGAGCGCGCCGCCGAGCGCGTGGAGGAGTTCTCGCGCACCTATCGTCTAAGCCCTCGCGAGCAGGAGGTGCTGACGCTTCTGGCCGAGGGGAAGACCGGCCGCGTCATTCAGCAGGAGCTGTTTATCGCCGAGGGTACGTTCAAGGCCCACACGCGCCACATTTACGAGAAGATGGGCATCAACTCCCGCAAGGAGCTGTTCGAGCTGCTGGGCCTTCGTTCGTAAGCAACTGCAGGTTGCTGCTGATTGGGTTGCGCAGGCTGCCGCTGGCCGGGCTGCGCAGGCTGCCGCTCGCGCGGGTTTTTTGGAGAGGGGAGAAAAACCCGTTGACACGGGCGGGATTCGCTCTAGAATAGACGAGCTGCCCAAAGGTGGGCAGTGCAACGAACAGATATGTTCCGCTACTTAAGACAGCAGGTACCGAGTCTGCAACCGCCTGCGGGGCGTTCCGGAAGGGGCGACACCTGGCGCAACGGCTCGGTTTAATCGCGAAAGCGGCCCGCCGAGGTGGTCGAAGATTCGCAACCGTGAATTTCTGCGGCCTCCGTCTTATGGGCGGGGGCCGCTTTTCTCATCTTAAGGCTTGCGGCCCACCCAGCACAGGTGCGGAACCCGGAAAGCTTTGAGAAGGAGGTGTACGTACAACATGCCCAACGCTCAGAACAAGGAGATGCTCGCCAGCATCAAGGAGGATCTCGACGGCGTTTCCGCCATGTGGGTCGTGGATTACCGCGGCCTTACCGTGAAGGAGATGCAGCAGCTGCGCCGCGACATTCGCGAGACCGGCTCGGTGATGAAGGTCTACAAGAACACGCTGGTTCACCTGGCGCTCGCTGAGGCCGAACTGCCGACGCTCGACGATATGCTCGCCGGCCCCAGCGCGTTCGTGTTCTCCGGCAACGACGTGGCCGCATCGGCTAAGGCCCTGAAGACCTTCGCTAAGGCCAACGAGAACCTTGAGATCAAGGGCGGCCTGATGGAAGGCGCTGCCGTGTCGGCCGCAGAGGTGGAGGCCATCGCTTCTCTGCCCTCTCGCGAGCAGCTCATGGCTCAGATCGCCGGTGCCATCTCCGGCGTCGCTCGCGGTCTGGCTACCACCATCAACGGTGTGCCGCGCGGTTTGGCCCAGGTCGTCAAGGCCGTGGCCGAGCAGAAGGAAGCTGCCTAACAGCTCGGGCGGCCTGAGACGGGTCGCGTAACGCAAGAAGAAATAACGGTCGGCGCGAAGAGGTGCCGGCCCCCTTTGAAAGGAAACTAACATGGCTGTTACTCGTGAAGAGATCATTGAGGCTTTGAAGGAGATGTCCCTGCTCGAGGCTTCCGAGCTCGTGAAGGACATCGAGGAGACCTTTGGCGTGTCCGCCGCCGCTCCGGTGGCCGTGGCCGCCGCCGCTCCGGCTGAGGGTGGCGCTGCCGCCGAGGAGAAGTCCGACTTCGACGTCGTGCTCGAGGGCTTCGGCGACAACAAGATCGCCGTCATCAAGGTTGTCCGCGAGATCACCGGCCTGGGCCTGAAGGAGGCCAAGGAGGTCGTCGAGGGCGCTCCGAAGGCTGTCGCCGAGGGCGTGAACAAGGAGAAGGCCGAGGAGATCAAGGGCAAGCTGGAAGAGGCCGGCGCCGCTGTGACCCTGAAGTAAATTCGCTTTCGCGAAGACTTCTCCCAACCATCACGGTTGAACACAAGGACCCCGCTTACGAGAGGGGTCCTTTTTTGTCTTCGGAGGATTGCCGGCTCTCGGTCGGCTTAGCCCAGCCATTCTACGAGGGATGTGATGTCGCGCTGGGTTTGGGCGAGGCCGTCCTTGTAGGATTTTCACGAGGGCATCGTAGTCGGTGGTCTTGTTGGTGACTTCCATCTTGTCGGGATAGAAGATCCAGGCGGCGCCCGTCTTCTCCGGGCCTTCGTACTGTGGGGTGAAACCGTGACTGGTGGCGGTGTTAACGATAAGAAGCACCTTATCCTTGTATTTGGACAGCGGCACGTCGGTGTCGCCTTAGACTCTAACGCTGAAATCATAGATGCTCATGAGGGTTCCGAGTCTTTCATTTGCTGGCGTTCGCGTACGGGTGGTCCGTGAACGCAATGGATGGACATTGCGAACAATAGCGAATGACCGAGCCTTGATATTTGGAAATGGTTAGTCGTGCTTATTTGTTGGCATTAGAAGCGAGCGAGGGCATTTGGGAGATAGTAGTACGGTGCTCTAAATATTGCGTTCGCCTCGTCGCTGCCTTCGCTCGCGCCATCAGATGGTCGCATTGACGGCAACTTCACTATAGCTAAATAACAAAAAACCCAGGTCAAAACTGGACTCATCCAAAAGAACTAGTCCCAAAACCCGCAAACGTCTGAATAGATGAGGACAAGTATAGCCCCGCGTTCTATCTTGCGGATTGTCGGCGCTTGCAAACCGGGATGTTTGCAAGAACGCTTTATCCCGTAGAGAGAAAAGGGGAACTATGTCTAATACGGAGAAGAGATTGTCAGATTTGTCTCGAAGGGGCTTCATTGGCGCGTGTGCCGCCACGGTTGCTGCCTTGGGCGCTACAAGCCTAGGGTGCTCCGAAAACAACGTCCGAATGGCAGAGACAGGAGAGTTGGAAGAAGTTGAACCGGAGTGGAAGCCAGTAGTGTGCTGGGCGCATTGCGGCGGCAAATGTGGACTCAAAGCCTATGTGAAAGACGGCACCGTCCTCAGGCTTAAAACTGACGACACCCACGACGATTCTTTCAATCATCCTCAGCACCGCGCCTGCTTGCGTGGCCGCTCGAGAAAGTTTGACGTGTTCTCGAAGGACCGCGTTCGCTTCCCTATGAAGCGGAAGCACTGGCAGCCGGGTGGCGGCGATAACGTCAACGGTGACCTACGTGGCATTGACGAGTGGGAGCGCATCTCGTGGGACGAAGCTCTCGATATGGTGGCAGACGAAATAACGCGCATCAAGGAAACCTATGGAAACCGTGCCATTCTCGGAAGCGGTCAACAGCCCACGAACCGTACTTATGTTGATTATGAAATGTACATCGATTTTCCTGACTTCTTCATCAAGGGGCTGGAATTCTTCAATGTGCTGAATCTTTACGGCGGTCAAGTGTCCCATTACGGCACGGGCTCGGCGGGCTCTTTCCAGAACGTTCCCGAACTGGTGGGTTTTGGAACAGCTAATGCTGGTGGCGGCATCGACATGCTTAATGATCGACTTGACGCACGCAACTGCGAATACGCGGTCATGGTTGGCGTGAACCCTGCTTGGAGCTCTGACGGCACAACCTTGTGGGCGAATTTCGTGCCCATGAGAGACGCCGGATGCAAGTTTTACTGCATCGACCCCATGCATACGGACACGGCAGAGGTCTTGGATGCGGAATGGGTGCCCATTCGCCCTGGCACTGATATCGCGTTTCTCATGGCGTGCGCCTACGTGATGATCACCGAGGATGATCCCAAGAGTAATCCGCTTATTGATTGGGACGTGGTCAATCGCTGCTCCATCGGCTTCGATGCCGAATCCATGCCGGAGGGCGCCGACACCGAGAGGAACTTCAAAGACCATATTCTGGGAATCTATGACGGTTGTGCCAAAAATCCCGAGTGGGCAGAGGAGATTTGCGGCGTTCCTGCAGGCAAGATTCGAGAGATTGCCTATGTGCTGGGTATGGAAAACAAGACGGCCCTGCTTTGTGGATGGGGTCCGGGGCGCTGCAACGACGTAGATAACCTTCCTCAGATTCTTATGGCAGTGGGGTGCGTGCTCGGTGGACATTTCGGCAAGTCGGGCCATATGACCGGCAGCAGCTTGCGCGACACCTCGGCAAGTGGCGGCAATGCGCTCATCAACCCGGGCTGGAGAAAGTTGCCATGCGTGCCCGACCCCGTTGATGATTGCATTCAGGATCCGCTGCTGTGGCCCGCGATTCTGGAGGATCGCTACGTGTACAACGGCCTTGGCCAATTTCTCGAAGGCGAAGAGCGCGAGATTGATGTTCGCTGTATCTACAACTATTCGCTCAATATGCTCAGCCGTACGGAAGACCAGATAAAGGGTATCGAGGCCTACCGAAAGATGGATTTTGTGGTGACCCATGCGCTTACGTTCAATCCGAACGCCCAGTACTCCGATATCGTACTTCCCGTGTGCTCGCCCTGGGAGCTGCCGCCCCAGTTGGGTATGTTCACGGGGCGAGAGGCGGCTTTCTTGGGCGATAAGGTGTGTGATCCGCTCTGGGAGTCGAAGTCGGTCACGTGGATTGGACGCGAACTCCTCGCGCGCTGGGGCATCGACCCCGATTTGGCCTATCCGTACTCCGACGAGCAGCAATCGTTCTATCAGATTTCCGGGACGCAGATTATTGAAGACGACGGAAAGACCTTCTCGCCCCTTGTTACCTTTACCGCAGAGGACATCGCAGCCCTCGGCGTGGAAGGTGAGCCCCAAGAAGGTAAGATTTCCTACCGGGACGCGCTAAAGCAGGGCGTGATAACCGTACCCCGTTCTGAATCTGACAATCACGGGCACATCGCATACGAGGCGTTCCGAACTGCTCCCGAGAAAAATCCCCTCGCGAGCGAAAGCGGCAAGATGGAACTGTACTGTCGTCGCCTGGAAGAGCAAACCTCTCGCGCAGGATGGGGCGTCGTGTCCCCCGTGCCCGAATACGTCGATGATCAGAAGTTCGGCTATAAGGCGACATTTGCGAACTATGAGGCACGCGAAAAAGGCCCGTATCCCTTCCAGCTCTTCAATCCTCACTACCCCCGTACAGCGCACGCTCACTTCGATAACGTCTTGGAGCTTCGCGAGGCATTCAAACGCCCGCTGTTCATAAGTCTGGAAGATGCCGAGTCGTTAGGCATTGAGACCGGCGACACGGTTCTCGTTGAGAACGATTACGGTCGGGTGGTGCGTCAGGCTTGTGTGACCAACCGCATCATGCCTGGCGTGGTTGGGCTACCCCATGGAGGATGGTTTGAGATGGACGAGCAAGGAAACGATCTAGGCGGATCCGGCGCCACGCTGTGCGGCTCGGTGACGGGCGGCACGGGCGTCTCGGGATACAACACCCAGATTTGCTCGGTGACCAAGGTGGATGGCAGCCCTGAAGATTGGGAGCGTCCTGTGGCGATGCCCGAATGCCAGAAAGACGAGGAGGAGTAACGATGGGACGTATGGGATTTTACTTCGACGCAGTCAATTGCATTGGTTGCCGAACCTGTCAGATTGCCTGCAAGGACAAGAATGCTCTTCCGGTGGGAATGTTGTTCCGCCGTGTGGTGACGGTAGAAGCGGGACGCTTCCCCGAGGGGTCATTCTTCCACATTTCCGAAGGCTGCAATCACTGCGAAGACCCTGCGTGTGTGAGCAACTGCCCTTCGGGAGCTTGCGCGAAGAACGAGCAGGGACTGGTAACTATCGATGAAGAGGTATGCATTGGTTGTCGGTCTTGCGTAATGTCGTGCCCCTATGGCCAACCCCAGTATGACGCGGAGGCAAGTGTGAGCCGTAAGTGCGACGGTTGTTCGGATTTAACTGCCGCTGGAGGGAACCCCGTCTGTGTCGATTCTTGCCTGATGCGCTGCTTGGAGTTCGGCGATTTGGACGATCTGCGCGCTCTTCATGGCGAAGGCTTGGTGTCGGAGATTCCGGTGCTGCCCTCCGCTAGCGAGACGAACCCTTCGCTGCTTATAAACCCGCGTGCCTGTGCTCTTGAAGAAGAATTCACTGTTCAGAGCGTCTATTAAGAGAATCGCCAGCGTTCGTCTATAGGGATGCTTGCTGGAAAGATGCGATTTGAAAAGCCGCGAAGGCGAGTGTTCGCGAAATGAGCGTGCGAGATGGAAGGCGATTGCAATTGTGCGCGGTCGCCTTCCATATGCTGAAGTTTTCAAATCTGAAAATGTTCGGAGAACTGTCTACCGAGCCGAAGGAAAGGAAAGGCCAATGAGCACAGACGTAAGCGTATTTGATCGGCAAAAGGCGGCTGCCTTCGGTTTGGTGCTGAAGGTGTTACAGAGCGTATTCGGCGCAGAGCCCAGTGTTGGACAGGTCAATGCGTTGCGCGAAGATACCTTCCAGGAAGCTCTTGCCCTTCTTGGGTTGGGAGGCAACGAGGCTATTGCCTGCGCTATGGACCAGTTTTTGACAGATGAGAATGACTTCCAGCGCATCGGGGAGGGATACTATCGCTTATTCGTAAGCCCTTCGCTCGAGGTTTCTCCCTGGGAATCCACGTATGTTGGCAACCCTCAGCTCCTCTTTCAGGAAAGTACCCTCGATGTTCGCAATTTCTATAAGTCACTTGGCTATGTAGCCGATAAGTTTCAACAGGTGGCCGATGACCATATCGCCATCGAGCTTGGCTTTCTTTCCGCCCTCTGTCTAAGAGCCGCCTTAGCCGACGAAGAGGAGGAGGGCCGTGCTCTCGTTGCAGATGCGGCCCGTTTTGCCGATGAGCACCTTGCCCGCTGGACTCCCATTTTTTCTAAGTCGCTGCAGGAGCGGGACAAAACGGGGTATTATGCTAATTGGGCGAAGGGGCTGGAGGCATGTCTCCTCGTCCTGAAGGAGTGTGCGTAGCCGGCGATACTTTGGAGGTGCTGGTAACTTGGCGAGAGGCGCGGCATCTACAAAGAGCATGGGCGGTTTGTTTGCGGCTTTGTCGGACGAGGGGAAGAAGTGGCCCGGCATTCATTGCTTCGCCCTGGCGTTTTATATGGCTTGGTACCATATGACGTTTTTCGGGGAGTCGTGGATTCGCTTCAATGCGGCGGGTCCCGTAGAGCGCATCTTTCTCTTCGTGGCTCCCTCTCTGACTCTTGTGGCAGCTTTCGTAGCAGCGGCGTTCCTTCCTCGTCGAACGTTGAGGGTTCTTTCGCTTCCGCTGGCTATTTCCGGCTTCGCTCTTGTTGCGACTGCGGGATCGCTGCTCATGCTGTTCTCCGTAGGGTTTTTGACCCCCTTTTTCTTCGGCCTCGGCTCATGCGTTTCGGCTGCGGGAATGGCTCCACTTGCCGTGAGGATTGGTCTTGATCTTGCTGAAGAGGGGCCCAAGCGTGCGTTTCTCTTTATCTCGGCATCGTCGGTTCTCTCAATGCTTATTTGGTTTGTGGTTTCGTGCGTCACTCTGATATCAGCAGGGCTCGTGTTGGCTTTGCTCCCGATGACGACGACGGCGCTGGTGCTCACTGGCCCTTATAGAAAGGGAGGGAAGCGAGCTGACGAGGCTGAGGAAGGCGAGAGGGGACTGCGCGTATCGCTTGTCGATTTCTGGCGGTTCTTCTCGGCGTTCTTCGTGTTTGCGGCTGTGGCTGGCATGGGGCGTGTGCTGTTCCTAGACGCCTCTCAGGAGGGTTATCTCCATTCGATGATGTTCCTCGCCCTGGTTTCCTGCTTGTCGCTTATGCTGCTGGCAGTTAAGGGTCTCTCGGTATCCATGCTACGTGGCGTTTACTATTTGGTTGTGGTCAGCTGCGTTTTTGCGTTACTTCTGGTGTTTGCGGTCGGGGTAGACGCTCATTGGATGTTCGAACTGACTAATGCGCTCTACCTGGTTCTCGATGTTTTGTCATGGTGCCTCATTGCCGCGGCTGCCTTCGTGGGTCGAAAGCGGGCACTTTGTATCGTTGCGTTTGGCCGCGCCGCATTTTTGGCGGGGTCGATAGCGGGGTATTTGCTCGGTGCAGGCTATCTAAAGTCGATTTACAGCTTCCAAGGGGGCGAATATCTTTGGGTTGCTCTTGTTCTAGTCGTGGTGTGTTGCGCGACGGTAGTTCTCTCGGGGGGAAACCTTGTGGAGCTGACCCAGGTATCGATTCAGGAAGCCCCTGAGGTAACTGATCGCTCTGCGTTTGATCTTCAGCAAGCCAGAGAAGAGTATCTCAACCACAAATGCGAGCGCATTGCGGCGCAGTATCACTTGCCTCCACGCACAGCTGAGGTATTGGGAATGCTGGCTGCGGGACGTGGGAACAAAGAAATCGCGGAAGAGCTTTGTATGGGGCTGAACACCGTGCGGACCCATGTACAGAACATCTACCAAAAACTTGATGTCCATAGCCGCAGTGACTTAGCTTCGTTCATTGAGCAATATTAAAAGGTCGTTCGTTCTACCCCTAGGATGGCGTCTTCGCGGCTTCCGAAAGAGCACCTGGCGATTTGCCTGTACTCTCCTTTGCGGGGTGCTCTTGCTTTATAGGCGGTTTAGCCCAGCCACTCCAGGAGGGAGGCGATGTCGCGCTGGGCTTGGGCGAGGCCGGTTTCGTAGGAGCGGACGAGGGCGTCGTAGTCGGTGGTCTTGTTGGTGACGTCCATGGTGTCGGGGTAGAAGACCCAAGCGGCGCCTGTCTTTTCCAATTGCTCTATCTCGTCGCAGAGCTCGTTGTAGGGCTGCCAGCGCGCGATGGTGCGCTCGGCCACGATGGGATGCTTGCGGAAGGCCGCGCGGAAGAGCGCCTGGGCGCCCCGGCTCATGGCGTGCTTACGGTAGCCGCGCGGCTGGGTGCGGATGATGCAGAAACGCTCGTAGCCGTCGGCGCGGGCGGCATTCAGCAGGATGCCCCAGCTATCTCCCATGCCGCCGTCCATGTAGGTGTGCCCGTCGATGGTGGTGGGCGGCATGAAAAGGGGCATGGTGGACGATGCACGCACTTTCAGCCCCAGGTCGTGGGCGTCCTTCACATCGGTGCGGGTCCAGGCGACGGTCTCGCCGGTGTCCCAATCCATGGCCTCGATGTGCATCTCGGCCGGGTTGGCGGCGAAGGTGTCCCAGTCGAAGGCCATGGGGTCGCCGGCGGGCGCGTTCTCGATCAGCTCCTCGTAAAGGTAGGGGCTGTTGAAGTAGCCGGTGCCCCGCAAGAAGCTGCCCCAGCCGCCGAAGCGCGGATACTTCACCAGCTCGACGAATGAGGCGCGAGCGCGGGTAGCGTCGCGCACCAGGTAGTTCACCGTGTGACTGGAGCCGGCCGAGATGCCGTAGACGCACCCGAAGTTCAGGTTGCGCGCGAGCAGTTCCACCACCATGGGCGCCGTGTAGCTGTTGCGCATGCCGCCGCCCTCGAAGATGAGCGCCACATCGGGCTGGTTGATGGCGAGGTCGGCGAGTTGGGCGGGGTCGGTCATGGAAGCTCCTTTAAGGGCATGAGAAAAGGGAGCCCGTAAGAGCTCCCTTTCAGTATAGCTATTTGTCACGCCGCCGTGGGCGTTACTCCGCGTAGCGGAAGAGGGCGGCTACCGACTTGTCGGTGGGCATCTGGTTCTGCTCGACGATGTAGATGTGGGCGTCTTGGGCCAGTGCCGCCTGGGCGAAGGCGTCGGTGATGTCGGGCGCGGCCGGGTCGATGTAGCCGTCATCGACCGGGTTCGGATCGCCGTCGAAGGTGACGGTACCGGTGTTGATGTCGAAGCCGCCGGGGAGGATCTTGCCCTTCACGAGGAACAGCGCTCCCACGCGGCGCTCGGCCAGCGCCATGCCGATGGCGTCGAAGTCGTCCGAGGCCTTGCCATGGGCCGCGTCGGCGCCGAACTTCTCGGCGGTTTCCTTGATATTCGCATCGCGGATGCCGTCCATCACGGCCAGCGACTCTTCCAGAAGCGCCTTGCCGTCAAGACCGGCGGGATCCTTCTTGATGCCGACGGGCAAGAGATGACGCAGCGTGGAGAGCTTGCGGAAGGCGGTCTCGTACTCCTCGTCGCAGCACAGGATGATGGGGGTGGTGTCATCGTGCACGAGGTAGTCGTTCACGGCCTTGTTCACATAGCGGAACCAGGGCAGGGCGTCGTCCTTCTTCACCTCGTTGCGGGACTGATGGTCGTGGTACTGGCCCATGTGGCCCTCCAGCGAGATGTAGTCCAGCGCGCCCTTCTCGCCCTTGCGAGCGTCGGCGGCGATGTCGTCGCTGTTGGCGAACAGCTCGCTGAAGAAGTCGTGCACTTCCTGCGGCAGCTGCTGGCGCTCCACATGGGTGCGGTCGCCCTTCACCCAGCTGAAGCGGTCGTTGCCCAGTTCCAGCACATAGTACTCGGTGCCGTACTGGAAGTTGCGCAAAAGCGGCTTGACGAAGTAGGTGTCGCCGGCGGCCACCATGGGATCGGGGGCGAAGAACAGGTTGTACACGTAGATGTCGTCGTTGTTCATGAGGAAGCCCAGACCCTCGCCGGCATGCAGCCAAAGCGGCATGTCCGGATGCTCGAGCAGGTAGTCGGCCTTCTCGACGATGCCCTTATAGGCATCTTTGTCGTAGGTTTCGGCGAGCGTGCGCTCGGCATCCTTCATCAGATCCTTGAACATGTCGCGATCCCAGATATCGCGGCGCTCCTCGCGCTCGGTGTGGTGCACGGGAATATAGAGCGACACGACGGGCGCGGTCACATCAGCGAGGATGGCCGGATCGAACTTTTCCATCACGTGAATGCTATCGGCGGTCTTCCGCAAGGTCTCCTTCTCGTCTTTCATGACGAACCTCCAAAGTGGTCGGGAACACAAAGTGCGCGCAGCAGTGTCGCGGCGCCGTTGCGTCTGGAAAGGCGACGGCGCGTGGTGCAACTGATGTGCTGAAAAGAGCATAGCCCCCGACGAGGAAAATCGGGGGCTATGAGCCAGCCTGTGAACGGGCGGTTGCCGAAATGCAGTTTAAAGTTGATTTGACCGCTCGCCTTTAGTCGAGGTAGCGCTTCACGTTCATGGCGCGCATGGCGTTCAAGATGGCGATGACGGCCACGCCCACGTCGGCGAAGACGGCCATCCACATGTTGGCGATGCCGAAGGCGGCCAGCACCAGCACGGCAAACTTGACGCCCAGGGCAAACACGATGTTCTGCCAGACGATGCCCATGGTGCGCCGCGCCAGGTGAATGGCGCGGGCGATGTCGTCGGGGTCGTCGTTCATGAGCACGATGTCGGCGGCCTCGATGGCGGCGTCCGAACCCATGGCGCCCATGGCGATGCCGATGTCGGCGCGGGTGAGCACGGGTGCGTCGTTGATGCCATCGCCCACGAAGGCGAGCTTGCCCTTGCCATTGGTGTCGCGCTCGGTTTGGGCGAGAAGCGCCTCCACCTCGGCCACCTTGTCTTGGGGAAGCAGCTCGGCGTGCACCTCGTCGATGCCGAGTTCGGCGGCGACGGCCCGGGCCACGGGTGTGCGGTCGCCCGTGAGCATGACGGTCTTCTTCACGCCGGCCGCGCGCAAATCGGCGATGGCGCGGGCGGCGTCGGGCTTCACGGTGTCGGCGATGACGATGGCGCCCAGGTAGGTGCCGTCGGCGGCCACGTAGAGCACGGTGCCCGGCACGTCGGTGGCCGTGAAGGCGATGTCATGGGCCGCCATGAGCTTGCCGTTGCCCACGAGCACGTTTCGTCCGTCCACGACCGCTTCCACGCCCTGGCCGCTGATCTCGCGGACGTCGCGCACCCGTTCGGCGGTTGTGGTGGAGCTGCTTCCGGGCCGCGCGCCAGTCGTGGTGGAGTCGCTGTCCGGTTGCGCCAGATTCGCGTCGTTGTCGCTGTCCGGTCGCGCGTCGGTCGTCAGGGAGTCGCGATAGGCCCGCACCGATTGCGCGATGGGATGGGTGGAAAAGGTCTCGGCCGCCGCGGCGATGCCAGCAAGCTCGGCCTTGCTTACGCCGGGGGCACAAACGAGCTCGGTCACGGAGAACGTGCCGTCGGTCAGCGTGCCGGTCTTGTCGAATACGACGGTCTCGGTGGAGCCGAGGGCCTCCAGGTAGTTCGACCCCTTCACCAGAATGCCGAGGCGCGAGGCGCCGCCGATGCCGCCGAAGAACGACAGCGGCACGGAGATGACCAGCGCGCAGGGGCACGACACCACGAGGAAGGTGAGTCCGCGCAGGATCCAGTCGGACCACTGACCGCCGAACAACAGCGGGGGCACGATGGCGAGTACAGCGGCCACGCCCACGACGATGGGGGTGTACACGCGGGCGAAGCGGGTGATGAAGTTCTCGGTGCGTGCCTTCTTCTCGGCGGCGTTTTCCACCAATTCCAAGATGCGGCTTACCGTGGAGTCCTCGAAGGGCTTGGTGGCGCGTACGACGAGTTTGGCCGTCAGGTTCACGCAGCCGGAGATGACCTCGTCGCCTGGGCGCGCCGTGCGGGGCACCGACTCGCCGGTGAGCGCCGCCGTGTCAATTTGGCTTTCGCCGGTCAGCACCGTGCCGTCAAGCGGGATGCGCTCGCCGGGCATGACGATGAACTCGTCATCGGGGGCGAGCTCGAAGGGATCCACCTGCTTCAGCTTGCCCTCCTCCATGACGTTCGCGTACTCGGGCGCGATATCCATCATGTCCGCGATGGACTGGCGCGACTTGTCCACGGCGTAGCTTTGGAATAGCTCGCCCACCTGGAAGAACAGCATCACGGCCGCGCCTTCGGCCATGTGCGGCTCGGTGTCGGGGAACAGCACCAGCGCAAACGCGCCGAAGGTGGCCACGGTCATGAGGAAGTCCTCGTCCAGCGCGTGTCCGTGAACGAGTCCGCGCAGGGCGCCGGCGATGACGTCGTAGCCGGCGATGAGGTAGGGGATGAGGAACAACGCGAACTCGGCGTACACGTCGCCGGGGGTGCCGAAGGCGGCGCGCAGGATGCCGGTCTGGGCCGCCACCTCGATGATGACGAACAGCACGAGCGCGACGATGATGCGGGTGAGGAGTTTCTTCTGCTTCGGGTTCATGGGGAATCCTAACGGACGATGCGGCAGTCTTTCTCGTAGCTGGTGCAGACGGCCTGGGCGGCGTCGACAATGGCGGCTAGGGCCTCCTCGTCGGCGGCGTCCGCGTCGATCATCAGCTTGCTCGTCATGAAGCTGATGGATGCTTTGTTCACGCCGGGCAGCTCATTGATGCCGGCCTCCATCTTCGCGGCGCAGTTGGCGCAATCGAGGTTCTCCAGTTTGAATGACTTGCGCATGATGGTTCCTTTCAATGTTGTTCCCACTCGATAGTGGCGGGCGGTTCGGTGAATCGCAAGGGGGACAGGGTTACTCGCACACGTGGGTCATGCCCTGGGCGAGCATGGTGTAGACGTGGTCGTCGGAGAGGGCGTAGATGACGTTCTTGCCGTCGCGGGTGGCTTTCACAAGGCGCGCCTGCTTCAACGTGCGCAGCTGGTGGCTCACGGCGCTTTGGGTGCAGCCGACGGTCTCGGTGATTTCCGTGACCGATAGACCGCCGCCCATGAGCGCGAACAGGATCTTGATGCGGGTGGTGTCGGAGAAGGCCTTGAACAGGTCAGCCACATCGAACAGCAGCTCCTCGTCGGGCATCTCCGCGAACAGATTGGCCGTGGCCTCGCGATTGCAGCCGCAGGGGCAAGCCTCCAGCGATGCGCAGGCGCCCTCCACGATTTTGCCGGCTTCTTTCTCTATGGCTGTCGGTTCGCCCATCTTGACTCCTTGCAAACTATTAAACATATGAGCAACTGTTCATAAGTATAAACACCGCCATCGACCTGTCAAGGGGAGGAATAAAAGATCCCGTTTGGAAGAGCAACGGAAGGGGAAGCGTAACGGCTCCGTCGCCATCGGAAGGCGTGTCAAAGCTACCATTGAAGGCAGAAAACGCGATAGGACGCAGTGTCGCATGCCTTTGTCTCGTGCACGATCCGGCTATCTCCCAATCATTGATACGAGGCGGGGAAGAAGGCGCGGATGGCCGTCCCATCGTGCTCGATGCGAGTTTTGAAAGGTGTTGCAATGAAGGCTTACCAAATCGTCGATGCCGACTTCGTGAAGCGCGAGATAGGACGCATGCCCATCGTGGACGTGCGACCGCCGCTGCGCTATGACACGGCCCATATTCCCTCGGCTATCAATATTCGGCTCGATGTGGCCGCCGCTTCGGACGATCCGGCCGAGGAGCTGGCCGAGATGTTCCAGGACAACGGCATTTTCCCCGAGGACGCGGTCATCGTGTACTGCCAGATGGGCGTGCACGCCAAGATCGCCTGCGATTACCTGGCGTCGGCGGGTTACAGCAAGCTGTATCTGTACGCCGGCAGTATGAACGATTGGATGCGCGATTCGGCGCGTCCTGTGGAGGCCTCGTCGGTCGCCTTCGCGAAGGCGTCCTAGGGAGAGCACGAAGACCTGCGGCCGAGCGTTCGACGCTGCCGATGTCGGCGCGTTCGTCGCGACGAAACGATGACAAGGGCCGTCTGCTTGTAGCGGGCGGCCCTTCGCTGCTCTACCATAAGCGGGAGATATCGATGCGGGCGCATCCCGCGCTCGCCGAGACAGGAGGCGGCCATGACCACGGAAGAGAAGCGCGTCGACGAGGAAGAGTCCTCGCCGTTGGATATGCCCGAGCCCATTCCCGGGTTCCCCGAATTCGGGCACATCCCCTTCGAGGGGCTGCACAACACGCGCGATTTGGGCGGCATGCCGGCGGCCGATGGACGCCGCATCGCGCCGGCGAAACTCATCCGCAGCGGGTGCCTTCACAAGGCGAGCGAGCAGGACCTGGCGCGGCTTGTGGGCGACTACGACCTGGCCGGCGTCATCGATTTCCGCACCCAGCTCGAGCGCGACAAGGAGCCCGACCCCCGCGAGCTTATGGAAGGCGTGGTGTTCTACGACTTCCCGGCGCTGTCCGGCGAGACCATCGGCATCACTCACGGTGCGGGCGTGGCCCAGGACTTGAAGACCTTCGCCAGCTACAACGCCAGTCCTCACGAGCTGGTGCGGGGCATGTACCCCCAGATTTTGCTGGACGACGCGGGGCGGGTTGCCTACACGTCGTTTCTCGAGGTGCTTTTGGAAGGCGACGGTGGAGCGTACCTGTGGCACTGCTCCGAGGGCAAGGACCGGGCTGGCCTGGGCGCGGTTATCGTGGAGCGGGCGCTCGGGGTGCCCGAGGCCTACGTGCGCGCCGATTACCTGGCCACGAACTTGTTCGTGCGCAACCGCGCCGAGGGGATCGTCGACGCCATCAGCAAGAAGCTGGGTCTCATGAAGGGGCTCGACGCGGACATCGACTCGCTGTTCTACGCCTACAACGACTACTACGATTGCGCCATGGCGGCGGTGAACGCCAACTACGGCTCTTTCGATGCCTACCTCGCCGAGGCCCTGGATTTTGGCCCCGAAAAACGCCAAGCTCTCCGCGCGAAGTATCTCCGGTAGCCCGCCCTCCCTCGCGCTGCGTCTGCTCGTGCGGCCTTGAGCAATCTCGCCCGTCCGCCCGTAAGGGCAGACCTTGGTCTGCCCTAATCTCCCTATCCTCCATCCATTCCGCACTTTCTCGACATTTCACCTCGTAGAAATACCTCAGCGCGCGGGGAGGTGTAAAATCGCCCTCGAACATTTCGCGACCCAAGGAGGCATTGTGGCCGAGTCCGCTACCCCGGAACAGAAAGTCATCGTCGTCGATTTCGGCGCCCAGTACGGGCAGCTCATCGCCCGTCGCGTGCGCGATTTGCACGTGTATTCCGAAATCGTGCCCTGCGACATCACGGCCGAGGAGGTGCGCGCCATCGCGCCGGCGGCCATCATCCTGTCCGGCGGCCCGGCGTCGGTGTACGCGGAGGACGCCCCTTCCATCGACCCGGAGATTCTCGCCCTGGGTATTCCCGTGCTCGGCTTCTGCTACGGGCAGCAGGCCATGGCCGTGGCGCTCGGCGGGGAAGTGGGCCACACCGAGAAGGGCGAGTACGGCCCAGCGGTCATCACGCGGGCGGGCGAGTCGGCGCTGTTCGACGGCACCCCCGGCGAACAGACCGTGTGGATGAGCCACCGCGATGCTGTGAGCCGCGTGCCCGAGGGCTTCTCCATCACGTCGCGCACCGAGGTGTGCCCGGTGGCGTCCATGGAATACCCCGAGCGGCGCCTGTTCGCCACGCAGTTCCACCCCGAGGTGCGCCACACCGAGTTCGGCCAGACCATGCTGCGGAACTTCCTGTTCGGCGTGTGCGAGCTTGAGCCCGATTGGACGATGGACTCCATCATCGACGACTCCATCGAGGCCATCCGCGCCGAGGTGGGGGACGACCGCGTCATTTTAGGCCTTTCGGGCGGCGTGGACTCGTCCGTGGTGGCGGCGCTGTGCGCCCGCGCCATTGGCAAACAGTTGACCTGCGTGTTCGTGAACCACGGCTTTCTGCGCAAGGGCGAGCCCGAGGAAGTGGAAGAGGTGTTCACGAAGCAGTTCGACGTGGACTTCATCCACGTGCACGCCGAGGAGCGCTATCTTGAGCTTCTGCGAGGCGTGACCGACCCGGAGCAGAAGCGTCGCATCATCGGCACGCAGTTCTGGAAGGAGTTCTTCGCCGTGGCGGAGGATCTGGCCCAGGACGGGCGTCCGGTGAAGTACCTGGCCCAGGGCACCATCTACCCCGACATCATCGAGAGCGGCGCGCGCAAGACCGGCGGGAAGGCAAGCACCATCAAGTCGCACCATAATTTGATTCCGTTCCCCGAGGGCGTGCATTTCGACCTGATTGAGCCCTTGGATCATTTCTTCAAGGACGAGGTACGCGCGCTGGGCACGGCGCTGGGGCTGCCCGACTACATCGTGCACCGCCAGCCCTTCCCGGGGCCGGGCCTGGCCATCCGCATCATCGGCGACGTGGACGCCGAGAAGCTGAGCATCCTGAAGAACGCCGACGCCATCGTCCGCGAGGAGCTGGACACCTACAACGAGCGCCTGTTCGCCGAGACAGGCGAGCGCAACAGCGAGCACAGTGTCTGGCAGTACTTCGCCGTGCTGCCAGACATCAAGTCCGTTGGCGTCATGGGCGACGAGCGCACCTACGCGCGCCCGGTGATCCTGCGCGCCGTAGAAAGCTCGGATGCCATGACCGCCGACTGGGCCCGCCTGCCCTATGACGTCCTAGCCCGCATCTCCGGCCGCATCGTAGCCGAAGTCCCCGGCGTGAACCGAGTGGTGTATGATATCACCAGCAAACCGCCCGCAACGATCGAGTGGGAGTGAGTTTTACCAGTTCAGAGGCGCTATTTTGCTTCACCATTACTTTCTAATTCTTTGTAAAACTGTGTAATTCTCCACAAGGATTTTGCAAGCCACTCGATTATCCTCTCACTTTCGATTTGATTGAAAATGACCCGTCAAAGCCTTGACGGGTCTTTCTTTTCCCGGTTCCAATACTGTATATTGGCGGCTTCTGGAGTGCTGTGCCTAGAGACAATGTTTCAAATATGCGCTTAGATTTCAGATTCCTTAGCTTTATAACTTTGAATTGTTTTAAGAATCCAGCGATTCATAGACTATACATTGACACATTTCAATGTATGAATATACTAAGCGTATTACATAGACGGTTATCGATGTAAAGGATTTATAATGGAAGTGGTCGGCTCGTACCTTATGGATCAGGTGCTCAAGATGCAGTGGCTTTCGGATCTTGTGACCATGCTCGTGGGCGCATTCGGTTTGGACGTCAACTCCCAATGGGGAGGCACGATACATTTCCTCATCTACGACACCGTCAAGATAGTCATTCTGCTCTGCGTGATGATCTTCATCATCAGCTACATTCAGAGCTACTTCCCGCCCGAGCGCAGCAAGCGCATCCTGGGGCGGTTCAAGGGCATCGGCGGCAACATCGTAGGTGCTTTGCTTGGCACGGTGACGCCGTTCTGCGCCTGCTCTTCTATCCCGCTGTTCATCGCGTTCACGCGCGCGGGGCTCCCGCTCGGGGTGACGTTCTCCTTCCTCATCTCGTCTCCCATGGTGGACATCGCCTCCATCATCCTCATCATGAGCATCTTCGGCCCGCACGTGGCCCTCATCTACACGGTGGTGGGACTCGTGATCGCAGTGGCGGGGGGTACCGTCATTCAGCACCTCCACATGGATGACCAGGTGGCCGACTTCGTGCGCGGCGAGGCGGTGGACGCCGTGCAAGCCGAGACGATGACGAAGCAGGAGCGCGCGACCTACGCACTCGGGCAGACGGCGGAGACTTTCAAGAAGGTGTTCCCCTTCATCCTCCTGGGCGTCGCCATCGGCGCGCTCATCCACAACTGGATCCCGCAGGACATCGTCGAGGCGGTCTTGGGCGACGGCAACCCGTTTGCCGTCGTGCTCGCGACGCTCATCGGCGCTCCCATCTACGCCGACATCTTCGGCACCATCCCGATCGCCGAGGCGCTCTTCGGCAAGGGCGTGGGACTCGGCACCATCCTCGCGTTCATGATGAGCGTCACCGTGCTCTCGATCCCCTCGCTCACCATGCTCTCGCGCGTGGTGAAGCCGAAGCTGCTCGCCACGTTCGTCGGCATCTGCCTTATCGGCATGATCATAAGCGGGTACGTGTTCAACTGGCTGCAGCCATTGTTCGTTTAGGAGCTCTTATGTGCAGGTGCAAGAGAAGACATAGATGCAGGTCGGTGTAGGCCTCCCGGGTTTCAATTGACGACCGTATAGCTGATTCGATTGATTGCGGCCGATGGGCTTTGGGCCATACCCCTTCCCATCGGCATGCGAGCCCAAGGAGGCATAGATGTTCGACAACTTATTCACCGTGGAGAACCTGCTCAACGTTCTGGGCGCGTTCGCCTACCTGTTCGGGGAGCTCTTCCTGCTCTTCATCGCCATAAGCTTCTTCGTGGCCCTGTTGCAAGTGTGGGTGTCGAAGGACCGCATCAAGCGCATCCTCTCTCGTCCCCACAAGGTCACCAACGCCGTGCTCGGCGCGGCGCTCGGGGCGGTGACGCCGTTCTGCTCATGCTCCACCATCCCCGTGCTGGTGGGGCTCTTCAAGAGCGGCGCTCCGTTCTCGGGAGCCATATCGTTTTTGATGACATCGCCCATCCTCAACCCGGCCATCATCGCGCTTTTGCTCGTGTTCTTCGGGCCCGTTCCCACGCTGGTTTACACCGTCATCACCTTCACGTTCGCGGTGTGCGTGGGGCTTCTGCTCGACGCTCTCGGGTTCTCCCGCTACATCAAGAACGTCGCCGTCAAGGGCGGGTGCTGTGGAGGCGACGAGGTCACCTGGGAGAACCTGAAGGGGACGTTCTGGCAGAAGCAGGCTCAGGCATGCAAGTACGCCTTCAAGGACGCCATAGGGCTGTTCAAGGGGGTCGTCGGGTGGCTGCTCCTCGGCGCGGGCATCGGAGCCTTCATCTACGGATTTGTTCCCACCGAGCTTCTGGAAGGGCTTGCCGGGGCGGACAACCTCTGGGCCATCCCGCTTGCCGCCGTGATCGGCATCCCCATGTACATCCGCGTGGAGACGATGATCCCCATCGCGGGGATCCTCATGGAGAAGGGCGTGTCAGCGGGCGTCGTCATCGCGCTCATCCTGGGCGGCGCGGGCTGTTCCATCCCCGAGGTGTCGCTTTTGAACAGCATATTCAAGAAGCCCATGGTGGTGACGTTCGTGCTGTGCATCCTGCTGGTGGCCATAGGCACAGGCTTCGCGTTCACACTCGTCATGCCCTAGCGGCATGAGAAGCATATAGCAATGAAGGCCCATTAGAGAAAGGATAGGAAGATGGGACTGTTCGGAAAGGTGTTCGGCAAAGAGGACAAGAAAGATAGCTGCTGCTGCGACATGGAGATCGTGGAGGTACCCGAGGGCGAGGAGGCACCTGCGGCATGCGAGTGCGATTCATCTGGGGCGGATGCAGTCGTGCTGACCGTGCTGGGACCGGGATGCAAGCGCTGCCACCAGCTCAACGATAACGCGCAGGCCGCCGCATCGAAGGCGGGCGGCGCGGTGAGCGTGGAGTACGTCACCGACCCGGTAGCGATAGCCGAGGCGGGCATCATGGCTACGCCTGCGCTTCTCGTGAACGGCAAGGTCGTCTCGCAGGGCAAGGTGCTCGCGCAATCGGAGATCGAGGAGCTCCTGTAGGCGGAAGCCGCTATCTGACGGGGTGCGTTCTGCGCTTGACAGCCGTAACATCCTGATTGAATATATAGATAAGCATCAATTTCTAAGGTTTGGAATCATGGAGACAGAGAAGACAGCGCTGCTATTCAAGGCTCTCGGAGACGAGAATCGCTTGCGTATCCTAAAACTTGTATCCCAAGGAGAGGATCTCTGCGCCTGTCGTATTCTCGACGAGCTCGACATCACCCAGCCCACCTTGTCTCATCACATGAAGATATTGAAGGATGCCGGTCTGATCAGCGCTAGGAAGCAAGGGCGCTGGATGCACTACTCGATCAGCGAGAACGCAATCAACAAGGGCGTTGAGTGCCTACAGCGTTTTCGAACGGAATAGGCACTCTAATTCGCGACTAGTCTAGTTCATGGAAGCTGCTGGAGGCTTTTCTTCTGCTGAATGGCCGAGGGCATCCCTTGGCCTTTCTTATGCTCTGCTATCTCTGCCTTGACCTAAGTCAGTCTAGTCTCCGCAGAACAATGGCTCTCGCATGGCGGCTAATGGCTTGGATGTGATGTTTTACAGTGATTTGGCCTTCGGAGACACTGAACTCATCGTGAACTCACTTTGAACTCATGGTTTTTCGTTTGCGCAGTTCAGGACTTTACACCCATAGTCTGTTTTTATTCCTGCGTTATTCCTGGGTATAAATGTGAGTCCTGTATAATGGGTAGTTGAACTCAACATAAACATGTGCAGAGAGTTTCGGCTGGTCAGACAAAGTGTTTTCTAGTTTTCTTATTTACTCCCTCATGCTAAGACTAGAGATTGCGAAATAAGTGAGTTCAAATTGGTACTAGGAATGCTCGACACTAGTCGGACATCCTATGATGAGGTGATACGAAATGACTCTGCTCGAACAATTATCCGCCCCTAAAACTATCGAGTGGGAGTGAGTATTACCAGGTCAGAGGCACTATTTGGCTTCACTAGCTTCGCGGCAAGGAGGCCATAGATGCCTGCCTGTTCTAGTTTTCTCGAAGTGTCGCCTGCTCAGGGCCACTGTGACAATTTGTCACAGTGGTTCAGGAGGGTCTTTTGATGGGCTGGATAATAGCGATACTTGTCATCGGGTTGGCAATAGCCGGATTGGTTGGAGGAGCTGTCTTGCACCCGCTACTCTACGGTCTGTTCATCGCCTCGATACTGATTGTTCCTCTATGGCTCGGGTCTTCGATCGTCTACGGCATCATAGATGCGATCTTCGGAAAGAGGCGATAGGCCATAGGGTGTGCAAAAGTGGCTCTCCGTGCCTGCCGTTATAATTACATGTGAAGGAACCATAAACGAGGGAAACAGCTTGGCCGACATCAGATGCAGGAGATTCTCGGACATTCTCAGAACCAAAGAGGATCACTACCCATATTCAGACAGGTACATAAGCGAGGTTCACGACTCGTCCACCAAGACGGGAAGGACCGAGCGCGAGCACATGGTCGAATGGTTTCGCGCGAACGAGACCAAGGGAAGCGGTTCGTACAGCAGGCAGACTCCGAACTCCAGCGCGAGACGATGCTGCAACAGCCTGATGAACGCTGCCTCGCTCCTCTGGATCGCCGAGGCTGTCGGTATAGACGAGCTTACCGTGAAGATTGCATATGAGGCTGCTGTTGGTGCCGGAGATTATCGCCGAGCATGCGGGGCGATTCGAAAGACCATCACCTGGGACATGGTCTACGCCTGCGTATAGCCACGAGAGGTCACGATTTCGTGTAGGGCGGAATTGCCTGTTGTCGCAGGAGCTCGCAGGCCTTATAATATTCAGCAACGGACTGGTCGAATAGATCTTGGTCCACCCTGCGGCGGGGATATTCCCCGCCATTTCTATATCTAGGAGCAATACCTTGTCTGACCTTGGGATATTCATCGACGAATCTGGAGACGTAGGGTCGAACTCCGAGTTCTATCTGATCACGATGATACTCCATGACCAAGCATCGAGCATCGAACAGCAGGAACAAAAGCTTTGCTACGAGCTCGATCTTCTGGATGCGCATCCTGAAGAAGCAGTCCACTCCGGTCCCATAGTCCGCAAAGAGGACGAATGGAAGGACGTCGATCTCGAAAAGCGCCGCAAGGTCTTCTTCAAGATGTTCTCGTTCATGAGGCTTAGCCCTATCAGCTACAAGACGTTTTCCGTCAGGAAGAGGGAATGCGCCGACCGGTTCGCGCTGAGGGGGCGGCTCGCAAACGAGCTGGGCTCTTTCCTGAGGGACAACCTCGCTTTCTTCCAGGGATTCGAGTCGGTCATCGTGTACTACGACAACGGTCAGGCTCTTGTCACGGACCTCATCAACACCGTGCTTTGCGCGTATCTGACGAATGTGGATGTCCGCAAGATAGCTCCCTCCGAATACAGGCTGAGCCAGGCGGCGGACATGGTCTGCACGCTGGAGCTCATGAGGGAGAAATCTGAAAATGGCGCGGGCATGAGCAAGTCCGAGCTCATCTTCTTCGAGAGCAGGCGAAGGCTCAGCAAAGTGTTCCTGAAGACGCTGAAGGGACTGGAGTTTCCCAAGAGCTAGCTCACGGGGGAACCGAGCCTCTCGTGGCATTACCGCCGCAGCTCCACCCGGAGCGCGCGTCTTCGCAAACGAGTACTTGAGATAGGAGAATTACCATGGAGTCACCCAGGGTCCTGCCAGAAGCGGGCGACAGGGTTCGATTCGAATTCGACGGAAACCTCATCTCCGGTACCGTATTCGTCGTCGACCCTAGGGGTGGCGGCGTTTGTTTCGGTATTTGCCCCAGCTGCGATGTGAGAGCCGATGACGGCACGCTTCACAAGCATGTCCCCATCAACGAGGTCGAGCCTTTATCGGTTGAGCAGAGGTAAGTTGGCGGGCCCCTTCTTCGCCGCATGCTGGATCTGGGCGGCAAATGGGCAGCCGATGCATGCTGCCAAGCGGTTTGGGGCGATTTTGCTCTGCGAACCGGCTCATAAAGACCCTGTACTCACTTGGAACTCACTTTGTACTCAGCGTTTCACGTTCTGCCTGTTCAGGCCTTTACACTCCTATGCTGAATTTATTCCTGAGTTATTCCTGGTAATAAATTCGCGGAGTAAACGATCGGGATCTCGGCATTTTTGTACTCAGCATTTTCGAAATAAGAGAAAGCACCTGTTCACAGGTGCTTTATTGTAACGCCGTATTTATTCCCTTTCCGAGGTGTGTAAAACGGGATTTAAGGTGAGTACAAAACGATACTGTTGATTTGCTTAACTAGGTGGACGTCATGATGCAGGTTGGACGACATAACATGATTTGATACGTATTGTACGCCTGACGGCAAAAACTACGATTGAGTGGGAGTAGGGGTTCTCCTCTTTCCTTTGACGCTTGATCACCCTAGCGGGTGCTCTCCGTAACGAGGGCACCCGCTTCACTATGAGGAGCGCCCCGTGGATGCCCTGCAATTCATGCGCGATCACCAGGCCTATTTCGAAGACTACGTGACACGCAGCACATACCACTCGAACGCCATCGAGGGCAGCACGCTGTCCTTTGCCGAGACCTATGCCATCCTCTGGAACGACAACACCATGAAGGTGACGGCCACGGCTCGCGAGCTGTACGAGGCGATCAACCACAAGTACGCCCTGGCCACGGCATCGGAAAACATGGACGACCCTCTTTCGGAGCGGCTTGTCAAGGCTATAGCGCGGGATATCAACCGCAACATAAGCGGCATCGACGACTATCGTCACGGCCAGGTGATCATCCGCGGGGCGGAGCACCTGCCGCCGGCCGCCAATCAAGTGAACCAGCTCATGATGCAGCTCGTGTACGAGTACAACCACGACGAGGGAGGGGACCCCTTCCTGCGCGAGGCTCGCTTCCATGTCCGCTTCGAGAGAGTTCATCCCTTCGAAGATGGCAACGGTCGGACAGGTCGCATCCTCGTAAATCGCGGTCTCATGCGCGCCGGCCTCGCCCCAGTAGTGATTCTCGTGGAAGAGCGCGCTGCCTATATGGACTTGCTGGCGCGCAGCGACTACGATGGTCTGGCCGCCATGCTGCGCCGCCTGTCCGAGGCGGAAACCGAGCGTATGGAGAGATTCGCCGAGCTATAGCGGCGTTTGGCGCAAGTGGCGAAAGCTATTCCGCCTTTTGAAGATACTTCGTCATGAGCTCCCTGGGGATGTGGCAGTAGTCGTCGGGGAACTTGTCCAGCCGGTCCTGGTACTCCTCGGCGCTCGGGGCGTAGCGGGCAAGTGGCAGGATCTCGACTTATTCATGCATTGCTCCATTGGAAATATAATGAGCAGTCGCAGGTGTGAAGGACTAGGATCCATCTGCTTAAATTTGGGCTGAGGGGGCTACATCCAGTTTTAGTCCAAAAGCCCTTAAGATTTTCTGTACAGTATCGAATGAAGGGTTCCCTGTGGGCGAAAGTGCTTTGTAGAGGCCGTCGCGCGTGATGCCGGTTTCCTTTGCAAGTTGCGTCATTCCCTTTGCGCGGGCGACGTCGCCAAGAGCGGCGGCGATTACGGAAGTGTCGCCGTCTTCAAAAGCGGCATTTAGGTAGGCCGCAATGTCGGCTTCTGTTTCGAGATAATCGGCTGCATCCCAGCTTGTCGCTTTCTTCATTGCGGACTCCCATCATCTGTACTCGAGGTTAAGCTTTTTTGCTTTCGCGATGTCTCGCTGTTGCGATGATTTGTCTCCGCCGATGAGGAGCAAGACCACCGCATTGTCCCGTCTTGCGTAATAGAGGCGATATCCAGGCCCGTGTTCGATGCGCATCTCATAAACGCCGTCACCAACTGATTTAGCGTCTCCGAAATTTTCCGTTAGTGAAAGGCGCCGTATTCTCACGAGAATACGTGCTCGCGCCTCAACGTCTTTGAGTCGTTTGAGCCATTTCACGAACTCGTTTGTTTGCAGGACGGTTATCATCGCTCATGCTCCTTAAGTGTATACTATGTTATACATGTAGTCAATCGTTTGAGAGATGAGAGCTTCAGTTTCATGCGTCTTTTCCTCCCTCTTGGTTGTCGTCTATGTCGGCGAGGGAAACCACTGCGTAAACCACTCGCGATCGGGCCTCCCTTACGCGGCGATAGGCGGTTGCTCGTCCCACGTCGAGCGTTTTCTGGATCTCGGCGATGGGGGCATCGAGAAGCCATTCGTCCATTTGCGCCTGGGTCATTTCCGAAAGTTCGCTGTCTGCCGGAATGGTCTTTCTCTTCCGTCCGGCATTGCGCTTGTGGGCCTCATCATCGTATTCAAACACCAGCGCTCCGCCGGGCAGCGCATCGGGAATTGTGAGGCGTACGCCCATCGTGGCGAGGTCTTTCTTGAGAGTGTTGAGGTCTTCTGCCGCAGAAGCATCGATCTCATCGCTCAGGGGTATTCGGATGGTGCGCTCACTCATTGTCTCCCCTTCTTTCTGTTTTGAAGCATTGTATCATAATTAAAATTGATACAAAGCATAAAAGGAGAGAGAGTCAAGCCAAGGAAGGAAGCGCTTGATTCGAGGAAGAATTGGCTCGGAAGAGGCGAGATGACTTGAGGTCACAAACCGTGACCTCAAGTCATACGGCAGCAAGCTCTCTTATTGCATTTGTGCAGATGGGCCGTAGAACTACTCCTTCTAAAGGTGCTTCGTCATGAGTTCCTTGGGGATGTGGCAGTAGTCGTCGGGGAACTTGTCCAGCCGGTCTTGGTGTTCCTCGGCGCTCGGGACGTAGCGGGCAAGCGGCAGCACCTCGACGCGGATCCGGTCGCGGTCGGGCCTCGCCCGCATGTAGGCCTGCGCCTCGCGCAGGTGGGAGGGGTCCTCGCTGTAAACGCCGGTGCGGTACTTCTCGCCGACGTCGGCGCCCTGCCGGTTCACGCTGTAGGGGTCGATGATCTCGAAGAAGTAGCCCATCAGCTCGGTCACGGTCACGCGGCCCTCGTCGAACGTCGCCTTGACGCACTCGGCGTACCCGTCGTAGGGCCCCTCGAGGTCATCGCCGGCCCCGTTCGGCCGCCCCGCCTCGGTGGCGACGAGGCCGGGCAGCGTCTGTTCTGCCTTCAATCTCTATCTCTCTGGACGAACGCGGCCAATTGTTGATTTCTTCCGATTGCCAAAAGGTATACACAAGTGTTAACCTTTTGGCATGGCGCATTTCGATGACATATATGAGTTAGCGGCCGACAATTACGGTCTGATCACCTCTGCTGAAGCAAAAAACCTTGGCGTTGCGAAATCCGAGCTAAATCGATGGGTCGGTATGGGAAGACTTCTTAAGCGAGGGCAGGGAGTGTACAAGCTCGTTCGCTATGTGCCCACGGAATACGACAGGTATGCGGAAGCTGTGGCTCTTGTCGGGGATGGCAGCTTCCTTTTCGGCGAAGCAGTGCTCGCAATGCATGGGCTGGCCCTTGCCAATCCGAGGCATATCAGCGTGGGAACGACAAAAAGAGTGAGAAGGGAGCTTCCCGAATGGGTCCAGCCTGTCACCGTGTCTGGCAGGACGGTAACTAGCTACGAGGGCATTCCCTCACAAAGCCTCGCTGAGGCGATATTGGAGTGCCGTGGAATAGTGATGGGGGAGCGGTTAAAAAGTGCTGTCGAAGACGCAAGACGCGAAGGACTCATCACTAAAGACGAGTTTGAGCACCTGAGAAAGGAGCTGTCTTGACTAGGTCTTGTGTGGCTGCAGGGCGCGATTGGGAGATTGGATATAACGCTGCAGCCGAAGGATTGGATATCCTCTCGTTTGATGATGCGATCACTTGGGTGAATCATCTTATTACGGCTATCGATTCATCGCGAGACAGCTAGCGCGTACGCCATTGTGGGGCTACTCTTTCGGAAGGTATTTCCTCGTGAGCGCCTTCTGGATAGGGCGGTAGCTGCTACTCGTTCTCCTCCACAATGCGCTGGTAGGTCTTCGTGTCGGCGTAGATCTGGTCCTTCAGCGGGTTGAGCTTCAGTTTGCGGATGCGGTAGAGCTGGTAGGCCGCCAGCGCCACGTTCGACGCCAGCGCGATCAGGCTCACCACGAAGAACGCCGTGGGGTTGTGCGTGGTCGGAATGGGGGCGAGCACGTCGGCGAACTGGGGCACCGTCATCACGAACATGATCCAGAGCGCCAGCGTCTGCGCCCGGTGCTGCAGCCACGCGCCGCGCTTGATGAAGAACGTCGGGATGGTGCAGGCCAGAAGCAGCGCCAGGCCGCAGTAGGCGGAGTGGTCCGAGATGCAGTTGTAGGTGTAGGCGAAGTTCCAAAGGTCGTAGGCGATGATCCAGGCCCAGATCATGTCCGGCCAGATCATGTCCTTCGAGGGATCCTTCGAAATGAAAATGCCGAACCAACCGCAGATCGTGAGGATGTTCAAAATGCCCGCGATGCCGTTCATGATGTTCCACGGGCCCGATATCGTCCAGAGGTTCTCGACGACGCCGCCCTGCCACAGCCCGAAGCTGAACACCTGAAAATCGCGGATGACCGCCTCGGCGATGTTGATCGCCAGGATGAGCGGCGGGAAGCACAGCGCCCAGCGCTTCTCGTACAGGTAGTGGGTCTTGCCGTCCTTGCCGCGCCATTTCACGAAGCGCAGGGCGATGAACCCGAGGCACCCTGCCAGCGCGGAATAGGTCTTCACCCAGTTGAACCAGGTGCCTGTGCCGTACTCGTTGCCGGGGGCGGCGGTTACGGGCCACACAAACAGGGTGAGCGCAATCGGCACGACCGCGAACAGGGCGAGCCCGCACCACAACTTGACGCGCCCCAGCTCGTTGAAGGCCATCAGGGAGAAGAGAACGAAGAGCCAAATGACCCAGTAAATCGGATCGGCTGCTTGATAGAGGATGCCCATGGGGTCTCCTTTCGTCGGCATGTGCCCGCGCGTTTCAGAAGCGGGAATGCGGCTTGCGATGCGCCCGTGTACGGGTCGGTTTGTTTGAAGTCTAGCAAATGCCGGTATCGCAATTTTTCACAAAAGGATATGATTTGTGCAGGACATTTCGCGGAGAAGAGACGGGGCGTTCCAGGGGATGACGATGGTGCACGACTATGGGAAGATGACGCCGCTGCAGGCGGCCGGCTGCGTACGGGAGAGGCGCCGCGACCTGAAGGAATCGCGGCGCCTGACCGACACGCCGGGCGCGATTGTGGCCACGGCGCGCAAGCTCTTCGAGCTGAGAGGGGTGCGGGCGACCTCCATCGCGTCCATCGCGAAGGAGGCGAACGTCACCCGCGAGCTTATCTACTACCACTTCGCGAACCGCAACGGGTTGATTGAGGCGGTCATCGACGACTACGTGGAAGACTTGGTCGAAAGCGTGATCGTGTGGAACGAGGCGAGGGTCTTCGGCGACACGTCGGGATCGCTGAAGAAGTGCATCCGAACGTTTCGGTACTCGCTCTACGACGGGACGGGACGTCCGCGCCCGATGATAGGCGTGCTGGAGGAGCTGGGCGTGCGGGACGCCTTCGACGTGCGCGCCACGCGCGAGACGGCGGACTGCCTGGCGAACCACATCGCGAAGGAGTATGCAGCCTACCACCGGATCGAGATCGAGCTCGTGCATGAGATGTTCTGCGTCGTGATATTCGGCCTGGTGGGCCTTGTGAAGATGAACCCCCGAATAGAAGACGACGTCCTCATGAAGGTGATAGAGCAAACCCTGCGTCTCGATATGGTGCCGATTGAAGCGGGGGAGGGATAAGATGAGCGATGTTTGGGGCGAGAGCCTGCCGATTCTCTACGGCAGGAGTGTTGCGACTGGCGAGCTCGTTCATGTGGACGATGCCCCGAACGGGAAAGCCTGTGGGTGCGTGTGCCCTGATCCAGGGTGCGGTCAGCCACTCGTCGCTCGCAACAACGGCAAGAAGAAGATCCACCATTTCGCCCATATCGGCGGCACGTGCGCATGGTCGGCTGAATACCTGCTGGCCGAATTGGCCCTGGAGGTCATAAGAGAACGTGGGCGCGTCTGGTTTCCGGAGCTGGCCTACGAGGCGCTAGGAACGCATCTTCCTGAAAAGGTTTCCGAGGGTATGGAACTACCGGTGTGCTGTGCGGAGAAAATTGAGGTGGAAGGCAGAAAAGCCCCAGCCATTGCCTTAGGGATCCGAACATCCCGCGGCAATGCCCGATACGTGTTCGTTCCCGAGCTGGTGCACGTTCTCGACGGCGAGCAAATCGCGAGTCTTAGAAAAGAGTGCCGGGGAATCGTCAGGATTGGCCTTCGCAGCTTGATGCGTTCGATGAAGACCTTGGAAGGAAAACACTACGACCGCGAAGAGCTTGCGGTCAGGATCCAAAGCAAAGAGGTCATGGAGGAGCTGTTGTCTGGGAGGCGCCAGCGGCATCTGGAATGGGCGTGGAATGCCAAGGCGAAGGAGCTTGGCGATCGGGCGTGGGCACTCTATGCGCAGCGCAAGAAAGAAGAAAGACAAAAAGCAGATGCAGAGAAGGAACGAAAAGCCGTCATCGATCAGGCGAGGCGAGAGAAGGTGCGCCTGGCGGCCGCCAAGAGGGCCGAAAAAGAACGGGCGCAGCTGGCTCAGGCGACAAAGGCAACAGCAGAGAGGGAGGCAGCGCGCGAGGCTTGGGAAGAAGCGCATCCCGTGCAGGGGAGGTCGATAAGAGATGAAGCGCGTCGCCAGAAGGCCCTCAGCGACATGGATCGTGCCCGCGAAATAATGGCCCCCATCGTGGACGATGCGAGGAGGCCGGCAAGAGGCCTGGGCGGCAAACGATGGTATCGGTGCGAGAAATGCGGCAAAGTGGGCCCAGCTGATGAGTTCGCCGTCGGCGACGTGGGCGGAGTCTGGAACCGAGGAGTATGCCTTGAATGTGCTGGATGATCACCACGAAGCTGGAGAGGGTGGCAAGCGTGATGAGTCGCAGCGAGGTGCCTGCTGCGCATCTGCGTCAGCGCGTCATCTCATTGTTGCGAGGCTCTTGCTAGCTTGTAAGGCGGATCGTGGCGGGCGCACCGTCGAGGCGTGGCTTCTCATGCGGTGTATCTTCAATGCAATAGCTTGCCATCAGTAAAGACGCACTGTTAGAAACGATTGCCGGTGCTTTCTAGCATTGGGCGGCGCCAATGGTTTTGAGCAACTCGAGAATCGTCTTTAGTTGCTTTTCGTTAAGTCCCCTTTGAGCCAGTGCCTCCGTCATTGTTGGCGTATTGTCGTCGATCTCTCCTCTGATGAAAATGCGTTCAGCTACTTCCGTGGTGATTCGTTTTTTCTCGTCATCATCGAGGTTGGCTATGAAGGCTCTATATTGTTTCAAGGTGAGTTCGGTACGCTTGGCCGCTTTAGCCTCTCGTTGGCAAAATGAGCCTCGACGAAAAAGATATCCGGAAACAACAAATGATGCCACTGATGCAGCCATCTTGAATACAGTGGCTGACGTTTCATCTGCATGAAGCCAGATCAAAGCGAAGCCGACCAGCGCTACGCCGACTATTGCGAAGATAATTGCAAGGATATCGTAGGTCTTAGTTTGGTGTTCTTTTTGGGTGGCATATTCTCCGTATGAATCAGCCACTACTTTTCCGCTGGCGGCATTTGAGGTGTTTTGAACCTCTTCAAGAATTCTGGACGCTTCTTCATCTTTTGCTTTGAGATGGGCTATAAATTCATCCCTTATCTTCTGAATCGCTTCTGCATTTTGCATTTTCCGTTCTTCTGCATCTTGCTTATAGGCGTTGTCGAGCGCGTCCAGCTTTGTTTTAGCGTCCTGCTCGACATTCGCTATGGATGCCTCAACGTTTTCTTTGAGAGCATGCAAGTTTTGTTTGATATCCTGGGCATCCGCGTCGTAAGCCTCTTCAAGTTCCTTCACCTTGTCTACCGAAGCGCGTGCTTCGGTGAGATCGTCTGCCAACTCACCAACTATCCTGTCAAATGTAGCCTTGGAGACATCGGCTACGAAGCGACCGTTATGCGCTGGCCAGCGCGAAGATAGCTCTGAAAACGCTTCGGTTACATATTGAGCAACGTGGGAGGGGTTTGAAGGGGTGTATATACGTATGTTGGCTAATAAGTTGTTCAGGTTATCTAGTGAATTGGCGGAAACGAAGTATGGGTTCACGCTATCGCGCCTTTTCTTCAGTTCTTCGAGTAGCGCGACAAGGTAGTGTCTTGCAGGAGGGTCAAGTTCCCTATACTTATTTTCTTCCTCTATCGTCTGAAGCGTTTCCCAGAGAGGATGATTTCTGAATGAGTCGCTACTCTGCATATTTACCCCTTATGGCGATATCCAAGATTATTGATAAGAATCTAATTTTAGCCCATCGGTTAGAAGAGAAGGCTGTCGACGTCTGTCATCTCGGTGAGTCCATGAGTGCATTTTTCGAGAGCGTTGCTGCGAATTACAGATGCGCTTGCCAGTCTGGTCGGCACCAAGGCTAGTCTGATGGATATTCGCTGAATTGCTGCTTTGTGGTTCGTCTAGACACGTGGTTCGATATCCGTCGTGCTAGCTCTCCAGGCCAGAACGCTTATGCTTCGTAGTTGAGGCGCTTGAGCCTTTGGTTGGTGCGCTCGTGCGCCCCCCCCTCATGTAATGTGCGATTCATCCAAAGAGACGGCGTTTATGGACAGTATAATGACCTCAAATTGCATTTATCTATTTGAGCTGAGGAGTGCGAATTGGATTACGCGGGCTCGCGTGTCCGGTGTTCGGGCGCAACTTGCTGGGGTTTTGTGACGGGTGTTGACGTCTCGGCAGCTTGCGCTCTGACGTCAAAAGAAGCTGTCGAGATGCGTGGAACGGGAACAACTCCTTCATTCCGGTATGTCCGAGCGAAAAACTCGAGAAGGGAATGTGAGTCATGACTTCTGAAGATGAAGAGACCGCTAAGCAGAACATATCGTATGGGCGCTTTAAGACCGTATATGAAGCACTCGCCCCCATTCTATCTGAGAGTCAGACGACCAGGGAGCAAGGCGCGAAATACGAAGCGTTATGTGCGTATTTCTTGAAGGCCGATCCGTACTGGTCGAAATACTACAGCCGCGTTGGCACGCTGGAGCAGGCGGCGGCATGGCCGGACAGCCCGGTATTCGGGCAGAATCAGGACATCGGCTTCGACCTTATCGCTCAGACGGCGGCAAGCGGCGAGTGGCACGCCATCCAATGCAAGTGCTACGACCCCGACAAGCCGCTGCCCAAGGGAGTGTGCGATTCGTTTTTCGCCGCACTCATGAACCGCAAGGACATTGCCGACTGGCTCATTATGACGAGTGCGGGAGGGCCGGGGAAGAATCTCGAGCAGCAGATGTCGGGTGATCTCAGCCGCTTCATCGACACGGCCAAGATGGCGGCTTCTAACCTCGACTGGTCGCGATTCATCGACGGGCTCCCGCCGGAGGAGCGGGTGACCTACGACCCCTTGCCGCACCAAAGGAAAGCCATAGACGGGATCCTCTCGGAATTCGGGGAGCATGACCGGTGCAAGGCCATTATGGCGTGCGGAACCGGGAAGACGCTCATGTCGCTGCGCCTGACCGAGGAATGGCTCAACGGCGGTCCAGGCGTCGTGCTGTTCTGCGCACCCTCCATCTCGCTCGTGGGGCAGTCCATGCGCGAGTGGATGGCGCAGGCGCGCATTCCCCTGAGCCCCCTCGTCGTTTGCTCCGATGCCAAGGCGTCCCGGCGCGGCGGCGAGGACGGCACGCCCATGACGCTCGCTGACTTCGAGTACCCGGCCACGACCAACCCGGAGAGCCTCATGCGCTCCTATCGCGCGCATCGCGCGTCCAACCCGGACGGTGCTGTTGTGGTGTTCTCTACCTACCAGTCGATTGACGTCATTCACCGGGCCCAGGAGCTCGGGCTGCCCGAGTTCGATCTCATCGTCTGCGACGAGGCCCATCGGACGACGGGGAACGCCCTGCCCGGCGTGTCCACGACCGAGGCGTCGGCCTTCATGAAGGTGCACTACAACGAGAACGTCCTCGCCAAGAAGCGCCTGTACATGACGGCGACGCCGCGCATCTACGGCGAGACTGCGAAGCGCAAGGGTGCCGAGGAGGACTACACCATCGCCTCGATGGACGACGAGGAGATCTACGGCCGTACCGCCTACCAGATAAAGTTCGGCGAGGCCGTGGAGAAGAAGCTGCTCACCGACTACAAGGTGATTGTGCTGACCGTTCAAGAGGACGCCTTGACGAACAACCTGCCCTCGCTCGAGAGCGACCAGGGCGTCGATGCGGTCTCCCTGCAACCGTCGGACATCGGAAAGATTATAGGCTGCTGGAAGGGCCTCATCGACCACGGCGAGGGCGCGCCCAAGGACGCCATTGGCCTGGGCGACATGCTCGTGGTGGACGATGTCGATCGGATCGACAGTGATGCGGCTCCCCTTCATCGGGCGGTGGGCTTCTGCTCGACCATCGATGCCTCGAAGACCATATGTGAGGCGTTCGCGCGGATCGTCGAAGATTACGCCGGCGACGAGCCGGGCAAGCTGCCGCTCCGATGCGACCTGAGGCACGTGGATGGCAACATGCCGGCTGATCGCCGCGCACGGAACATCGCGTGGCTCGGCGAGAACGTCGAGGACGACGAGTGCCGCATACTGACCAACGCCCGATGCCTGGCCGAGGGCATCGACGTGCCCAATCTGGATGCGGTGATCTTCTTCAATGCGAAGAACTCCACTGTGGACGTGGTGCAAGCCGTCGGGCGCGTCATGCGTCGCGCGGAGGGCAAGAAATTCGGGTACATCATCCTCCCGATCTTCGTGCCGGCGGGGATGACGCCAGAGGAGGCGCTGGACGATTCCAAGGTGTTCGCGAACGTATGGAGTATTCTGCAGGCTCTCCGCTCGCACGACGAGCGCATCGAGGCTAAGGTGAATGCTCTCGCGCTACATCAGGAGGCGGCGAAGAACAAGTACCAGGGAGCAGCCAACCACAAGGGATGGGACGAGGGCCTGGAAAGCCGCAAGGAGGCCGAGCAAAAGAGGGCCGATGAGATAATTCAGGGCGTGCAGATGCGTCTCTCGCTCTATCCCGTCGATCGTTGGGAGAAGGCCGTCAAGACGCAGCTCGTCAAGAAGTGCGGCACCCGCATCTACTGGGACGAGTGGGCGGAGGACGTCGCCAGGATCGCCGAGCGTCATATAGAGCGGATAGGCGCGCTCGTCAAGGACGACAAGAACATCAGGAAGCAGTTCGATGTGTTCCTGAAGGGCCTTCGGGACTCACTCAACCCGGGCATCACCGAGGACGAGGCTGTGCAGATGATTGCTCAGCACATCATCACGATGCCGGTGTTCGAAGCACTTTTTGGGGAGTACGAGTTTGCTAAGTCGAACCCTGTCTCTATTACGATTGACTCTTTCCTGTCTTCGCTGCAGGAGCAGAAGTTAAATGAGGACTCCGACGTCGAAGTGCTGGAAGATGTCTATGCGAGCGTGCGTCGTCGCGCCGCAATGGTGACTTCCGACGCGGCCAAGCAGCAACTCATTCGAGATCTCTACGAGAAATTCTTCAAGGTAGCTTTTAAAGCGACTTCTGAGAAGATGGGCATCGTTTACACTCCGAACGAAGTGGTGAACTACATTCTTCACGCCACAGATCGCTTGCTGCAGAAAGAGTTTGGGCAGAGGCTATCGGATGAAGGTGTGAATATCCTCGATCCGTTCACTGGCACAGGCACTTTCATCGTCAACCTGTTACAGGACGAGGAGCTGATGCCTGCGGACAAACTATCGCTGAAATACCGAGATGAGATTTGGTGTAATGAGATTCTTTTGCTCGCCTACTACATAGCGACCATCAACATCGAATACGCCTATCATTCGCGTGTGCCCGAGAAGTATGTGCCCTTTGTGGGGGCTGTGTTGACGGATACGTTCCAAATGTACGAAGAGGGCGACTCGCTCGATCTTGAAATGTTCACGGACAACACGGAGCGAATTCTTGAGGAGATGGAGGCGTCGATACATGTGATCGTGGGTAATCCTCCATATTCAATTGGCCAGAAAGATGCCAACGACAATAACAAAAACGTAGACTATAAAACGCTTGACTCAAGAATTGGCGACACTTATGCAAAAGGAAGTGCTGCTGGCTTGAAGAAAGGTCTCTACGATCAGTATATTCGCGCTTTTCGCTGGGCAACTGATCGTATCGCTGAGAGGGGAATCGTATCTTTTGTGACCAATGGGGGATGGTTGGACGCTCAGGCTATGGATGGTTTCAGAAAGTGTCTAGTCGAAGAATTCAATTCCATTTATGTCTTCAACCTGAGAGGCAATCAAAGGACACAGGGTGAGCAATCACGCAAGGAAGGCGGAAAAATATTCGGATCAGGGTCACGCGCGCCGATTGCCATCACTATGCTCGTGAAGAACCCTGCTTCCGAAGAGCACGGAGCCATTCATTATCACGATATCGGAGACTATCTCGATCGGGAGATGAAACTGGCAATTATCGCATCAGCCATAAATGGCGAGCCGTTCGAATGGGATTTGCTAAAGCCTGATAAATACGGCGACTGGCTCAATCAAAGGGATGATAGTTGGTACGATTACGCCCCACTTGGATTGGAGAAGTACAAGGCTCCGACGGGTATTTTTGAAACATGGTCGTTGGGGATAGCCACTAATCGGGATGATTGGATGACGGGATTCAGCAAATACAAAGTCATCAACAACATAAACAATATGATTGATTTTTACAATGAGGAAGCGCATACCAAAAGCAGTATCGAAGATATCACTTTCGATCCGACCAGAATTTCATGGACCGAAACCTTGCAGAAAATGGCAATTGAGTCGAAAGAGCTGTCGAAAACAAACGCTGCAAGGCTGATAGCTTATAGGCCGTTTTGCAAGGAATGGACCTATATCGCGGAAGCTCCTCTTGTGCATAGGCCTTATCAGCAGTTCAAGTTGTTTCCTTGTAGGGTGAACAGTGATGGAGAGTACGAGCCTCTAGAGAATATAGCAATATGCCTGTGCGGCAATAAAGGGTTCAGCGCCAATGTGACAGACATTATTCCCGATCTGCATTTTGTCGGCGATGCGCAGTGTTTTCCTCTTTATTGGTACGAGAAGATGGAAGTGCTTGGGGGCATGTTTGCAGATGAGTCGAACGAATATATTCGCCATGACGCTATCACCGACGAGGCGCTTTCGATTTTCCAGAAGGTATATCCGAGAGTTTTTGATGGTCACGGGAAGACCAAGGCCCGCGCGAGCGCACATGGAGGCATAGAGCTGACTAAAGAAGATATCTTTTATTATATCTATGGCGTTCTTCATTCGCCCGAATACAGGAGAAGGTTCGAGGCCAACCTAAAGAAGGAATTGCCTCGCATTCCTTTGGCTGAGGATTTTAGAGCTTTCTCTCTGGCAGGAAGACGGCTCGTTCAGCTTCACTTGGAGTACGAGAGCGTGCAGCCGTGGCCCTTGACTATTCATGGTGATGCGAGTCGTCCAGGGCGCGTGCAGAAGATGAAATGGGGTAAGTGCAAAGATCCGGAGACTGGCAAAAAGGTAGATGATCATACAACACTTATCTACAACGAGAACTTGACATTTGCCGACATTCCTGAGGCTGCTAATGATTACAAAGTCAACGGGCGCAGCCCTCTAGAATGGATAATCGACCGCTATCAGGTAAAACGCGGTAATCCTTCCGGTATCGTGAACGATCCCAACGACTACAGCGACGATCCGACCTACATCAGTGGCCTCATTCCCCGTTTGGTCACGGTAGCCATGGATACCCTAGAGATCATGAAAGGGCTTCCGCCGTTGAAAGAGAGGCCCCAGCCTGCTGATTGGCCGTTTGCATGGAAGGCGGGCGAGTAGCGTGGCCGAGAGATACGTTCGGGAGGTTACGAGGGACGATACGCATCTGGCCGATGTGAAGGGCACTCCAGGCGCTCATCGCGGGTTGGAGTACGATGACGACAATAACCTCGTAGCACATGCGGAGTATTACCCAGTTGACGAGGAGGATCTGTACGAAGAGCTAAGGAAAAAGTACGGCAAGGGCACCGACGACTATGAGTTTGAGCTCGACGAGGAAAGGCTTCAAGAGAAGTTCGAAATCGGAATGGTGGTAGCAGGCGTTGTGGTCGTGCTCGCGCCCTACGTAAAGGATTGGATGCGGGGGACCGCCTTGCCTTGGATGAGGGATACCGCATGGCCTGGGGTCAAGTCGGCGGTAGGGCGTCTTAGGGAAAAGGCCAGAGGGAAGCGTGAGATCTGTGAGGCTGATTCCATGCCGGTAACGCTAGATGTGAGCGAAAGGAACGGACTTGATTTCGCCAAGCAGATTGCGACTGCCGAGAAGGAATATTGCAAGCAAATGACGAGCGATGAGGCGCGACGGAAGTTCGTCCGGATCGTGGCCTTGGCGATGGCTCTGACAAAAGAGATAAACGAGCTCTATAATGCCGATGTCTGTGACGAGCAAGCTCTGGCGGCCAAAGAGAACTGGCGAATGGTCGAGAAGGAGCTGTCCAAAAGTAGATTATTAGAGGGTGTCAATAATATTCTGGCGACCGATCATGGCGTTCTGCCAGAGGAGCAGATCGCGTTCCTGAAGCAAGCATTCGGCAGAGAGTTGTACCAAGACGGCACCTATGTTTCAATAGAGCCTAGTGAATTGCGCACGTACTTGGATCACGGCAGCCGGAAGGACAGCCATACGGAAGACAGCGAGTGAATTTGCCGACAGGCTCCCTTCAGGTGTCGACCCGTCTCTGCTAGCTGGCTAGGGGGAGTGTGTCTGCTGTCGTCTCTCCCATGAAAACCTCCAGTGATTTGCAAACGGTCGATTTCAATAAACCCAAAAAGTATCAATCTCAAATCGGACTAGTGGGACTGTTGAGTGCGACTGCTGGCGCCTGGTATGGTGTACGCCATCGAATGGTCGGCGTGCGGAAGAGGTGGTCGCGTGGAATTTACATCGGCTAGTGCCAACAAGTACCTGCGGAGGTTGCAGGACGAGAAGGACCGGCTCCTGCGGACCGAGCAGGAGGTGAGCACCTACGTGCTCGCGGAGGGGGAGGCGGCCGAGCCTCCCGCCTACGACTACGGGGCCGTGCGCGAGAAGGTTGCGCAGATCGACGGGCAGGCGCGGGCCATCCGCCACGCCCTGCACCGGTTCAACATGCAGACGGTTCTGCCCGAGCGGGGCATCACTATCGACGAGGCCCTTATCCTGCTCGCGCAGCTGTCGGGGCGCAAGGATCGCCTGAACTCGCTCGCTTCGTGCGTACGGTACGCCTGAGCGGTGACTGTTCCACGCTACGCCGATGATGTATGTC
>OGDN01000389.1_pt1 | contig 92897 bp, 90 predicted proteins | sample 1570271 | NCBI WGS metagenome assembly OGDN01 (sample SAMEA4384481, study PRJEB24528) | human gut metagenome | reverse complement strand
CTTTATGTAGTCTTACGCCGCCTTAAAACTGGCGGCCGATTCAATCTCATTTTTTTTGTTACACATTCAATATGCAAAATAATTTAAAAAGTGTAACGTTTTTTTAAATTATTCTTCAGCCATTTTTTTCTTAAATTTTCTGAAATCTTTTTGTGCTTTCCATCCAATTTTGATAATTTTTTTGATGTTTATTGAATTAGTGCCTTTTTCCCTCGGCTTGAACGCGATTGGCTTGAATTTAACATTTTCGCCGTAATATACGAAAAATGTTGTCATCATAATGTTAGGCAGATTGAAATCCGGCTCCATATTGTAAAGATATTTTTTTACAACATCGGCTTTCATCAGCCTGAACGGTGCATTTGCATCCGGCACCTTAACACCGAAATACATTTTAAGCATCATGCATACCACCTTCTCCACGAAAGCACGGCTTCTTCCATCCTCTCTTCTTGTTCTGTGCCCAATCACGGCATCGTATTGCTCACGGATATCCCAGAACCGGTCAAACTGTTCAGGCTTTGTCTGTCCATCGGAATCAGTCTGGAAGATATAGTCAGCACCGTTTTTGATAGCGTAATCATACAGGGCAATAACTTTTGGCCCATGCTGTCTGTCTGTTCCTTCAAGGATTTCCAGCTGCGGGTATTCGTTTTTCATCTCAACAAGAATCTCGTGTGTTTTATCACTGCTGCCACTATCAGCTACGACGAGCCTGGAATTTGCTCCGGCAAGTTCTAATTTCGGATACCATGACGCCACAACATCCCTGATATTTTCTTCTTCGTTGTATGCCGGCATTACAATATATAAAGTATTATTTTTAGCCATATTTTTTCTCCTTTTGTTTGATACATACAATATGCTGAAATTTTCCAGAAAAAATAAAATCCTGCGGATTTTTTCGCAGGATTTTATTTTTGACTTACGCAGAGATTCCGGATTTTTGCTGTTCTTTCAGTTCGAACCTGATTTTCAGCTTTTCTTTCAATTCTTCCATGTCTTTCACATAATATTTTTTCAGCAACTGGCTCTTCACATCCTCAGTATCTACGCTTTCAATAGAGAATCCGACTTTTTTACTTTCTTTTTTGGTCATTCCCCATTCCTCCGAAAGTGTATCGTAATAAATATTTCCGATTGATGTATTGCAGCAAATCCATTCGTTGTACATACGCACAGTGTCAAATTCAGTATAATATGCATAATTCAGCGTGCAGGCTTTCTTGTTCTTCTCTGCTGCATATATCTTTTTGTATTTTTTTAAGCAGTATTTTAATGCCTCCCTTGTGTTTTCTATCGTAGACTTGTCAGGGTAGTCTTCATCACATTTCTTTGTCATCTTTTTCATATCAAACTGGTTATTTTCTACAAGTGGAACCTGAAATTCCATGGCAATCTTATTAATATCTGATATCACTGCACATGTTCCATATGACACAATAACACCGTCATGTTTATGAAGGTATTCAGATACCTGTCTTACTGCCGTTTCGTCAGAGAGCCCGTTTTTCAGCTCTTGTGCGGTCACGTCCAACTTCTTTAAGGTCTTTGCAGTCCTTCTTGTCATATCCTGTCTCAGGATATGTAGTTCATCAACAAGCTCCTGGCTCACTTCTCCGTCAATCGCCGTATATGTTTCAATATCAATCCGGATATTTTTTCTGTCAGGCAGTCCGATTGCCCTGATAAAATTAACAGTTTTTGTGTCTTCCATTATCTTCCATACGTTTTCTTTCGAGTATTCGTTTGCCATCTTTGATAACCTCCTGCTTTTTGTATATTTACAATATGCCGAAAAAATATCTCCACGGTAGCCGTGGAGATAAAATTTTTATGCTATTTGGCAGCCATCATCTGGCCTAAAGCAATCTCTGCTTTTCTTTTTCCTGCATCATATTCTTTTGTTTTGTGAACTTTTCCTTTCAGATTGAAGATAAGCCCTGACGAAATCATATCATACGCCGCTTCAACAGCATTTACACCTTCTTTTCTGATTTCTTTTGTAAATGCTGTTCTTGCTTTCTGAGGTATGTATTTCAGGCAGACTTTTTCAACATCTTCAGGTGATGCTTCGGTATTGACTGGATTTTGCAAATAACGTGACACTTTTTTGAATAATGTATCGGCGATACACTCTGCTGATTTTGTATTGCGATGGTTAATCTCAATGCTTTCAAGGGTATACGTCCTTCCATTAATTTTTGAAATAATGTCAATCTGGATTGATTTTCTTCCGGTGATGCTGTCTGATACCTTTAAAGCCAGTGAACTATTGTCAATATTACATGTAAATGTAAAGTTGATATTATTGGCTTTCTGCTGGTCAATATAACCTGAAAAGGCTTTTGTCTTTTCTGCTTTTTTGCAAAGAGCATCCATGATGTCAATCGCATAAATCTGAGTCTGTTTATTTGCAGATTTGATGCCGACCAGGCTTGTATATTTATATGTTACATAACTGTCCATAACTTCAAAAGGCCGTCTTGAAACGAAGGTCAAGTTTCTTGCATTTTTCATACGTCTGGCAAGCCGTGCTACATCTTCATCTTCAGAAAACCTGCTCAGCACGATTGTACTTTTGGTATCATCCTCAGATTTTAACGGTTTACAGTAATCATTAATGACCCTGCCCTTCACATCTACTGTCGGAATGTATCTATAATTATCAATTTCATAAAAGCAACCGATACGTTCCAGTCTTTTTGTCAGTTTCGCAGGCAGAACATGCATTTTCTGTTCATACTGCAGCCCTGTATCTACCTCTGTCGCAAGAATGATAAGGTTCTCTCCTCTCATCCGGTCAATCCGGCATATTTTTGCATTACGCAGATTTACTTTTGTGTCGACAAAAGAATTTACATAATCCTCCCAAAAATCTTTGATTGCGTTCATATTAAAATTTCGCATATAAAAAACTCCTTTCTTGTTTTGTTATGCTTTTAATATGCTAATTTCAAAACAACAAGAAAAACGCAGGGGCTTTGCCCCTGCGTGAAGTTATTCGTCATCTTCGTCGTCTGCATCATCTGTTTCAAATTCCGGTCTTGGAAGTCTTAAATATTCAGTATCATATGACAGCACTTCCAATGTTCTGCCTCTGACATCAAATTCCTGGCCACATACTCCGCATACGTACTGCTCTTTAAATTTTCGTGCCTGCAGGGCTCCGTCAACAAAGACCAGAGCTCCTTTTTCAAGGTTCTGAAAATCTTCAAGTGCTTTATCGCCGTATGAATATACCCAGGGGTAGTCAGTCCTCTCATACATTTCATTGCCGCCTTTCGGACAATATTTTCTGTTGATGGCAACCTGAAATCTTGTGTACTGTTTTTTACCATCATGAAGCACACCCTGAATTGGCGGCCCGGTCAGGTTTCCAAGAATGAATACTCTGTTTGCATCTTCCTTGTTTTTATGGAGATATTCAAATGCCTCCTGCTCGCTTTCGCAGTGCTGTTTTACCCTGATTGTGATTGGATATACAAAAATCTCGTTACCTCCGGATTTTACTTTTCCGTTGGCTACACATGCTTCAACCCTTCTGTTTACAGCATTGCAAAATGGGCATTCTTCTTTTTTGTCAACTTCCCTTGTTGCCAGAAATCCTGTGATTTCCACAATATCAAGAAGCTGGAGTTTCTCCATCTCCTCAACAATTTCTTTCTCCTGTGACCTTGCACAGAATGATACACTATTCAATTGATAACCGGTCTTTGCTTTTTCGTAGTCTCGTCCGCTCATGATTGTCGTGAGTCCGACAATTCCTGCACGGCCATCGATGATGTCTTTAAATTTTGGCTCCTTTCTGACGAATGCAATGACGCTTACATAATTATGTCTTGCCATATAAATTCCTCCTGTTATCATTTTGTGAGATTCTTGCCGCAGCAGCAATGACAGGCTCAAAATACAGGCAAAATGTAATTTCTTCAGTTTCGTTACACATCTAATATGCAAAATAATTTTTAAAAAATAACATTTTTTAGAAAAAGAAACAGTGACCGCTTTCGCGGCCACTGTTTCTTACGCATCAAATGCAGAATCATGCAAATCATGTTCAATATTGGCATTTGTCATTGCTGCTCCATATGTTGTTCTTGACTTTTCGCCATCAAGGCATGCATCCTTCTTAATCTGTTTTGTTACACATTTTTTTCTTATCTCTTTTTCATTTTCTCCAGGAACTCCATTGAACTCCCTGAATGCTTCCCCGAATACGCCGGCAGCACCAATGCTTCCGGTCAAATCATTCGGTATGAAGATTTTTGTAGCCTTTCCATTTGCAACGTCCTTCATGGCCTCAATTGATTTCAGCCTTAAAACGCCGTCATCAATACCGGCATCAACAAGCCGTTTGATACCTTCCGCCTCAGCGTCATATACAAGTTTAATCGCCTTGGCATGTCCTTCTGCAAGGGCAATCTGTGCATCCCTTTCAGCTTCCGCTGCAAGAAGTTTTGCCTGCTTATCGCCTTCCGCTCTGGATACGACAGACTCTTTATGAGCCTGGGCCTCAAGAACTGTCTGCCGTCTTTCTCGCTCTGCACGCATCTGTTTTGTCATTACTTCCTCAATCTCAGCTGGTGGTTTGATGTTTTTAACTTCAACACGAGATACCCTGATACCCCAGCCATCAGTCGCCTCATCAAGGACAGTACGCATATGCTGGTTGATTTCACTTCTGGATGACAGCGTCTGGTCTAATTCCATAGAACCGATAATGCTTCTGAGTGTTGTTGCTGTCAGGTTCTGCAGACCAAGAATCGGATTATCAATGCTGTATGTATAACTCTGCGGGTCAAAGACACTAGCGTACACAACAGAATCAATGCTGATTGTTACATTATCTTTTGTGATGACATCCTGTGGCGGGAAGTCATAAACGCGTTCTTTTTTGGAAACTTTTTTAACGATTCTGTCCGCAATCGGCATCTTAACATGCAGGCCATCCTCCCATGTGTCATAATATTTTCCGAATCGTTCGATAACATATGTCATCTGATGCGGAACAATCCGAATCTGTCTCGCAAGTACTGCTGCAGCAGCAATAATAAGAATAAAAATAAAAAATAACATATTTTTTCCTCCTTTAATTACAATATTTCGCTCTGTTTTAAGAATATTTTTTTAGTTTTGGCATTAGCTGCCTGCGCTTTTCTTTTTCCAATCCAGGACTTTGAAAACTCCTGTTTTTTCAATTCTTCCTGGTTTTGTTTTTGTATTTTTTTGGCATATATTTCTTCCAGGTTTTCGTGTATCATATGTTTTATACGCTCCTACATGCCAGCATACGGCAAAAATTATTTCTTTTTCTTTTTTGCCTTGCTCCAGCCATCATTTACATCAATATCGTCAAAATTTTCATACATTTCATCAACCTCATCTGTATCATCCAGCACTGGAATATAATTATCCTCAAGCGCTTTTTCCTGCGCGATAATGTATGGATACATCTGGGCAAATCTTTTATTGTTTTTAAGTTTTGTAGTTATCCTTGAAATCTTTCTCTTGATTTTAGGAATATTACTTCCCGGAATCTGTTCAGCGATTTCACGGTAGCTTGAATGCTTTTTGTTTGCGTTTTCCGGATTAAGTAGTAGTGATAACAATTGCAGTTCTTCATCAGTTAACACATCCCTGAGAAGCTCCCCAAGGTTACGTTCTGATTCTGCTTCAATCACTGACTCCTCAGGCCCTTTAATCTGTGTAACATAATCAGCACCGGCATCAATTAAGGCTTCATATGAGACGCTGTCTTTTTTAGACATAATATCAAGAGTATTTTTTACTGTCGCTTCTGACAATCCTGTCAGACTCATGATTGTCTCAATATCATCTGAATTTAAACCATACTGTTTGCAATAGTTCTGGGCTCCATTTATCTTCGTCATAGCATTCGCATAATAAACTGAAGTCTTTCTGAAGTTTTTGCTTGCATAATCTGACACAACGTGCTTTATCCACGGAGTAATAAAAGTAGTGAGGGCACCCTTGTCCGGGTCAAAGTTTTTCAGCTCATTAAAAATTTTTACCCACACGTCCTGGACTATATCTTCACGGTGGTACTTGTTCTGCATTAATGTATGGTAATTGCCCCACAGTGTTTTATATACATACTTTGCAATAAAAACGTATATTTTTGTATAAGCATCCTGCACAGTTACATTATCTCCGGCTGCCATCGCCATATGATATATTTTTATCAATTTTGTAACTTCGCTCTGGCTGTATCCTGAATTTTTATTATATACAACATCATATTTTTCATTCTGCTTCGTCGTATCTTGCTGATTTGAAGTATTCTTCTCGCTCATTTTCGAACTCCTCCTTATTAATTCCAGGTTTTAACGTCTTTTTAATTGTGTCTCTATAGCTTCTTTCTGGCACACTCTTTATCTCAGCTTTGTCTATTTGGCATAACTGCATCCCCATCTTCCTAAGCGGTAATTCCATATAATCTTCCGGTTTATATTTGCTGCTCCATTCATCCCATATTTCATCAAAGTCAGACGACTGACTTGCAGCAATATATTCCGCCAGGTTTTTCATTGCAGAATACATTGTCTTTTTCATTTTTTTACCTCCTTTTTTTTAGCCGAAGACAATATTTGTGTTCCAATACAATATGCCGGAATTAATATGCAAAATAATATTTTTTTTGAACGTTTTTTTTATTTTTTTACAAAAAAAAACAGCAGGCATTTTTTTTGCCTGCTGTCAATATATTTAAGCTATATCATCAGCCGAAAGGCTGTCTGTTGCATCATCTGTTAATTCATCTGACGGCTGTTCTTCGTTTTCAGCGCTATCTTCTTCTACGATTGTCTCACTACTGGACTCTCCTGAATTGCTTGCATCGCTGCTTACCTGTACTTTTTTATAAATACATGTTACAACATCATCTTCAAACAACAGATATTTCTTTCGTTCAATTTCATAATCTGACAATCCTTCTTTTTCAGAATCATCAAGCTTTTCATATCGTTTTTCAATGTCTGTTAATGTAGCAACATCATAGTCTTTAATAACGGTTGCGATAAAGAAGATTTTATACAAGCTGTGCTTTGCCTCTTCATATGTAGCATCTGGATTATCTCTCTTTAAGGCGTCCAGCTCTTTCATAATAAGACTTTCTGGAAGCTGAATGAATGTAGTCTGGCTCATCATGGTATCAATTAAAGTATTAATTGTATGCGTTCTTGCAAGCTGTTTTGCTTCACCACTGGAATCGTTGATTAGCTCTGTCCTCATATCGTATAAACTTTGATACTCTGTGTTTTCACCGATATAGTTATCTGTGACAGGGTATGGCATATTATAGATATTTGTGACAGTAAGGTCTACTGTCGCATTTTCATTACCATTAAAAAATACATCTTCTACATGAACAGGCGTACCGATTGCTACATCTTTTAATGCGTCGTGAAATTTTTCATCATACAATTCTGAGTCCTGATTATAGCCAAGTTTAAAATTTGTCTGAGTATCAACGACGGCTCCATTTTTTGTAATGGTATAATCAACCATCAGAAGGATTCCATCATCAGATGCAGTACTTAAATGAGTTGCTGTGCTTAACAGTTTATCATATATAATATCATTAACATTATCTTCTGTCACCTCAATGTTATCTAAGTCTTCCACGATATCAATATCTGAGAACGAAGCCGGAAGTGATACATATTGAGTTATACTTATATCAGATAACAGTTCAGGACTTTTTACTTTCTGGACTGATTCCTGCGTTGTGTTTATCATGCCTGCGTTGTTCTTATTGATGTACAGTCCAGCTGATATAAAACAGGCCGCTCCACCAAAAAAACATAAAAAAACTATAGCTTTCTTCAATTTTTACCCCTCCTGTTCTCTCAGCATTCGTTCGTTCTGTTTGGAAGCCGCTTCAGGGTCAGCAAGTGCGATATTCCTATTTCCGGCATCTTTCTGAATGGCAAGCAGGTTTCCACTGTTTCCTGAAATTGTAAGCTTATCTCCGTTTGTTGTAGCTCCCTGGAGGACACCTCCAAAATTGCTTGTATCTGAATTAATTTCCAAAGAGCCAGATAATGAAGAGCAGTTTGCATAACAGTTTGAAAAATCTGTTACAGATTCTGGAATAGTTGCTGCTGTAACAAGACCAGTATCTCCGGCATATACAGATGACGCATCCTGTATATTAATCGGGAACTTAACAGCATCTTTAATATTGATGCAATTCTGGTAACATTCACTCATTGAAACTACAGTGTCTGGTATTTTTGTTGCTTCCCTTAAATTTATGCATCCATTATACATTCCGTTAATATTTGTTAAATTACTTGTTTTATCAAGCGAAATCGGTTTTTGTAATGATGTACATCCTTCAAACAGATACCTTGCAGAAGTAACATTTACTGGGATTACATCTGCTTCTTTAAGAGATTCACATCCTGAAAATGTATAATCCATGATTTTTAAATTTGAACATTGGAAGTAATCAGGGGTTTTTTCTAATGCAATACAGCCTGCAAATGTTTTTTTCATTGTTTTTACTGATTTCGGGATGCTGGTACAGTAAACCAAATTCTGGTTATCGGTAAACCAACCGTCCATACTTTCAACATTTAATGTATCATCTATATACACATGAGAATATTCATAGTCATCCCACGGTGGAACACCATTATTAAAGTTTGTGATATCTCCTTTTCCAATAAACTCAAGGTCTCCATTTGAATAGCATGTAACCTTTGTGTCCTCTTCGTTTGGATATCCAATATTTTTCTCCATAACAGGTTCTCTTGTAATATTAACTATTACCGTGTCTGTATATCCTTGCGAATTAATCTCAACTTCGCATGTTGAACCGTTCATAGCAGCGGCTTCTGTTTCAGAAGAGAAATTGTTTAATTTTACAAGTTTTCCAGAATCCGTTACGCCTTGGACGGAAAACATCCTTTTTGTAAACGTCTCACCTGGGGCAACTTCCCCGACAAACTCCGCCTCAATCCCAGTAACAACCGGGTCTTTCTTCAGTTCTTTTGATACTGTATTAAAACCGATAACCCCGACTGCTAATATTGCCACGCCAATTATGGCTTTAACTTTGTTATCCATATTTTACACTCCTTAGCCAATCTTAAAGTCGTCGAGGTCATCGTCATCAAAATTATCCATATCTACCGGAGCTGGCTTTTTAGCCGGCTGCTCTTTTACTGGCTTTGGCTGGATTTCTTCCTCCTCTTCATCATCCTCTTCAAACTCTTCTTCTGGCTCATATTTTTTTGCTTTTTTTACTTGTTTTTTTACAGCCTTTTTTGCAGGCTTTGGTTCCGGTTCAGGCTCCGGCTTTTCTGGCTCGATTTCAGATTCTTCGTCTTCATCGTCAAAAGTTTCTGCTTCAACAATCATTTTTTTGCTTTTCTTTTTAGCTTTATTTTTCTTGGATGATGTTGAAGATGTATCAATATTTAACGCTTTTTTGATTGCATCATTATGCATCTTCATAATTGTTACATCACTGTCAACATTAATTTTCTCAAGAGCGGTTTCGTAATCGCCCTGTTCATCCCTGATGTAGTCCAATGCACTTACAATCAGATTATACATAAACTGATTATCAAGATAAATTTGTGCTAATTGTTCAAGGGCTTCTTCAATGTTTCCGGTGTTTTCAAAGCATTCCTTGAAGTTCTCTGCATATTCCTCATCCAGCAGTTTTCTGTTTCCCGTTGTCTCGTCATCGTCATTTGACTTTGTAGTCAACAGTTTAACAAACAGGGCAAAACCAATAACAACACAACAAACACCTGCGCCAATCAAAATAATAACTGTTTTATCCATTATTTATATCCCTCCTTACTTATTGAAATTAGATGATAATGTTGCAATAAGGTCATCTACATCTGCTGTGGAGGCATTTTTCTTGAAATATGCTCGCGCTATGATTTTGTTATCTTTGCTGAAAAACTTAACATCACCATGCTTTGAATTTAATACTCTCAGTACCTGGTCTTTTAAAGAAGCCTCCCTTGATACATCAACATAGTTCATATCGCCGATTCTGATTCTGATTTCCAATGCTCCGTCGTTATATGCAACAACTTCGGCATTTGGTGCATGGAATTTTTTGATTTCCATATCATCATACTGCTCGAGATATTCAATCAGGTCTTCCGGTGTAAGGATGTGTCCGATTTCCTTAAGCTGAGATTCCATGGATTTCATCTTCTTTTCGGTTTTTCCAAGTTCTGTTGTAACCTTACTCTGCACCATATCATCAATATTTAAATTGATTTTACTGATTTCAGCGTTCTTTTCAGAAATAGTATCAGACAGTTCTCTGATTCGTTTTTCTTTAAGATTGATTTTTTCAGTCAGCTTGCTTTCAAGGGCGATTTTCTGGGATGTCAACTGCTGCACCTTGGATTTCATTCTGAAGATTTCTTCCTCAGCATCATTGTCAACATTTCCTAAAGCATTCTGTCTGTTCTGAAGCGCGGCCACCTGATTTGCCAGCTGCTGGATATTCAGGATATCTCTTGTATTTCTGTCTTCGTATTCCTTGATTTTGTCCTGCATCTCTTTTTCATGTTCTTCAAGACGTTTCTGCTCCTTTTCAGCCTCTGCCTGCATTTTTGCTTTTTCGGTTTCAACTTCTTTTAATCTCTTGTTGAGCTCCTCCTCACGAGCAAGCATTTCCTGCTCTTTCTGAGCCATTGCTTCTTCCCTTGATGCCACAACCTTTTCTCTTTCGGCAACAGTTTCTGTTTGTTCTGCCAGAATCTGCTGCACGTCTGATGCGAAATCAGATGAGTCTTTTTTGGTCAATGTTGCTTTGTAGTTCTGTACGCAAGCATCAATTGCGGTACTGCACATTTTTAAGTATTCTTCAGTTTCTTCCGGTGCATATTTATCCGGTGAAGAATATCTTCTTACTGTAAACAGTTCATTATCTGTGTCATAAGCGCTTCTAAGCTCCGGATAGTTTGCATTAATGAATGATGCATACATTGCCCCGATGTCATGTGAGACATTCGTTGATACGGATACAAGGATTTCAGCGTCAAGAGGGAATAAAACGCATCTGGTAATCTTTCCGGATTCTTCATCAGAAACAGTTACTTCATTTCCTACCCTTCTTCCTCCGATGCTTGCGACCAGCTTATCAAAAATTTCCTCTGAGAAACTTTTATGCTCATCATCATAGGCCTGGTTATCCTGTTCTGTCATTGAAACTGCATGATAGTTATTATCAACATTTACGATATTTACATTTGCTTCCGGGTTATATTCTTCATTTTCGGATGAATCGTCTTCAGTTTTTTCCATAAAGTTTACACATTTGTTTTCAAACTCTTCGACCATATCCTGCATTGCTGCAATTGCATTTTTAGTAATATTTATTGCCTCATTTGAGGTCTGATAAGAGAAGAATTTTGAAAACGCCAGCATCTGCCCGCTTGCATAGATGTTGTAATCCCCATTATATTTTTTTATCATTTCCTTCTGAAAGATGTCTTTTGACGCTTCAGTTATCGGATACTTATATTCTCGTGCTCCTTTAATTTTAATTGTACTTGTAGAGCACTCAATGCTTACATTAATTCCTTTAATGCCGCATTCCATATCTCCGGAAATTACAGCTTTATTTCCCTGGTCTTCAATCTGGATATTATTGCCAGGAATTGAGGCTTTGATTGTCTCGGCCATATCTAATAAAAATTTTTCTGCCATTTTTTTATTACTCCTTTCGAGTGGTTATTTTTTGTCATATTGTCATCACTTTTAATATGCTAAAAAAAATATAAAACGAGTACATTTTTTTGAAAAAAAATAAAAAATAAGGAGCGAGAATATTCCCGCTCCTAACAATTACTTGTTATCTTTCTTTTTTTTATAAACAATTACTCCACCTGCAGCTGCAAGACATACTACAATAAGAGCGCCAATTGCAAAAATATTGTTTTCGTCACCTGTTTCTACTACATTATTTTGTACTTCAACGTTTCCAACTTCTGTTCCGTCAGACGGCTTTACAGTTGGCGTAACTTCTGCTTCGGTCTTTTTCTTATCTTTCTTATCTTCTTTATCCTTCTTTGGCTTTGGAGTAGGCGTAGCTGTCGGTTTTGGAGTCGGTGTAGGTGTTGGTGTTGCCACTTCGTTTACAGTGCATGTATATCCATCAACTGTCTTCATGTCATTGTCTACACCAAGAATAGTATATGAAATATCATATGTTCCAGCTTCCTCATTGTCTACGTTTTCAGTGTTTAATGTTACAGAGCTTACATACTGGTCATCATATTCGCATCCAGATTCTGTCGGCAGGCCATCTCCTTTGTCAATCTCAATATCTTTCATTCCGGTTACATGCATTGATAACTCAGGCTTTACAATGCAGGGGACAGTAGCTGTTCTCTGCTCTCCTTTTGAGTCTTTGAATGTATACTTTACTTCATATTCACCAGGTTCAGTTGTATATACATTGCTGATGTCTGGCTCTACGGAATTGATATCAATGCAACTTCCGGCATTTGCAAATTCGGACTCAACGGTTGGCAAGTCCTCTTTTTCGTATACTACAATAGACGGAAGGCTGTTAATTGCCTTCTTGACTTCTTCGTTGTAGGCTTTTTCTTCTGCTTTTTTTTGATACATCATGTATCCACCAGCACCCCCAACGGCTACCACTGCAGCTACAACAATCGCAATCAATCCTTTTTTCATTTCTTTTTCCTCTTTTCTTTATTTTTTTTGCCAGCGGCAAAAAACCGCTGGCATTTAGCATATATGCTAATTATTCGTCTTTCTTAAGAAATTTACGAAGGGAAATTCCGGCTGCTGCGATTGCTGCAAGGATAGCAGCTCCTGCCATTGCGATAATTCCCATATTTTCATCGCCGGTCTTTACATTTCCTGCTGCGGATACATCACTTGTTCCTTTCTGGGATGCATCGCCAGTTCCAGTTCCTGTTGAGCTTCCGCCGCCAGGTAATGTTGTTGTTGTACCGCCGTTCGGTGTTGCGCTATTGCTTGGAGTAGGTGTAACATTGGAATCAATTCCAGGTGTCGGTGTCACGTCAGAACCGCCGCCATTATTTCCGCCGCCGTTATTGTTGTCATAATCAATGCCGGTTTTCTTAAGTACATCTTTGCATTCCTGAACGATATCATTTACTTCTGATTCTGATGTCGCGCCGTTAATCTTGTTGATATACTTTTCTAAGATTTTTGTTGTAGCGGAAGATGGATTTGGATATCCATTCTGCAGAGACTGGATTGCGTTTGCTTTAACCTGCGCTAAGTTAGCAGCTGTGGACTGTGCTGTCACAAGCTTCTCAACGTTTTCTTTTGCTACTTTATATACTTCCTGCATTGTTGCTTCATTTGCAGCCTGTTTTAAGTTCGCTTTCTGCTTTGTCACTACTTCTTTAGCTTTTTCAAGATATGTTGCATCTGTAAACTTATTATCTGTTAACAGAGCATCCAGTTTCTTTTCATAAACTGCTCTCATGGATGTTACGTATGCTGTATTGTAATCAGATTTTGCCTGATTGTACAGTTTTGTTACATCGTCAACAGTCTTAGCTTTCTGAATTTCTTCCTTAGCTGTTGTGATGATTTTCTTCATATCCTCTGTCACATAATCAGCTTTTGCTTTTGATTCAAGTGTAGCCAGTTTCTTAACTGCTGCGGCCTGTGCTGCTGCAAGTTCTTTATCTTTTGCGTATGTATCAATTGCTGTCTGAATGTCTTTCTGATATGTCTTAAGGATTGAAGTAATCTCATCCTGAGTTTTAGCTGCATCTATTTTTTTAAGAGCCGGAGTTGCGATATCCTGAAGGATTGTTTTAAGCTTTTCATCTTTCTGGTCATCTACAACGGACTGAATCTGGATTTTAGCAGCCTCTTTAAGGTCTTTCAGTTCTCCTTCTCCCTGCACTTCTTTAATCAGGGCGTCTACAGCTTCTTTTGCGGACTTGAGGTTTGCGTCAAGGTCATCCATAGACTCAGATTTGTCAATTAAGTTATGGACATCTTCTTTTACGCTTGCTTTCTTCTTCTTAATTTCTTCTGTTGAGTCGTCAATTGCATCAATTGCTTTGTCGAGTTCTTCTTTTGCTGCTTTTTTAGCTTTTTCAAGCTCTTTCCGTTCTGAATTTCCCTTTGTCAGTTCCATGTATGATGCATATGCTTCTGCTTTTGTTCTGCCTTTAACTTCCTGGCCTGCACAAACATTTAAATATTTGATAAACTGTTCTGCAGAATTTGCTAATGCGATACATACGTCCTCGACTCTGTTTGCTCCATCTTTCATATCTTTCGGAGCGCCAAGGTTGATAACAACATCAATCATTGCTGTTGTGTCTCCATCCGGGGAAATACCCTTTAAGTCTTTGAAGAGATTAACGAATGAAGCCATGTCTCCGCCTACTACCGCAACAACATCTGTAAATGCAGCATCAGCAGAGTTCTTTGCTGACTCAATTGCTTTTGCATCTGTACATGAATCAATTTTCAGGATGAATGCATTTTTTACATCACTTGTGATTGATGTGCTGTCGTTGATAACTTTTGCCTTATCATTAATCTCAGCTTTTGCAGCTTCTTTCAGCTCATCAAGAGTTGTTTCTTTCTGTTCTGCAATATCTTTTAATGCTGCCTTTGCATCTTCAAGGGCTTTTGATGCTGCATCAATAGATGTAGCTTTGGAAATCTTATCAACTGCGGCATTTAATGTCTCATCTGCCATTTTTTTCTGTGAATCTGTCTCAAATTTAAGTGAGCTGTAATACTCTTTTAAGATTTTTACATATCCTGTCTGAGCGATATAAAGCTGCTGTCTGTCAAGGATATCCTGTCCAGTCTTAGTCAGTTCATCAACGATACCCTGCATTTTCTCAGCATCGGATGTTCCAAGTTTATTGATTCTAGCTTTTGCCTCATCAAGTGCAGTCTTCCATTCTGCTGCATAAGCCTGCTCAGTGAATTTTCCTTCAAATAAAACGTCTGCTTTTGCACACATTTCTGCTCTTAAAGCTGTTAACTCTGAGTTCTCAATTACTACGCACTGTTTATCAATTGTCTTTACTCTGCCGTCAATGCCCTTGATTATATATGAAATTGTATATGTACCAACTGTTGTATTGTCAACCTTAGAAGTGTCAAGCTCGACAGATGAAATATGCTCTGCATTATATGAAATGGATGATGTATCAATGTCTTCTCCGACTTTGATTTCGTAGTCCTGGATTCCTGAAACATATGTATCAAGTTCCGGCTTAGTTTCGCCTTCAGTTCCAGTGCCTGTTCCATCGCCTCCAGTACTTGGCTTGTTTTCGCCTTCTCCAGGATTCGGTTTTACAGAGATATCTCCGTCATCTTTCTTAATCATATCAACCGGCAGAGTTACAATACCTTCATTATCTTTGTAAATCTGGTCTGCCTCTGCGATTGTTGTGCAAGCTGTAAAATCCTGAGTTTTTCCTAAATCTTCAAGGATAGCTTTTCTGATATCACGTCCCGGAAGAAATGCATCTTCGCCATAAACTTTTTCAAACTCTAATGCAATCTGATATTTAATTGCTTTAATTGCTTCTCCGGATTCTCCATTAGCATAGCGTTCTGCCTGGTCTAATACTGACATTTCACAATTATAAAGGTTACTTTTGTCTACAGCATCGCTTGTTGCATATGCTGTCAGTTTGTCAGCATATTTTCCGAATACCTCAGCAGAGAAAGAAAGTGTTGAAAGTTTTTCTCTGAAATCTGCAGGTGTAGCTGCATCTTTTGCAGCTTCTGTTACTTCTCCGTTCTCGTCAACCTGAGGAACAGCTTCTTCTTCCTGAGATTCTTCGGCTTCATTTTCCGGAACAGTTTCTTCGGCCTGAGTTTCTTCTGCCGGAGCTTCTTCTGCAGGTGTTTCTTCTGTTACTGCGGCCTCAGCTGCGGTCGCTTCTGTGGCTGCAGGTTCTCCTTCTGCTGCCATTACTGCTGTAACTGGTACAGCCATTGTAGCTGACATGCCCACGAGCATGGCTGAAATAATTTTATTTTTCATTTTTATTATCTCCTGTTTGCTTTTTCGCTTTTTTTGCGATATTTTTTTTGCTGGTTCTTTTGCAGCTTTTCGGACTGCAAGAAACTGATTTCTCAGCTGCTTATTGTTAATATGACAAATAAAAATTTTTTTGAAACATTTTTTGATAATTCCGTGAAATTATTTTTTTGATTAGGCTAACCCAAATGATTCTATGGATTTTCTTCCATTTGCGGCAACCTTCTTGCAGCTTATTCTGGCTCAACCCTTACTCCCTGGACAACGAATCTTGTCGCTGTATCTCCAGTACAGGTTGACAATGTGACGATTTTGTCAGTTTCCTTAAAATCAAACTCACCCATATCGATATTGGATTTTGCCTTCATATTATTTGCATACTCAACGGTCTCTTTTCCCGGGCCTTTTATTAAGGTGTATGTGTCGCCGTCAACATTGGCGGTATATATTGAAAAGATTTTGTACTTATATGCATCTTTTTTTGTAATAATCCAGAAATAAGGACTCTTATCTACCGTTTCCTGCAACTTATAGTTTTTAAGGGTTCCGAACATAGAGCCATTTTTCATGTTGTGGCCATACACAATTGTGTTTTGGTCAGAAAAATCTTTTGAGTTTTTACAGTCAACAAAAATTGAACCTGCAAAAATAGATTCCTTCTTATAAGTATGATGTAAATAGAATTCATTATCATCACCCTGGGCAATCGGGTAACTGATATCAGGAAGAGCTTCCATATATATCCATCCGGCTACATCCGGGTTGATAGATTTAAGTTCTTTAAAATCGATATCAAGCGGTGATTCCCAGTGCTTGGCCTCCTCGCCTGTTTCTGCATCTTTCAGTTTCTTAATTTTTTCTTTGTCGGCATCCCTCTCCTTGACTACCGTATCGGCAATTTGGGAATACTCATCAACGCCGGCTTTATATTCCATCATAATGGAATACAGTCTATATCCGGCAAAAGCAGCTACTGCAAGCGCTACTATGAATATCAGCATTAATACTATATCGCTGGCTGATATTCCTTTTTTCTTTTTCTTTTTACGCCTGCTTTCTTTTGCTCCTATTTTTTGGTTTTTCTTCATTTTCTTTTTTTTTGCGATACCGCGATTGTTTCGCGTGTACCAGGCGGGCGCTGTCTTATTTTTACCTGACGGGCAAGCGCGTTCCCGCCTATTGTAAACAACCTCCTTTTCTATCAAAATATTCGCAATTACAATATGCTGAAAAAAAAATTTTTGGTTCGTTTTTTACAATTTTTTTTGCAAAAAAAATACAGCCTTTTTTGGCAATGTCATTAAGATAAGTGTTTTACGCCAGTGAACTACCCGCCACTTGCTCGCGCCGAAATGGGGCTTCTGGTCAACGAAGTCTGGTAACGACTCCGGCGAAGCCGGGGAGTTATCAAAGACCATCTTTTTTCCTTCCAACGAAGAACTACGTTCGAAGTCTGGTGAAGGTGAGCATAAGCTCACCGAGTGAATTGTTACAAAAAAAACAGGCCATACACTTTTCATGTATAGTCTGTTTTGTTACGGAATGCTTATCTTAATGACATTGCCGCCTCCGGCGGTGCTCTGATGTTACAAGTTGAGTTTGTTGCCTCTCTTTTTGGGTAGTTTATCCAGAATATATGCCGTTGCAATAGAATATTCTTTTTCTTCAGCAATTTGCAACATAGTTTTTAAAGTTTTTGGTTTCCAAATGTCCAGCATTATGAATTCCATCAGTTCTGATTCACTTGTTTCGGCTTTTCTTTTTGCAATTTTTGATGATTTTACAAGAACTGAACGGTAAGCATGCTCAGATTTGTAAGTTTGATATTGCAATACTGCTGCGTCTTCTCTGCTTTCATTATTTGCTCCATATTTATACAATTCTGGTACATTTGCCTCTTTCTGCATTAAAAAGGCATCAATATTTTCTTTTACTTCATAAAGAGCTTTAAGACTATCTACGCACTTTGGAATAACAATTGGCTTCACCTCTTCCATATGAAAGATAAATGCGTTAGTCGTATCAACTTTATCGCATTGATTCGTACAGCATGATTTTAAAATATCCAAATAACAATGATTTACATAAAGTTCCTTTGGGACATTTATTTTTTTTATAGCACAACTTTCGAAAATATTATTTCCAATATTCTCAATATATTTAGGAAACGTAAAATGTTTAAGTCCTGAGCCCCTGAATACGCTATAGCGCATTGTGGATAAATTATCCGGGAGAGTAATTTCAGACAACATTTTGCATCCAAAAAACGCGTCCGATTTTATCTCTTTCAACTTACTGTCTGGCGAAAAAAATACTTGTTTCAGGTATTCGCACTGTCCAAAAGCGGAGTCTCCAATTATTTCAACAGAATTTGGAATCACTACTTCAGATATTTTACACAACATAAAAGCATTTTTTGAAATTGTTTTTACTCCATCTGGAATTATAATTTTTTCGGTTGTCCCATTTGGACAAAATATAAGCTTTTCACCATCTTGTGAATAGATAATACCATCAACAGATTTAAAATTTTTGTCATTTTTAATCGTAATATCTTTGAGATTATTTAAATCAAGCATTATAAACTCCAATGTACATCTGTAACCAAGAGGAAGTGAAGTTCCGTTATATACGAGATGCTTAACGTTATCATGGTTTATGGTGATATGTCCATTAGCAAACATTCTCATTTCCTCAACGCTTCCCAAAATTAAGGTTCCATTCTCTTTTTTATATTCCATAATCTTTTTCTTCCTTTCGTTATAATTTATAAATAATATGTTGGATTTTTGTAAATGTAAAATTATTTTACAGGCCGCCATGTATTCATATAAATCTTAAGCCCGGAAACCCCATACCTTTAGGTGTGGTGAGGAAGGGCTCTTTTTTTATAAAAAAAATAAAAAAAATCTCTTATTTTTTACTCTCTCCTGAAAAATTCAGCATATTGAATATGACTAAACAAAGGTCAATCAAATCTACTGAAAGGAGGAGAGCTAATGGCAACAAAAGAGCAGAATATAACGATATCCATAAAGGTAAAATTGTATCCTGACCAGAAAACCATTGAGGAATTTAAGAAACTGACTACAGCATACAGTGAGGCGGCAACATGGCTTTCTGACCTTATGTTTAACGACTTTTCCAGTCCGGAAATGATAACTGACCGCAAGACACTGCATGATAAATATTATTACGACATACGACAAAAGAAAGATATGAAGTCTCAGCTTGCAGAAAGTCTCATCAAATCCGTATCAGCAAAATATAAGGCTATCGACACAACCTTTAAGAAGCAGTGTTACACTTATACTGATGCAGATGGAAATACGGCCAAATATAAAAAAGACCTGAACTGGCTGCAGCATCCGGTTGTGTACAAACGGCCACAGGCAGACCTTGTCAGAGGGCGCGACTGGAGCTTTGTAAATGACGATAATGGAGGGCTTCTCCTTTCTATCGCTACGCTTACAGGACGTACAAAAGTAAGATTTGTGGCAAAAGGATTTGAGGATATCATTAGCGATTCGGACATGCCAGGCTTAAACATCGAAGACCCAAAATGGAAGTTTGGAGAAGCCAAACTCCTTTCCTCCGGTGGGAAATGGTTTATACATATCTCAGTAACTGCAAAGCTTCCAGTAACTGGCAACGAAGATATTTCTAATATTGTCGGCCTTGACCGTGGGCTTGTTAATATTGTTACTGCTGCTGACCAGAGCGGTTTTACCGCACGATACAGCGGCGATGACGCAAGAAAAATCAGGGCAAGATACAATAAGACCAGAGCTTCACTCCAGAAAAAGGGAACACGCGGAGCAAAACGTGTATTGAAGAGATTATCCGGCAGAGAGAACGGCTATATGAACGATGTAAATCATTGTCTCTCCAAGGCACTCTGCGAAAACTATCCGGAAGATACACTGTTTGTGCTTGAAGACCTTACCGGGGTATCTTTTGAAGAACGCAACTTCCACTCTAAGGAACAGACACATGAGCTGCGGTCGTGGACATTCTATGATTTTGGGGAAAAATTAAAATACAAGGCAGCTTTGAGAGGTCAGCAGGTGATTGAAGTTGATGCATACAAAACATCACAGAGATGCCCTCACTGTGGAAGGTATGATAAAGCATCCAGGCATCGTGATACACATGAATACATATGCCCGGAATGTGGGCATGTAGAAAATGACGACGAAGTCGGAGCTTTAAACTTAATGTTTCTTGGTGTTGAGTATCTGAAAGGCGACAAGAAGCCATCTTTTACCAAAATGGAGCCAAAGAGCAAAAAGAGTAAGGCTAATGCCGTAAAGAAGAATATGGAGAACACGATAGCAGAAAACGCTTTCGTACTAATTTGACTTAAATTTTACAATGGGGGCATGGTATGGTGTACCTTAAGGCTTAACAGTCTGACCGTAAGCTGTACCTGTCAAGTGTCCCGAAGCCGCGGCGACCCTGAAGGATTTCCAGGTACTGTTGTGGGAGCAGAGATGGCATCTGGCCTGAATGCGGACGAACCACAATGCCAGCGGTAAGCCCAGCCTTGAAGGCTGTGTTGGTTTGAGATATCCACTCCGGTGGGTATTACAGGCCACATACCCTTGGGTGTGTGGTATTTTGACTCTCACTTCTGGCAGGCTGGACAACAGCGTCTTGATAGAATCCACCGAACAAGTCATACAGTGCATTTAAATGCATCTGATTAAATCCTTTCGCACCTGGAATGCTCTGAAAATAGGTTGTTCGGTCATTTGGGTTATGTGGGATATTTATGTCGGAACCGTCACAGGCCAGGAGGCGGAACCCTTTATAAATCTTCGGTCTGCATACAGATTCTGTAACCTGATGGAACAGAAACTGGAATACCTCCGGAAGTATCTGATTCTTTCGCTGTACAAATGATGATACGGTCGGAATATCCTTCTTTCTTCTGAAATCGAAATATCTTAACAGCTCTCGGCCTGTTGATTCGCATCCCATGTGAAGTATAGACAACATGGCGTCTTCAAAGCTCCATTTCCTATTCCTGGTAAAATCTGTCTCTGGATTTCGGCAAAACATCCATTTGTATTCGTCTATCTCTTAAGTAGCTGTGATTTTATCTGTTTGATGCATTTCTTCATATATGTGTAAATCCTCCTAACTGTTTTACACATAAAATGAAGAATCGCATCTGTGAATTGTTACAAAAAAAACAGGCCATACACTTTTCATGTATAGTCTGTTTTGTTATGGAATGCTTATCTTAATGACATTGCCTTTTTGGGCTGTATTTTGTGCAGTCTTACCGTCCGATAAGGCTGTTGATGTAGTTGTATAATGCCATGCTTGTGGCATCTGTATAGTTTTCTCCATCAGTTGTATCATATCCGGCCTGAACGAGATAGTTGTATGCGTCAATATAATAAACTCCTGCATTTGCAAAGCTCTGATACAGGTATGTATTATAATTTACAATATCCTGGTTTAAGATATAACTGTCAGAACCTACCGGGCCAACTGACACGAAGTAAACCGTTGCGCCTCTGGCATTCCACTCCTGGGCTTTTGCTACAATCGCTGATGCGTAAGACTGATACTGTGTCAGGTCATTAATTCCGATGCTTATGAACACTTTTGTACCCTTTCCAACTCTCGGGTCCACATCTGTAAATGCTGTTCCGGTTAGCCAGTTATAATCACCGGTTGAAGAACATTCCCAAAGGTCTGAGTTGTCTGTTGCGATATTGGCCATGGCACGGAATCTCGAATCTCCCACAAAGATAACTCCTGCCGGTGCTTGTGTTGCTTCTGGCTGAATGCCTTCTGTATTATTTGATATTCCGCCTGTTGTTCCATCATTTGATACGTTTACAACACCGTCGTTATCGTCAGGTGTGTAATAAGTATCATCAGTTGTTTCTTCCGGGAAAGGTGTTACTGTTGGGGTTGCTGTTGGAAGCGGTTTTGGAGTAGATGTGGCAGCAGGTTCTTCTGTTGGTGTCGGTGTTGCTTCTTTCTCCTTTTCCTCTGCATTTTTCTTTGCTTCCGCTTCGTTTGCCTCCTGAATTTTTTTCTGGGCCTCGTCTGTCTTCTCCTGTTGTTCAATTTGTTCCTGACGCTGCTGCTCTGCTTCATTATCTTTTGTAATTTTATTATACATAAAGATACCGGCCGCAGCAACCGCAGCTGCAATCACAACCGCGATGATAATGATTTTTGTTTTACTGCCGCCTTCATTGTCGCCATAATCATCGTCATCATCATATTCGTCATCGTCTTCATATTCCTCTTCATCTTCATACTCTTCCTGTTTCTTTTTAGCCTTCTTTTTTGGCTCTTTTTGCGGCTTGGATGGCTTAGATGGCTTTGATTTTTGAGGCTTTGAGTTCTTTGATGGCTCATCTTCGGGCTCTTCCTCCTCTTCCTCAGCTTCTTCTTCATAGCTGTCATCTTCTTCAAGGTCATCGTCTTCTATTTCGTCGTCTGCTTCTTCTGCCCCGATTATGACGTCTTTCTCTTCTAAGTCATCTTCGGTGGTCTTCTTATTTTTATCCATTTGACTTTTTCCTCCTGTTTTATTTTTTTGTCAAAATGTTTCTGTTGCCGGCTGGTTATTCAATACGGCATTATTTAACAATTTTGATACCCTTCCAGTATCTTAGAGAAGCTTTTGCGACGATTTTATCTTTTGATACATATGGGTTGTCCCAGAACCGTGAATCATAAGACTCATTTCTGTTATCGCCCATCATGAAATAACTGTCCACAGGTACTTTATATGTGCTTTTACCTTCTGTTTCCATTGGCTCCATGATGAAAGAATCATCAAGCGGAGTGTCAGAATCATCAATATAAACCTTTCCATCCTTGATGGTCACTGTTTCACCAGGCATCCCAATCACTCTTTTAATGTAAAGTGCACCAGAATCAGGCGCATAAAATATTACTACATCGAATCTTTCCGGGTCATGACCAAATTTGTAAGCGAGACGGTTGCCGATTACCCTGTCGCCTGTCATTAAGGTCGTCTCCATAGATTCAGACGGTATATATGCATTTATCAGTACATATGAGTATAGAAGTATTATTGCAGTGAACGTCGCAACAGCTATTGTCAAATATACAACTATAGTATGACGAATAATTTTTTTATTGTTCACTTTTTCGTCATTTTCTTTTTTATCTTCCATAAAATTCTTAACCTCCAATATTTTCATTATTATAAACGATTACAGGCCATGCATCCTGCATAGTATTAAAAATTGTTGTCATACCGGTTTCGTCCACAGCTGCACAATTTTCTTTTACTCCGTTTGATGAGAATCCTGAAATATCATCAGAGCCGGAAAAACCGGAAGATTCATTTCCTGTATATTGATAAATGCTTGAGTTTCCAAATGAAATATTTCTTATCCTTCCATCATCGGTTATGTCCTGTTTACTCTGGACTTTATAGCAGCCTGTCGCGATATCTCCATTAACTTTAATCTTTGACTGGACTACTGGTTTTCCGTCAACATACATCACAGCAATATCATTTGAAGCATCAATTTCAAGATAAGAATGAGCGATGTCATTTTTCATCCTGCTTGCGGCGGTCTGAACGTATACCGGTTTTACGACATCAAGCGTGTCTTCTGTTATAAGGTTCATCAGCTCTAACGCTGTATCATTTACACTTATCTTCCATCCGTAATCACCACCTGTGACACTGACGGTTCTGTCATCAAACGTGACAAATTTTCTCTCAACTCCGACAGTATCATATTTTTCTGCCAGTTTTTCAATGTATTTTTGGATTTTTTTAGAACTCAGTTCATAATCTTTGTTTATAAATTTATCTTTTATCTTTTCAAAGTCTATTGTCTCTTTCCTGTCTCCAAAGTCATATGTAATAATTGTGTCCTGGATTGAATTTAGCAAGTCACATCTCTGCTGCAATACATCTTCATCAATATCTTCTGCTTCAATATAACATTCTGATGCTTCCAGGTCTACTTCCGGTTGCCATTGCCTGATTGCTGTTTCAATTATCTGACGGGCTTTGTTTACGTCAAGCTCGTTACCCTTTACGGCTGATGCCACCTGATAGAAATCACTGGTCTCAACAATATGTGCGCTTTCGGGTTTCACCATATCGTTCATACATTTCAAGCTGTTAAACTCTTCGTCCATTTTTGTTTCATCAATCTGATAACATCCGACCGGAAGAGTGACGTTTGTATTTTCAGGAAGGAACCATAAATTGTAGTTCTGATGATTTACCATATCAATCAGTTCATCTTTTCCAGCGAACGCCATTCCGACATCGTCCGCAGATATCTTTTCTACGCCGCCGTTTCTGGTGTTAACAGCCATCGCATAGCTCTGAACTTCCCGTGACAGCAATGCATCCGCATCGTCTATCGATTTGAACGAGCAGTTAAAACCGTTTATTTCTGTTCCAATTTTAAAATGTGTTTGAAAATATGCCAGGCCAAGAAAATATCCGGTTCCTAATATAATACTTAGCAGGCAAATGAGGGTTAAAGTAATTTTTTTTGAAGTACTCATTATTTTTTTCTCCTTTTCTGTAAAATTTTACATATACAATATGCAAAATTCTTGCCTGTTAGTTCGCATATTTTTTCAAAATATCATAATATTGGTTAATTGTTTCCGCCTCATTAGTACTGCCTCCGGCATCCGGGTGTGCGGTCTTCATCATCTTTCTACGTTTTTCCTTTAATTCTTTCTCTGTGAATGGAACTTTTAAGCCGTAGAATTTTAATGCTTTTTCGTAATCGCTTACATGAGTGGCTCTTCCTGATGACTGGCTGTTATTATACGAGTTGCCTCTATTGTCGTTTTGGTTACTGTTTCCGGAATTTGCATTATTCTTCTGATAATAATACTGGTTATATTGCCGCTTGAATTCTTCGTACGCCCTGTTGTAACTATCATATGAGCTATTAGAATTTTGATGGTTACTTCCAGTATTTTGATTATAATTATTCTGATACTGATGATTGCTGTAATTTTGATTACCGTAATCACGTCTATCATACCCATCATAATTATAATATCCATCAGAGTTACCATATCCATAATCACTATAACCGTTAAACTCGTCAAACCCAGTTTCGCTTCCATCTTTCATAAACATCAATATGAATTTGGAGATATATTTTGGTATCAACAAAAGGAGGTAGATTATAGCTGATATGATTGGATATGTAACAAGATATAATACGATGACAAGGAAAAATGTAGCTTTTCCGGCTGTAATTTGCTGATGGGCTGCCATCAGACATAAAACAGCACTTATAACTCTTGCCACGTCGTAAGTTCTATATGCCATTATCGTCAATACGATTTTTGATATACCTTTTAACGTATTTTTTGTATTTTCGTTCATAAGGAGAGCCTCCTTTCTTAATTTTTTTTATTATTTTTTCTTTATATTATTATACCTTATTTTCTGAATTGTCTCAAATTTTTGCGGATTTTTATTACACGCAAAAACAGACAAACAAGCTATAAAATTAGCAAGTTTGTCTGTTTTATGTATTTGATTCTATAAGTATTTTTCAAATCGTATAACTATTCGCAAATACTCTTCTCTCCGTTAATGGCTATTTTATGAACCAGACTTCTTTAAAGCCTCATCGTTAAATGCATCATCTTTAGTACTATCGATTGCGCCTCCAATACCGAGAGCATTTACAACAAGTACAATTCCCATCAGTGCAATACCGCATACAGCTGTCTGTATTGCATCTGCTTTAGAATCAGCATCAGAACGTTTTGTAGCAAGAATAAACTGAATGATTGCCCATACAAAGATAGCAGCCCCAACATATTTAAACATTGAGCACATCAAGCTAATAAGCTTAACCATCGTGGTACTTGCATCTACTGTCTTTGCAAATGCCGGCATAACAAACATCATAGTTCCCAGCACCATCATAGCAAGGCACCACAGTACCCTCTTGTAATCAATTTTTCTTTTTGCTTTATTCTGCATTGGTTTTTCCTCCTGTTAGATTTATTTTTTTTGCGCTTCTTCTATGCGCTTATATATATTTTGCAAAATGAAAATACAAATAAAAATCGGCAGGAGGATTACCTTTCCGGCAAGGCTCGATGTCAATTATTTCTATCTCATTTTTGCTTACATATTTAATATGCAAAATAAAAAAATTTTTGTAACACTTTTTTTGATTTTTTTTCAAAATTATTTTTTCGCCACAATTTGCGAAAAAACCTCACCGATAGGTTCACGGATTACCAGGTCTGCGAACGAGTCTCTCTCAGCCTGGGCTTTATTAATCACTATCAGGTGATTACCGCGGAAATAATCGATAAGGCTTGCGGCCGGCCATACTGACAGCGAAGTACCTCCGACAATAAGCACCTGGGCTTCGTTGATTGCTTTTGCTGCCCTGTTCATGACATTGTCGTTCAGGTTTTCGCCATACAACACCACATCTGGCTTGATTATCCCTCCACATTCACATTTCGGAACTCCTTCGGAATTCTTTACAGCATCAAGACCGTATTCCCTGCCACATTTTTTGCAGTGATTTCTGTAAATACTGCCATGCAGTTCAAGCACATTCTCACTGCCGGCCATTTGATGCAGGCCGTCAATGTTTTGTGTGACAATCGCCTTGACCTTTCCGGCATGCTCTAACTCTGCAAGCTTTAAATGCGCTGCATTCGGCTTTGCCGTATCGCAAATCATCTTATCGCGGTAGAACCTGAAAAATTCTTCCGGACGTCTGTAGAAAAACATATTGCTCAGGATTGTCTCCGGCGGGTATTTGTATTTCTGGCTATATAGCCCGTCTTTACTCCTGAAGTCAGGGATGCCGCTTTCGGTTGATACTCCGGCACCTCCAAAGAATACAATATTGTCGTGATTATCGATTATTTTTTGAAGCTCTGTTACTTCTTTTGTCACAACAACACCTCCCTTCAAATTGTACATATACAATATGCAGAAAAAATATTTTTTTGTTCGGGTTTTTGCAAAAAAAATAAAAAAGCGCGATATTTTTTATCGCGCTTTTCTCTGCTATATTTCTGCGTCTTCTTCAGTTGTATCTTTATCAGCCTTATCAGTCTCATCTATGTACGTCAGGCTGTATAATTCCTTCTGCTTATCAATCTCAATAACTGTCAGAATAATATCTTTATTTTTTCTGTATGCTTTTGAAACCTTCTTATTTATAACGAATTCATAGTTATAAACATTTCCGACATTATCGTCGCTTGCATCGCATATCTTGACGGTCAGCTTCCCAAGCCTTGTTCCGAATCCCGGCATTATGTGGTGTATCATTGCCGGGGCCACCTTATACTTCTTTTCATTAACAATCGCATCAGCCTTTTTATCAATAAACACATATTTGTAAATATTAACTATAACAATCACAACGAAAGCTGCCAGCGCCACCAGGATACCTTTTTTTGTGTCTGCTTTTGCGTCCATCCTGAAATACATAACAATATAAGTAATTATAAAAAACATGCTCATGATAGTCCAGAATACAGTAGACACTGTTTCTTTTCTCATCTGTTTTTTAAATCTTTCCAGGATGATTTCATGTGTTTCATCATCCGGAGGCTCAAAACCTGGCATCTTACCGATTGGTAGCTCGCCGCGGCCGGTCATTTTTGTAATAAAACTATTATCCTGCAATCTCCTCTATCTCCTTTCCTGTTAAAGTTTCTTTTTCTACGAGTCTTTCAGCAATTTTTTTAAGCTTGTCCGCGTTGCACTTCATCATATTGAAAGACTCTTCATTTAATTCTTCCGCAAGCTTAACCGCTTCTTCGGTAATCACATCAGGCTTTACGTCAAGCTCTTCAAGATTAAGCAGCCCGAATTTTTTACTCATTCCATACTCGGTAATCATTTTTTTAATGATGCCTGTTGCTTTTTCAATATCATTTGAGGCTCCTGTTGTGACACCGTTTTCTGTCATATTGTTCTCTGCTGCAAATAACCGTTCAGCATTTCTTCCGGCATACAGCATAATCACCTGCTCCCTTAAATCATCAACAGTAAATAAACCAAGTTTCTTCGGGGTGATAAATGTAGCTCCACCTGCTCCGGAGGTTGACGGGATGATTGAAGCCTTTGTTAAATCCTGTCCCATCAGGAGACCAGCCAGGGCGTGTCCTGCTTCATGCCATGCGACAAGTTCAATATTGTCTTTATCGGCATTCTTCTTTAAGTGTCCTTCCATCAATTGTTTCATCCATGCTTCATCAAGGATTTCACGGTTGATAATACCATTATTTCTTCTCGCTGCAATGATTGCCGCTTCGTTTAATGTAGTCTTGATTGATGCCGGACTGTTTCCGATAGTTTCTTTTGCAAACGCTTCCATATCAACATCTTCTGCAAATTTTTTGTTTTCTGCATACAGGTTGATGATAAGCTTTCTTTCTTTTGCTGTCGCCGGAAGACTTACTGCAAAATGACTGTCAAATCTTCCCGGTCTGGTAAGTGCTGAATCAAGGTCTTCAAGTCTGTTTGTAGCGGCGATAACAACTACGCCATTACTTCCATCAAAGCCATCCATTTCAGATAACAGTGTATTTAATGTCTGTCTGTCATAATTGCTCTGTTTTGAATGTCTCTTTCCTCCCATTGAGTCAATCTCGTCAATGAAAATGATGCATGGCGCATTTGATTTTGCGTCATCAAAAAGCTTTCTCATCTTGCTGGCTCCAACGCCTACATATTTTTCATCAAAGTCAGAACCGGAAACGGCTTTGAATTTTACACCAGCCTCACCGGCAACAGCCTTTGCGAGGAGTGTTTTTCCAGTGCCTGGAGGGCCATAAAGGAGAATACCTTTCGGAATCTCAGCTCCGGCTTCTTTATATTTATCAGGATTCTTTAAGAAATCAACTACTGTCATCAGGTCTTCCTTGACCTCTTCCAGACCGGCAACATCTTTAAACTTGACATTACTTTCTGCTTCTTTTGCCTCTTTCGGGGCAATTAAAGAACCCATGCCGGTGCATTTAATCATAATTGCGAAGAGAATGATATACATCAGCATCTGCACACCCATCATAATCGGTGTTTCGTATTTTCCAAGGCCATTTTCCTCTTTCACTTCAATGCCTTTCTCAAGCATATCTTTTTTAAAGTCTTCATATTTCGGATTGGCTGTTGTATAAGACTTATCTTTCTTGTCTCTGAAAGTAATGGTCTCTTCATCCTCTGACCATTTGATGTCTTTGACCTTTTTGTCATCAATCATTTCAAGGAATTTTTCATATTTAACTTCCTTGGCACTATCTTTAAATAGCTTTGCTTTCTTAAGCCCGAAAACCCCGCATATCATTACCGCTATCATCAAAACACAGATTGCGATGAATGAAGTCCAGATAATCTTCTGTCTTTTTGTCGGTGGTTTCTTGTTTGGGTCTTTACCTTTTCTCATTTCGCTGTATCTCCTTTCTTATGGACAATGTTAACATATTTCGTTGACATATATCCAATCGTGCCTGAATCATCAGCAGATACTTTATACCACTTATTGCCTTCTTTGTCTTCTTCACGTCCGGATACCTTAACCCGTGACCCTTTTTCCATGCTGCTTATGATATCAGAATTTGCGTCCGGGTTTGCCCTCACGTTTACATTGTCTATTGTAACATATTCTGCGTTTTTGAAATCTTCTTCCGTGAAGTCGTCTTCCGTTTTAATTGTTGGTGTCGGAGAATTAGTCGGGTCAGTTGTAATATCAACTGTATCTTTTTCTTCGCTTTCGGTTACGATGTCCTCCTTAACTGTTTTTGGTTTACCACAGCCAGCTGCCAGCATTACTGCGGATAATGTAAGTGTCAGTAATAATATTTTTTTACGCATTTTTATCTCCTTTTTTTGAATTCCTGTGTTCTTTTTTTGTATTTACATTTAATATGCAAAATTTTTTAAGAAAGGGTATATTTTTGCGAAAAAAAATAAGCGCGAGGATGGACGACAAAAAAGCCCGGAAAAATTTCCGGGCAGGCGTATCATGCAAATCCATTTTGCTTGGCGTAATCATATATCCTTTGTGATAAGACTTCATCAACCCAATGATACAGCCATAATACATTCGGGTCTTTGGCTGGATAGGTTTTAAGCAAATCGTAAAGCATTAACTGTGTTTTCGGCGTTGCTTGCACCATCGTATACAATGTCTGTTCACCAGAAGATATGTAGTCAAGGATATAATCCATTGGCAAGTCATTATAATCAAATTTCTCAATTGTTTCTTTTATCATTTCTGCAGTTAGACTTACATTACTCAGAAAACGTAACTTTGATTCTGTGCTCTTTGAATTTGGCAAAACTATCACATGTAAATAAGCGTTGCAAAGTTCTGTGATTTCTTCAATTTTAGATATCATTATCTGATACTTTTCTTCTTCGGATAGCACGAATTCTTCGCGGCTGATGCAAATATTCTTTGGAGCAATTGGCTTAACTAAGAAATATTCAGAATAGCCTGTATATTGGCAAAAATGGCATATCTTATCATTTCTTAAGATACTGTCATCTATTACGACTCTGAGAATAGTATCGGCGTTAAGAAGAGCTTTCCACATTGGAACGCTTTCTTTATCGCATAAGTAAATATGAGCTTCTTGCTCTCCTGAGACATAGCTTCTTGGTCCGATGAATGGGACTAATCCGTTTTTGAAAATTGAGTCAACAAGATTTGCTTTTGTTACATGATATAATATTGTTTTCATGTTTTTTATTCCTTTCTTTATTGAACTAGTGTTTTCTTTGTCGTATTTAATATGCTGAATTCACTATTCACGCAAAAAAAAGCACCGCTTTTTTCAGCAGTGCATAATTTCAGCCCGTCCAGCCGCCAGTATCAACACGAAGGCGTCTCGGGAACGTTTTTTTCAGCCATTTGTACAGCCATTTTGTATTGTTCGTCGCCAGATGATGACTGTTCAGAAGGTCATACAATCTAATACATTTTCCTCCTTCCTCCCAGTTTGGTTCATACCGGTCACACAGAGTGCACCCTCCATCTCCTCTTTCGTGTAGATGGTCACGCAGCATTTTTGCATTTACGCCTGAGAAATTTAAGTGCGGCAACGTGAACTTCAACGCTTCAATCGTCAGCTCTATCGCTTGTCTGTTTTCCGCCGCCTCTTCTTCCGGCTCATCGTCAATATATGTGATGTATTCCGCAAACTTAACACATATAAGCGAAATCATATCTACGTACGACAGCGCCAAGTCTTTCATCTGCTCATTAGTCAGGCTTCTTGAGACCCGGCTTTTTCGTATCCTTTCAGCAGGGATTGCAGTTTCTGCCAAAGTTTCCGAATAATAGCTATATTGGTATACATTATTCTCGTGAACCTCTCCATCTTTCATCTCCACCCGCAAAACAACCGGCTTATCCAGAATCAGAGACCAGAACGGAACATCTTTCCTTCCGCAAAGGTACACGTATTTTTCTGTTTCGCCGACAAGCTGGCTTCTCTCTCCGATTTTCGGAATCAGGCCATTTTTAAGTATACTTTTCGCATTTTCTTCTGTTGTTACGTGGTACAAATATGCCATATTACATCTCCCTTTCTTTCTTTATTTAAATGCAATATGCCGAATTGCATATAAACACAAAAAAGCTGCCGCGAAGCGGCAGCTTGTAAAAGAATTAAATCAAATAGTTTCTGCAAGTTTATATGTCTTTGCGGTCTTTTTGCCTGTTCCTTTTGTATACGGTTTTACAAATCCAACTTTTCCGGATGCGTAATGGCGGTAATGACCGCGTACTGTCCAGGATTCGGTCAGTCTCTGATGCGGCTTGCAGGCAAGATGGCGTATTGTCTCCTCGTTAAGTGAAATGATTTTCGTTCCGTTTAATATAATTGCCTTTTGCTCATAATTTATTTCCGTGTCTTCTTTTATATTTGCGGGATGTAATATGGTTTGTTCCTGTTTCATTTGGCTTGAAGTTTCTACCTGTTTGATTTCAGGGTTTTTACTGATGTAATTTAACATTCCTATTGTTTTTAAGAACATACGAAATTCGTCCAAAGTATCATTCATCAAATTATTACAATCTGACGGAACAAAATCTCGATACCCTATTCCATTTTCGTTCGGCATTAAGGAACATGGCATATCCATATCACGGATTACAATTTTGGGATACGTTCCAGGATGAGAACTGTTTGGATAGATAGTGAAAAAAGCATCATAATAATATGTAGGATTATTTTCCTTTCTAATATCGATAAAAGATTCTACCGTGATATCGTAACTATTTTCTCTTACGTTTATGACATTGAATACCATAGAAAATATTGAATCTTCTTGATGTTCAACGTATACTCCCTTATCCAATATAGGCAAATATTGTAGTTGCTTATTCGCCAAATCAAGACGACTTATCTCTGATTCTGCACGTTTTTCATCAACAATGATTTTGTCCATCTTTTCAGCTTTAGACATAAGGCTTTGCAGCTTGATATCTGACTTCTTTTTTTTCTCTATTATCTCGTTCATTCTAATCTGTTCAAATATCTTTTCCTGCATTTTTCCTGCGTATCCTTTTTTTCTTTTGATTTTTCTCATTATTTTTCTTCCTTTCTTTTCTTTGTGAAAACAAGGTTTTCTTTGTCTCTTCCAATATGCCAATTCCTCATTTTCACAAAAAAAATACAGCCAAAATTTCTGGCTGTATCGAAAAACTTAAACCTGCTGGCAGATTTCTCCATATCCATAGCATCCGCCCTCTTCTGCATCCACAGTCCAATGTGGCATATTGCCGTCATCAACCCAAAAGTATGCGTCATGTGCTGCAGTTATAAGTCTGGCCGCATTCGGATTAAACTCTCCATTCACGAAAAATTTATCTCCTTTTCTTATTTTCTGGATAGTTGTTTCCGGCATTAGAATGTATTTTACCATTTCTTTTCTCCTTTCTTTTTTATCATATATTTGTAATATGCAGGCTTTCTATTTTTACAAAAAGCATGCGCTGCCTTTCGGCAGCGCATGTCTCTAATCAAATCAAAAATCCCCCTCAATCCCACAACGAGAAGAAATACTTCTTCATTAAATTAAATACATCGTCCTTGCACTTCTCTCTATATTCATCAATCCTCTTTTCCTCATCGTGATACAGCTTATCAATCGCCGCATACTCCGGAATCTCGCTCATGAAATGCACCAAGCGTCCGCCGGATTTTTTTCTTTTTTCTTTCTCCTCTTCTGTTTCCAGCTTCTCCCCGAAAAAGCCGTACTTTTCCGTAAACTCTTTCATCGCCTTTGTGTAAGCTTCATCGTAAGGATTCTTTTTTGTACATTTTTCTTCATCCAATTCTCCCCAGAGAAAAATCATCCGGTCAAGGATTTTGTCCCATTCTTTATGGCAGGTGTCGTTCTGCATGAACCCGTTTTTGTCAGTATAATTTTCACCGAGCATCGCCGGGCTTCCCATCCGGTTATCTTTCAGATACTGCAGCATCGCCGGCATCAGCTCTTCAAGATATCCGTACATATTCCAAACATCGCAATCTGCAAATCCTCGCGTCGCACGTTGTTTTGACCACTTCAAGCATCGCATCGCGTGCTTTATTTTTGCGAGCGTTTTTGACTTCTCACCAAAACCACACATCGCAAATCCATTTCCCCGCCATACATTCAGCAGACTGACATCTTCCAGCATCTTTTTATTGCGGCGCTGCTTTGCAGAGGGGCGTGTCGCTTTATGCTTTGTCTTATATCTATTTTTCTGCATTATTTTTCACTCCTTTTTTTGTGTACACATTTTTCGCATTTCCGTATATATCGCATACATCCAGCCTGTCGAAGGAATTCCGGTTCAGCAGTGTTACCAAGTCGCCAGACAGGAAACACAGCATTTTTTCGTATTGAATTCCGCTCAGAATATACCGGCAGCAAAGCCATTTTCCTTCCGCCTGTTTTGCAATCCAGGTGGCATCCAGGATTACAGACTGACAGGTTTGGTCTGCAAGAAGGTTCTGACTATCTCCGACCAAAAACCACTGCACATCTTGGACATCCTGCGGTTCTTCGCCGATGTGGCAGATTACGAAAAATGTTGAATTATCAATTACTAGTATTTTTTCAGGCATTTTTTTGCCTCCTTTTTCTTTATATTTAATATGCCGAATTTTTTGCCTGGCAGATTATTTTTTTGCAAAAAAAATTGCCTGCAAAATTTAAGCAGGCGGTATTGTGTGGATTTTTGTTTGCATCTTAGGTGTAATCATGTTATACTTTTTAATATGGGAAACTAAAGATAGAAAAGGCGGCCTACCTCCATTATTACATTATTTATTTTACTTTACGGGAGGAGGTTTCATAACCTTCTCCTAGTTTTTATAAAAAGGAGGAGGTTGATATGTATATTTCGTATTCTGACTTGGTTCAGACAGGTATATTTATCGTTGCTCTTATTGGATTGTGCTATACCATATTTAAGGGCAAAAAGAAATGAGCCGCCCACTACTGCAATAGTGAACGGCTCGGTTTTTGATATTCATTATATTTCACTAATTGGGTAGGCCAAATCTTCTTTGGCTTCCCTATTTCTATATATAGATTACATCATTTCATTATAAAAATCAAGTCAAACTTGAATTTCGCAAGCAAAATTTCTATATACAAAAACCGTCGACTACTGCCAATAGACGACGGGACAAATAAATTAAACTAACATTTTATTGGAGATAAACCGTTTACTCGATTTCCTTCTTCTTATAGTATACATCAGTAGGGTAAAAAATCAAGCCCTGCTTAAATTTTGCCTGCAGAAATTCTGCAGGCAAAATTACTTCCCAGAGTTATCTTCCATACTGGAAGTCTCCATTAGAATCCACGAATTCGTCCCACCAGTCCTCGCCATCAAAGACTTCATATCCGGTTGCATGGCAAAGTTCAGAGTTTCCGTTCACATCAAAACGCTTATCAAACGGCATTTCCTCAAGGTGGCGGCGTTCTTTCCAAAATTCATGTTCTTTCATGTTTTTTTTCTTCCTTTCTTGAATGCTTATTGTTAGATGCATCTAATATGCGGAAAATTTTTCATTACAAAAAAAATAGCCGCCTGAAAATTAGGCGGCATTAACTCTTAGCAAATTTTTATTTAAATATGTAGCAATTTTTTTATATGTGTCATATGTGTATTTGATAGTTATGAGTTTATATCCATGTTTCTTGGCATATTCGCGTTTGCGTCGGTCATGTTCTTGTTGGTATAATAATTTTTTATCTCCACCCCAGATTTCTATACTTTTATAATGTTGTTGCCCATTATATTCAATGAGTACAAATCCATACAGCTCATCAGGAATTGCAAAATCATATGAAAGTTGGCCATTATTAAGACCAATTAAATCATTAAATTTTTGCTGAGTATTAAATACAATATTGTGTTCTTGAAGATATCTTTTTATATAATTTTCTCCATTATACCCGAATACATACGGATTTTTAGCACCTTTTTTTGTACGAGATAAAACAGAAGCTTTCCATTCATACTCTTTTATATCTCCTGTCTTTTCATCTCTAATTTTTTGAATCCACCAAACCACTTTTGTGCTTTGATACATAATCATATCTGGTTTTAAGTTACCGTTACGAGCATAGTTCCATTCTTCTGCTATTTCTGGGCGCATGCTCTCTAAATCATTAAAGTTCTTTAAAACTTGATGATTTGACGTATAAGGACATTTGTCTCCATTTGCCCGACGTACAATACTTGTTTTCCATTCCAGTTTCATTGTCTTTCCTGTTGCTGGACTTATTTCATACTTAACCCACCATACAGTTTTATTGCTTTTACTGGTAACCATATCGGGAGTCAAACTTCCATTACGTTCATAATTCCATTCAGTGGCAATCTCAGGGTACAATGTTGCAAAGTCATTGTATCCAACAAGCACTTGTTTGCCAACCTTAATTGGATTGTCTTCTCCTAAAACTCTATGAGAAATAGAGCTTTTCCATTCGAGAGGAATTATTTCTCCAGTAACAGGGCTTTTATCATACTGAATCCACCATACTTTTTTATCTGTCCCGCAAGTGACCATATCAGGGGTTAAGGTTCCGTTACGTTTATAATTCCACTCATCAGCAAGTTCTGGGTGTAATGTTTTTAAATCGTTATAGCCTTTAATTAAACGGCGCATAACTTTATCTTTTCGCAGAACTCGTTTTGAAATGCTTTCTTCCCATTCAAATTTTATAAGTTCCCCGGTTTTTTCGTTATGTATGTAACGCACCCACCATACTTTTTTACACATTCCACATGTGACCATGGAAGGCTTTAAAGTGCCGTTGCGTTCATAATTCCATTCTGCTGCTACATCAGGATGTAAAAATTCTAGGTCATTATATCCACTCATGACCATTTGGTTTGAGGCAATCGGGTTCCCATTACCATTAACCCTGTTGGCTATTGATGCCTTCCACTCCGATTTCATCATTTTTCCAGTTACTGGATTCTTGATAAATTGCATCCACCAAACTTTTTTAGTACTTCCGCAGCTTACATCTTCCGGTCTCAGCCCTCCATTCTTCTCATAATCCCATTCCTTCGCTAAATCTGGCCTCTTTTCTGTAAGAGATGCGAATTTTTTTGCTACTTGTGTTTGTGTTTCTGTTTCCATGTTGTGCATATTCCTTTCTTATTTAAAAAATTCAAAAGTAATATGCCGGAATTTTTCTGATATAAAATTTCTTATTGTTAACTCACGACTGAAGTAACGAAAATGCGATGGCTAAATTTTCAAATTACAAGTACAGCAAAGAGCCTGCAGCAAAAGCTGCAGACAAAAAAACCGCCGTCTATTGGAACTAGACGGCGGGCATAAGCCAGTTTAAAGATTCATGAAAAACATTTGCTTATACAGGAATTTCTTGCTATACTGTTATGCATAGGAAGCCGGAATTACGGCAGGCGGTTTATCCCTTCTGTTTTTTACAATACACTGAGAAGGGATTCAGGTTCCTTCTCTAGTCTTTATTAAGGAGGGGGATGCCATATGTTAGAACTTGCGGTCACGATAAGCGCTCTCGCTTTCGTACTGAAATGCTTGAAATTCATCTGGAAAGTAGAGCAGGATAAGCAAGACAAAAACAAAAAGAAGCCGCCGACTATTGGACCTAGACGACGACTGAACATAAAACTAAACATTAAGTTTTAGGGATAAACCGTTTGCACGGCTTCCTATATTTATATATATTATACTCCCCCGCGCTATCAAAGTCAAGCGCGGGTTTTTGTCTTCCATATCTTTTTTCACTTTTTCTTCGCTCTTACCTCATTACTTCGCAACCTGATTCCCTGTCATCCTCACCAGCCCTTCAACATCCCGGTTCAGCCTGTCCAGCGATTCCTTACTCGGCCTTCTTTCCGGCGGAACATTCACCAGCTCCGCCCGGCCGCCGCTTTTGCTTAGTTCTTTTTCCAATATTTTTCTTATTTCCATTAAGATTCCTCACAAATTTTTCTTGAACCAGCACCACAAAAATCTTCCGACTATAAAATATAAAAATTAAACGAAAGTTTTACATCACTGCACTGCTAATAATATTTTTTCGCTCTTTTAAATGATTAATATTGTCCAATATTCTTTCATTTAATTCTTTAATATGACAATTCATCTCCTTAAATTCCGCTTCTAAACGTTGAGGTGTCATTTCGGATTCTGATATATTACTTATTCTATTTCTTTGCTTTTCGTGAATCTCAATGTATTTTATAACATCATAGTTAAGCTTTTTTTTAGCATATTTGCATGAATCAAATGACAGTGTTTGGTCAAACATCCCTGACGATATTTTATCGTCCACCTCGCTATAAATAGAAAGTACGCAGCTTACTTTATCTTCAAATGAATTATAATGATATGGATGAAAAACATCACAATCGCTTTTTAGGTTTGGCTGAAAACATTTACAATTCTTATTTATTCCTCTTCTTTCATCTACTATTTTTCTATATGCTATGAAATATCTTAATATGATTTCATGTAATGAATCCAACCATTCTATTAAACATTTTGTTTTATATAGGGATATTGATTTTATTGTAGACACTAAACCAATAATGATGCCAGTTATCAATCCAGCAAATATATTTGCAAATAATGATGATAAGAATGGTTTAGAGTTCATACATGCAACAGATAGGCTTCCAGTAATAATTGAAATTATAAATATAATCACCAATATCCATACATGCGGCAAACTAATATATATCAAAATATTCTTTTTTAGCGATTTAATTTTTTTAAGTGCCCGATGATATTTGTCATACAGCTTTGCTTTTATTATTGCCTGTTTCGTTTTATTAATATTGTTCATTTCTTTTCCTCTTAATTGAAATACATTTTATTCTATATGTTTATATGTAATATTTTGGCCTCTCTCACGCCGCTCCCGCAATCTCTTTCGCCTTTTTAATTACCTCATCTTTATACAAGACAACTTCTTTTATGATTTCTTTTTCAGTTGCTTTTATGTATCTTTCCATGTATTCCCAATCAGGGATATACCCTTTCGGGTTGTAAGTTTTGCCTGCGTCAATTACCGGTTTTCCGGAGTCATCGGTCTGGATGGGGAGACAGAGCGGCAAATTCTGAATCTTATTCCAGGAGCACATATTGCTATAAGCAAACTTTTTTGTGAGATATGACATGCAAGCTGTCATGTATAACCCGATTTTTTCCGTCATTTCAAATTTTGGAGATAGAGCAAAAACACGGGCGTGAGTTACCATTTTGTACTCGGTATCCCGATAAAAGGCATTTCCAAACATATCAACTGTAATCGTATTTTTGTCAATTATTTTTGATTCTCTGTCTGTCTTACCTATGATTCCATGGTTGGAGAGCCCGGCGCTTACAACATAACAGCCCTTGCCATTAATATCTTTCTTCTGGATGTCAGTATCACCCGTCTGTGATGTGAATAAATCACTGAAAATGAATTCCCTCCCCCCTTTCCACCATCCACCTTCCGGCAGCGGCTCAGATTCTTTTGCGGGCTCTTTTTCGTCTTTGTTTCTTATTTTTGAAGCGAGAATGTGTTTGTCGTCTTCGGTCAGTTCGTAGTCGTTCAAGCCGGTTGCTTTTAAATATGCGTCCAATTCCGCGATGCGGTCTTGCTCCAATTCCGCGATGCGGTCTTGCATATACTGCCAGTCGATGTCATCAGGAGTATATACATGCTTTTCGTCGTCGGATTCAACTACAGGCAGGCAAATTGATTCTTTCTTGATTTTTTCTGGCGTTCTGGCATTTGAATATGAATACCATTTCGTTCGCTGGTTTAATACTGCTGCAAGATACAGGTATTCATTTTTGGATAAACCTTCACGGCTTAATCTGTATATCTTATTACCAGCAACAAAATCTGCCGGTTGATAAAATGCAACCGCTGTTTCAGCCCCGATTGTAATACAATTTCCGTCATTTATTTTGTCTTCATTTCCACATGTGCCGGCATAACCATTATTTGATGTTGTACGGGTCACATACGGAATATTTCCATCTGTTAATTTTAATTTAGATACAACAGATTTTGTCTGTTCTACTTTTAAGACATCTTCAACCTTAAATTCAACATATTTCATACTTAACCCTTTCTTTCCATTATCTTGGCAATTTTCCAAGACATATAATTTGCAATAGTTACCTTCAAAGAATCATCGGACGGTAAAAGCTTTGCCTGCTGATGCTGTTCAAACGTCCAATCATCCCCCTCAAGTGTAATCGTGTCTTTAATCACTTTCCCATTTTCCTCCGTGTAGTAGTGTGTTTTCGGCATCTTACCGGTTGTAAGGGCCAGCACCTCGGCATATCGTTCTTCGGCATGGTCAGTGTTTTTCAGGTTGACTTCCTGAGTGGATTTCTTACGGTTCTGTCTTGTGTATCCATCTTCTGTAAAGTCAATGAAAGTAACGACATCGTCTTCTTCATGCGGACGGTTAACCTTAAATAAGAAGATATATGTTCCGACACTTGCTTTGCCGTTGAATACGTTTGGCATCTTCACGGCGGCTTCAAGGGTGCAGTGTTCCAAAATCTTCTTTGTATATGGGAGCCCCTGGCCGTTGCCGGCGCTGTCCTGAATAATAACTGCAGCGTATCCTTTTGCCATTTTTCGAGTGGCCTCATAAACGAATACAAAACCCTTTCCGTCAGCAGAATAAGGCGGGTTCAGCAGAAATACATTTGCCGGGAAGTCATCTGGAAGATTGAATGTGTGGCTGTCGCCATTAATCATCTTTGCACCGACACCGTCCATCAGAACCATATTGAGAACCGCCAGCACATACACATTGCCGAGAATCTCAACGCCGAGAATCTGGTTTTCTTTAATATGCTGAATTTTCTTTTCCAGCTCTTTTTCATCGCTGATTTTGCTTTTTGCATCTTTCACCATCAAGTCCATCGCGCTCACAAGGAATCCGCCGCTTCCCATAGTTGCGTCCCATACGAAGCTGTCTTTATCTGTCCTTGCCATCTTAGCCATCAGGGTAGTTACATACCGGGGAGTCAGTACGACATCATTTTGCTTATCGTTTTCAATGCTTACCCAGTCATTCAGGGAGTTGAAAATCTTACCAGTGAAATCCAAATGTAAATTGCTTTCCAGGCATGGAATGATATCTCTTTTTACCTGCTCGAACAGTGTTCTTAAAAGGCTGATACCATTTTTCGGTTTCCAGAGCACGGATTTTTTAAATACACCTTCCAGAAGGCCAATTACCATATTGACTCTTTCCGCATCGCAGTGCTTCGCATACAGAAAGGCTTCAATATTATTAAGGATATATGTACCATCATTGTTTCGGTCATTGTCATAACATCTCAAGTCTGCCGGCTCCATCTGGCTCATGCCGTCTGTTTTAAGTCCTGCCATAATCAGCCCGCAGAACAGATACAGTTTTTCATTTGTGGAAAGTGCCGTCTTCAGCTGCATATCGTCATAAATACTCTGATGCATGGACTTGATTTTCTCTTCCAATGTTACCTCTGTTCTTCGTGTCAGTTCCTCAATCTCTGCATCGGTCAGATTCAGCTTGTCAAGAATCCTGAACAGCCCATCAACATTATCAGGGTTAAATAATGACCAGTCATCGGCCGTAATTTTCTCAATTAACTTTGGAATCCGGTTGTTCTTCTCTGAAATGTAATAAGCCTTGCATTCTGCATCAGCCACGCCACCAGCATCATTCAATGCTGTCCCGTTAATCCCAACAACAATTGCTTCGTTATATGTTCCTTCATCAAGAACCGCATTGCCGTAATGCACCGCGCCGTTGACCGCATAGTCTTTTACTGCACTGTAATTTGGCTCGCCTTTCAGATGTACCGGTTTACCGTCTTTTCCGGGCCTTCCGTCTTTGTCATAATAAGTAACCCCAACGATTGCCCCGGATTTATCCCTTTTTTCCAGTTTGTTTTTTGTTCCTTTTGCTTCCACCATAACAGGGATTCTTCTTGCATTACTGTTTTCCAGCATCATCTGGATGTCAGGGAAATTACATCCGCTGCCGCCCGACTTACTGTCAGCATTTTTAAGCGCACTTGCAATCGCCGGGTTCATTTTTTCTGTTTTTCCATAATGTCTCACTTTATTTGAATCAAGAATTTTCTTGAAATATTCTTCAACTTTCTCTTCAACGCTTGGCATATTTTTGCCTCCTTTTTTGTTTTTCTGCATGCAATATGCCGCAAATTTCAAAAACCCTTATTTTTTTGCGGATTTTTCACTTGAGGTTAATATGCAAAACGCAAAGAGAAACGATACGTCTGCCGGCAAAGAAAAAGCCCGCAGCTCTCGCTGCAGGCGTAAGATTACTGATGTGGTCTTTTCCGTACACTGTTGTCTGGTGATACTTCGCTTTCGTAGTAATTCTGCCCCTCCCATGTCAGCTGTCCAACCTGTACAACGCCATATCGGGTTGTCTCATCGAAAACAAGTCCTCTGTCCAGCATCAGTTTCAGAGTATATTTGATTTCTTTTTCGCTGGTCTCAGCAGACTTAAAATCATTAACTCCAAAAATATCTTTATCACTTTCCGCGATTGTTTTAACGATGGAATCAATCAGTTCCCAGCTTCTTTTCATATTTTTTTGCCTCCTGCTTTTAGTATTTAAGCGCCTTCACGCTCACATATCTAATATGCCGAATATTTTTCTTTTTTGTCATTTTTTAGAGCCATTTTTTTCTTTTTACAAAAAAGGCAGCCGCCGGCTTCGCCGGCGTCTGCTCCTACCTGTCTCCAACTTTCCACATTGAAAAGCATTGAAATCCAATATTTTTCTTTACAAATTTGCCATTGAATCCATCAATAAAAACTTTGTGTTCATATACTATTCCGCGAAGATGAATTGGCATCCTTCCGTGGATACCGGACTTGTACTTTTCCTTTTCTCCTTCTAGTCCAAGGCGTTCCCTGAAATCAGCATCCACAGCCGTCCAGATTTTCTTTAAGATTTTCACCGGGTATTCAACTCCTCTGCTTGTCGGACACTTGACCAGTTTCACAGATTTCAGCAGCAGCTTCTCGCACGGCATACCGCCAAGCTCTCCTGGAATAAACACCCAGTCGTCACACTCCAAATCCACCGCCGCACCAAGCAGCGGCTCCAATTCCTCCACATAATGCTTACCTTTCGGAATTTCAGCAAATTCTTTTCCGAATTTCTTTTTTCTTTCTGGTTCAGTTTCCAATTTATTTTTATATTTTTCGTTCTTAAGACTCATTTTTGTCTTCTCCTTTCTTTTTATTTTCTATATTTTCAGTATGCTGGAAATCTCAAGACAAAAAAACGGCCGGAAAAATTCCGGCCTGCTTTAAAAATTAAAGTGAAAATGATGAGTTGTTTCCTTTCGTGTCTTTCTGTGCTTCGCAGATGTACGCCATCACAGTTGTGAGGCCCTTTTCTTTTGCTTTTTTGTAAGTATCATCTAATGCTTTTGGTGTCATGATACCAAGCTTGATAAAATCAATCAGTCCAGTTTCATCATTTAATTCCATGTACATTGCGATAATGTTCTTACTGACTTTTCTGAGATATGTTTTAACTGCATCATTCGGGCATTCTTCCATCGTTTTTATCGCAGTCTTCCATTTGATTTCCGGCTGCATTCCGTAATCATACAGTGATTCTTCGCATTTTTCTCTGAATGACGGGATTGCAAGCCGTGTGTCTAACGTGACAGCATCTGCTGTAACAATATATCTTGGCATGAAAATCGTTGCAGCTGGCTTTTTGATTTTAATATACATAGGGCTGTTATCTGGTGTTGCATTTAACGTTATTGCTTCTGCGATACCATAAGGCATGTCATCCGATGACAGTGTGACGCTATCCACGCCAGGCAAGCTTTGTCTTCCGATATATTTTAACGATGCTGGCAATGTAACCTCCTTAATACAACTCTGCTTGAACGCATAATCCATAATTTGCGTCAGGCCTTCATGAAAAGTCACTTTGCTGATTGCTGTTCCAAGAAATGCACTTTCTCCAATTATTCTAACCTGCGGCGGAATTTCAATCTCATGAAGCATGCTGCATTGTGTAAACAACCTGCAATCATGTCCAATGCCTATTTCCTCAATACCATGTCCAAAATCTATTTTTTGTAATTTATTACACAGCCAGAAACATTTCGGCATCAAGACCCTCAGCGAATCAGGAAAACATATCTCCTCAGCCTCGCTGAGGATGAATGCATACGATGTAATAGTTGCAATTCCATCAGGAATATGTACTGTTCCAGAAATAGCCGATGGGTATTTAACTAAAGCCAACCCATCTTTTGATAGAAGACATCCATCCTTCGTAGAATAATACGGATTTTCTTCAGTTAATTCCAAAATTGGAAAAGGACTCCACCATGACAGCTGCTCGTCTGTAATATAAGATTTATCTTTTAGAATAATCTTTATGCCAACTGGTAGTTTATACCGCAGATTAATTACAGTCTGAGCTCGGTTCGCTGTAATGCTTTTAACATTATCAAAATTAATTCCGTCTCGCATTGCCGTCAGTGAAACTCTTTTGTCAGGAAGAATAACATTTTCAGAAGTCTCATCGATATTAACAAGAATAGACCCGGCAATAACTGCTCCATCCGGTTCAGGTTTTAAATCTCCAATTGCTGAATTTCTAAATGCATATTCTGCACATGATGTAACACTTCCTGAATTAATGATTTTTGTAGCCATACATCCAGAGAAAGCGTCATCATCAATCTTGGTTACATATTTCAGGTCTATGGTCTCGCCTTCCTTTTTATCAAAAACGTTTGTCAAAATCTGGCCGTTGTCATTTTTTAGAAGTAAACTTCCGCTTTTTATGTATTTTCCGTACCAGCTGCTACATTCCACCTCTTTCACATTTGGAAATAATGTATTGGGAATATCAATATCATATACACTGTAATCAATCACGATTTTCTTGACGTCAGGAAATACCTTTTTACAGTCACCAAGCAGATATTCACGACCAAACGAAGCATTGAAGCTTACTTCTTCAACACCTGGTTTCACATCAATATCAATACAGTCACCGCTGTTTTTATCAAGGGTATAAATCACATCATCTTCTTCAATTCTTTTTTTCATTTTTTTTACTCCCTTTCTTGTTGATTTTTATATATCCAATATGCCAAATTTATGCCAGCAAAGAAAAAACGCCCGAGAATTTCTCGGGCGTTAGTTAAATACAAAAAAAGCTTACATAATATATATGTAAGCTTTACAATATTGATAAAATACCGTCTATGTTTGGAGTGATGAAATGTTTATTACCTGATTCACATTGTTTTAAATAGTCTTGACATGCAGCAATTATCTGCCGCTTATTTCTGTTGATAATCTCAAGCAATCGTGTATAATATTCGTCATTTGTTATGTATGAGTCTATATACTCACGCTTTATTGGAAAAAGTTTGAAATAATGGATTCCATGTCTGCATTGAGGCCTTGTTGATGAGTTTGGCGGCAATGCAAAATATTGATTGTGTGGAGTCCTGGCAGAAATGTTAGACCTTAGTGGCACTACAAAATCATGCACGTTATTTTTATAATTCATACGTATTAACAGAACGCATGGTCTTCCGGCTTCGTTAAATAATAGTTCTTCATCAACATTATGTTCTTGGCACAAAGAGTAAAATTCCTGTTTTACCTTAACAAGTCTTATCATTTGGGTTCTCCTGAAAAAGTAATAACCCCACAATATATAGTGGAGTTATTGCCTCAAGTATACATACAATTGAGCGATATTCTAAATTTAAGTCCCGTCACTCTCGGAGACTATGCACATACAATTGAATGATATTCTAAGTTTAAATCCCGTCATTCACGGAGATTATACATACAATTGAGTGATATTCGAAATTTAAGTCCCGTCACTCCCAGAGACTATACATACAAGAAATACAATTCTCTTTACTATATGATACTTGATTTGATTGAATATGTCAATATCTTGTTTAAGAATAATATTCCAACTCCATCTCTTCCGGGTCACCACAGATTTCAAGCTCATCCATATACTTCCTGCAGAAATCATACAAATCGCTTTCCGTAATTCCTTTTTCTTTTTCGTTCAGCATCCACGGATACATCGGAACCCACAGAATCGCCGGCGGCGTCCCGAGGTCATTCTCTGCAGCGTAGAACTTAAAATTAATCCCGGTCTCTCGTCGCATTATTACAGCCAAGACAGCGCCAAAGCCAGTATCACCAGTTTCTTCATCTTCAAATGATTCCTCAATGTCATACATGACCTCTTCCAGTTCATCCTCTTCGGCATCCTCGCTTTCAGCATGCTCTAAGTCATCCAGAATCTGCATCTCCTCATCCGTCTGACCGAATGACCCAACATGCTTTTTTAAAAATTCTTTTGCTTTTTCAAAGTCCAGCGTTACCGCATCCCCATCAGCAATTGGAAAGCCATAACCACAAATCGTACAAGACATATTTTTGTCTCCTTTCTTATTTTTTTATATATCCAATATGCCGAATTTCGCCAGCAAAACGCAGCGGGCAAACAAATATGCAGGGCCTCGCGCCCCGCAAATACCCGCACCAGGCTTGCAGCCTGGACTGCATCGCAAAACTACGTTTTGCTTTTCAGCCAGCACCTGCAGGCAAGACAGTCACACCATACATTTCGCTCCAGCCGGCAACTGTCTTTCGCCCACAGCCGGCCGACACCTTTCCGGCCGATTCTTTACAGAGCACTATGCTTTCTGGTCGTTATTACTTCCCTCCCGGCGCCAGCCGGCAACAGCCTTTCGCCGCATATCTTTCTGTACCAGCCCACATAACCTTCCGCAAACCTACAATCTCCATTCCGGCTTGACCGGCCAGTATATTCCCGCTCTCATTCTTTCTCTCTTTTTCTTCCATTCCACTCCACTCTATACAAAAAAGGAAACCGGCAAAGCCGATTTCCATCTCTTTTTCTTGCAATCCCAAACAATCCCAAATTTAGTCCAAATCTAGTCCAAGCATTTCCTTCGCAATCTCTTTCACTGCTTTTCTCGCCGTCCAATCAGTATATTCTTCCGCACAGGCCACGCAGTGGTCATACATGAATGCTACCAGGTCATTTGCATCCTTGATTTTTGCCTTAATTTCTGCAATTTTCTTTTCTTCTTCTTTTTTTAATTCTTTTTGCAGTTCTTCGCGTGAAGCATACAAATTTTGCAGCAGACAGCCGCTGTTTCCACCATCATCCCACTCAATATCTGCATACGGATATTTCTCAGGATTTCGAACTGAAACCTCAGTCTCGCCAAGTGCTGCAATTTTTGCGCTGTGGATACACTGTCCCCAAGGTTCCAAGAACCAAACTTTTTGCCCAATTTTTGGATTTTCAATCATTGTTATTACTTCCTTTCTTCTTTTTTTTCTAATTCTTTTTGAAGTTCTTCTCGCGAAGCATACAAATTTTTCAGCGGCCATCCCAGCCTACAGCCATCATCCATTTCGATTTTTGCATATAGATATTTTCGGGTTGAAACCTCAACTTCGTCAAGCGCGATAAGTTTTGCGCTATGGATGCGCTGATTACAAGCTTCTGCAAACCAGACTTCCTGGCCGATTTTTGGATTTTCAATCATTGTTTTCACTCCTTTTCTTGATTTTTGTTGTATATTTAATATGCGAGATTTTTGGAGGCAAAAAAACACCTACAAACACAGGCACCAACTCATCTTACAATATTTTCGTTCTCTCTCTTTGTTCTCTCTTATTTTTTTCAATTTACACATGCTCAGCTGATACCACAAATGCCGCCTCTTCGCTTATTTTTTTGCTACCGGCTTATAATCCAGCCGTACTCGTTTTATCATTTTTTAGGTCTCCTTTTTTCGTTTTCTCTCAGTATGCCGAAAAAATAAAAGAGCACTGGCGATGCCAGCGCAAACATTACATATTCACAGCTTTGTAAAGTAGGTAATCATTCAAAGAGTTAAAACCGGCAGCAATAGCCTCTTCTTCCATTGCTTTGCGTTTTGCTTTCAAATCAGCAATACGCTCTGCTTTTTCTCTCTCTTCCACGGCTGTTTCTTCTTTCTGCAGGTCAGAGTATATTTCTCTTAACTCTTTTGCTGCAGCCTTTACAACTGCGTATTCTTCGCATTTTAAATGTCGCAGGTCTTCTAAAGCCTGTTCTATTCTGGTCTTTTTGGCTGTCAAAGAATTATCGGTTGGAACTTCCTCCCATCCATTAACCGTGTATTTTACTACACCTCCGCATCCGTTCACCGCAATATTTACAAGACGATTTATTGCTTCCTGTTTTGTCTCCATGCGGACACCCGGTATATAGCAAAGACCTTCTTCCGGTTTACTGCTGTAACGAACTATTCCTCCAACTTCTGTTACTTTTATAAAATCCAAATCTGCTGTTCTCATAATTTTTCTCCTATCTTTATTTTTTCTAAAAACTTTTAATTACATTTTTAATATGCGAGAGTTTATGTTTGATAAAAACCGCCTGGATTTCTCCAGGCGGTGTGTTCTAATGTGCTTTAAAATTGTATACCGGTTTAATTACTTTCACAATATCTACAGTGTCTTTAATGTTTTCCATTATCTCTTCCATTGGCTTATACACCATCGGCGACTCGTCAATTGTAGACTCCATTACAGAAGAAGAATATATTCCCTTCATAGATTCACGAAATTCATCAATTCCAACAGCATCTTTCGCCTCGCTTCTTGACAAAATCCTTCCGGCACCATGCGGTGCAGAATAATTCCAATCAGGATTGCCTTTTCCAACACAAATCAAAGACCCGTCACGCATATTTATCGGGATTATCAGTTTTTCGCCATCTCGTGCAGACACGGAACCTTTGCGAAGAATCAAATTTTTTGTATCAATGTAATTGTGTATTGTCTGGAATTCTTCGCAAATATGCCAGCCCATCTTCTCAATGATTGTATCGGCAATATATTTTCTGTTTAACTCTGCATGCTTCTGGACAATCTCCATATCGTGGATATAGTCTTTGAACGCCTGGCCGGAAACATAGCATAAGGATTTCGGAATATGCGGCTCATGCATCTTTAACGCGTTGATTGTTTTTTCAATTTCTTTTTCCCTTCCTTTTGCTTTCAGGTCTGCAATTACAGCCTTGATTTTGTCACCAACATCTAAATCTTTCAGCTGTTTGTATGCGAGCTCTTGGTAGTATTTCGCAACTTCCAGTCCGAGATGTCTGGAACCAGTATGGATTACAAGCCACAAGTTCCCGTCATCATCCTTATCAAGTTCGATAAAATGATTGCCGCCTCCAAGGCTTCCAATGCTGCAATAAGCCAGCGATATATTAGCCGGAGCGACCAAGTCATTCAAATGGCTGAAATTGCCAAGCGGTTCATCGTTTACATTGAACCCTGCCGGAACATATGTATTAATTACATCATCCAATTTCGGGAGGTCAACATCCTTTTCTGCAATCCTAACAGCCATCATACCGCAGCCAGTATCTACACCAACCAGATTTGGGCATACCTTATCAGAAATTGTCATTGTCGTACCGATGACGCATCCGGTGCCAGCATGGCAGTCAGGCATGATTCTGATTTTCGCGTCTTTGATGTAATCCTGGTTCAACAATTCTATTACCTGGCTGATGGTCTCATTGTCAATATTGTCAGTGAAAACCTTTGCGGTGTTGTATTTTCCTTTTAATTCAAGCATATTTTTTGCTCCTTTCTTGGTTCTTATTTTATTGTTTACAAATTTAATATGCTAGATTTTTCATACGAAAAAAAATAGAAGCCAGTAAGAAACCTGTGGGCTTCTGTATTTTAAACGTTGTCTTTTTTCGGCCTCGTTTTTTGGTAGAGGAGCACCGCTTTTTTCGGTTCCCGTTTCGCTTCACAACTGGCAGGGACGCGCCGCTTTTTTCGGTTCTCGCTTTCTTCGGTGGAGACGCACCACTTTCTTATAATATGCAGAAAAATTTTGTTTCTGAACAAAAAGTCCACTGAATTTCTTCAGTGGACTTCAGTGGACAATGTTGATAATTATGCTCTATTTTATCATAATAAGCAAAGAAGACTCCATCTGAATCTTTGATTCAGGTGGAGATGAATTTGCAAATATAAAAAATATAATAAAAAATATCTACTTTCTCTTTTTTGTCCCATATGGGCGGCCAGGTCTTCTGTTCTGTGTTTCAACATACTCTTTTAATACATCCAATGTAACACCACCTGAAGTTGCGACAAAATAACTTCTTGACCAGAAATTATCTCCCCATATGAATTGCTTCAGATAGTCTCCATAATCTCTTCTCAGAATCCTTGCCGTAACTGTTTTTAACGTAGCAATTTCGTTTGCGACTGCATATTTTGGGCTTAGTTCTGCCAGGATATGGACATGGTCACAGACAGCTTCTATTGAAATCACATGTCCTTCATGTCCTTCTATCAGCCGGATAATTTCTTTCTTCAGTCTGTCTCCTATTTCTTCATTGATGCATTTTCTGCGATATTTTGTTACAAGCACGATGTGATACTGCAGCCCGTACACTGCATGTGATGATTTCCTGTATTCCATAAATATCCTCCTAATTAATTATGTATGTAAGTTTCCAAACACTTGACAAATCTTTTAAATATGGTATAATTATAAATATATAAGTAATATATGTCAAGAACAATTTTAAGGAGGGAGAGCATATGGAAAAATGTCTTTTTTCTAAATATACAAAACCGGATGCGATGGATTCCATAAAGGCAGACATCGTACATTACAATAAGATAAAGCATTATGCTTTCTCTCTTATTGTCAAAATGGGTGGTGACAAGCTACTTTCTGACGGAACTTCCATCCATAATCATTTAAAGGATAAATTTAATGTCAACGACCATTTTGCAAATGCTGCAAAAAGGGAAGCGGTTGCTTCTTATAAATCTGCGATGGAGTGTTTAAAGCTGAACGCCGAAACGCTTGAGAGCAAAATCAAACAGGAGAGCAAGAAGCTTTCTTCGGAGCAGAAACGACTTGACCATTTAAAGGAAGAAAAAGCGTCTCTTGTAAATAGGAGCCTTCAACGTAAATCCGTGTCAAAGAGAAAAGTGAAGTTTAAGTCTTATCGCGGTGGCAATGAATCGGAAACCAGTGAAGGCACTTTTCATGTAAGGAAAGGTAAGAAGGTTACTACATATAAAAACCAATACCTTTTTGAAGTGCAGTATCTTACGCCTGAAATCAAGCGCGTTGAACATAGGATACACTGCATTGAGCAGAGAAGAACAAGACACGAGCATGAACTGGAAAGAATAAAATCTCAGATTGACAGCGGGCGACCGTCTGTATGTTTTGGAAGCAGAAAATTATTTAAGCAGCAGAATACCATCTATGCCGGCAGGCACGATGAATGGCTTAAGGAATACAGAAGCCGAAGAAATAATGGTATGACAATTCCTGGAAGAAAAGGCATCATACAGGGCAACTGTGTTGTCAGATATGATACTGATACAAAGATACTTTCTTATGACTCTATGACAAGGATTCCAATTAAAACAAAGAGCTCCAAGACAAAGAAAGAATCTGTCCTCAGGGCAGTTACCTGTGAAATAAAAGGTGTTGAATTCCCGTACGGTCAGAATTTTGTCAATTGTGCAATGAATAATAAATCCAGACAGGCAGTCGCATGGAGATTTGAGGACGCAGGGAACAGAATACTCATAAAATGCATGGTATCTGTAGAGCAGGAACTCCCAAGGCAAAATGAATACTATACCGATGGATGCATTTCTTTTGATACAAATGTAGACCATCTTGCAATGACAGAACTTGACAGACATGGGAATCTTATCCATCACGAAGTAATTCGTTTTGACATCACAGGGAAGACGAATGAACAGAGGGAACAGATATTATCCAATTCCCTTGAGAAGATATTTAAGTATGCCAGACAGAAATGTAAGCCTATTGCAATGGAAAACCTGAAAGACATCAAGAATGAATCGATGTATAAAAACGAAGAGTCAAATAGGAAACTGTCTGAATTTGCTTACACAAAAATCACACAGCTTGCAGAATCTAAGTCGTATAAATACGGAATCGGCCTGTATAAAGCAGCACCGGCATTTACATCACAGATTGGAAAAATCAAATATATGCGCCATTATGGTATATCAATACACGTTGCCGCTGCAATGGCGATTGGAAGAAGGGCTATGGGATTTAAGGAACGCCCTCCTAAGGAACTCCGTCACCTGATTCCACAGGACAATAAAAATAGACATCACTGGTCTCAATGGAGATTTCTGGCAAGGTACTTAAAGAAACAGCCAGCATATAAATTTTACCATATGATACCATATGATAAATTTGAATGTATTACAGATATGAATAAATACATGAAGGAAGAATTCTATAATTACCAAAACCGTGTATACTTTTTAAAAAAGCTTATGAGCATATTTAATCAACTGGCACGCACAATGCCAGGCGTAACTACTGTATAATTTGCATATTTCGTGTTCATTATCAACACAACACTAATTGAATATATATATGGATATGGGTGAACCGGAAATCGGAAGGAAACCAGAGGAAGAACTTCCCGTCTAAGGATGAAATCATCCATATCCATCTGAAAGGTATGAGAGATGGCGCCCGTTATCTTCCAATTAGCATTGGCTTCGGTCTTTGCCTTGCGGATAGTTTTGGAGACCTGACGGCATACCCAGGTGAAAACAAGGTGAACGATAACACTGTGAGTAGCCCTTCAAGTAATCTTGTATCTGAAACTCGTTTCGATTCGTCGAAACCTTTCAGATACGGATGAACGAGGCCCCATTTGATTTCTGCTCGCCAGAAATCAGTGGGGGAGGTTCACTACTGTTTCTCGACGCTTAAACGTATTAGCAAGAGAGTATCCGGCACTGCCATTTGTACCACATGTTTCGTAGATTTCTAAGAACATAAGATATTCCAACAATGACTCAAATCCAGCGTCTTTTGCTTCCTGTGCAAGTTGCGCTCTTTTCGCTGACACACATGAAATATAATCATTATACTCCTTTTTTTGTTCAGCTTTCTTTTCTTCTATTTCTCTTTTCTTTGCCACATTTGCTTCTTTAGACGCTTCTGCAGCAAAATCAGGGATTTTATCGATAAGTTTCTGTGCAACCGATTTAATTACTTCAGCGCACTCTTTTTTCATAGACTCAGAATATCTAAAAGTATCACGATAATATACAGGGTGAGTTTTAAGATAATATGCAGGGTGAGTTTTAATTTCACTCTCCGGATTTCCGCTACCATTAATGCTTTTTGCGTATTCTAATAAGAGCTTACTGCTTGCTTCTTCTGTTACAAACTTATATACTCTATCTTCCGCTTCTTCTTTTGTTTCAACCTGAATATTATCGCCAAACAGTTCGGCGTTATATCCCGGATATCTTACCTTTCCATCTGGTACAAAATCCAATAATTCTAAAGCTTTCTGATTCAACATATTTTTGTTCTCCTTTTCTTGTTAAGATATTTTTATTTGCATTTTTAATATGCTTAATTTATCTCATCGCAAAAAGTGCCGCCCGGATTTCTCCGCGCGGCCAATCTTACAATTTCAGTAATACAACTTCACCAGTCTCCAGTGTCTTCTTTACGTCAATCACCCTCTGGTTTTCGCTTCCACGAAATTCAAGCATGATATTCTTTTTATCTTCCTGGAATTCACCGTCAACCAGAACATCAATATTCTGCAGGATATTGTCCAGCCTGATTCTGTCAGCCATTCCCTGTCTGCATCTCGCTTTTTCTTTCCCTGTCAGCTCTTCCCACAGATATCCGGAATACACCCAGATGTCTTTTTTTGGTAATTCTTTTCTGACTCTTTTTATCAGGTTCCAGACCTCCGCCTGGTTTTCCGGTTCCATCGGTTCACCGCCAAGAATTGACAACCCTTTTATATAATCTGGCTTTAAAGACTCAAGAATCTTGTTTTCTGTTTCTTTTGTGTATTCTTTTCCGTAGTCAAAAGGCCAGGCCATGTCATTAAAACACCCCTTGCAGTGATGAGTGCAGCCTGAAACAAAAAGAACGGTTCTGCAGCCGATTCCGTTTGCTGTATCGCAATAGATAATTTTGCCATAATTCATAATTTTTCTTCCTTTCTTGATTTTTTATATCTTTAATATGCAGGATTTTTCTGCATACAAAAGTGATGCAGGCGTAAGCCTGCACCACTTGATTTAAGCAACAACACATTTTGGCAATATTTTTACTGGTTTCTGCTCAGATTCATCTTCGTCAACAGATACATGCAATACACGCTCTGCGATTTCCTGAGTTCTTCCCTGGTTCCAATACTGCGTTCCAATATATCCACAAGTTCTTCTGGCAACGTGCATCTTATTCTGGTCTGTACATCCGCACTGCGGGCAGCGCCAAATCAATTTGCCGTCTTTGTTCACAATCTGGATTTCTCCGTTATATCCACAAGCCTCGCACTGGTCTGATTTTGTATTCAGCTCAGCATAAAGAATTGTATTGTAGATATGTTTAATGATTGCAAGAACCGCTGGAATGTTCCCCTGCATGTTAGGCACCTCAACATATGAGATTGCCCCGCCAGGAGACAGTTTCTGGAACTCTGCTTCTTTTGTCAGTTTGTCAAAAGCATTGATATTTTCTGTTACTCTGATATGGTAGGAATTTGTAATATAATTCTTGTCTGTTACGCCCGGGATTTTGCCAAAACGTTTCTGCAGACATTTCGCAAATTTATACGTAGTGCTTTCCAACGGGGTACCATACACAGAATAATCAATATTTTCTTCTGCTTTCCATTTACCACAGGCATCATTCAGTGCCTGCATAACTTTCAAGCCAAACTCTTTTCCGTTTTCAGAAGTATGAGATTCATGCTTCATGAAATACACGCATTCAGCCAGGCCGGCATATCCAAGAGAAATTGTTGAATATCCGTTAAACAGCAGCGGGTCAATTACTTCGCCAGGTTTTAACCTTGCAAGTGCTCCGTGCTGCCACTGAATCGGCGCCACATCTGACGGCGTGCCAAGCAGTCTCTCGTGTTTTGCTCTCAGAGCCTTATGGCATAAATTAAGCCTTTCTTCAAGAATCTCCCAGAACTTGTCCTCGTCACCTTCTGATGAGCATGCAACATCAACAAGATTGATTGTCACAACACCCTGATTGAAGCGACCGTAATATTTATGCTTACCCTCTTCATAATTAAGGGCATGAGCAATATTTCCAACCTTTTCACTACATCTGTCAGGGGTAAGGAAGCTTCTGCAGCCCATACTGGGGTACACATCCCCTTTAAGCTCCAGCATCTTCTTTTCAGAAATATAATCCGGAACCATTCTCTTGGCAGTGCATTTTGCTGCAAGCTCTGTCAGATACCAGTATTTACCATCTTCACTGATATTATCTTCCTGCAGGCAGTAAATCAGTTTCGGGAAAGCCGGAGTGATATAATAACCACTGCTATCCTTAACACCAAGCATTCTCTGTTTAAACATTACTTCAATCAAAAGTGCCAGGTCTTCTTTTTCCCTTTCATTCTTTGCCTCATTCAGATACATGAACACAGTCACAAAAGGCGCCTGTCCATTTGTTGTCTGTAAAGTGATAAGCTGATACTGCAATGTCTGGCAGCCATTCTCAACTTCTTTTCTTACTTCTTTTTCAGCGAGTTCTTTTAATTTTTCTTCTGTTACTTCAATGCCAATATCGGACATTTCTTTTGACAGCCTCTTTAAAATCTTCTGTCTTGATATGTCAACGAACGGAGCGAGATGTGCCAGGCTTATTGTCTGACCGCCATACTGGCTGCTGGCAACCTGAGCGATAATTTGGCTCGCAACGGTTGAAGCGGTCATGAATGACTTCGGCCTTTCAATCTTAGTACCCGAAATACAGGTTTCGTTCTGCAGCATGTCTTCAAGGTTAATGAGACAGCAGTTTCCGGTTACGATTCCACCGGCTAAAGTAAAGCTGTGTGTTACAGGTTCTTCAACACACCAGACATCTTCAAGTGCTCCGTCACATTCGGTGATAGAATCAACTTTCCATAAATGACCGTATAACACATCGCCTTCTTTCAAAGCTGTTGTAACGGTTTCGTCACTTAAAATCCATCTGTGGTTTGCAGTACAAGAAATAAGCTTTTCTTCATCGTCTTTCTTTAGGACTACGTCTTGCAGCTTCTGCTTTCCGTAACATTTTACAGTCGCTTCTCTCCATACTCCGTCTTTGTCAAGCACCTCAACAACCTGTCCATCTTTGCAGTCAGCAAATGAAACAACGCCGTTTCGTGTTACAAATTCGGTCTTAGAAGAAAAGCAGTTATGCTCCGGCTGGGCCATATAATCCGTATCATGCACATGAATCAAACCGCTTCGGTGTGCATTCACCACATCTTCCGGAAGCAGGTTTCTGTTTGTATACTCCCTTGACCACTCGCCAGCCATATAATCACGCTGCACTGAAAGTACTTTTGTGTCTTTATTGCTGTTTTCCTGGTTGACTTCCTCGTTGCCGCCGCTTACGCTGCCGTCTTTGTTAACCTTCACATTGATAAGGCTTTCAATCTTCTTATCAAGTGTTGATTTCTTCCTGTCAAGGTTGTGCTTATATCTGTAAGTGATATATAACCTTGCCAATGTGCAGTAACCGGCAATCATCAGTGAGTCTTCCACCTTATCCTGGATTTCCTCAACTGACAGGTCTCTGCCTGCATTTTCTGCGTCACGTTTAATCTGCGCCGCAATCTCTTCAATCTTTTCTTCACTCATCTTTTCAAGAGGGATTGTCACCTCGGCATTTGCCTTTTCAATAGCCTTCACGATTTTGCTTTCATCAAACGGGACTCTCTCTCCTGAACGTTTCATGATGAATAAATTACCCTGATTAAAATCGTCTTCATATCTTTCTTCTGTTCTAATATCCATATTGTTACCTCCTGTTTTCCTTTCTTGTTTTTGTAAATTTTTTTACATTTTCAATATGCCGGAAATCCGGCTGCATAATATTTTGCATTTTTTTTGCATCTCCTTTTCTTTATTTTTATATTGATGGCAAAAAGAAAGACACCCTCGGCAAAAAGCCATGGTGTCTTTTGCTATATTTAATATGCTGAATTTTTAAGACGACGGAAACGCGCTTTCTGATTTTTCCTTCATCGTCTTGTAGTACAAAGCATTGTCATCCTTTTTGCGACAGGCAATTTTATACAGATTGGCATAGCATTTTTTGGCATACGCCAGCTCTTTCAGCGTTAAGAGCTTTAAGTTTCCTTCGCATACCGCATTGTTGTTTAAGTCCAGTTGCAGAATGCATAACATATTTTTCAGCCACGTCTCCGCTTCGTTATATCTTCCATTCTGCAGTGCATGCATGGCGATTGAGAAAATAGCCTTAAAGTTTACAGAATTACACTTAAACGCGCGTTCAAACATACATTCTGCTTGCTCGTTTTTTCCCTGTCTTTTGTATAAGACCCCAAGTCTGAACAGAGCTTCGCTTTTACACGCATCAACCCTGTATTTTTTTACAGCTTCGTGTTGTATTACAACCGACAAAGAATCAACATCCGACCACTCATACAATTCAGCCTGAATCTCCTTTGCTGCCGGCATTGTGAATTTCGCCGCAAGGGCTTCGGCTTTTCCGGTTATATCTGAAATGATATAAGATTGTTTATCAACCATACGTTCCAGACAGAAAATTTCTTTTTTACAGAAGAGCTTCGCATAAGAAATGTGTTCAATCCCAAAGCATTTCAGCTCTCCAGCATCTTCCAGGCCAGACAGCGCCTGCTTCCATACATCAATCCTTTCCTTAATCTCATCAACCTCATCAGGCGCCAGCCAACGGTTAAACTTTTCCCTCGGCGAATATCTTTTGCTATTTCCAATCTCACCCGCCAGTCCATTTTTGCAGTACACATCAGCCAGCACGCCAAAAACGACAAGCGCGTCAGTAAACGTCTTATTTTCTTCTTTTTCAGCCTTTTCTTCTCTGACATCAACCTGAATCGGCCGGAGCTCTCCTTCATGCTCTGCGTGTTCCTTAAGATACGCTTCCGAAAAGATATCTTTTAACATTTCCGCCAATTCCCAGGCTCCAGAAAAATTCAGCTGTATATTCGCCACGCCAAGATTTTCAAACCGACTGAGATATCTGCTGCCAGAATCGTTTATATATAGAACAGCGTCAAACTTGTTTTTGCTCTTTTCAATATATTTATTGAATTCATCAAACAAATCGTTATACACATATTCCACAGCCGAAACCCCGGCAAATTTCAAGAACCCCAGCAAAAATCCTGCCTCTTTTCCATCCTTTATCCCGCGAACCACCGCAACTTCCTCAAATTTTTGCATTTTCTTTTTTCCTCTCTCCAAAAATTTTTGCACTTCCAATATGCCGGATTTTTGCAAAAAAATAACGCCGGAAAAATCCGGCGCCTAGTTAAATGGTATATCTTCATCTTTATCTTCATCATCTTTCAGTCTTCTCTGCAGCGACCCCATCATCAGCCGGGCATCATACAATGCCGTACATAATTCATAACTGCAATCAGGCTGATTCTGCAGTTTTGTCAAGGCAGAGCATAACCTTTTTATCTCTTCATTTTTTGTACTCTTTTTTCTTGCCTCCAAAACTATTTTTTTATCTATCTTTGACCTTTTCAGGGATTTCACCAACTCCGCTTCCTCAAACCCGATGAATGGCACGACCTTTTCATCAAGGGAATATTTTTTGTCTTCTTTTCTTGCTATTTTTACCTGCAGGGCGCGAATCATTACATGGCTTTCTTTAAGGCTTATCTTTGCTCTTCTCGGTGTATTTGCGGAGCTGTAAGAGGAATATAACTTTCTGCAGCAGGCATCTGCATTATACGAAACGGCACGACACATATATTCTTACCTCCTTTTTCTTTTAATTTATCAGCCGTTTTTGAAATTGTCAAATTTTTGCGGATTTTTTGCATATTGTATATGCAGTAAAAGGAGGAAAGAAATGAAAAAGATATTTACACTTGCTGCCTTAACAGTAGCAATCTTAACAACTAATATACCGGCATTTGCAACGGCAGACCTGCCAGACCTGAGAATTTCAGACTCCGGGCAGCAGATAGTTGAGGAGCAGCCGGCAGCACCGGAACAGACAACCGAACAAACGCCCGCATCGGTTGAAGACCTATCGCTTTACAACACAAAGCCAGACCCGCCGGAGGGTATCTGTTACACGGTTACTGACCTCAACATCCATCAGGCAGCCGATGCGAACAGCCCGATTGTCGGGACATACAAAAAGGGCGAATCAATAAGCATACTTGGAAATGAGGGAGATGAATGGTCTTACACGAATCTCGGATACGTATACAACGGGTATCTGTGCAAAACGCAAAAATACAACTTCAACATATTTGGCGAAACCGATGCATGCAATCTGTATATCGGACTTGCTACAGATATTTTCAATACGCTTGATGACCAATACATTCAGATTTTACAAAGTTATGAAATCTGTATGTGCAACAACCCCGCCGCTTATCTGGAAGGCGAATCAACCGCTGACATGGACGAAGGAATGGTTGTAAACGGCCTGACATACATACAATCTGGAGGCGGAATTGATGAGAGGAAAATGTATCTCAGATGTGACGCCGTAAGCCTTAAAGATACCATCTACCACGAGCTCGGGCATGCGGTAGATTTCCAGGTATCAGCTACCGGGCGTTCTGACTCTAATGTAGTCACCCAATCACACGAATCGGAGGCAGCAGCCTTACAGCAGAAATACGACTTGGAAGATGAGAATATATGCAACAATGCAGAATATTTTGCAGAGGCTTTCAGATTAAGCCTGGAAGACCCGGATGGTCTGGAGCAGACAGCCCCGCATATAGCAGCTTATGTTAAAAGGGTTCAGAATAGTTTAAAGAATTAGAACAAAAAAAACAGGCATCAAAGATGTCTGTTTTTTTTAATAGGAGGAAATTATGTCATCGTTCTGCTTTGCAGAACTGCGAAAAAGGAATTTAATCTATCAAAAAATCAGCGCCCCAGTTTTCGCTGCAAGGGGGATAGAACGAAAATTTCAACCATGTTTTTTCCGTTCTTTATCAGATATAAGTTTTGTTATTTATAGTATGCAAAAAATAAATCGTGATAAAAAAGCCTCCAGAATACTCTGAAGGCCAAAAAATTATTTTTCTATGAAGACTCTGCCGAAGACTGGCATTGTGAAATACCCGTCTTCGTCTGCTCTTTTATCCAGTGGGTCGCAGACCAGAAGGCTCAGGGAATGCCTCTTCATCTGCTTCCGTGTCACTGAAAAATTTTCGCAGCAGCACGCTGTAGCAGGCATCTGAAAACCATTATCGCTAATAGTTCCGGATGTCAGCACTGTTAACAGAGCTTCCTTCAATAAGGCCGGAGCCTTCATCAGACAGGTATTACGAACAACGTCAACACCACTCTCAACGTAATCCATTGCTCCATCCTCGCATAACTGTGAAATGATGTTCTTTGCCTGAATGATTGCTTCGTATTTCTTGTTTGTAATTTTTTTCATGTTATCCATCCTTTCTTGCCGGTAAGCCGGCATACAAAATTTTAATTTAATTAACACTTTTAATATGCAAAAACAATTTCGCGATAAAAACCACAAAAAACAAAAAAATATTTAAAAAACCACAAAAAAGGAGCCTTCGCTCCTACAAAACCTCAAAATTTTTCAACTACAACACCGTATATACACTTCTTTCCAACCCATCCGTTTACGTGCCCGTGATTGTTAGAAATCTGAAATGTTTTTCCACCCTTTATTGCAGAAATCTTATGCAGATAAAAATGTCCTGCAACCTTGCACAGCACTATATCGTTTTTCTTCAGCACTGTTTTTTCAGTCACCGGAATACATCTTACGGACTGCCCAGATTTCAGAATTGGAGTCATGGACTGACCATATCCGGTTACAATACATTCTTCGCCTGCCATCAGGTGTTTAACGGTCTCGTAGTTTTCTTTTCCTTTGTACATATTTTTGCCTCCTGTCGTTTTGTATTTATTAAATACAATATGCGAAATAGTTTAGTTTTTCAGAATCATCAAAAATATCATATTAAATATGCAAAAAAGATAAAGAAAGGAGATTCAGAATGATAGTTTGTCTTGCATATCATATTATGTTTATCTCCTTTTTTTTGCAAAAAAATATATAAAAAGAGGAGCGAAAAAGCAAATGGAAAAAGAAAAAATATCCATGAAAGGAGGAAAATATCCTCAAGATTTTCAAGAAAAATTAATGACATTGTCATTAAATGCTGACATAATGTCCAGCATGGTTTTAAAAAATAAAAAGGTTGCGGAAGAAATCATTAATATTGTTCAGAACGCAATCAACAAAGGGCAAAAGAAGAAAGCAAAAGTTCATCTGGAGCTTATTAGAGTACAGCATTCTATAAGGAATTGGAATGGCGGACGCAGTATTGTCATAGACTTTATTGCATACTGCCCCGAAGAAAATAAAATATATATCATAGAGCCACAATGCTACTGGCAAAAGAATATCTATTGCAGAAATCGCTATTACGGTTCTATGGTTGATGCAGACAGTTTACAAGTTGGTCAGGACTTTTCAGAAATGCCAAAAAGGTGTATGATAGTCTTAACCGAAAAAGATTTTAATTCCAAAGACCTAATGATTCAGCATATTAAAAAGGTAGACTTAATGTCTGGCAATACTGTTGAATCAGGGGAAGAAGAAATTATTGTAAACCTTGCAGCTGAAACTGATAATTCAGAACTTGGACAGTTTATTAGAGATTGGACTAATCCAAACCCTGATGACATTAAAAATCCAGTTTTCGCTGAAGCATTAAGATACTACAAATTTAACCCGAAAGGAGTGGATAAGATGTATTCAATGTTAGAGGAAGCTAGACGTGAATCAGATATAAAATATATCAGCGGATTGCTTAATTACGGCTTATCAGTTGAAAAAATTGCAAAAGATTTTGAGCTTGACGAGGCGTACGTTAAAGAAATCAAATCCGAAATCGATTCCAAAAAAGAATCAAGCTAAAAACTGAATATCGAAATTGCAAGACAAAAAAAACACAGAGCAGGAAATCCTTTTCCTGCTCTTTTTACATTTTCTTTTTCTTTTTCCGGTACTGCCGGCAACCATTACCTTTTTATTTTAAGACCTCATATTCATACAGAGTATCAGCCAGATTATTGATGTAAAATACTCTCTCACTTTTTTCTTGAAAGCCTTAAATTACCGAGGATTCCCGCTTACTATTCTAAAAAACCCGCAGCATTCGCTGCGGGCAATACAAAAATAAAATCCGAAAAAAAATCTAAAGTTAAACAAGCACCTTACTTCTTCTCTTCCACCGGAACCCTCCATGTCGGTCTATATACCTTCTGGTCTAAGCCAAAAATCAGATTGCTTGTCGCTTCACCTGGCTTTAAGGCTTCTGCCTGTGATTCAAACTGATACATATCGGCATCAATCATATCAATATGATGCAGAATCATAGCCTCCGGGATTGCCGGAAGGGTGACAGCACCCCATTCATATTTTCCATGATGAGACAGGATTACATGCTGCAGAAGCATCACATTTTCCTCATCTACACCAAGCTCTCTGGCGGTCTTGCCCGCAAGCTCGGCGCCAATAAATGAATGCCCCATCAGGTTTCCCTTCACGGTATAATCTGAAGCACCAAATTCATTTGTATCAAGCTCCCAAAGTTTTCCGATGTCATGCAGGATACAGCCGGCAACAAGAAGTTCTGTATTGATGTCACGACAGCCTTTCAGCATTGACGGCTCTTTGTTATATACAGAGGTGATATATGCCGCCGTTTTTGTCATACGGTATGTATGATATAAAAGCCCGCCTCTGATATTGTGATGTACTGCTTTGCCAGCGCCCCAGAACATCAGATGGTCTTTATTGTCATCAAGAATCTTCTTGACCGTTGACGCATACACGCCGCATCTTCCAGCGGTTTTATAGAGGAAGTTATACATCTCTTCTGATTTTACCGGAGCGCCGCAAATAAACAGTGCCGGGTCAGCAGAAGATGCAGTAATTTCACGGGCGACATAACTTTTCTGTCCTTTATACTCCTCCATTTTTAATTCCACAAGAACCGCCTGTCCTGTTTTAAACTTAAATGTTTCAAGGTCTGCGTTCCAGACCTTGGCGACAACCTGAGTTTCGCCATCACTGACAGTCATGTTGATAAAGCTGCTGTTATTTTTATTTGTCTTTTCTTCCAAAGCAATAACAATACCCTCAACAGTTCCAATTCCGTTTGTTTTGATTTCTTTAATCTTCATTTTAAAATCTCCTTTCTTGGTTTTAACATTTACGTATTTAATATGCTGAATTTTCCAAAAACGAAAAAAGCAGGCCGAAGCCTGCTGAAGAAATTTAAGCACCATATTTATTCCACATAGAGTCATACAGCTTATGCATTCTTTCAAAGTTAGTACTCGTCATTGCATTGACTTTTAAGACTGCAGCCTTGACATACTTGTATGTTTCAGGTCTTGTTGAAGATAATGAAGAACGGTGCAGGACGTAGTCCTTATATGCATCGGCGAAATATTCCTGAGGATTCTGTGTTGCATAACCTTTATTGAAGTATGTAACCTTGTTTTTCTCTTTGTCATAAATCGCTTTCCATTCTTTCTTGTAGTCAACGTTGCCAGCTACCCATGCTACAAAATGGCCAAGCTCATGATAGATACAGTCATCTTCTTCGCGTCTTACAATGATGCGATGCTCTTTTGCTGAAAACTTGCCTGTGAACCCAGTGATATTCGGGTCATAAGCATATTTAAAGCCAAGCTTATCAAACGCATTCAGCACGCCGCTGTCAGCCAAAGGAGCTTTCCTTCTGATAACTGACGTTCCAGACGTTGTACCGTATATAACAGTCACTTTTGCAGTATATCTTTTGCCGAGATATGTAGCAGTGATTGTCGCAGAACCGGTCTTCCTTCCGGTTACATCTCCATTCGCGTCTACAGTAGCAATTTTTGTATTGCTACTTTTCCATGAAGCGAGGCCGACAATGTTCATCAGACGGAGACGTGTAGTTTTTCCAACCTGAACTTTACAGTCTTTAAACTCCATCTTCACTTCTTCGCCAGATTTAACCTTGACGGTAACATTGCAGTACAGTTTCTTTTTACCGACAACTGCGGTAATCTTTGCTTTTCCTGCAGAGCGGGCAGTGACATAGCCTTCGCTTGTCACGCTTGCAACCTTCGGCTTGCTTGATGACCATTTGGTTTTTGCTCCTGTATTTAATACAGTAAGCCGAACCATAGTTTTCGTGTACAGGTTGAGTGAAGTTTTATTTAGCTTCACAGAAGCTGCATACACATCCTGAACCGGAATGACGCTTGCAGCTGTTACAGTCATCACCATGATAACTGCCATCAGCATGCATAAAACAGATTTTTTTAAATTTTTCATTATTTTTCCCTCCTGTTTTTGTATTTGTTTTCAATATGCAAAATCAGGCAAAAAATAAACAGCAGGTTTTCCCCGCTGCTCATGTGTTGTTATAGGTTTTTGTACAAGCCAAAACCTTGTATTATCCAGAAGGCTCATTACGCATTTTTCTGGCCTCATTTTTAAAGCTTCTGATTGCATCATTCACTTTTTTATGAGTAATGCCATACTCCTTACAAGCTGCAAACGTTCTGTCTTTCCATTCTTTTTCACAGTCCTTTTTGATATTAAGGTAAGTTTCTATAATGAACTTTTCTTCCCTTGTCATACCTTTAAGAACCTTTCGGATTAAGATGTTATCTTCGATTGATACTTTTTCCTCTTCTTCAATCTTATACACATCATTTTTACCTACTTTATCAAGAATGGCATGTCCGATATCGTCCTCCGCGTCGATACTCACATTTATTGCCTTTCCATCCCTAAGGGTTTTCCTTACCGTAGACACCCTGCAGTTACACTTCTCTGCAATCTCTTCCAGTGTTAACCCTTCATCGAGATATTTTGACATCATGTCGTATCGGTGCCGAATGTATTCGGACGCACCATCTTTAACTTCAGTCTGATAAGCTCTGCTTGCGGTATACTGAATGCTTTTGTTCATATAAGCCCAAAAATCAACCCTTTTTTCGTCAATTTTGTCAAGATAGTTTTCAATCAAATCCTTAATCTGGCCAGCTACATACTGGATGATGTCTTCACGGCTTTCAACCGACACCCCCACATATTGCTTGTTGACGAATCTTTCAGCTTTATAAGCACAGATATAAATGATTTCAATGGCATTGTCCATTATTCCATCTTTCGTTATCGGCTTATCTGCCAGGTCGTTATAATGCTCAGGCTTTGGATAAATACAAGATTTTGGCTGTTGTTTCTCTCCCATTATCACCAGTTCCTTTCTGTTGTTATAGTTAGTATTTCTTTGACATAAATTAATATGCTGGAGCAGCCGTAATAACAAAAAATGGCAACAAAAAAAAGCACCACGCGCTTTCGCGCGTGGTGCAATACTTTCTTCATCAGAAGAATTTCAAAACAAAATTTACAATCGTCATACCGATACTGTCACCGGCTGCAATAACCATTGCAATAATAATGGATGCTACTGCGACAGAGACCAATTCAGAAAAGACTTTTTTCTTGCTTGGCCATTTGATATATTTCATATCAGGTGTTACTTCATGTGTCTCTTCATCAACACTTTCAAATTCTGCAACACCATTTGTATCAAAGTTTTTTGCTTTTGTTATTTCCATTTCTACCCCTCCTTAATCTCTGCATAAGATACCACAGTAATTTCTTCCTGCAAGTTCAAGCTGAATCTGCTGTACTGTTTCTGTAATAACACCGATAACGATAATCAGTGAAGTACCGCCGATTGTTGAATTAAGGCCAAGTGCACCGCAAATGATAATAGGGATTACGGTAACGCAAATCAGCATCACAACACCGATTGAAGTGAGTCTTCTTGAAATGTACTGGATATACTGTTCTGTATCCTCACCGGCTCTTACTCCTGGAACGAAACCTCCGGTTCTTCTGATGTTATCAGATACCTCTGCCGCATTGAATGTAATCGGGAGGTAGAAGTATGCAAAGAACACAATCAGCGCCAGGTAAATCAGAAGCCCTAAGCCATAGACCGGGTTGTCGTTATCAAACCAGTTCTTCTGGGACATCATATTTAAAACAATTTTACTGAGCCCGCTTCCATATCCCTTTCCGGCGATAGCTGCAATCAGCTGTGGAATTGCCATAAGAGAGGAAGCAAAGATTACCGGCATAACACCAGAAATACCAACTTTTACCGGGATAAGGCCGGTTTCTGCGTCTTCGCCAGACTGACTCATCTTCTGTGAATACTGTACATGCAGCGGGTGATATCCTTCTGTCATATAAATGATTACAATAATGATAGCTGCAAAAATCAGTATAGCTGCTGTAATTGACAGTGATGCAATTGGAGTACTTTTATCCTTCGCAAGTGATTTAAAAAGTGATGCAAACTGTCCAGGCATTCTTGACAAGATATTTGCCATCAGCAGGATTGACACACCGTTTCCGATTGATTTTTCATCAAGGATATGTGCAAGCCACATCATAATACCTGTTCCGGCTGTCATGAATGTTGTGATTAAGATAACACATGCAACGCCGTTTCCGTTGATTAAGCCTCCTTTGTTAAAGCCGATTGCCATACAGCAGCTCTGAACGATTGCAAGAACGATACCAACGATATTGGTAATTCTTTTTGTCACTTTCTGGCCATGCTCGCCTCTTTTCTGGAGTTTGCCAAGTGACGGGATAACGCTGCCGAGCAACTGAACTACAATCTGCGCCGTAATAAGTGGAGTGATGCCAAGAGCAAACATCGAGAAATTCTCAAATGAGCCTCCGGTGAATGCTGAGAACAAGTTTAATGCATCATTGGAATTTACCGCCATCCACTGTTTAAATACGGAAGCATCTATTCCGGGAACCGGAATCATTGAGATTACTCGGGTAATAAAGATGACAAACACCATCAGCTCCAGCTTTCGTCTGATTTCGCGCGTTGTCAATGCCTGTTTGATTGTATTAATCATTTTTTTATCTCCTCTTTTCTCTATTTTATTTTAACTGTGAAGCCAGCTTGTCTAAAACATCTTCAAAGTTGTTTTCGTCTACAACCGTCAGCCCTGACATAGCTTTAAGATTTTCAGTAATCTGATTTTTTATCTTATCACTGTTATTCAGCTGACAGAGCAATTCATAATCAGTCTCTTTTTTCTCCAGGGCCTCATATGTGGTTGCCGCATCAAACAAAGAACTGAGATACTGCTCGCGGTCAGTACAATTGACAGGGATTCCATACATAGAACAGATTTTATCTATATTAGCCATTTTCCGGTCAATAGTCTCTGACAAATCGTCAACATTTTCTGTTATGTTTTTTAATTTTTTTCTCGCTTTCCTTTTCTTGGTTATTTCTCTTATAAACATTGGCATATACATCGCCGCACCTGCTGCGATAACACCAATTCCGGCAGCCATAAATGTTTCAAGCAGTGTAACACCCACAAGCACCATCGGAGTTCCCGCCGCAATGAGTACCATTCCAAGGCTGTCATTGTCTGCGTTCTCTTTCAGCTCCGTCCTGTCTCGCTGTATCTTTGCTGCTGTAACATATTCTTTTCTGATTGATTTTAGCTCCCTCTCATCTTCAAGGGCGCTTTTTATTCCCTCTGCCGGGCGCGATACTTTGAAGGTCTCTCTTAGCTGGTCATGCATTGCTTTTTCATAAGGCGTGAGTTTAAACTGTTCTTCATGCTCACGTCTTGCTTCAAGCTCATCAATTAGGACACCCGTTTTTCGTAATGTCCTTAATGTGTTTTTAGGATAATATGGCTTATCCGGCGCCCTCGATTCGTTCTTCATTTTTCTGAATTTCCTTTGCAAGATTTAATTTTGATATAAAATATCTGGCATATGATTTTGAACATGCCGCATAATAGTCCTCTGCGCTGGAATATTCTGTAGTATTCTGCATAACTTCTGCTGCCAGTTTGTCATCATCCAGCCATAAATTGTACTTTTTCGTAAGAGACAGAATCTTTATTTCATCATCAAGGCTCTGTTCTGCTTCTTTTTGAATCTTTGTTGTAAATGCTTTTGTTGTCTTACATCCAAGATTCTCCTTGATGTAAGATTTAAAAGTTTCATCATCCGGGCTGCTGGCTCCGGTAATCTGATAGTAATACATGAATTTCTGCTGAATGTCGTATGACAAGACATCTTCAGGATATCCGGTTACGGAAACCGATTTGCAAAGCTTATCAATGGAATCTTCATTTGCACTCAACACCTTCTGGTTGTACAGGTAGTTTTTGATAAACGTTCTGTAATTTGACGCATTCATGTATTGCCCGCTTGTCAGTGTGAATACTGTCATATTTGTTATGTTTACGGAGTTAATGTCATTTACAGTAATATCGTATTCACAACCAGAGCACTTCACTTTCACGTTGTCTCCGGCTTTGCATCCGATAAGTTTTTTGCTTACTTCTTTCGGAAAGAAGCTCGAATCAAAACTCCACTCCATATTTGACAAATTTTGGATTTCTTCTTTTGTATCAGCATCAGTTTTTATGTATGCCACATGGGCAATACATTCCTCATCAATGGCATCGGTCTCATCTCCATATATACGGGCTTCACGCATCAATGATTTGATATACTCGTCAACCTCATCATCAGAAACTGAAATCTTTTTAGCTTTAAATTTACCGATATCTGCTTTACTGGTATCAGCATATGTTTCAGGATTATACTCCGGCCTTTCGGCATCCTCTTCTGTTTCAACCTCTCCAGATAATGTCTTCATTCGCTTACATATATATGTAACGTTCTGAGACTGGTCACTGACCATATCGTTTATTTTATCCGTAATACTTTCGCCAACTGTTGTACTGTCAGCAACTTTATCCAGTACGTCATACTCACCTGCGCATCCTGTCATAAACAGTATGCCGGATAAACCAACTGCCGCAACAGCAAAACCTGGCGGAAATTTATTTTTTTTCTGCATTTTTTGAAAGTCTTTTCCCCCTTTCATTTTTGTCTATATTCAATATGCTAAAAAAAACACAAATCATATCATTTTTGCGAAAAAAAATTTTAAGCATATTAAATAAGTAAAAACTAACAAAGAAACAGGAGGAATTTATAATGACAAAAGCAAAAATTTTAGGGTTACTTTCTCTGCCAATACTGTTTTCAGCAGTATTACTGGTCGGATTAACAATCGCGCATATCGCAACAGCACCACCAATTGAAGAGGTTGTATGTTTAATCGCAGCAACCACAATTGTCGTACTGCAAGCAATCAGCCATATGTGGTTTGGGCTGTCATTTGACGACAAAGAAAATAAGCACTAAGAAAGTCAAAGAGCCAGGAAATTTTTCCTGGCTCTTTTTTTATGCTGCAAGCAGTGCGATTACTTCTTTAAATGAATCTTTATAAAAGATATGTTTTTCCTGCCCGCCAATCATGTTAACCCAATATGTTCCATCATCTTTCTGGCCTATCAGCAGACTCTTATTTCTGTATTCAATTTGCAGATTGCCGCCTGAAGTTACCATAATCGCGCATCTCATATTTCTTACGATATCAACGGTTTCTTCGCCCTTCCGGCTCCACCATTTATCTTCTGTTGTCATCTTCTTTGCCGCATCAAACAAATCTTCAACGTAGTGATGTGTTTTTGAAGACTGTACTTCATCAACGTATAATTTCTTTTCGTGTTCTCCAATCACAAAGTTCTTTGTCTGTCCTTTGATGTACAGAATGCCGTTTTCTGTATCTGGCTTCATCCTGAACACCGGGCCGCTCATGTAATTCCACAGCTTTTCATCTTCACACATTCTGATGAATTCATTAAGCTCAGTCAGATTCTTTGCCGGCACTGCCCATTCCTGACCATTCTCTACAATATAGTCTTCTCCCTCGGCATCAAGTTCATACACGTATGACCCTAACACGACAGATATCATAAAACCTCCTTTTTCATTATTTGATGCTTCATACGTTCCGTATAATCCCTGGATGCTCATCAAATCATCCTGTATGTCTAATTTATAACTCATATATTTTTCTCCTCTTTTACAGCCTGTTTTTGGCTTATTTTTTATATTTCCAATATGCAGAATTTTTTATTTTGCAAAAAGTGTTCTGTTTTTTAAATTATTCTGCATATTAATATTGCAATATTATGTTTTACGAAAGGGAGAAAAAAAATGAACGTAAATAAAAAATTTTATGGCGAACATCTGAGCCATATGGAAACTGTAAAAAGTAAAGCTGTCAGCCTGGCAAGCTTAATGTCAACATTTTCAGGAATAAAATCCGCAGCACACATTGTGTCTAGGATTAAGACTCCGGAAAGTATGACAAAAAAAATTCAGAACGACAACCTGCCGGTCAATCATCACTCAGCGCTTGCAGTTGAGTCTGATGCAATCGGTGTCAGGATTATCGTTGAATCTGTCGCTGATGTGTATGCGATTTATGAAAATCTTAAACGCATCAAGTCAGTTGACGATGAAACAAGTTGTCGGGTTATCCATGTGAAGGATTACATTAAGCATCCGAAAGAAAGCGGATACCGAAGCCTTCATGTCATCATGGGATTTACATCTGGAGACCCGGACTTTCCTGAAATGAAGGTTGAATTCCAGCTGAGGACTTCCATAATGGACTGCTGGGCAAGCCTTGAGCATCTGGCTCAGTACAAGCAGGTGATAGAGTTAACACCTGACGTGCTTGACATGCTGGATACATACCGCCATGCGGCGGATATGGAAATGGCTCAGATTAAAGAAGCCTAAGACATCGCGGGAGCGATGTCTTTTTGTTTTTTTTTGCAAAAAAAAGAAGAGACCGTCAGTTGGCAGTCTCTACGTTTTTCACCACTCCTTCGCCGCCATCTTACCTTCTCTCCGTTTCTGTTTGTTTGTCTTGCCATAGAACACGGTCGGCCTTCCAACCGGCGGGCGGTTATGCTGGATTTTGGAAATTCCCATCTGAATCTCCAGTTTCTGAAGTTCTTTCTTGCTTAATTTCTTAGCCATTATTTTTTTCTCCTCTCTTTGCGTGTGTTTTTACGACTTCTTTCATATACAATATGCTGAAAAAAGCGGTATACGAAAATTATTTTGCATATTAGAAATATACAAAATATTTTTTGGAGGAAAAACGAATGCCAGAGGAGATTATTTTTGACGAAAACATTAAGGGAAAAGTGCAAGTCGAGTCATTAAGCGAGTTGGAAGACTACGTTGAACACGAAAATGTTAAGCGAAATGCAACTATTACAAAAATTACTAGGACGATTGGAAAGGTTATAATTCTTCTTACAATTGGCCCGATTTTTCTATGCCTTTCGATTAGCATGATAATTGAAATAATATCAACTATACAAGGAACAAACGAAGGAGGAGTAACGCATATGGCTTATGTTTTGCTTAACGATATTATAATAATTATCGTTTTCTTAATTTTATCTCTTCATCCAAATGCATGTATAGGCCTTATTCCAGTTGGCCTGCTTTTGTATATCCGGGCTGCGGACAGAAAAGTTAACTGCAAAATATGGGGCTTGAAAAAGCAAAGATTAAAGTTTGACGGACGCCATATTATACAATACTTCTGTGACAAAAGTTATTCGAAAGAAGAGCTAATATCAGACGACAGGCCAGACGAATTTGTCAAAGTGTACTATATGGCAAAAGTCTGCACGGATACGCAATTTTCTGATGAGTACATAAAAGTATCGGCTTCAGTATACTACGATGCATTGCTTAACAAGAATGCCAATTTTGTCCTATCAGAGTATCAAGACAAAAAGAGAAACAGCTATGATATAGATTCAGAGCCAAAACGAAAAAACAGGAGCGATGCCTAAAGGCATCGCTCCATCTTTTTTCCATTTTCTTTTCCTTTTTCTTATTACGGCCTGCAGCTGCCGCAAGGTTCATAACCTTCGGCAATCAACTCATCTCTGCTGCCTCTGAATTCTTCTTTGTTTTTTGCTTTCATTTTTTTAACGCTTTTGCAGTCAGGTTTGTGAAATTTCCCGGTGTTTGTGTTGATTACAAATTCAGACTGCTCTGCATTGTCTGTATCAGTGCCGTCTACCACCACATTTCCGTCGTCAACCCAGCTATCGCCTGTCGCATAGTCAATGCCGATTCCCGGCTGAACGTTATAACAGTAGACATTGAATTTAACTCCAGCGCCATCATCTTCAACAGACTCGGCCTCCATCTGTACACCGGAGGCAACAAGGTTGTCACTGTCAAAAACCGGCGTTACGCGATATAATACATGATTGTCTGTTTCCTTGACGTAATCAGCAACCTCATCCTCAAACGGTAGCATTCCGTCAACATTAAGATATCTCGTCCCGGTTATCAGGTTTTTCGTATTCGCATTTTCACCGGCAAGCTGGAATCCAATGAGATGACAGCGGTTGTACAAATATCTGTCCTTAATCAGCTCTGGATATTTAACGGTATGCCATCCGGACGGCTTAACCATACCAATCGCGCCACGCTTCTCAGTCGGCATAATCTCCTGGCATATATTGGCGTAAGCCACACCGCATCTTCCAAGGTCGTCAAGCTCGCTATAATCTTCAAACGCTTCTGTAGTAAAATCATCTGTTTCAAATTCCGGCTCGTTGTTGTTGATTACAGTATAAGGACTTCCGGTACATTCCGGAATCTGTGTCAAATCAACAGCTGCATAAGCATTTGCTGCCATCCACGGCATTCCGTTTCCGGACAATATCATTCCGGCGACTGCAACGACCGCAAAAGCTTTACCAATTTTGTTCTGGAAAATATTTTTACGCATATTTTTTCTCCTTTTTTTGTTGTTTTCTTATATTATGCGAAATTTCCAACAGTATAGCATTTTTTTGCGAAAAAAGAAAGGCCCGGAGGAAACCTCCGGGTCTTTCGCTTTATGCCGCGCTGTCACGTTTCGGTGCCACTGCCCCTTTCAGTCTTGAAGAAAACAATGTATATACAGCATCGTTTTTAATCTCATCAGACATTTTACTAAACATATCAAATGCCTTCAGCTTATATACGACTGCCGGGTCTTTCTGGCCATATCCAACAAGTGAAATATTCTGTCTTAAGATTTCCAGGTCATTAATATGCTGCATCCATTTGACGTCAATGCATCTTAAAATAATCTGGCGTTCAAACTCCCTGAACATATTAATATCCGGCCATTCTCTTTCGCGGTCACAATATTTATTTTTAGCTGCTTCAATGTAAAGTTCTGAAAGGTCTTTTTTGGTCATTCCAGGTGTGTAATCAGGTGATTTGATACCAAAGACCAGAACTTCAATCTCTTTTTTAATGTCTTCATACTCAGCCTCTGACACTTTTTTATTATCGCAATATTTATCGATAATCATATTGATAGAGTCCTGAATCATGCTAATCATGGTAGAACGTGTATCAGCCTTTTCAAGGATTGCATCACGCTCTGCATAAATCAGCTCTCGCTGCTCATTGTTTACCTTATCAAATTTAAGGACATTCTTTCGTGCCCCGAAGTTATTATCCTCAATAACTGTCTGGGCTTTTTTTACAAATTTGTTTACGGTGTTGTTTTCAAGGCTGTCATCGTTCTTCATACCTGTCGCGGAGAGAACATTTTTCATTTTTTCAGAACCATAAAGTCTCAGTACTTCATCATCCAGGGAAAGGAAGAATACAGACTCTCCAGGGTCGCCCTGTCTTCCAGAACGTCCTTTCAGCTGGTTATCAATTCTTCTTGACTCATGGCGCTGTGTTCCGATGACCTTAAGACCGCCGGCTGCACGTGCTTCATCATCAAGCTTAATGTCTGTACCTCGTCCGGCCATATTTGTCGCAATAGTAATAGAGCCTTTTGTTCCGGCTTTTGCGATGATTTCCGCTTCTTTCTCAATTAGTTTTGCATTTAAGACTGTATGCGGCAGACCTTCATCTTTCAGCATCTTATCAAGGATTTCTGAATCCTGGATTGTAGATGTACCTACCAGAATTGGCTGTCCTGTTGCATGTGCCTTCTTGATTTCATCAACAACTGCTTTGAATTTTGCTTCTCTTGTCAAGAACATACGGTCAGGGAGGTCTTCCCTCTGTACCGGTCTGTTTGTCGGAATCTTTACAACGGACATATGATAGATGTCCTTAAACTCCTTTCTTTCCGTTGACGCAGTACCGGTCATACCGCATTTCTTCTTATATTTATTAAAGAAGTTCTGATATGTGACAGTTGCATATGTGGATGTTTCCTCCTGCACCTCAACACCCTCTTTGGCTTCAAGAGCCTGATGGAGTCCATCTGAATAACGGCGTCCCGGCTGAATTCGGCCTGTTGATGAGTCAACGATTAGTACTTCCCCATTCTTTACAACATAATCTTTATCTCTCTTCATAAGGTTATGTGCTCTCAGCGCTGCAAGAATGTTGTGATACAGCTCTGTATATTTTCTGTCAGAGAGATTGTCAATACCGAAATATTCCTCACACTTTTTGATGCCCTGAAGTGTCAGGGTTACAATCCTGTGTTCCTCGTCAACGGTATAGTCCCCGGTTTCTGTTGCCCTTTCGCCGGCAAGCAGGTCTACTTTTGTAAGTTCCTGTGTTTCACCTTTTTCAAGCTTTTTCGCAAGCTCGTTGCATGCGGTATACAGTTTTGTTGATTTTCCACTGACTCCGGAGATAATAAGCGGCGTTCTTGCCTCATCAATAAGCACGGAGTCAACCTCATCAATGATACAGTAATTAAATCCGCGCTGCATCTTATCTTCCAGGCGCTGAGCCATATTATCCCTCAGATAGTCAAACCCGAGTTCAGTATTTGTGATATATGTAATATCTTTTGCATATTCTTTTTTCTTTTCTTCCGGCGATGTTGTCTTTAAAATACATCCGACGGAAAGTCCCATGAAGCGATGGATTCGTCCGATGTCTTCTGCATCACGTTCTGCCAGATAGTCGTTAACGGTTACGACATGAACGCCTTTTCCTTCAAGTGCATTAAGATATGCAGGCATAGCTGCAATCAAAGTGTTATGAGTTACAATATAATTTCCACAGAGGAACAAGTGTTCATCGTTATCAACCGTAAAGCATACCATTTCTGTTTCTTCTTCTTTTTTAACGATATCTTTGATTGCTATTCTGTCGTAATGTTTACGTTTATTACCAGCCGCATCTGCAAGCATAGCTCTGTCAAGCTTGAACGGATAACGGAAGAAATGCTTCTTCATATCATTATCAATATTTACATTGATTGTATACTGGTCAGATTTCGCAGTTCTTACGCCAGCTTTTCTTGACATCCACCATGAGCATGACATACCAAGGGAATAGATAACTTCGCAGATATCGTCTCTCAGCTTTTCGGAGGTTGTTGAATATGTAAGATGGAAGCGGTCTTTATCTTCAATACATCCATCTGTATCAAACAACCCCTGAAGCAGAGCCCAGCGCTGTTCAATAGATGCAGTTTTGTAAATGTCCGGGATGTACTTATCGCCGCATTTGGTCTGAGTTAATAAAGCATCGTATTCATCAGGGTAATTCTTACTTGAAAACCTTGAATCGTCTTCTTTATAAAAATACCAAGTGTATGCGCTTTTTCTTTTTTTTGTTCTGCATTTTATAATTTTAGCAATTTCATTTGGAACAAAATCATTTCCGCTTGATAATGCAAGTACATGCTGTGCGTCTTTTGCTCCATTCCCGAGAAAAGCGCCAAGGACATATGGATTTACTGGCAAGTCTGCTTCAGGATATTCCACGGCGTCATTCATTGGAAGTCTAAATTTATATGCTCTTCCCTGTTTTAACCCTGTATTAAGTATAGCTGCAGTATTTAACGTTTGCAGTCCTTTTCTTCCTGCCTGATATACGCTCCATAAATGTTCATCTGCTGCTTCCACAGCTCTTCCATCTGAAAGATGTACTTCATAAATCTGCTTTTTGCCCTGCGGGTAAACACCAGTTACCTTTGTTGGCTTTCCGTCTCTTCCAAACATCACATCTCCAACCTTAATATCTACAGCAGTTTTCCATCCTTCAGGGGTTGGAATTGGTGTATATAAAGGTACACTCTTTCCTTCACCGGTCTTGTGCTCTGCAATTTTCCCTTCATTCAGCACAATTGCACCCATAATCTGCACTTTATACGGTCTTAAACCAATTGTCCTGTAAGCCGCTTCTCCGACTGCCGCATATGCATCCGGCAAAATCTGCTCAAGGGTTTCTCCGTTTGCAAGTCTCATCTTGAATTCATCTGTTTTTGCTTTCAGCTCGCTGTCTGACAGCCGCTGCATATTTTCCATTTTTGCGTATACCTTATCTGCCTGTTTCTTCAGCTTATTAATTTCTGACATTTTTATCTCCTTTTTTAAGTCTATTTTTTAACGGTCTTATAAGGCCTTCAATTTTTTCTCAGATTTAATATGCTGGATTTTTATTTTTTTTATCGCTTTTTGCGAATTTTTTTATTTTTTTTCTGAGCACAAAAAAAAGCCAGCGGAAAAATCCGCTGGATGCCAGAAAAATATGTTATTTTCTCACTCTGTATTCCTTTACGGCAGTATTATTGTTATTCACAAACTGCCATGACACAGCCCCGAAGAACGGACCAAATTTCATATCAGCACACACATCGCCGCTCATCACCACGGTAACGTTGTCACTATTGCATACATGCAATGCCTTTTCATAAAATTCGGCAGACTCACCGACAGAAAAATGAAACACCTCTTCGTTTCGCAAAGACTGCATTGTGAAATTGATTTTATCTCCAGCCATTTCAATACCAGTTACCTTTCCGGACACTACATAAAATGGTTGTTTTCTATCGCAGCCTTTAAGATGAAAGCCGGCAAGGTCTTTTTCTTTAAATACCGTAAAAATCTTTGCGCTTCTTTCTATCTTATCAAGACGATACATCTCACTGCAGCCCTGGCTGTATTTCACGCCCTCTTCAGGAATATTTTCCATATCAATGCCATCAAAAAGAGAACCCTGTTCAACATTATTCATATATTTTACTCCTTTCGTTAAGCCGCTTTTGCTAAATCTGAATACATGTTCATCATATGCAGCATATATTCCGGATGAGCGTTTATGATTTGCTCTGCTTCAGCAAGTGCCTTTCCTGCATTGGTTTCATCAATTCCGGCTTTATATTTTTCATAAAATGAATAAGCTGCATTCATAAATGAACCAGAAGCTTTTGTCTCCTCACATACAGCTTCATAAATCACGCTTCCAAACTCAGCAGCAAACCGACATGGATTCTGTCTGTTATATTCTGCAAGTAACTTCATTCCCTCAGTCTCAAAGGAATCAATGTTGTCAACAAACTGTTCAAACATCGTCCAAGCCTCCTGGAAAGCCTTTCCCGCTTTTTTGTATTCCGTACGGGCTGTATTCTGGTCAAGTTTGGACTCTCTGTCTGCTTCTTTAATAACAATAAGCATAATCTTTTCATAAAATTTGTTATCATACTTACTGTGCAGCTCGTCCACATTCTTAACACACTCTGACCACCCGTCATCGGTGTTATTCTTGCGTACTTTATTAAATTCCTTCCAAACTTTTCCAAATACCTCATGAGTTTCTTTCTTGTTTAACATATTGTTTTCCACCTTTCTTTATTTTTTTTACTCTTTCAATATGCCGAAACAAAACATTGTTAGAAAGCGGGATGCATTTTGCATATTAAATTAAAAAGCAAAAAAAGAAGGTGACAAAATGTCAGATAAAGACCAATTATTAAAACAACAGCGTGAAGAAATAGAAAAATTGAAGAAAGAGCTACAGGACGCATCGAAGCCGTCTTCAATGTTTTCTGTGTTCAAGAATACAATGAAAAGAAATGTCCATGACTTTTTCATACGTGAGGACAAAATGAAGACAATGGATTCAAAAATCAAAGACCTGGAATCCAAACTGGCTCAAAAGGAGGAAGAACTAAGCAGGACATCTGCTGAACTGTTTGCCGCCAATCTCACAAACGGAGACATACCAGACAGTAATGACAGTGACAGCGACAGTAAAGACAGTGACGGCAAATCACCAGATGAAGATGACGGATTTCCTGATTTTGATAACATGGATGACGATTTTATGCGTGACTTTCCACAGAACCGTGAAGCGGCAGTAAAACGTTATTTTGGAAAAATAGACCTTACATCATTGGCGGGGACACAGCCGGAGATTGAAACTCCACAGCCAGAGCCACAGCCAGCGGACATCCAGCAGGACAAACATCTCGAAGAGCCAAAAGAACAGCCGCAGCCTGCAGAAGCACCAGTTCAACAGCAAAAGCCGCAACCAGTCCAACAACCTCAGCAACAGCCGCAACTACATATTGAAAAAGACGATGACGACGATTATGATTCAGGATATAATTCATTTGAAACGTCAATCAACGAAAAGCCAGTTATTTCAAAACCTGCGGCAAGTAAAAGGCCAAAAAGGAAGCCGAAACGCGGCTCTGAATCAAACAATATACAAAATATGCTGCATGAAATCGCACAGGAAGAAAACAAAGCTCCTGAACCGACAGCAGACACGATGCCTGATATCGGCACGCAGGCAGACGAGCTTCCGGACATAGATTTAAACGAACCGTTAGGAGAACCATTATATGAGGATTTACCTGAAGCAGAAGAAGACGTCTTCAGCGAGCCAAAATTAAAAATCAGCAAGCGGCCGGAAAGAAAAAAGAGACCACAAAAAGAAGAATCAAAAGCAGAAGCGCCGCAAGAGACCATAGAAAAGCCGGCGCAGGAAACATTACCGGAATCTCATCCAGAGCATCCGGCACCGCAAGCTGAAACCGAACCGACACAGCAGAAAAAGAAAAAGCAGCAAAAAAAGGACAGAAGAAACCTGCAAAGTCAATCTGTCAGTGACAACAATACCAAGCCACAAGACGCTGCAAGCGAAGCCAAACCGGAGCAGCAGGCAGTTCAGGAAGCGGCATCTGAAAAGGAGCAGAAAAATCAAGAACCGCCTGTTAATACACCAGAATCAAGCACTGCAGAAAGTGCTCCATCTCCTACATCAGATGCAGCATCAGCTGATAGCACCGCCTCTCAATCAGGCGAAACTTCCCGAAAAAAATCAAGACGGAAGAAAAAGAAAAACCGTGCAAAACCAATTATCAGCGAAAGCACACAGCAAGAGCAAACTTGCAGTCAGAGCAACGAGCCAGTCATGCCTGAATCGCCATCTGACTTCCCAGACATGGAATCCTTCGCAGAGCCAGATATGCCAGAACCGGAGCCAGACTTTGGAGAAGCACCTGATATTGAGCCTGATTTCGGAAGTGTAAAGCAAGCTGAACCTGACGATACATCCAATACCGAAAATTTACAGGCGGTTTCTATAACAGAAGATATTGCAGCCACGCCGGTAGCAACGCTCGAAGATGGAACAGACAAAAAAGAGTCTGATAACAATGACAACGCTATAAGCCAACAATCAGATTTTACACCGAAAGATATTTCAACCATACCGGCAGCATCGCCTGAAGAAAAAACATACATTAAAAAACCAGATATCAACGAAAGCGAAGTTGAAAACGTCACTGTAGCAGACTCGGAAGCCCAAAAAGTTCCAGAAACTACAGATACCTCAAAATTCTTAGAGAATGCGGAGGATATAAGCAATGCTAAACCTACAGAATCTACGGAGTCCTCAACAGAGGCTGAAAGCACAGACGATACAGATACTACAAAAACCTCAGGCGCAGCAGCAGAAGCTGAAAACATAGAATCCGTAAAAGATACTGAAATATCAGAAATTTCAGAGCCGACAGATTTCCTATCGTCAAGTGAATCAGAACCAGATACTTCCGGAATCAATGAACCGAAAATAGAACTACCTGAGATTTACTCAGATATTGACTTCGGCGATATAGACGAGCCTGACAATATAGTATTCCCTGAATTTGATTATGTAGTAGAACCAGAAATTCCAGACCCGAGCGAGCTTCCTCCAATTGAAAGCAACGTAATATCAATATTTGACGAGGATTGGGATGATGACGATAACTAGAAAAAGGCCTGCAATTAAATTGCAGGTCTTTTTTACTGTCTTCCGTTTTTCCTCCTTCTTTTAGCAGTTATAAGCATTACGGTGATTCCAAATAATCCGGCCATAGCATAAAAAGCTTCATGCGTGATTACACCGGTATTTATTCCGCTTGTTGTGGAAGAGTCTCCGCTTTTCTCTGAAGCGCCGATATCTGAGTCTGACCCGGCAGCAGGAGCTGGTGTTATATTTACTGTATTTATAAAATTACATTCCGACAGTTTATTATCGCTTCCGTTTTTGTACACTATCGTTTCTGCACTCATCACCCCACTGTCATTTTCAGTAACATACACATCAGCATTATATACTGTTTTGTCATACGTTGTATTATTATTGTCTCCAGCCTCCTGCGTTACAATGTATTTATATGTACCTGGAGTGCTAAAAGAGACAGAGATATTTTCAGTCTCTCCATCTTTAATATAAACAGTTTCAGGAGAAGCCTGGTTTCCGTCGTCTCCTTTTATCGAAACCTTAAACTCTTCATTACTGTTTTTAGCAGTACAGGAAACCGGAATAACTGCGTCAATCGTCTCTGCCGCATAAACAGGAGTGGTTATTAAGCATAAGGCAATCAACGGTAATATTCTTTTTTTCATTATTTTTTCTCCTCCTATACAAAAAATGCGCCCCGTTAAAAACAAGGCGCTATTTCAATCAGCCATTATAGGCCGTAAATTCAATTATTTGACGGCATTACGCCTTATATCAGCCGTCTAACGCTCCAAAAATCAGAGTCCTGTCAACGGTATCAGGATATTTGCATGTAGATAAGCCAAGCAGCTTTTCATTATCTTTTGGTAGTGCGGTATCGTCCAGAAACAACGCATGCTGCTTAATATAATTTAAAGTATTGTCATTTTCTGTCGGTGCAAAAATCGATTCTTCCGTTGCTTCACACTCTAAAACGGCAAATATGCGAATCTTATATGTCTTTTTACCTACGACGAGGGAACCGGTTCTATGTGAATTAAAGTAATCTTCATTTAAATACTCATCAATCGCTCCAAACATCATGCCGTGTTCCATATGGTGTCCATAAATTAAAGAATAGTAATCTTTGAATTCAGGGTCATTTCTGCTGTCAAGGAAGATGCTTCCAGACAGAGCATAATCACCAAACGGGTCTTTGTTCAGATACTCATTATTGTCTTCACCCTGCATAACCGGGTAATCCACATTTGTATCATCAATTGTAAGCCATGCCACCATATTTCCAGTGATTTTTTTATCTATCTCATCATCAGTTTCATATCCAGGCTTATATTTCAAGATGCTGTTATCTGTCGCCTGTTGATATACCATGTAGCTGTCATATAATCCATATGAGCCAAGCAGAAACAAAACAATACATACCAGGAGGATTGATTTATCAATCAGGCCATCAATTAGTCTGATTATCTTTTTTCCAAAGTCTTTCAAAATCCTCTCCTCCTGATTAAGAATAAAAGCTTCCCGTCAATATCCGATTTTTTGACGCCTCCAAACTGACGACTGTCATCTGTATCAGAACGAAAATCATTCATAATGAAAACTTCGTCATTACCGACATCTATCGGATATTTAACCCCGTTAGCGCCGAATGTCTGATATGTTATCTCCTCTGAAGGCTGGTACCCGTCAACGGTGTAACCGCCATCTTTCGGAAAGTCAACTGACTGTCCGCCAACTGCAACAATCCTTCCAAGTTTCATCTTGCCTTCATCATTACGATACAGCACGACGTCTCCGGTCGTGTAATCATCCAGTTTATAGGCAATACACAAATCACCGTCTTTTACAAACGGAAACATATTATTGCCTGTCATTCGGTGCAGGCCAAGAATCCATGTCAGGACAATAACCACAATTATCGTCAAAACAGCTATTTTAATCAGAAGCTTCGCCAGTGGGCCAAGTTTCTTTTTCTTTGTTACGGTGGTTACAGTTTTTTTTCTGCTTTGTTTTGCTCGTTTTTTTCTTTTTTTACCGGCGTGAGGGTTCTTCCGCCGGGTTTCCTGAATATCAGGAATTTCAGTTTCTTTCTGTCGAATTTCTGACACCGTCCTTTCTGGCGTTAGAATTCCGCCAAGCCGGCAAATGTATTGCCAGCATTTTCAAGATTTTATTACAATCACCATCAAGACGGCAAAGCCACCGCGAGTATAACTCGCATGCATATGAGGCTGGCGCGACGTGCGGCGCTATCAAAACTTAATCAGATTGGATTACTCGTCCTCTTTCTTGTTTTTCTTCATCATCATTGTAACTACGCCAGCGCCGCCCAGGAGTGTAACTACTGCGAACGGAGCGACAGCCATAATAACACCAGTCGGGATAACACCATCACGTGTATTTAAGAAACCTGTTGTAAGGTCAGTAGAAACGATTGTTCCATCAACCGGAGCTGCTTCTGTATCTGCTTTTGTATCAACAACCGGAGTATCTTTTGTGTTTGCTGTAGATTTGTAATCTTCTGTATTCTCTGTTACGGTATATGTTGTATCTTTTGCAAGACCCTGAACTGTAACCTGCTGTCCATGCTGCAGATAGAATTTCTGTGTTGCTTTTCCAGCGCCGTCTGTTGTAATAGATGTAACATTTGTCTGTCCAGCATTTGCATCAATTGTAGCTGCATTTGATTTGGATGTAGCGTCTGCGTCATCAATAACAACGTCGTATTTTGTATTCGGCTGTGCAGCTGCGATATTCAAGGTAAATTCAAAGTATTTATCACGGGAAGCCTGGTTACCTGTAACCTGTTTTCTCAGTGTCAGGTCAGATGTATCATAGCTGTTTGTAAAGCCCTGGGATTTCTTATCTGTATATGCTCCAGTAGAACCGAAATTTTCACCTGCTGATACGTCCGGTTCATCGTCCACATTAGAGTGCAGTACATATCCAGCGATTGTCAGTTTCTTTGTAAATGTTCCATCAACATCTGCGGAAGCGTCATTTACATATACATCAAGAACTCGCGTAAGGTCAGCGTCGTTTGTGATACCCTGGTTAGTACCATCTTCTGTGATGATGTAACGGTAAACGCCTGGTTCTGTGAACTGTACTTTAGAGAAATCAAGTGTACCTGTCTTCATTGCATATTTTTTGCCTGCTACAAGGTCTTTAACATACTCATCTTTTGTTGTGTCGTGTGTGTCGGAGCCGTCTCCCTGTCTAAACACGATAGTATTAGCTGCTGCAGCTGCTTCAGCTGTTCCGCCAACACCAGCCATTGTAATTTTATCTGCATCAACACCAGCGAGAACCTGGAATTTCTTGTCTGCAACGCTGTAAGCTTTTGCGTTGCCTGCAGTTACTGTATATGTAAATGTTGCATTTGGTACATTTGCCTGTTTGTCCATTACCAGGAATTTATCAAATGTAGTTGTTTTTGTTCCTTCAATTGTAGTGCCGTAATTTGTTCCTGCTGCGGCAAGAACTGGAGTTCCTACTCCTGCGAATGCGGTAGCAACCATAAGCGCTGTCATCCCCATTTTTGGTAAAAGATTTTTTTTCATATTTTTATCTCCTTATATTATGTATTTTTTACGATTTTTTTTGTTTATTTTTTTTCAACCTGCTCAGCTGGACATGCGAGAATTCGTTTCTGAACTTGTCGTTGTATCTAATATGAAAAATAATTTAAAAAAAATAACATTTTTGTGTATAAAGATTTTACAGGCTGAAAATCGGCGAAAAATGACAGATGGATATAAGAAGTTTTGTTGTCAGCAAGACAGTCATAGCATTCTTTTTTTGTACAAAAAAACAGACAGAACACATTGTCCTGCCTGCTGCTCTTATTCTCTTTCTCTTCCCATCTGCATATCAACAAAGTCAAGCACTCTGTCTGCTTCAACATCCCTTGACCTGATACTGTCAAAAGCACGTTCAAAAGCTGGATGGTCGAATTCAAATCTTTCATCAATTTTTGTAAGGCGCTGCATATCGCCATTATTGCATTCTTTCGCGACATTCACATATGCCTGTGCGATAACGTCAGCATCCTTATCTTTTGTCATTGTATAGACCTCCTCAACGTCAGGAACACCATTAAACACATAACCTTTCATCATAGCCTGTACTTCTTCAACAGAATTTGCGAATCCGTCATCTTCAAGTGAGATACCGGTAAGTTCTGCGGAATCTCTGATATTATTTTTTGCCATGATAGCAGCATCATCATAACTAATGTTCGTTCCCGGCACTTTGTAGGTCTGACCTAAGACCTGCTCCGTCATATCATGAACCATTGCGTCCTCTCTTCTGTCTGCAAGTCTTTCTTCACGCAGCTGTTCTTCTTTACGTATTCTGTCACGCTCTAACGCGCGGCGTGCAGCCTCAGCCCTGCGGCGTTCAATATCTCTGCGTCTTTCTGTCTCTCTTTCAGTTGCCCTGTCATTAGAAGTGCGGTGTCTTACTTCACGGTTTTCATATCGTGGTATTTCTCTTACCTGTTCTTCAGGCTCTTCTCCGCCCTTCTGTTGTTTCGCGGTTTCAACATCACGTAAAGCTTCATCTGTTTTTTCAAATTCTTTTTGTGTTCTGTTTTCGCTTACAGTCTTATTTGACCTGCCTTTGCCATATATGTTATTAAGTGCATCGGCGGCATTGACACTGTCTTTAACGATAGAATCAGCTGTTACTTCACGTTCTTTTCTTTTAAAAATATTTGCTCTGGACATAGCTTTTTACCTCCTTATTTTTTTATATATACAATATGGCAAATCTGACCAGAAAAAGAAAAAGCAGGCAAGAGCCTGCTTCTAGTCTGCACGCAGAGCATTGAATATCATAGCCTGACATACGAATGCTGCATCCACGACTTCCGGGTCATACATTTTGCTTCGGTTTTTATCAAGTTCATCAAGACATTGACTCCACGACAGAGCCTTCCGATAACACCTGTCCGACATCATTGCATCAATGGAATCAGCGACTGCAATTACCCTTGAAAGATACGGAATATTACATCCGGAAAGACCATTTGGATATCCACTACCATCCCATCTTTCATGATGTGACAATATCAGACCGGCAATTATGTCATCCTTAGGACTAATCATCGTGAAGCCGTATACAGTATGTTTCTTGATTTCAGCAAACTCTTCGTCCGTCAGCCTCGCCGGTTTTTGCAGAATTTTAACATCCACTTTGATTTTTCCAATGTCATGAAGCTTTGCTGCCTCATCCAACGTCAACAGCTCCGATTCGCTGAGGCTCAAAGCTCTTCCAAGGATGTCTGCGATTTTCGCCACTCTTCCGGAATGTTCGGCTGTACTTTTATCCTCCTGCGCGACCATTTCAGAAATATATTCGTTCATCATATTGACGCCCTCCTTTGTTTTTTCTTTTTTGCATATATAATATGCAAATTTAGGCGCAGCAAAAAAAGCAGCATGATTCCCCGGACTAAACCGGCATGCTGCTTTTCTTTTCATTATTTTTTTCAGGCTGTTTATATCGTGTGCACAAGCTTACATCTCACTTTGTGTACCGTCCAGCCAAATATTGCCGGCGAGCCGCCAAGCCCGCCAAATCTGTCATGTTTTTTCGAAGAATATCCTCCCCTTTGTCGGGTGGCTGCAAGCGGCCAGGTTTCCCCATTCAGATGCTCTTCACATCTTTCCTCAGAATATCCATCGTTATTTTATGTTTTTTTTGCATGCAAGACGCAGTCCCCGCCCGGCCGAAGCAGGATTGTATCTCTGTCGACAAATATAATATGCATGATTTTTTCTGGAATGTGTTATTTTTTTTGAGAAAATTTTTTAATTTTTTTTGCGAATTATTCCATCGTAAATTCAGCATATTATTTATAGCTTATACATTTGAATGCTATATGCAAATATAGTATAATAAATACATAAGAAATAAATCTCAAGGAGGGTAAACATATGTATAAGAAACGTAAATATTTATACGCGCTGTTTGCGTTCATGATTGCAGCGCTCATCTGTATCCCACAGGCTTTACAGATGCGAACGCAGGCGGCAGCCAAGCCGGGCACGGTTAAGTTGTCGAGTATCAAATCCACTGATTATAACAAGATTAATATCAAGTGGAAAAAAACTTCCGGAGCGACAAATTACATCGTATACTACAAGAAAGCCGGCAGTGGTAAATGGGTTAAGGTGAAAACGTTAGACAACACCAAATCCAGTTATACCCATACTTCTTCTAAGAAGTATCCGATTGTTGTAGGCCAGAAGTATCAGTATACAGTCAAAGCTTACAATAAGAAGACGAAAAAGTCTGGAAGTTATAATACAAAAGGGCTGACTGCTAAAGCGTTACCTCAGAAAGTTATACTTAGCGAAATTACATTAAACTCAGACAACACACAGCCTATTATTTCATGGAAAAAGGCTTCTGGATGTACGGATTATATCATTTACAGAAAAACAGGAGACAATAGCTGGGAGTATCTCGTGACAGTTCCATCATCAAGGTTAATGTTTGCAGATTCAAGTCCAATTGAGGGCAGTGTTAATTACTATACTGTCAGAGCGTTTTATAGTCCGACAAGAACATACGGGAAATATAATTCTACGGGATTAAGTATCAAAGTGCCAAAAGAAAACGGGGGCTCCGTTTCAAAACCTACTCCTACTCCAGTTCCAGACGAGCCTGAATATACGGAAGAACAGTTTGCAGCTGAAGTTTTTAGGCTGACCAATCTTGAAAGAATCAAATATGGTGAACCGCAGGTTCAGTATAATGAAGATTTGCATAAGGCGGCTATGCAGCGAGCAAAAGAAATATCTGTTAAATTTTCACACACGAGGCCTGATGGAACTGATAGTACATCAATCCTTAGTGAGTATGGAATCCCGGATTACAATGGAAGCGAAAATATTGCCGCAGGATATACGTGTCCGGAAGATGTAATTGAAGGCTGGATGAACAGCCCTGGGCATCGCGTTTCATTACTGAATACGTATTCTACACATCTTGGTGTTGGAGTATACTATTCAAATGACAAGTACTATTGCGTACAGGAATTTACCGCTTACGGGAAGAAGGAAAAACTGACAATTGATGCCAATGGCGGATATTTTCCTACGCTAAACAATGTTAGTGTTTATGATATGTATTTTTATCATGGGACGAAACTAAAATACGAGAGAGACTTACCAAAACCAGTAAGAGATGGTTATATATTTGTATGTTGGGAAGATGAGAATGGATGTCGATATTCAGGTAGACAAATCGGAAACGATATGTCATTACATGCAATATGGAAATAAATTACAATAACATTCAACTTGCTTAAACAAATAAAGAGGACAGCTTGAAAACTGTCCTCTTTATTTGTTTTATTTTTTATGTTTTCGTTTCCTTACTTTTTTGTTTTTTGTATTACAAATCACAAATCCAGTGCCTATTGTTATAATAATTCCAAGTCCGATAAATCCATACTTCCATGTGCCGTTATCACCGGTCATTGGCATTTTAAATGTTGCGTTATTTGTAACTTCAAAGAGACATTCGTAAAAATACCATTTTCCTGAATAATTAACGTCTTCTTTTGCAGATGTAAAGTCCACATTTCCATATGAATTTGCTTCCTGTTCTGTCATTGTCATAGGTACCGTAACGATGATAGGTTCCTTTAGTAAGGAATTTCCATCAAGGGTTTTTATTTCTGTAATTTGATATGTTCCCTGGTCAAGGTTGTCGAAGAAGACATCACCGTTTTCATCGGTATGCCGTACCGTAGACTCCCCTTCTTTTAATAACCTCTTGAAGTTTGGATGCATTTTTGATGTAGGGACTATCGCCTGCTTCAGAAACTTAATCTCGAATTCTACTCCGGCTATTGGAGTTTTACCATCTGCTTCGTATTTTTTCAGGTTTATCCGACACCGTTCAAGCTCTTCATACCATGCCTTTGCATTATCGTATGTAAGCTTAAAGTCTGCATCTTTTGTTGTTGTAATACCTACAGGCTCTGTTTCTACTACATATTCTGCCGGAGCGTCAATCTCTGTTATCTGGAGGTATCCTCCAATTGGAATTACTATATTTCCACTATACTTGAAGAAGTCATCGCTCCGATTGTTTGCATCAAGATGATTGTTATCCATTAAGACATGACCATTTTCATCGGATTTTAAGTACCATGTCTTTATAAGGTCATTTTCGTCTGGCCCGTCGGAGTCAAAATACTGTATTTTGAATACTGCTCCTACAACCGGTTTTCCTTTAACGTCAAGTTTTTCAATATCAAGCTTTCCATCACAGAAGATTGGTTCATTTACAAAAGGAATTTCAAACGTTCTTCCATCATCGTCTGGCATTGTGACAGATTGAGATTTTATTTCATAATTATCTTTGTGATAATTTGGCGTTTTTATCTCTTTTATGTAATAGATTGTACTTACAGGGTCTTTCCAGTCTTTTGCTTCCTGTAGCAGATTTCCTTTCATATCATATACTGCATCTGAATGTCGAGGAATACTATTATCCGGAAGAGTCAATACATTTGAGTATCCAGACTCATCTGTTGTTAGTGTTCCCATGTCTCCATCCCTGCTTGATGTTACTTTGAATTCTGCATTTGCTAAAGTGTAGCTTTTCAGACTCATAATCTCCTCAGGCGCCTTGGATGTTTTTTTAACATATAATCCTCCACTTGGCGGAGTTGTTTCTGGCGGCGTAATTTTAGGTGTTGGAGTACTTGTTACGTTTACTATATCTCCAAAAGATTTTAGCTCGCCTTCTGCTGTTGAATCTTTTTTATTAAATGTGATACTTAATATCTCATCGCTTATTTTAAATCCAGGAGGCGCATACTCTTCTTTACAATATAGGGTTATAGATTCTTTGTTATTATCTATACTTATTTCGACTGTATTTGTTTCCCCTGACTCTCCAGATTCAAGTTTTTCTCCAATCGGGTTTGTGCATCCTGCATCTGTATAGATGCCAAAAATCGCACCGGCAAGATTTTTTCCTTTTCCGTCAGTCTTATGTAATTTGACTCTTACCTTCCAACCTCTTTTATTGATAATACCTTTACCTCCATCTGTCAGTCCAAAAATCTGAAGCTGGCCTTGCTTTTGTTCCTCTGTACTCAGATTTTTAAAATCCGATAGTTTGAATGTAAGCTTTATTGGCTTATCTATAGTAGCATAACCTTCGGGGGCTTTTACTTCTTTGCACCATACATCATAAGATTCTACTGTTTGTGGAATTTCGTCAATCATTATTATATTTGTCAAACCGTCATCTTTTGATACTAATTGCCCATCTCCAATGGGGTCTCCAGAGCAAGCTTCATTATCAAAAACATCAAACTTTGCCCCTGCTAATCCTTTTCCACCTTCATCAATCTTTTTAGCCTGCACTCTTACACGCCATTTATCTCCAGCCACAGGTTCTGGCCATGTTACGGTCATTTTTAACGTCTTGCTTCCGAATTCGGCATATCCAATATCCTGAGCTCCATGTCCGGCTTCTCGCTCTACTGTATGAATAACGTATGCTCTGAAGTCTGATGATATTTTTACAGATAATGTTAAATTCTGAGTTTTTCCTGCGACCTTGTCTTTGTCACCTTCCAAATGGAATTTATCTCCACCTGCGACAGTTGCTTTTCCGGTAGATGATTTTTTAGTCGTTTCATTAACCAGTGTGACTCCTGAAGGAAGGGTGATTGTAGCGGTATTTTCATCAATAGATTTATATGTTACTGTCGGAGTTTTAAATTTTGAATCTCCTTTAAGCTTATATGAAGAAAATTCTGCACGCGGAAAATCCATCTTTTTTAACTCGTTATATATTTTCTTGACAAGGCTTACGCCTTTGCTGCTTAATACAGGGCTATACTTTCCATTATAATTCCATTTACCTCCAGCTCCATTATAAATGTAGCTTCCGATATAATGGCTCATTGCAAAATATTCTTGTGGAGTCGAGCATCCTGCGTTCGTCAGGATATTTTTAATATTTACTTTTCCTGAGCCGTCTGTATATTCAACAGTATTCCCCCATGCCGGGCCTCCATATAAATAAAATATTGCTTTTGCCAGCATTTTGTTTTGGGTGCCAGACGAAAGTTCTTCTACCTGGCTTCCTGAATATACGCCATCTTTAGGCCATCCTTCTGCTCCCTGTAAGCAATATGCATTTCTTGTAACTGTATCGCCCTCAGAAGTCTTGTATGTTACTTCAAATTTTCTGGTAAAGTTATCAGCCCAATCATTTGCGCATAAACTTCCCGGAGGGTAATATTTATTTACAGTATTCATTTTTAATGTTACTTTTGTTGATGCTGCGGAGAGAAAATCTCCATCGTCTTCGCCTTCGCTTTTTTCAGATTCTGCATTATTTCCGGGAATAGTACTGTCAGTTCCATAAGTCTCAGACTCATCAGGTATAAAAATCAACTCTCCTGTATGAATGAGATTGACATCATTTACTGAAATATAACCTGAAAATTTTGCTGCAGCTTCTGACGTAGAATTGGCTACAACATTGTAATCAACAGTTTTTCCATAATTAGAGTCTCCACGTCTTACTCCATTTACATTACATGCCCCAATAATCCATGCTTCTGGTATATTTCCAGGAATATAGTCTGATACATTAGCTCCATCATTTCCTGCGGCAGCAACAACTGCAATTCCTTTATTTACAGCTTTCTCGATTTCTTCTTTTATAATACTGTTAGATGTTGTTGCTTTTGCATATAGAGATAAGTTGATGATATCTACGTTTTGTTCAATAGCATATTCCATTCCGGCAAGTATACTGGAAATAGTTCCTTTTCCATCATTTCCCATTACTCTTACGGAAATAATTTCAGCATCCGGATTTTGCTCTACGATATCATTAACCATTTCGTCGCCATGTCCATTTCCGTTTAACGAATCATCAATTAGTGAAATACGGTTGATAACGTTTGGCGATTCAAGAGTACCTGTATCAAGCAGAGCAATAATTTTCTTATTGCTTATTACGCTTGTAGCATTTTCTGCTTCTTCTGCAAGCATACTTATAGGATTATTCGCTTCGGTTATCGCAATATCGTTGCCTTCAGTTAATGCATCCTGGCTCGCGGCAATGATTGGAGCATCAGGTTCAGCTGTTAATCCGGCATCCGTATATTTCACATATGCCTTCATCGCATCTTCAACAGTCTCATACTGAATCAGATAAATATTCTGATAATTTGCAATTATGTATTTACTATCATCAGAAACACTTTCCGCATCATCAGAAATTACTACAAGTCTGGCAGAAGTAAAAACTGTGCTGTCAAGATTTGATATATCATATGACTGTTCAGTCTCCTGCTTGTCATTTTCCATCTTATCTTCAGCATTATCTGCTTTGCTGTCAGTTTCTTCTGTCTTTTCTGTCTCTTCTGTCTCTGAGTCATTCATTGTGGTGTCTTTATCTGTACTGTCTGCAGCTTCATCTGAAACGGAATTCTCGTCTGAATTATCAGAATCTGCATCTTTGGCGTCTTCTGAACGTTCATCATTATCCATGATGTCTTCGCTTGACTTCTCATCTGGCTCTTTGCCAGCATTCTCATCAATATCTTTGGTGATGCTGCTATCATTAACAGTAATATCTGATTCTTCGTTATCTTTTTTATTGTCATCAGTATTCACCGTCAAATCATTGTCGGCAGCTATCTCTTCAGATACATCCTGTTTGTCGTTACTGTCAATATCCTTGAGGTCTTCAGATTTCTCTGGCGCATCAGCATCTTCGGTTGTTTTGCTGTCTTCCGTGTCTTCGGATTTTTTATCGTTGTTTACTTCGGCCGCAGTCTTTTCATCAGCTTTTACATCTTCATTTTTTAAATCTTCTGCTTCTTCAGATTTAAGCTCGTCTTTTTCGCCAGTCTTATCTTCGCTTTCAGCATCAGCTTCAGCTTTGCTCTGTTCGTCAGCCTTGTCTTTTCCGGCTTCATCGTTGACACTCAAATCCTCTGCAATATCCTCGGCAGATTCTGTCTTCTCAAATCCAATCTTTACAGTCTTATCATACTCCATAAATACCGGATATTTAAAAGCTTCTACCTTGTTTCCTGCATCAAATCCTACATCCTCAGCGATTTCGGTTCCGGAAGAATCGTCAGTCAGTTCATACAGCTTGACTTTGTAGCCTTCGTCTGCCTTTGCTTTCACATTGACAGCGTCATCGGCTTTTGCTTCATATACATATGTATATCCATTATCTTTTGTATTCTCTGACGAGATAAGCACATCATTTTTGTCATATACATCTATATATTCTGCACCATCCGTTTTTTTATCCAGGCGTATTCTCTGTTCCTGGTCTTCACCTTCATTAAGTACAACCTTTCCTCCGATTGTATTCAGCTTAATGAATAAAAATTTGGTTTTGTCTGTTTCGCTCGTGCTGCTGTCAGTTGACGTGGATATCTGAGTTACCGTCCCGTCATCATTTACCGTTATATCACTTGCATATACCGTATATGAAGACAGTATTGGTGACGCTGCGGTAATTGCAGCCATCGCTACAGACATGATACTTTTTTTCAAATTGTTCATCTTTTTCAGCGCAGGATACCCCATCCGACGAAGAAACAATATTCTTTGTTTCGTAGTCGGGTGGGGAGGAATGCGCGGTTTTGTATTCCTCCTGCTTCCTCCTTTTAATTAAATACTGATTTAAAATAACCGCCAGCATATCTGTATATTTTAACTTTTTTAATAGATGCAGATTTCTTATCAGGGAGTAGCATCATCCGTGTTCCATTACAGTGACATCCTGCAGTCTCGCATTTTCTGTTTTCGTATATGACTATATCGTGAGGCTGAATTTTATAATGCTGTTTCCTAACAGTTCTTTTTCCAGCGGTTACTTTTTGTAACCGATACTGATGCAGATTTTCGGAATCTTTCTTGTGGTTACGGTTAATCCTACCATTAAATAATTCCTGACCGCTTCGTTTCTTTCCGTCGCGACTGTCAATATACTTCGCATCATAGAACTTCTCAAGGCATCTGTTATTCCTCCGTTTCTTCTTGTAAAGAACTGCTTTGATACGATGTTTTGGATGAAACTGCCCCATAACAAAAGCATCATTAACATGTGATTTATCAATATCCAGTTCTCGGCGCCGTTCTTTTGTTGCTGCTCCGTA
>OGDN01000378.1_pt1 | contig 93757 bp, 79 predicted proteins | sample 1570271 | NCBI WGS metagenome assembly OGDN01 (sample SAMEA4384481, study PRJEB24528) | human gut metagenome | reverse complement strand
GAGGCGGTTGGGACTGGCGGCGTAGGCCGCTGTCCAAGTAACTGTCCGCACCCCCTCGGTCTTCCGTTTCGTAGCGCGCGCCAACTCGTCACGCAAAGCATGATGGGTCTGACCAGGCAAAATGCAAATGTGGCATTCCCGCATCTCCTGACTAGGATCTTAGCAGGCTTTCTGAATGTCTATATAAGTCCATAAATGTGCACAGGAGGGTCTTGTTTTGTCACCGACAAGGGTCGAGATTTGAAAAAGGCCCGAGCGAGTCGGGCCTTGGAGGTTCTGGCGGAGGCGGTAGGATTTGAACCCACGGTACCTTTCGGCACGACAGTTTTCAAGACTGCTTCCTTAAGCCACTCGGACACGCCTCCGCATCATCGGGCTGTCGCCGCTGTGCGGCGAACGCGACGCACAGGATACCACATTCCGCTGCGATTATGGGGAATCGCCTGCTTTGCCGCGTTGCGCGGCGGTTGTTTGCGCGGCACCGCTTATAATTCCCTCCATGAACGAACATCGCACACCCGAAGAGCAACAGGCGCTGGACGCGCAGTATATGGCGCTGGCCTTGGAAGAGGCGCGGGCTGCGGGCGCGGCGGGGGAGGTGCCCATCGGGGCTGTCGTGGTGTACGAGCCCATCGACCGCGGCACGCGACGACCGTTGGCCGAACCGCGCGTCATCGCTCGGGGCCGCAATCGCCGCGAGGCCGACCGCGACCCGGCGGGGCATGCGGAGTTCCTCGCCATGAAGGAGGCGGCCCGCGTGCTGGACGCCTGGCGTCTAACCGATTGCACCGTCTACGTCACGCTGGAACCCTGCATCATGTGCGCCGGTCTCATGCACCAGGCGCGCATTGCCCGCTGCGTGTACGGTGCGCCCGACCAGAAGGCGGGTGCGGTGGGCACGCTGTACGACATTCACGCCGATGGGCGCCTGAACCACCAGTTCGAAGTGACCGGTGGCGTGCGGGAGGAAGAGTGCGTGGCCCTGCTGCGCGGCTTCTTCCGCGCCCGGCGCAAGAAGCCGATGTCAAATCTTGGATGAGGTGTGGCCGGTCTTTCTCGCCTACGAGTCAACCCATTTATCTCTCCGTCGCAAATGTATCTAAAATTTGAGCGCAAATCTCTCCAACAGAATATCGCAAATCAGTGTAAAATACGATGTAGATAATGAAATCGGATAAGCTCTGAGAAGGGAGTAAGCGACAGTGCAGTATCGCAATCGCATTGCCGATCGAGAGCTTGAGTTTCGTCTGGAATCTTTCGGTGCAACGCTTATTGTGGGCCCTAAGGGCTGCGGTAAAACTACCACAGCGAAGCAGAAAGCCGCCAGTGTCGTGGAGCTGCAAGATGAGGATAAGCGCGACAATTACCTTGCTGTAGCGGCAACGCAGCCTTCGCGGCTGCTGGAGGGCCCGAAGCCGAGGCTCTTCGACGAGTGGCAAGATGCGCCGAAACTATGGGGCGCTGTTCGCAAGTCGGTGGATGATGAGCAAAAGAACGGGCTCTATATTCTTACTGGATCGACGTCGCAAGAGGTGGACACCCCGCATACGGGTACTTTACGCATCTCAACGTTGAAGATGCAGCCGATGAGCCTTTTCGAGAGCGGCGAGTCAGAGGGCTCCGTATCTCTTAAAGCGCTCTTTGATGATTCGACGAGTTATGACGGCTGCACCTCGAAGCTTTCCATCGATGAGTTGATCGTGGCGATATGCCGAGGAGGATGGCCGCACGCCATCAACAACACCTCCTTGCGTTCGCAGCTAGCAGTGGCCAAGGATCTCTTTCGCCAAACATGCTTTGTTGATATGTCTGACATAGATGGACAAAAGAGAAATCCGCGCTGGGCTGAAGCGATTCTGCGCTCCTACGCACGCAATCTATGCACTTTAGCAGAGACGAAGACGATCTACCGCGACGTGCGAGCAACGACGGAGCTGTCTGAGTCGACGTTCTACGATTATCTTGAAGCGCTCGAAAAACTCTACATTGTTGAGGACGTTCTTGCCTGGTGCCCGGCCATTAGATCCAAAACGGCAATACGGGCTTCGAGAAAGCGAAACATGGTAGACCCGTCAGTTGCCGTCGCCGCGCTTGGACTGAGTCCAGCGTATTTCAACGAGGATTTCAAAACGTTAGGCTTCCTCTTTGAGTCGCTCTGCATGAGGGATCTGAAGGCATATTCCTCGGCGCTCGGGGGCGAGTTGTCGTACTATCGCGACCGGTACGGATTGGAGGCCGATGCGGTGCTCCATCTTGACGATGGGCGGTATGCGCTTGTTGAATTCAAGCTGGGCGAAAGTGAAATTGATGAAGGCGCAAAGCATCTTCTTGAAATTGAGCGGCTTGTTTCCGAGCGCAACAAAAAGGAGGAGCAAGTTCCATTACGTCTTCCCGACGTGAAGCTCGTTATCACCGCCACCGAGTACGGCTATCGTCGTGAAGATGGTGTCTGCGTGGTGCCCATTGGATGCTTGAGACCATAGGTTTCCAGTTTTGGTCAACTGGATTTCTGACCTGTCTCTATTCCTGGCGGAGATTTGAAAGAGCGCTGGTGACTCTCTCAGGCGTCGCTTTCCCATTCGCTATAATTTTTCCCACGAACGAATGACGAACGCCTAGGGAGCGGCAAGCGGCCGACTACGGAAAGGAACGCGAATGACCGAGAACGCCCAGCGCAATCGCGAGGCGGAAGTGAACCTGCTGGCGGCGGCCCGGGAGGCCCAGTGGTCGGCGGCTGCTTTCATGGGGCCGAACACGATGAAGCTGGTGTCGCCGGCGAAGGTGAATCTGCTTTTGGCCATTGGGGCGCGCCGCGAGGACGGCTACCACGATGCCGACACCATCATGCACGCGCTCGCGCTGCATGATACGTTGTACCTGTGCGCAGAAGATATCTCGGCCGATGAGCTGGCGAAGCGCACCGCCGAAGGGGCGTCCCGCGAGGACGTTGCCGTGGGCGGCCCGGCGGACAACCTTGTCATGACCATCGACTTGGCCGACCGCACGGGCCAAGACCTCGCTGTGCCGGCGGCCGACAACCTCGCCTTCAAAGCTGCTGATCGCCTGTCCCGGGCGGTGGGCCGCGATCTTCCCGAGGCCATCCAGCTGCGCATCGAAAAGCACATCCCGGCCCAGGGCGGCTTGGGCGGCGGCTCGTCGAACGCGGCGGCGGTGCTCGTGGGCCTCGCGAAGGCGTGGGGCCTTGCGGCCGATGACGAGCGCGTGGCCGACGTTGCCCGGTCGCTTGGGGCTGACGTGGCGTTTTTCCTCCACGGGGGTTGTGCCTTGCTCGGCGGTGTGGGCGAGGTTTTGCAACGCCGTCTGGAAACGTCGCGGCGCTCCGTGGTGCTGGTGAAACCAGCAGAGGGCGTCTGCACCGCCGAGGCCTATAAGCGCTTTGACGCTGCGCCGCGCCCCGTGCCCCAAGACGTGCTCGTTTGCGACCTCGCCGCTACTCGCGCCGACGACGTGGTTCTCGCCAACAACCTCGCGCCGGCGGCCGAGGCCCTGTTGCCCGAGCTGCCCTCCATTCGCGAATGGCTCGCGGAACAGGCGGGCAGCGAAAGCGTGCTCCTCTCGGGCAGCGGTTCGGCCACTTTCGCGCTGGTGGACACGTTTGCCGGGGCCAGCCGCATCGCCACGGCTGCCACGGCTCACGGCTGGTGGGCGCGCCCGACGAGCCTCTCCGGCTTGCGCGCCGCCGTCGTTCCAGGGCGGTAATCATGGGTTTTCTCGCTCGCCTGTCCCGCGTCGTCCCTTTGCTCATCGTCATGGCGGTGGCGGCGGGGCTCATCTACGTGGTGGTCACGTACCGCCATTCTCCGGCTCGCGCCAAAGAGGTGCTCATCAAAATCTTCACCTGGTTCAACGGCGTCGTCGTCGGCTTTTTCGCCCTGGTGTCGGTGTACGCCTTTTTCGACGATGCTCCGGCGGTGCTCGACCTCTCGCTCAGCTTCATGATCGTGGGTCTTGTCGGCCTCCTCATCACCCGCATCGCCAACTGGCGCTTTCTCAAGCACAACCCCAACTACCGCAAAAAGCGCCTCGCCGCCACCACCCGCCGTCGCTGGCCATGGGGGAAATAAAAAACTCCCTGTAGGGAGTTCGAGAAAAGGCAAAGTGGCGGAGGAGTAGGGATTCGAACCCTAGATGCCCTTGTGGGGCATACTCACTTAGCAGGCGAGCACCTTCGGCCTCTCGGTCACTCCTCCGCGTAACAATGCATCTTACCCGAGCGCTCCGGTTTCTGCAATGAAAATATTCCTCGTTGCTCAAAGAATCCTGCTGATTTGCGCAGGTTCGCGCAGGTTTGCGCACATTGGCGCGTCCTTTTGCGGCTTTTCGAAAGGGCCTCAAAAGAGTCGATGCTGTGAAAGCGCTCAAGGCTCATCGAGCTTACTCTGTGTTGTTGCCAGTATAATGGGGCGAGACGTTTCCGCTGAAGGCGGTCTGGTCAGCCAAAATGCCGACTATGCGCCAGTATCTGCAGTGTCGAACCGTGGAAAGAGTATCGTGCACGGCAAAGAGGGAGCAAATGAGGGATCGCATCAAAACGTACGTGGGGGTTCTTCGAGATAACACTGCCATTGTCGCCTCGGTCGCACTGTTCTTTCTCTGGCTGGGGATTACCTTTCAGGTGCCTGACTTCGCTGTCGACGGGACTTTTGAACCCGGCCTCGTGGCCCCTTGGATCGTTGTCGCTTTCTGCTACGCCCTGGGGTACCTCGTTGCCGTTCTGTGGTACCGCAAAATCGCGTCTCTTTTTCTGCGGAGAAGATTCCTCGTTCTTGTGTGCCTTGTTATGGCAGCAGGTGTAACGATAGATATCGCATCTTCGTGGAACACCGATTTCTTTGGATCTGTTTCCAGGGTCGCCTACGTCGGGTCGATTCTGATGTGTCTCGGCACAACCCTGATTGTGGTCATGACGGCTTCGATTGTCGCTCAAATCGGTGCGCGAAACACTTTGCTTGTTTCTGTTGCCGGAATGCTTGTCGCGGCAACGCTTATGGTTGCCTTGGGCTTTATGGGAGTATGGGGCAAAGACATTGCTCGCCTTTTTGTTCCGCTGGCGATGATCCCCGTTAACTTGCTGGTTTTCAAAGGGATGCCTCTGAGGCAGGTCTTTATGCGCGGGCTTAATAAAAATACCGCATGGCCGCACAAGCTTTTAGCAACATCAGCGCTGCATGGGGCTGTTTTCGGGTTTTATATCGTTGCTTATTCGGCGCTTGGCGTCGAAGGCTCGCACATTGCCTTTAACGGGGTGTGCTACGGAATAGCGGCGGTCGTCCTAGGCGTCATGATGGTGGCTGCGCAAACGGACTTCAACCACCTCATTTACCACCGGGCATTTCCTGTCATGGCTTTCGGGATGCTTCTCATTTGCGTTTGCGCCGAAGCGTCCGTTTTGGGCGTAGGTATTGTTGCGGCTGGCTATGCGTTCCTCCATCTTATTATGTGCGGAGTCTGCTCGTATCTCTCGAAGCAGTTCGATTTGCCGGCGCCGTGGGTCATTTCGCTGACGACGTTGTTTTTCGTAGGGGGCCAGGTGATAGGTGCTGGGGCAACGACGCTATCCCTTTGGCTGGAGGCGCCGATCGGCGATGTTGCCGCCTGTGCCATCTTTGTGCTTCTCATTGGATCTCTCGGTCTTTCGGGGATCAGAAACGTACGGTTTGGCTGGGGCGTCGTTCGTCCCAGCACCGATACGAGTACGGCCACGCCCCAGGAATTTGCCGTGCAATATCTGGCATTGGACGCGGGCCTCACATCGCGGGAGATGGAGATAGCGCTTTGCCTTGCTGAAGGCAAAAAGCGGAAGCAAATCGCTGACGAGCTTTGCGTATCCGACCAAACGGTGAAAACTCATGTGAGTCACATCTATACGAAGCTCGGTATTCACTCAAAGGAAGAGCTGATCGAACTCGTTCGCGAAAGGGCCTCTTCTTTCGAAGAGTAAAGGCCCGCGACCAGGCCGTGGGAGGGAAGGGCTCGGTCGCGGGCGAGAGGGGAGGGCGATTTGCCGTCGGGTGCTTATCGGGCGGCTAGCTGTTGATGTACTTGGCCGCTTGCTGCGCCGCAACGCGTCCGGAGTTCACTTGATGGCCGAAGGCGGTACCCGGAATGTTGATGGTGTACACGCTCGCGTAGTGGTTGTTGCCCTCGTTGCCAATAGCGTACAGGCCGGGGATGGGCTGCTTGTCGATGTCCCAAACGCGCTGGAACTTATCCACTTTCAAACCGCCCGTGGCGAAGTAGAACACATAACTCATGCGGCCGATGTAGAACGGGGGCTGCTCTACGGGAATCAGGAGGGAGGGATCTTTGAGGAAGTCCTTATCGGCTCCCGCCTTGCAGCTTTCGTTATAGCGGGCCACGGCGTTTTTGAAGTTCTCCGGATCCATGTCGAAATGCTGGGCGAGGTCGGCCAGATCGTTGGAAGAGTAGAGGCTGTATCCGTTGTCGGATGTTATGGACTCTTCGAACATGGCCTGCGCCTCGGGCGTCGTGCCGAAGAACGTGTCGTAAATGTTCTGGTCGAAGACGCAGTAGGTCGCCGCATTGCGCTTTGTGGCGATACTGGCCGAGGAGGGAGCCATTACCGAAGTGGTGTCCTCACGCACGAATCGATCACCGGTCTCGTTGACCCACATAATGGGGCCGCCCGTTGCGATACCGCCCAACCCGTTGATAGGGTTGTACGGATCGGCCTTGTAATCAGTGACGGGGAAGGCGGGGATAGTGGGGCAAATACTCTGCGAAGCGTTGGCAAGGTCGTCGATTGCCCCAACCGCAGTAGCCATATTGAATCCATCGCCCGTTCCATTCAGGCCCAGGCAAACCATGTCGTCGGTGTTCCACCCTTGGCGCTTGATGATGTCGGGGTTGCCGCAAAAACCACCCGTAGCCAAGATGACGGCTTTCGCATTGATGAGAATTTCACCATCTTGACCAATGGCGTACAAGCCGCAAACCGCGCCGCTATCATCTAGTATGAGTTCATTCGCTGTCGTATTGTAGCGAACCTCTACCCCCAGTTCCTCGGCCCGCTTAGTCATCTGGGGCACGTAGCCCTTGGAGCAGCTGCCTTCCTTGAACCAATGGAAGGTATGCAGAAGGCCCGTGTAATAGTTATCCACCGTTCCGTTGTACTCCACCCCCTGCTCCAGGCACCAGTCGATGTTGGCCGCCGAGCTTTCGCAGAATTCGACCCACTCGGCGCCGTTGGGCCGGTACTGCAGCATCTCCATCTGAGCGGCAATGACTTCAGCGGGAGTGATCTCTTCGATCCCTGCGGCTTTCTGCATGGAAGAATTGATGGCGAACATGCCCTCGACGCCCAGGGCGTTTCCGCCTGATTCGGCGTTCTTCTCGATGACCAGGCAGTTGGTGTCGTCGAGTGCCGCTTGAACAGCGCAAGCAAGCCCCGAGCCGCCGAGGCCGACGATGAGGAGGTCGGTGTCGATGGTCTCGACGACTTCCTTCGGCGCAGTTCCTGTTTCGGCGACCTCCTTTGCGGGTTCTGCCTGGGGCGCGCATCCGCTCAGGGCCATGACCCCCAGCGCGCTTGCTGCGGCAGCTCCCGAGAGAAACGATCGGCGAGAAAGATTGATGGAACGCATGCTGAACCCTCCTAAAGTTAGCGTGGTAGGCAGCCGTTGTCGTGCGCTGCCTCGAACGATGCAAGATGGTAGGAGGCGCCACGGCCTCGCGAATCGCCCACCGAGATTGAATTCCCCGAAATTTGGCGACTCACCCACAACTCACCCACGGATTAACTGGGGATGTCGGGGGTTCGCGCGGGCGGTTTTTGGTAATCTACGCAATAAGGAAAACGCGCAGGCCGCTGGGGCGTCCGCGCACATTGCCAGGGAAAGGAAACGCGCATGATCGGTCGCTATACTCGTCCGGAAATGGGTCGCATCTGGGAACTCGAGAACAAGTTCGCCATTTGGAAGGAGATCGAGGTTCTGGCCTGCGAGGCCCAGGCAGAGCTCGGCCAGGCGGGCATCACGCGCGAGGAGGCCCAGTGGATCCGCGACCACGCCGACTTCACCGTTGAGGAGATCGACGAGATCGAGAAAGTGACGAACCACGACGTCATCGCGTTCACCACCTGTATGGCGGGCTACATCGACGCCGACATCCCCGAGGGCGAAGACAAGCCTTCCCGCTGGGTGCACTACGGCATGACCTCCTCCGACCTGGGCGACACGGCCCTGTCCTACCAGGTCACCCAGGCTTGCGACATCATCATCGACGACATCAAGCGCCTCGGTGAAACCTGCAAGCGCCGCGCCTTCGAGTTCCAGAACACGCTGTGCGTCGGCCGCACCCATGGCATTCACGCCGAGCCCATGACCTTCGGCATGAAGTTCGGCAGCTGGGCCTGGGCCTTGAAGCGCGCCCTCACGCGCATGGAGGAGGCCCGCGCCGTGGCCGCCACCGGCGCTATTTCCGGCGCGGTGGGCACCTACTCTTCCATCGATCCCTTTGTGGAAACCTACGTCTGCGAGAAGCTGGGCCTTACTCCCGATCCGCTGTCCACCCAGGTGCTTGCTCGCGACCGCCACGCCCAGGTGATGGCCGCGCTGGCCGTGACCGCCTCCACGCTTGAGTCCATCGCCATGCAGGTGCGCCTGCTGCAACAGTCCGACGTCATCGAGGCGGAAGAGCCGTTCACCAAGGGGCAGAAGGGCTCCTCGGCCATGCCCCACAAGCGCAACCCCATCACGGCCGAGCGCGTTTGCGGCCTCGCCCGCGTGGTGAAGGCGAACGCCCAGGTGGCCTTCGACAATGTGGCCTTGTGGTTCGAGCGCGACATCTCGCACTCCGGCGCCGAGCGCGTGGTGCTGGCCGACAGTTTCACGGCGCTCGATTACATGTTCGGGAAGATGCAGTGGATGCTCGACGGCCTGCAGACCTACCCGGCCAAGATGGAGCACAACCTGTGGCGCACGAAGGGCCTCATCTTCTCCAGCAAGGTGCTGCTGGCGCTCGTGGACGCGGGCATCTCCCGCGAGGACGCCTACGTTATCGTGCAGCGCAACGCCATGAAGGTGTGGGAGGACATCCAGAACGCCGTGGACGGCCCCACCTACCGCGAGCGCTTGGAAGCTGACGACGAGGCCATGGCCCTGCTTAGCCAGGAGAAGCTGGACGAGATCTTCGACCCCTGGGACTTCCTCACCCGCAAAGACGTGGTGTTCGACCGCCTGCAGGAGCTGGAGTTCTAGTCGGGTATCGGCATACCTATATGGAAGGCCCCTGGCGCTGATTGTGCTAGGGGCCTTCTTTGTACGAACAAATGCTGAAAGAGGCGTCTACTGCGCAGCGGGGGCAGCGGTGTTGCCGGTGAGCATGTCGATGCCCTGGGCGATTACTGAGGCATCCATGGCGCCCATGTAGGCGCCGATGATGTTGCCCTCGGCGTTGATCAGGTAGGTCTGCGGGATAGAGCTCACTCCGAAGGCCGTGGCCGCCGAGTTGTTGGCGTCGAAGTAGCACGGGAACGTGTAGTTGTTCTCGGCGAGGAAGGCCTTGGCGGACTGCTCGGTCTCGCCGTTCATGTCGGTCATGTTCACGATGACGAACTCGACGTCGTTGCCGTGTTCTTCCCAGGCAGACTGGATGTCGGGCATCTCGCTGGCGCAGGGGCCGCACCAGCTAACCCAGAAGTTCAGCAGCACCGGCTTGCCCTTGAAGTCGGCCAGGGTGAGGGTCGCTCCATCCGCGTCGGTCATGGTGAAGTCCGGGGCCGGGGTGGTGGCTGCGTTGGCGCCGTTGCCGTCACCGGTATCGTCGGAAACGTCGGCGTCGGCGGTGGCATCTACCTCGGTTTCTTGGACGGCATCGGTGCCGGTAACTTCTATCTGCTTGTCATCGACCGTCGGCGCCAGGACGCTGTAGGCCACGCCCGCGCCGATGAGCAGCACGGCAAAGACGACGGCGGCCACAATGACGCCGACGTGTTTCTTGCGGTCGGCCTTCTCTCCTTCGGGGGTGGCAGCGTTGGCTTTCTCCTCTGCTTCCAAAGCCGCCAAGCGCTCGCCGATGACCTCGCCTCGCTGCTCGGCTGCCGAAGATTCAGTTGCCGCGGGGGTCGCGCTTGCCGTTGCCGGAGCGCCCTTCGTCGTTGCTTGTCCGCCAGCATCGGGAGTCTGCTCGTCGGCCGCGATCTCCGTCTCAACCGGAGTTCCGGCGTCGGTCGGCGTCTTCTCGTTCTCGCTCATGTTCGAACCTTTCTCCTTCGGGCCCGGTTCCACCGGCTAGCTCAGCAGGCGCAAGAAGCCGCCGAGCAGCCCCGTCGCCATGAGCACGCCCACGGCGACCAGAAACCAGCCGCATACCTTGTTAATGATATCGTAATGTTGCTTGATGACGGCAAAAGCGCCCTTCAGCTTGTCGATGAGCACGGCAGCCGCCACGAACGGAATACCGAGGCCGGCCGAGTAGCACAGAAGCAGGATAACGCCCTGCGCCACCGATGCCTGCTGCGAGGCCAGCATGAGCGCCGAGCCGAGGAACGCCCCCACGCACGGCGTCCATCCGATGGAGAAGATGACGCCGAACAGCACCGAGGAGAAGAATCCCAGCTGTCGTCCCGCCAGCGGGTTCTTCGCGCCGTGGAAGAGGTTGATCTTGATGATGCCGAGAAAGTACAGTCCGAAGGCGATGACCACCAGGCCGCACACCACGTTGACGGCACTTTGATACTCGATGAAGAACGCGCCCACCGACGAAGCCAAAGCTCCCATAGCGATGAACACGCACGTGAAGCCGAGCACAAAGCCGAGGGCGTTGCGCAGCACCACTGAAGTGCGCACCTCCTCGCCGGCGGCGAAGTAGGTGACGTAGATGGGAATCATGGGAAGCAGGCACGGCGACACGAAGGTGATGATGCCCTCCAGAAAGGTGATGAGATAGGTCACAAATCCTCCTCCTGCTTCGATCGCCGTTTTGCGATATCTCGCATTATTCCCTATTTGCGAGCGGCGTGCCTCCGTCTTCACAGAAAGTGAAGTGACCGTTACGTGCTTCGGCATCGTGCGGTGGCCCGTTGCCGCAAGGCGTTCCTGGCGCTATGCTGGTGGGCGTAAGTGAAATTGCGAGTGCGTGCGCGGTTGGCTCGAAGGGACTGCGTCGTTCGAGGGGATCGCGTTGTTCGAAGGGAAGTAGTGTGACTGTTCTGGTTGATTCCATCACCCGCCGCCGTTTTGTCTGGCTGGCGGCTTTGGCCGGCGGAAGCCTAGCGTTGAGCGGCTGCGCGGGCGACGGATCGAACGGGACGGGCGGACCGACCGGGGTGGACGGTTCGGGCGGCGAAGGCGCTGGTGACGGTCAGAACCCCGAAGCCGCCGCAGTCGCCGCGCGTGCTGCTGTGGACGAGCGCATCGGCGCCATGACGCTCGAGCAGAAGGTGGCCCAGCTGTTTATCGTGACGCCGGAAGCGCTGGTGGAAGGCGTGTCGCAAGTCACTCAGGCCGGCGACATGACTCGCGAGGGAGTAACGGCCCATCCCGTGGGCGGCATCGTCTACTTCGCTCAGAACTTGCTCGACCCCGAGCAGACGACGACCATGCTCGCGAACGTCAAGCAGTTCTACGCCGACGCCGGAAACGTGGCACCCTTCATTGCTGTCGATGAAGAGGGCGGCACCGTCGTGCGCGTCGCCGACAATGAGGCCTTCGGGGCTCAAGATGTGGGCGACGCCTCGGCCCTCGGCAGCGCCGGCGACACCGAGGCGGCCAAGCGCGCCGCCGAGCAGATCGCCGACTACCTGATGCCCCTTGGATTCAACCTGGATTTCGCTCCCGTGGCCGATGTGGTGGATCCCCTGCGCAGTGACACCATGGGCCTGCGTTCGTTCTCGAGCGACGCCGCCGTGGCCGCCGACATGGTGCGGGCCGAGGTGGAGGGCTTCCGCGACAAGAAGATGCTCTGCTGTGCCAAGCACTTCCCGGGCATTGGCGCGGCGGCCGGTGATTCCCACGAGGGCGCTATCACCATCGAGGCGACCAACGAGGAGTTGGAAACGGTGGACCTCGTGCCCTTCCGCGCGGCCATCGAAGCGGGGGTGCCCATGATCATGGTGGGACACGTGAGTCTGCCGAACATCGTCGGCGACAGCACGCCGGCCCCGCTCAGCTCGGCCGTCGTTCAGGGCATGCTGCGCGATTCTCTCGGGTACACGGGCATCATCGTCACCGACTCGCTTTCCATGGGCGCCATCACCGACTACTACACCCCGGCGGAAGCGGCGGTCGCGGCACTTAAGGCCGGCTGCGACATCCCGCTCATGCCTGAGCGCCTCGACGAGGCCTACCAGGGGGTGTTGAGCGCGGTGCAAGTGGGCGAGCTGACTGAAGAGCGCCTCGACGAGTCCCTCACCCGCATCCTTACCGCCAAACAGGAGTACTTCGGGTTGTAACAGCGATCGGGACGGGAGGGCCCCCGTGAAGCCCGCTGCGCGCTTTGTCCTCCTGCGAACGCGGCAAAAGAAACAGCGGAAGGAACGCACATAGGCCGGTACTATCCCGGCATCGTTGCTGCTGAAGTGGAAGCTGTTTCTTAACGGCCGCGTTCTTCGGAGGGCGCGCAGAGGTCTTCACGGGAGCCCTCCCGTCCCGATCGCGGACAAGCTAGAGCGCCCTTACGCCGCCGGTTCCCAAATGCGGACGAGGCAGTGCTTCTGCTGCTCGCCGCCGATGGGGGTGTAGTCCACGTTGCAATAAGTGACGGCCCGCGTGCCTACGTGCGTCGAGGCGAGGAAATCGTTGTAGTCGCCCGACCCCTCCTCGAGGGGCAGTTGCGCATAGCGCCGTCCCGCCAAATCGACGGCCACCACGAAGCTGCCGCCGCGCACCATGAGCCAGTCGCCGCACCAGCACGGTGCGGAAAGCGGGTTCGCCGCGAAATGGAACCAAGGTACCGCGCTGTAGGCCTCGGTGCCGGGATTGGCGCAGGCGACGGGAAGGTACGGTGCGGCATCGTCCGCCTCATCCGTCTCCGCAGCCGTCTCTTCCGCGTTGGCCGCCGTGAGCGAGACCGCCTCGGGAGCTTCCATAGGCAGGTAGGTGCCCAAATTCGCGATGCCCTCTCCGTAGTTGTAGATGCCGTCGAAGGCGAAGCTGAAGCCGGTCTTACCCCAGCTGCACTCCATGGGTCGCATGGATGAGGGCAAAACGCAGGCGTCGGTGACCTCGCCGGTGGCGGCGTCCAAGTGCGTGAGCTGGTAGTAGGTGCCGCTCGTGCGGGCACGGGGGGCCAAGGTGAGGCTGTCGCCGCAGGAGGTGGGCGCGCAGGCCATGCGCCCTTGGGAGGCATATACCATCTGGACGTTGGCCGTGCCGAAGGCAGCACGCTTAAGGAGGGAGTCCTCTACGCGCGCGTTGCCGTCCAGTTGCGGAAGACGCTGCCAGAAGGCGAAAGCGCCGGCCACGGCCAAGGTGGGCATCTCCCAGTTCACGTCGCCCTCGTCGAGCAGCTGCGGCTCGCCCAACGTCGTGCCGGAAAGCGGCGCCGCGTACACGCGCCAAAGGCTGTCCAAAATGTCGGCCTCGGTCCAGATGACGCCGGCGGCATTGGCGCGCACGTCGTAAATCTCGAAGCCTTCGGCCTCGCCCACGGCGTGCTCGAGGATAGTGGTGCACTCGGCGGAGACCAGATCGAGCAGCCCCACCTCGGCCAGGGGCTTGGCGGTTTCCGTGGGAAGCAAGCAGGCGGCGACGGCGTCGTCGCTGCACCAGACGAGCGTGCCGAAGGGCAGCTTCGCCGAGCCGGCAAGCGTGACGGCGTCCTCGTAGTTTTCCATCTTTTCCAGGGAGCTCTGGGCCGTAACGGCGCCTTCGGGCACCTTCAAGGTTTTCAGGGCATCGTCATCGTTGGAGCGACCGGCAGCCCAAGCGGCCCCGCCGCCCACGGCGGCCAATGCAGCCACGCCGGCCACGCCGTAAAGAAAGTGACGGCGCGTCAGCAGAAGCTCATGGCCCCCGGGCAGGGAGAGGGATGTGGGTTGTTTTGTAGCAACGCGCCGCGTGGGCGCGGATCTTCTCTGTGGCATGGGGCTATTGTGTCATTTCGCATACACCTCGGCGACCGTATGGAGCCAAACGCTACAATAAACGCAAACACGACTACCGGGCTGATATATGTGCCAGCTGCAGATAAAATAGCAGGTCAACACAGATTTAAGCTTGGGCATCCTAGAAACTGCAAGCGAGTATGCAAGGAGCACATTCCATGAGCAACGAAACGCGACGCATTCTTCTGGTTGAAGATGAGAAGGCCATCCGCGATGCGGTGACCGCCTACCTCGAGCGCGAGAACTACTGGGTGACCGCCGTCGGTGACGGCCAGGACGCCCTGGAGGAGTTCCAGAAGCACCATTTCGATCTGGTCATTTTGGACCTCATGCTGCCCCGCGTGCCGGGCGAGCGCGTCTGCCGCGTCATCCGCGACACGTCGGATGTGCCCATCATCATGCTCACGGCCAAGGGCGAGGTGGAGGACCGCATCATCGGTCTGGAGCTGGGCGCCGACGACTACCTCGTGAAGCCCTTCAGTCCCCGCGAGCTGGTGGCCCGCGCCCGCGCCCTGCTGCGCCGCGTGCACGCCGATTCCGAGCCCCAGCGCGAGGTGCTGGAGTTCGGCGAGCTGACCATCGACGTCTCCGGTCACAAGGTGCTCGTCTCCGGCGAGGAGATCGACCTGACAGCCAGCGAGTTCAAGCTGCTCACCACGCTGTCCCGCTACCCCGGTCGCGTGTACAGCCGCATGGAGCTCGTGGAGAAGGTGCTCGGCTACGACTTCGAGGGCTACGAGCGCACCATCGACTCCCATGTGAAGAACCTGCGCGCCAAGATCGGCGACAACCCGCGCAACCCGAAGTGGCTCCACACCGTGCACGGCGTGGGCTACCGCTTCGAGGATCCCACCAAGAACGGCCAGTAATCGCCCGTTCATTTCGCGTACTTGCCGCCGGAGCCGCTCGGCTTTGGTGTCCGCCGTCTGCTTCGAAGGAGTTCCATGACCGAGACGGAAGCAAAACCGCGCATTCTGGAAACCGCTGAAGAGGTCGCCCCACCGGCGGCCTCTTCGCCTTCTCCGGAACGCAAGAAGGAAAAGAAGCACCTGCGTTGGTCGAACCTGTCCTATACGACCCGCGTGACCTTGGCCTTCGCCCTCATCGCCGCCATGACCGCCCTTGTGGCCATCGGCGTGGTCTCCTTTGTGTGGGAGCAGCATTTCCGCACCTACACGGCCGACAACATGCAGACGCTCTGCGAGACCACGGCGAACCGCATCGCGGCCATTTACGAGGAGACCGGCGATTTGTGGAATCCCGAGACCACCCGCCCGGCCGCCCAGGCCACCGAGCTCACGAGCGGTGTGGGCGTGCGGGTGATCGACTTGAAGGGGAGCACCGTTTTCGACTCCTCCGTCATCATCGACGAGCAGCAGGGCGACGTGTTCACGTCCTTCGCACCTCAGGACCGCTCGCAGGCGGCCACGGCTTCCATCGTGCTTCCCGATGGCGAGAAAGTGGGCACCGTGCGCCTGTGGGCCTACGGCTCTGAGGCCCTTATGCGCCAGCCCGACCAGGAGTTCCGCGATAACTCCTACCAGGCTATGTTCATCGCCGGCGGTGTGGCCATCGTGCTTGCTTCCTGCATCGGCTTCCTCTTCGCGCGCAACCTGGTGTCACCGATCAACCGCATCATGAAGACGGCCCGGGCCATCGGCGACGGCGATCTGTCGGCTCGCACCAAGCTGACCGGCGAGGACGAGGTGGCGCGCCTCGGCGAGACCTTCGACGTCATGGCCGAGTCGGTGGAGAAGGACCGCGATTTGGAGCGGCGCCTCACCACCGATGTTGCCCACGAGCTGCGCACCCCGCTCATGGCCATCCAGGCCACGGTGGAGGCCATGATCGATGGCGTCTACGAGGCCGATGAGGAGCGCCTGGTCACCGTGAATTCCGAGATCCAGCGCCTGTCGCGGCTGGTGAATGCGCTGTTGAAGCTGTCTCGTCTGGAAAACCGCGGCGAGCCCATGAAGGAGGAGGTCGTCAACGTCGGCGAGCTCATCTCTGGCATCGTCGCCACCCACGAGATGTTCGTGTCCGATTCCGGCCTCACCTTGGAGTACGACGCCGAGCCCGACGTTATGGTAGTGGGCGACGCTGATATGATCCGCCAGGCCACGGCCAACCTCATCTCCAATGCCGTGCGCTACACGCCGGAGGGCGGCCACATCACGGTGTCGGTGCAGAAGGGCGACATCATGGCCTCCATCGCCGTGCGCGACACCGGCATCGGCCTTACTAAGGAAGAGGCCCGCATGGTGTTCTCGCGCTTCTGGCGCGCCGACGCCGGTCGCAACCGCGAGAGCGGCGGCCTTGGCGTGGGCCTGGCCGTGGTGAAGGAGATCGTCGACCGCCACGGCGGCTGGGTGCAGGTGGAAGGTGAGAAGGGCAAGGGCGCCTGCTTCACCATCCATATCCCGTTGTACGACGAAGACGCCTCCAAGCACCGCCGCAACTCCAAGAAGCGTACCGGCCACAAAAAGCCCGCGAAAGCAAGCCGATAGGAGAAGGTGCCCTTCGGCGTTCTGCAAGTTTTGCGGCCTCGAAGCAACGTCGCGGCGATCCGGATGGCGCGATTTACGGCATTGCTGGGCGCCTGACGATCGAGATGGACAAAAACGGGTAGCTAGCTGCGAGCTAGCCCCTGGGATGGTAACGTTTTGGCCGAAAAGGGGTCGTTAACTGCGAGCTAGCCCTGCGGTGGACACGTATTGGACAAAAACGGGTAGCTAGCTGCGAGTTGCCCCCTGTGCTGGCCCCGTTTTGGCCAAAAAAGGACCGCTAGCTGCATTTGGTGCGCGCGCGTCCATGTTCTCGTCGATTGCCGCGTCTTCTGACCAGGCGAAACGCGAAACGGATGGAGGGCTTTTTGCTGGCCGGACAATCAATGGCCAGAAATGGTGCGCCGACTGACAGTTAATGGGTACTTTTTGGCCATTTCGAACAGAAGGGGTATCGTGCCGTTCTCTGTGAAGCGACGGTGCGAGGGCCGTATTTGTGCCATAATGTCCGATACGCGAAAAGCGCTTGGGTACCTGCGCTCGAACGGCGTCCGTTGGGCGGTGTTCGAGCGGAGCGGCAGCCGGGCCATCAAGGAGAAAGGGCACTCATGGCGGGAATCGACATTACTCCCGACGCGCAGGGCAAGGTGCGCGATCTGTACGATTTGGGCGACAGGCTGCTGCTCGTGGCCACCGACCGCATCTCGGCCTTCGACTACATTCTGGAAGACGAGATCCCCTACAAGGGCCAGGTGCTCACCCAGCTCTCCAAGTTCTGGTTCGATCTGCTCGACGGCGTCGTGGAGAACCACCTCATCTCCACCGACGTGGCCGACCTGCCCGAGGAGTTCCAGCCCTACGCCGACTATCTGCGCGGTCGCTTCATGCTAGTGAAGAAGGCCGACATGTTCCCCGCCGAGTGCATCGTGCGCGGGTATCTGGCTGGCAGCGGCCTGAAGGAGTACAACCGCGAGGGCACCGTCTGCGGCATAGAGCTGCCCCAAGGCCTCGTGAACTCCTCGAAGCTGCCCGAGCCCATCTTCACCCCCTCCACCAAGGCCGAGATTGGCGACCACGACGAGAACATCTCCTTCGAGCGCCTTACGGAAATCCTCGGGGAAGAGGATGCCACGGCCCTGCGCGACTTGGCGTTGAAGGTGTACACCACCGCCGCCGACCACGCGGCCGAGCGCGGGGTTATCATCGCCGACACGAAGTTCGAGTTCGGCCGTCTCGGTGACACCATCATCTTGGCCGACGAGGTACTCACCCCCGACTCCTCGCGCTTCTGGCCCGGCGATACCTACGAGGAGGGCAAGGACCAGCCCAGCTTCGACAAGCAGTTCGTCCGCGATTGGCTGACGGCCCATTGGGACAAGACCGGGAACCCGCCGCGCCTTCCCCAGGAGATCATCGACGCCACGTCCGCGAAGTACATTCAGGCTTACGAGACCATCACCGGCAAGAAGTTCGACCCCGCGACGTTCTAGCGCCGCCCGCCCGCAAAACCCGCCGTCATTCTGAGCGAGCGGAGCGAGTCGAAAAATCTCGCGAGATCTTTCGACTTCGGCCTTTCGGCCTGCGCTCAAGATGACGTGAACTGAAGGAGAGAGATGTCCCAACGCAACCCCATGAACGAACGCTACACCTCCGAGGAGCGCACCGGCACAACGCGCAAGTCGGCCGCCTCGGCCAAGCCCAAGGCCAAGGCCGCCGCCTCGGTCACCGTGAAATCGGCGAAGAAGACGCCCGAGCAGCGCAAGGCCGAGGAGAAGGCCGCCCGCAAGGCCGCCGCCGCCAAGCAGCGCGAGGTGGAGCGCAAGTACTACAAGCCCGACACGCCGCGCTACAAGCGTCTGCGCCTCATCTGGTGGATCCTGCTCATCGCGGCCATCGGCTGCACGACCTTGAGCTTCGTCGGCCAGCAGTCGCTGCCGCCTCAGGTGGCGGTTGTGACGCTCATCTTGGCCTACGTGTTCATCATCGCCGCTTTCGTGCTCGATTTTTGGAAGATCAAGAAGGAGCGCGTGGCCTACCAGGAGCGCATGCTGGCGCTTGAGGAGAAGAACGCCAAGGCCGAGAAGCAGGCGCGCCGCGTGCAGCAGGCCAAGCAGGTGAAGGCGAAGGGGTCGGGGAAGAACCAGAACCGCCATGCGGCCCAGAAGAAGGCTGGCGAGGCCGATGGGGATGCCGATGCCGCCGATGCCGGCGAGTCCGACGAGCCTCCGGTGAAGCCGGCCCGCCGCGGCCTGTTCGGCAGCGGCTTCCGTCTGTCGAACCGTGAGAAGATGCAAGCCGAGAAGAAGGCCGCCAAAGAGGCCGAAAAAGCTCAAAAAACCGAGTAGCACCTACCGTAGGGGGCGACCTCGGTCGCCCCTTCTCAAGTGAGGTGACTCCACTTGGTGAGGAGCGACCGAGGTCGCCCCGTACGGGGGGTCAGTTGAACTAAGGTCCACCCCTATGGAAAAGTTCGAGCGCTCATTCCTTGAAGAGAGAGGCACATCCATGGTATCTCGCGTCTATGTTGAGAAGAAGCCCGGGTTTGATGGCGAGGCTCGCGCCCTGGCAGCCGAGCTGCGCGACATCGTCGGCATTTCGGGGCTGACCGGCGTGCGCCTGGTGAACCGCTACGACGTGGAAGGCGCGAGCGAGGAGCTGTTCGCCGCCTGCGTGCCCACGGTGTTCTCCGAGCCGCAGTCCGACACCGCCACCTACGACCTGCCCGATGCCCCCGGCGCGGCCGTGTTCGCCGTGGAGTACCTGCCCGGCCAGTTCGACCAGCGCGCCGACTCGGCGAGCGAGTGCATCCAGCTCATCAGCCAGGGCGAGCGCCCGGATGTTCGCTCGGCAGTGGTGTATTACCTGGAAGGCAACCTGACCGACGCTGACGTGGAAGCCGTGAAGCGCTACGTTATCAATCCGGTGGAGGCTCGCGAAGCGTCGCTTGAGCCTCGCGACACCCTGGCCATGGCCTTCGAGCGCCCGGCCGACGTGGAGGTCATCGAGGGCTTCACCGCCTTTTCCGATGACGAGCTGGCCCGCTTCATCGACGAGCGCGGCCTGGCCATGGATCTGGCCGACATCCAGTTCTGCCGCGCCTACTTCGCTGAAGAGGGCCGCGATCCTTCCATCACTGAGATCAAGATGATCGACACCTACTGGTCGGACCACTGCCGCCACACCACCTTCGGCACCGTGCTCGATGACGTGGAAATCGCCGACGCCAACGTGCAGGCCGCCTTCGACCGCTATCTGGAGCTGCGCCACGAGCTCGGCCGCGATGAGAAGCCGGTCTGCCTCATGGACATGGGCGCCATCGGCGCGAAGTGGCTGAAGAAAGAGGGCATTCTCACCGGGCTCGACGAGTCCGAGGAGATCAACGCTTGCACCATCAAGTGCAAGGTGGATGTCGATGGCGAGGAGCAGGACTGGCTGTACCTCTTTAAGAACGAGACCCACAACCACCCCACCGAGATCGAGCCCTTCGGCGGCGCGGCCACCTGCGTGGGCGGTGCCATCCGCGACCCCCTCTCGGGCCGCTCCTACGTGTACCAGGCCATGCGCGTCACGGGCGCGGCCGACCCCACGGTGCCCGTGGCCGATACCATTCCCGGCAAGCTGCCCCAGCGCAAGCTCGTGACCACGGCGGCGGCCGGTTACTCCTCTTACGGCAACCAGATCGGCCTGGCTACGGGCCAGGTGCATGAGCTGTACCACCCCGGCTACGCCGCCAAGCGCATGGAAATCGGCGCGGTGGTGGGCGCTACGCCGGCCGATCACGTGCGTCGCGAGACGCCGGCGCCGGGGGATGTGGTGGTGCTTCTCGGCGGCCGCACGGGCCGCGACGGCATCGGCGGCGCCACAGGCTCTTCCAAGGCCCATTCCGTGGAATCTTTGGAAAGCTGCGGGGCCGAGGTGCAGAAGGGCAACGCGCCGGTGGAGCGCAAGATCCAGCGCCTGTTCCGCCGCGGGGATGCCTGCCGCATGATCAAGCGCTGCAACGACTTCGGCGCCGGCGGCGTGTCGGTGGCTATTGGCGAGTTGGCCGACGGTCTGGACATCAATCTGGACGCCGTGCCCAAGAAGTACGACGGGCTCGATGGCACGGAGCTTGCCATTTCCGAGTCGCAGGAGCGCATGGCCGTGGCGCTGGCGCCTGAGGACGTGGACGCCTTCATCGCGCTGGCCCACGAGGAAAATCTGGAGGCCACGCCGGTGGCCGTAGTCACGGAAGAACCGCGCGTGCGCATGCATTGGCGCGGCGACACCATCGTGGACGTGAGCCGCGAGTTTCTCGCGAGCAACGGCGCGCCGAAGCATGCGGCGGTGGCCGTGCCCGCGCCGGCCGACGAGAGCTTCGCCGAAAGCGCCTGCGACCGCGCTTTCGAGGCGACAAGCGAGCTGACCGACCCCGTGGTGGACGCCGTGTGCGACGCCGACTCGCTGGAAGTGTCCCTCGCGGCGCTCATGGGCGACATCAACCGCGCCTCGAACAAGGGCCTTGTGGAGCGCTTCGACTCCACCATCGGCGCGGCCACGGTGCTCATGCCCTTCGGCGGCGCGCGCCAGCTCACCCCGGCGCTCGCCATGGTGGCGAAGCTGCCGGTGCTCGGCGGCAAGACCACGACGGTCTCGGGCCTGTCCTGGGGCTTCAACCCGTATCTTTCGTCCTACGACCCCTATGCTGGTGCCTACATGGCCGTGCTCGATTCCGTGGCGAAGCTCGTGGCCACCGGCTTCGAGCGGGCGAACATGTACCTCACCTTCCAAGAGTACTTCGAGAAGCTGCGCCAGGATCCCGAGCGCTGGGGCAAGCCCATGGCGGCGGTGCTCGGCGCGCTCATGGCCCAGATCGATTTCGGGGTGGGCGCCATCGGTGGCAAGGACTCTATGTCCGGCTCCTTCGAGGACTTGGATGTGCCGCCCACGCTTGTGTCCTTCGCGACGGCCATCGGTGACATCGACCGCGTCACCTCGCCGGAGCTGAAGGAAGCGGGCGACAACCTCATCTGGGTTTCCTTCGAGGACGCGCTGGCGTCGAGCGTCTGCGCCGCCTTCGACGCGGTGGAGTACCTCATCGGTGCGGGTGTCGTGCGGGCCTGCGCGAGCGGCGCCTACGGCGGCTTGGCCGAGACGCTGGTGAAGGCGGCCGTGGGCAATGGCCTGGGTATCACCGTGGACGAGGACATCGACATGGGCCAGCTGTTCGAGCCGGCCTACGGCACGTTCGTGATCGAGCTGGCCGCCGGCGAGGATGCCCAGTCCGTCGTCACGCGTTTGGAAGATGCCGGGCTCGACGCCAACGTGGATGTGGTGGCACTCGGTCAGGTGACCAGCGCTTACGAGCTGGCGTGCGACGGCCAAGTGGCCGATCTCGCCGTGGTTCAGGAGGCGTGGGAACGCGGCAGCGGGATTGAAAGCGTGTTCCCGTACCGCACCTCGCCGGAAGAGCGCGCAGCGGCCGAGACGGTGCCCGCCATCAGCTTCGAAGGGGAGGCGGCCCCGGCCTACCACGGCCCGGCGCTGCTGGGCGACGCCTCCGGTGCTCCGCGCGTGGTCATTCCGGTGTTCCCCGGCAACAACTGCGAGTACGACTCCGCTGCCGCCTTCGAGCGGGCCGGCGCCGTGCCCACCGTGTACGTGGTGAACAACCTGACGCCCAAGGCGGTGGCCGAATCCACCGCCGAGCTGGCGCGTCTTATTCGGGCGTCCCAGATTGTCATGATTCCCGGAGGTTTCTCCGGCGGCGACGAGCCCGACGGCTCCGCGAAGTTCATCACGGCCTTCTTCCGCGCCCCGGAGGTCACCGAGGCGGTGCGCGATTTGCTGCAGGCGCGCGACGGCCTCATGCTCGGCATCTGCAACGGTTTCCAGGCGCTCGTGAAGCTGGGCCTGGTGCCCTTCGGCGACATCCGTCCCATGGACGCCGATTGCGCCACCCTCACCTTCAACAACATCGGCCGTCACCAGAGCACGCTCGTGCGAACGCGCGTGGCCAGCACGATGTCCCCCTGGATGAGCCGCATGGAAGTGGGCGAGATGCACACGGTGGCCATCAGCCACGGCGAGGGGCGCTTCGTGGCGCCGCAGCCTCTGCTGGATTCCATGATTGCGAACGGACAAGTTGCCACTCAGTACGTGGACGCCGCGGGGCAGCCTTCCATGGATTTGGCGGTGAACCCCAACGGGTCGGTGCTCGCCATCGAGGGCATCACGAGCCCCGACGGCCACGTGCTCGGCAAGATGGGTCACACGGAACGCGCCGGCGCGGGCCTGTACAAGAACACCTTCGGCAACACCTACCAGCCCCTCTTCGAAGGCGGTGTCGACTACTTCCGCACGAAGTAGTTACTGCCACGCGAGGTAGTTGCCGCTGCATGAGGTGGCTGCTCGGGAGGGTGGCGTGCGACCGCCCGTCGGTGGGACCGGGGGTTTGATGCCCGAAAACAACAAGGGCGACGTCAGGAACGGAAGTTTGGTACCTGGTGTCGCCCTTTTTGCGGCCAACTTGCGGAGTTTGGCATCGAATGGTGCCAAGTTTGGCAGTTTGGTACCCTGCCTTGGTCAAATTGCGAAGTTTGGTACCTGAAAACTTGCACGTACGAATTTCTGACCTGGTGTTTCTTCGGAGTCGAGGTACCAAACTGCGGTTTTTGGCCGAATTCGGGGTACCAAACTTCCGATCCTGGAAGAGGGCAGGTGCCATATCGCGGATCTTGTCCGAGAAAGATGGATACCGGTTCATCGGGCGGTAGGGCTGTGGTTGTGGTCTCCTTGTCGACGGCGCCAGATGGATCGTCGAGGTCGTCGCGCGGCACTGCCCCGGGGTCGAGTGCGCTGTGGATCCGCTCTATGTGGTGCAGTGGGTGACCGACGTGCTCGACGAGACCCGCAGGGAGGCGTGGCGCGGCTGCGAAGGCTGAGGGTTCTCGCCTGGGCCTACCTTCTGCACCGCCGCTGCCGCAAAGCCGCCGCCGAAGACCGCAGCCAGACCTTCGAAAATGTCAACGAGTGACGACGCCCCTGGCAAAAAGTCGCCCCGGGCTACGGTGTTGTATGCAGCAAACTTTGTAGTATAGAGCAAAAAAGCAGGTCATTGCTTAGCATCTATTTGTCAACATGAGCTAACACCGTAGCCCGACCCGCAAAAATGACGAAGGCGCGCAGTTGCCCTGACAAAAAAAGCGCCTCGGGCTGCGAGTTGTACTCGGGTGTGTGGCGAAAAGGCACCTCGGGCTACGGGCTGTGCTTGAAAAACGGCAAAAGAGCGCGTTGTTCTGTGGATACTCTCGGGCCCCCTGCGAATTGCTGCCAGGCTACTGCCACAGCCTCACTTCGGGCTCCAGTTCCACGCCGGTGGTCTGGCGAACGCGGCGCTGCACTTCGGCGATGAGTGCTAGCACGTCGGCGGCGGTGGCGTCGCCGGTGTTCACGACGAAGCCGGCGTGCTTCTCGGACACCTGCGCGCCGCCCACGCGCAGGCCTTGGCAGCCGGCCTCTTGGATGAGCGCCCCCGCGAAGTGGCCCTCGGGGCGCTTGAAGGTGCTGCCGGCGCTCGGCATCTCCAGCGGTTGCTTGCTCTCGCGGCGCTCGCGCAGCTCTTCCATGCGCGCGGCGATGGCGGCAGGGGAGTCGGCGCGCAACTGCAGCGTGGCCCCGAGCACCACCCAGCCCTCGCGCATCATGCGGCTGGTGCGATAGCCCCAGTTGGCTTCCGCTGCCGGCACGCTCACGATGCTCCACGAATTCCCGTCGGGCACCAGGCAGCGTACTTCCACGGCTACGTCCGAGAACTGGCCCTCGTAGGCGCCGGCGTTCATGATGGCCGCGCCTCCGACGGTGCCGGGAATGCCGCTGGCGAACTCGTAGCCTGCAAGCCCGGTATCCCGCGCCACGGCGGCCACGGCGGCGTTCGTGGCCCCGGCCGCTGCCCGCACGAGGCCGCCGGGCAGCACCTCGACGTCCGCGAAATTATCCGCCAGCAGAAGCGTCACGCCGTCAAGTCCCTCGTCGGGCGCGAGCACGTTGGAGCCGAGTCCCAGCACACGCCAGGGAACCCCGCCCGCCTCGCAAGTCGACACGACGGCCGCCACCTCGTCTTCGGAGCGCGGCGTCACGAGCCATTGCGCCGGCCCCCCAATGCGAAATGTCGTATGCTCGGCCAGGGGCTCGTCAGGACGCACATTCTGCGAACCGACGATATCCCGAAGGCTCTTCTCGAAGTCCTGGGCGTTCACGGCTTGCTCCTCCTCAGCTGGATTACGGATGCAGAGGAGGTGCGGGATGCCCTGACCGAGCAAGTTCCGCAGCGAACAGAACAGGACTGAATGTCCTGTTCTGCAGAGCGAGGACTGTCTGAGCGAATCAGGGCGTCCCGCACCTCCGGTCGGCAAAGAGTTTCAAGCCCGTGTGTTCTGGGCCGGTATCCTCCGTTTATCATGCCGTGCGGGTTACCGTTGGTGACCCGCATGGCTCATTGTACTAGAATACGCCCATGACGAAATCGCTGACATATCCGCGCGATCGCCAAAGCGCTTCCGCCCATCGTTGCTCGCGCTTCGCACCCGCTTGCGGGCTCGCATCCGCATCCGCTTTTGGGCTCGCATCCGCACCCGCCCCAGTGGCCGCCCTTGCGGATGCTTCCGCACGCACGAAAGTGGGGCGCTAGGCCATGGCGCGCAGGGTTCCCGAGGTCAAGCCCACCTCGCCGGCGGCGGCCATCGTGCTCGTGCTGCTGTTCATTGTCTGCTTCATTATCGGCCTGTGGGTGCTTATGGCGCTCACGCGCATCGTGCTCGGTTAGGGGCAAGGACTATGTGGCAGCGATTCACCCCCTACGACTTGCGCGTTATCGGGCACTACCTGGGAACGCTCCTGTTGTTCTTCGCCGCGCTCATGGCCCTTCCCTTGGCGACGGCGCTGGTCTTTCAGGAATGGGAGCCGGCGGCGCGCTACCTCGCGGCAATCGGCATCACCATGGTCGCGGGCTGCAGTCTGCGTTTTCTGCGCATCGAACCCGGACGCCTCGATCGCCGTCAGGCGCTGGCGGTGACCGGTTTCGCCTGGGTTGTTCTCGCGCTGTTCGCCTCGTTCCCTCTGTACTTCTCGGGGCATTACATGACCTACCTCGATGCCGTCTTCGATGGCGTCTCCGGCCTGACCACCACGGGCGCCTCGCTCATCGTCGATTTGGATCACCTCTCCTACGCCGACAACATGTTCCGCTTCGCTATGCATGCCCTGGGCGGTCTCGGCCTTATCGTGGTGGCGTTGTCCTTCGGGCTTTTCGGCCGCGGCGGCGGCGCGTCGCTGTTTTCGTCGGAAGGCCGCAGCGAGCACGTGGTGCCCAACGTGGTGCAGACCACCCAGTTCATTGCTCGCATCACCCTGGTCATCGTCTCCGTCGCCACGGTGATCATCACGGCGTTATGCCTGTTCATGGGCATGGAGCCCACCCGCGCCTTCCTGAACGCGCTGTGGGTGTCTACCTCCGGGTTCGTGACCGGCGGTTTCACGCCCATGCAGCTTTCCATCATGTACTACCATTCCTTCCCTCTTGAGGCGATTCTCATGGTGCTCATGATTTTGGGCTCCATCAGCTTTGTCATTCACGCCGAGGTGTGGAAGGGGCGCCCGCTGCCGTTTTTCCGCGACATCGAGACGAAGACGATGGTGCTTTGGATAGGGGTCATGGCCTTCGTATTCACGGCCACGCTCGCCCTGTCGCCCTTCGATGACATGCTCGCGCTTTTGCGCCGCGGCCTGTTCATGATCATCTCGGCGTTCACCACGACGGGCTTTCAGGTGGTCACCACCAACCAGCTCACCACCGCTTTCAGCAACGGCGCCTTCCTCACCCTGGCGTTCATCATGGCCGTTGGCGGCGCTTCCGGCTCCACGGCCGGCGGCATCAAGTTCTCGCGCATGGGCATCATCTTCAAGTCCATCGTGTCGAACGTGAAGGAGACGCTGGCACCGGATTCGGCTCGCGTCGTCGTTTCCTACAATCACGTGGGCAGGCGCACCTTGACGCCGGAAATTGTGAAAGAGGCCATGACGGTGTTCATCCTGTACGTGATCACCTACGTTATTGGCGCGCTGGTGGGCATTGCACACGGGTTCGAGGCCATTCCCGCAATCTCCGAGTCGGTGGCTATGACGTCCAACGGCGGCATCATCACGTCGGTGGCGGGGCCCGGCATGGCGGGAACCCTCGAGCTGTTCTACATCTTCCAGATGTGGGCTGGCCGCTTGGAGTTCATGACGCTGTTCGCCCTTATTGTGGAAGTGGTGGCCTCCCTGGTGCCGCGGCCTCGACCGAAGGAGCGCTCATGAGGCGGCGGGGTATCGCGCTTCTGGCGATTGCGCTCGCGGCGGTTCTGGCCGCGCCGGGTCCTGTGGCTTGGGCGACGGGGGCTGCCAACGGCGCCGCGGCGGCTTCCTCTGATGGCGGTGTGACCAACGAGGATGTGCCGACGGACGACACGGGCGTCGTAGAGGCCGGCGAAGACGCTGGGAACGAAGGCGCTGGAAGCGAAGGCGCGGACGGCGGCGCGGTGCAAGGCGGAGGCGCCGAGGGCGAAGGAACGAGCGGCGGCGCGACCGAGGGCGAAAACGGGGCCGATGGCGAGGACGGCCAGGCCGTCAACAAGCCCGCGCGTCCGAAGCTTCCCGACCCGGTCTTCGGCGAGGACGTGAACGAGGACAACCTCGTGAACCCCCAGCAGAAGCCCGATAGCTCCTTCATCTACGATACGTCCATCTCCGCCTTGCAGGGGGCCGACTCCTACCTGAACGACCAGACCGTGCAGGTGACGGGCGAGGTGATCGGCGATCGCATTCGCGCCGAGTTCGACCCCGGCTACAGCTGGATCGTCCTGCAGGGCTCCGATAGGGTTCATTCCGAAATCCCCGTGTTCATGGACACGGAGTCCACCGAGATCATCGACACCTACGGCGCCTACGGCCGCAAGGGCACCACGCTGCAGGTGCGCGGTACCTTCCATCTGATCTGCCCGGAGCACGAGGGTTTGACCGACTTGCACGCAGATACGGTCACCTTCGTCGAGAAAGGCTCGGTTACCGAACAGCCCTTCGACATCGGCGCGTTTCTGCCGGGGCTTATGCTGGTTGCCATCGGCTTCATCATGCTCATCGTGTTCCACCAGATGAGGGAGGGGCAGCGCTGATGGCTGAGGCGCGCTATCGCGGCGAAGTGGTGAAGCTGGACCGGGGGTACCCGCTCGTGCGTTTGGAAGACGGCGAGCTTCTGCGCTGCGAGCACGCGACGGCCCTGGTGAAGGGGGAGCGCCGACGGGCCGTTATCGGGGATGTTGTGGAAGTGGCGGTGCCCCCGGCTCACGACAAGGGGGTCATCGAGGCCATAGCGCCGCGCACCCGCGAGTTCGTGCGCAAGGATCCCACCGAGCGCGCCGTGCCCCAGGTGCTCGCCGCCAACTTCGAGCGCGTGATTGTGGCCCAACCCGTGGGCGAGGTGAACCTGCGGCGCCTCGAGCGCGAGCTGGTACTGGCCTTCGAGACGGGGGCCGAGGTGACCGTCGTGCTCACCAAGGCCGACCTGGCCGATGACGCCGCCACCCGGGCCACGGTGGAGGCTGTGCGGGCCCTGGCTGCTCCCGCGGCCGATGTGCTCGTCGTGTCCGAGGACGACCCGGCATCGGTGGAGGCCGTGCGCGCGCTTCTGGCGCCGGGCACCACCACGGTGCTCATCGGGCGCTCGGGGGTGGGGAAGTCCAGCCTGGTGAATATGCTGGTGGGCGCCGAGGTTTTAAGCGTCGGTGCGGTTCGCGAGGGGGATGGCAAGGGCCGCCACACCACGGTGAGCCGCGAGATTGTGGAGGTGCCCGGCGCCGGTCGCATCGTGGACATGCCGGGCGTGCGGGGCTTGGGGCTGTGGGACGCCGAAGAGGGCATCGGCGCCGCCTTCCCCGATGTGGAGGCGCTGGCCGCGCAGTGCCGCTTCCGCGACTGCACCCACCACGGGGAACCGGGCTGCGCGGTGCGCGCGGCCGTGGAATCCGGCGAGCTGATGCCGGAGCGCTACGGATCCTACCAGGCCCTTCAGCAGGAGATGGCCGCCATGCGCGACCGCCGCGAAGAGGCGCGCCGTATGAACAAGGAAAAGGTGAGCGACACCAAGCGGCGCCGCGCAGGTGCGCCCAAGGGCAAGCGTCGGCGGTGATAGCAAGGCGCCATCGTGACAACGCCCCGTGTAAGCGCAGAATGTCGATGAGGATGCAGGCTCGTTCCATTCATGACATTTTGCCTACCGAGATTGCCGTCGGATGCAGACGCGCTAAAATGATGTGACACTCTTCGACTGAACTCGAAAGGACCTCCATGAATCCCGTCGTCGTCATTCCCACGTTCATCTACCCCCGCCGCCACCGCGGAGGGGCCGATGTGGTGAGCACCTACGACCACTCTACCGCCCCCAACCAAGAAGGGGAGCTCGGCCGCTGCCTGGAGTCGCTGGCGAAGGTGGAGGGCCTGGGACTCGTGGTCATCCTCGTGTCCGCCGACGTGTCGTTGGAAGTGCAGGCGGCCGAGAAGGTGCAGGCCATCGCCAACCGCCATTCGGACGTGACCACGCTCGTCATCGGCGCGGCAGAGCTGGCGCTTATCGAGCAGCGCATGGCCCAGCAGAACATCGAACGCCTTTCCAAGGAAATCGGCCTGCAAGGTTACGGCGCCATCCGGAACTTGGGGTTGCTCGTGGCCAACGTGCTCGGCTTCGATGCCGTGGTGTTTTTGGACGATGACGAGGTGATCGACGATCCGAAATTCCTAGAGAAGGCCATGTACGGCCTCGGGAAGCTCACGCGCCAGGGCGTGCCCATCGTGGCGAAGACGGGGTACTATTTGAACGACCAGGACTCCTACCTCTCGAAATGGGAGGACAAGTGGTACAACCGCTTCTGGCAGCAGGGCCGCGCTTTCAACGAGTGGATCACCAAGGCCATGCGCGGCCCGCGCCTGTCGCGCTCGAACCATGTGTGCGGCGGCTGCTTGGCCGTCCACAAGGAGGCGTTCCGGCGCCTCGCCTTCGACCCGTGGATCACCCGTGGCGAGGATTTGGACTACATGCTCGATCTGCGCATGTACGGCTCGGATATCTGGTTCGACAACCAGTGGGTCTTGCGTCACCTGCCCCCGCGCACCGCAAGCGAGGGCACGCGTTTCCGCCAGGACATCTTCCGGTGGCTCTACGAGTACCGCAAGCTGGAATACTCCCGAGCGCTCATCGACCTTCAGCAGGTGAAGCCGGCCTCGCTCGAGCCCTACCCAGGGCCGTTTTTGGAGCCGGGTCTTCTGCGCCGCATTCGGCTCACGGCATGGATGCGCAGCTTCGGACGCCCCGACAAGAAGGCCTACCGCTTGGCCGCCAAGGCCGCCACGGGTGCGGCTTCGGCCTACGCCGAGGCCAACTGCGCGAAGTACTTCGAGTTCCAGTACGTCTGGCCCGAGGCCATGAATCGTTTGGAAAGCGACCAGCTGCTCTCCGAGGCGCTGGTGCGCTCGGCCATGCTGCGCGCCCAGGATGTGGCGGCCGCGGCTCCGGCCCCGGCGGCTGCGGCGGCTGCGGACGTCCCGACGGGCGCCCCGGCTGCTGCGGACGTCGCGGCGGAGGTCGTCGCAGGCGAGGCTGCCGGCGCGGCCCCGGCGGCTGCGGCTGCGAGCACTCCGGCTCCCGCGAGTGCCCCGGCGCCCCGACCCGTGCCGCGCACGAACATCGACGCCGGCATGACCACCCAGATCCGTCTGGATATGGAGGATTAGCACCGTGGAGGCGATGGTTCCGCTGTTTCTCGTGTCGCTGGTCGTCGGTCTTGCGGTTGGCGTTTTGGCGGGACTGCTCGGCATCGGCGGCGGCATGCTGCTCGTGCCGGCGTTCAAGCTCGGCTATGCTATGGACTCGCTCATGTGCACGGCCACCTCGCTGTTCACGATTATCCCGACGTCGGTTTCGGGCGCGATTTCCCATATTCGCAACAAGACGTGCCTGCCGAAGCTCGGTGTGGCGGCCGGTCTTGGGGGCGCCTGCCTGTCGCCTTTAGGGGTGTGGCTCGCCACCCTCTCGCCGGACTGGGCCGTCATGGGAGCGGCAGCGCTCATCATCGCCTACTCTTCCGTTACGATGTTCCGCAAAGCGCTGAAGGCTCCGAAGGTACCCCGGGGCGCCACTGGCGCCGAAGCTGCCGACGCGGCGGCAAAGGAGGCCGCTGCCGAGGATCGTGCCGCCGCCATCGAACGGGCGCATGCGGAGGCCCCGACGATCGGTTGGCGCGAGGCGGGCATCGGGGCCGCTATCGGACTTTTCGCCGGTCTCGCCTCGGGTTACGTGGGCGTGGGCGGCGGTTTTATCATGGTGCCGCTTATGATGTCCATCCTGCATGTTCCCATGAAGCTCACTTCGGGCACGTCGCTTATCGCCGTCATGATCCTCGCCGTGCCGGGCACGGTGACCCAAGCGCTGCTCGGCAACATCAACTGGATCGCCGGCATCGCCGTGGCCTGCGGCTCCATCCCCGGAGCAACCCTGGGCGCGAAGCTCATCCCGAAGGTGCCCGAGCGCCAGCTGCGCTTCCTGTTCGCCGGCTTCCTCGTGGTGGCCGCCGTCCTGCTCGTCGCGAACCAGCTGGGGGTTTGGGGCTAGGTCGTTTCCCTGGCGTTCCCAAGTTTGTTATACTGGCGTCAATTATGGCGGCGATCAGGGGGTACGATTATGGCGAAGCGCGAATCGGGTACGGTGTCCACGCGGGGCATCGGGGTGCCCAAGTTCAACCAGGAAATGCTCGCGGCCACCATTGCCGCCCTGGCGGGCATCACGCTTGTGTGGACGTTCTCGCAGCCGGAGTTCCCCGTGCCCGTGCTCATAGCGGCCGGCGCCGTGTTCACCGTTTCCATCGTCATGGTCATCCGGCTCATGATGGATCCGGATTCCGTGCGCGCCCTGCAATCCGATGCCATGCTGCAACTGGCCTCGTCCATGATCGACGCTATGGGCGACGGGCTCACCGAGGAGGCCTCCCAAGAGGTGTGCGAGCTTCTGCTTCCGAACACCTCGGCCATCGCGGTCGCCCTCACCAACTGCGAGAGCGTGCTCGGCTATGCCGGCTACCAGGAGGCCCACAACCCGGCGGGCATCGCCATCCGCACGAGTGCCACCCACGAGTGCATTCGCCGGGGGAAGACGCTCGTGCTGCTGACGCCCGAGGAAATTGGGCTGCCGGCGCCTATCGAGCAGAACCGTATCAAGGCCGCCATCGTGGAGCCCCTGTTCGTCGGCGGTCGGGTGGAGGGGACGCTCAAGTTCTACTACCGTGACCCGCGCAAAATCACCGAGACCCAGCGCTCCATCGCCCACGGTTTCGCCCAGCTGCTCGCCACCCAGATGGCCGCCGTGGAAATGGAGACCCAGCGCAAGTTGGCCGCCTCCATGGAGCTGAAGATGCTGCAGACGCAGATCAACCCCCACTTCCTGTTCAACACCATCAACACCATCGCCTCGTTTATCCGCACCGATCCCATGAAGGCCCGCACGCTTCTGCGGGAGTTCGCCGTGTTCTACCGGCGTACCCTGGAGGACTCCACCGAGCGCATCTCGCTGGCTCGCGAGCTTGACCAGGTGCAGCGCTACTTCAACTTCGAGCTGGCCCGCTTCGGCGATGCGCGCCTTGCCTTCGAGGTGAACGCGAGCCCCGCGCTGCTGGACATGATGGTGCCGCCGTTTCTGGTGCAGCCGCTCGTGGAGAACGCCATCAAGCACGCCATGCCCTCGGAGGGCAAGCTCACCATTACGGTGAGGGCCGACGCCGATGACGACGACGTGGTCATCGTGGTGAGCGATGACGGCGTGGGCATGACTGAGGAGACTTGCGCGAACATCACGCAGGTGGAGTCGTCCACCGGTCTCGGCATTGCCGTGAAGAACGTGCACGACCGCATGATCGGTTTCTTCGGCCCCGATGCGCAGATGGTGTACACGAGCGTGCTGGGGGAGGGCACCCAGGTGACGCTGCGCTGCCCCGGCTGCGCCAAGGCGCCGGCGTCTGCGGCGGCATCGGCGGAAGCGCTCGCAGCGTCATTGGACGAGGTGGCCGGGGAAGCGGCGGAAAGCGCGGAGAAGGCGGCGCGCAACAACGCCACCATGGCCGAGCTGACCGAGCTTGTGGCTCAGGTATCGGAATAAAGTCCGATCTCGGGTGATCCCAGGCCGATCCCAGCAGGTAAATCGCCTATTTTCGTATCGACAATAGGGGCGCGGTCGTTTATCATCCCAGTCATCAACTATTCGTCTTCTGGGGAAGGGCGCGCCCGTGTTCGAGTTTCTATCTTCGCCGTTCGGCCTGGTGGCTGTAGGCCTCGGTGTGCTGGCGGTGGCCGTGCTCGCCCTTTGCTTGTGGATCACGACTCTCGACCGCCGTATGCGCGGCATGGCCGACGGCCTGGAAACCGAGCGTCGCAAGGTGGCCGAACTGCAGATGGTCATCGGGCGCCGCGCCAACGCGGCCCGCAGCTACGGAAACCGGGGGAGGGCGGCAGCGCCCGCTCCCGCCCCGGCGCCCGTCGCTGCTGCCTCGGCCGCTCCTGCTGGTGCGCCCATGTCCGCACGTGGTGCGGGAGCTCCGGTGCCGATGGGGGCATCGGGCGGCGCGGCTGTGCCCCCGCGGGGGTCCGTGCCGGCTTCCGCGGGGGCCCCTGCGGGCGCGGTGCCCCGAGGACGTGGGTCGCGCCCCGCTCCGGCGGGAAGCGGATGGACGCCCAGCAGCATTCCGATGCCGGCGCAGTCGGAGGTGGACGCCTGGGTGCAGGGCGCACCGTCGGTGCAGCAGCCCATCGTGGTGCCCGATCGCAAGATGTCGCGCAAGGCTCGCCGCGAGGCGGAGCGCGCCTTTGCCGCTCGCGCCGCTGCCGAGCTGGAGGCCCGCCAGGCTCGCCGAGCCCAGGAGGCCGCTGCGGCCCAGCGCTCTTTCGGAGCGGCGCCGGCCCGCGCCGCTGCTCCTGCGCACCCCGCCGCAGCCGCCCGTCCTGCTGCGGGCGTTCCCGCCCAGGCCCAGGGCTTCGCCCCGGTGCAGCCCGCTTACGGCGCGCCTTCCGGCGCCCGCGCCCGCCACGCGCGCTAGGGGCCTTTCCGCCACACGCGTCGGGGGTTTCCCGTTGCGCAATGTCCCTTCCAGCCTGAAAAGGCCCGCGCCGAGGATGCTCTCGGCGCGGGCCTTCTTGCGATACGGCTGATGCGCTGGGGCTTTCTACCCCTTGTAGGCTTCCTGGAACCGCGCGACGTCGCGCTCGTAAATGACGAGCGTCGAGTCGGGCTCCTCCAGATAGAACGGCACGCCGGCCAATTTCGGATGGTTCACGAGGGCCGCCAGCGCGTCGAAGCCGATCTTTCCCTCGCCGATGCGCGCGTGGCGATCCACGTGGCTGCCGCGCTCGTGGGTGGCGTCGTTCAAGTGCACGGCCTTCAGCTTGTCCAGGCCGATGGTGCGGTCGAACTCCTCCAGCACGCCGTCGAGGTCGCCTACGATGTCGTAGCCTTCGGCCCACACGCCGGCGCAGTCGAAGCACACGCCCGCGTGTTCCGGATGGTCTACCTTGGCGATGATCGCGGCCAGCTGCTCGAAGCTCGTGCCCACCTGGGTGCCCTCGCCGGCCATGGTGTCCAGCAGCACGCAGGTCTTCATGGACGGCGTGATGATCTTGTTCAGGGCGTCGGCCACGTCGGCCAGCCCCTCTTCCACGCTGATGTCAAGACGGCTGCCCGGGCGGATGAGGTACAGCGAGCCGTCCACCTCGGCCAGGCGGGCGAGATCTTCCGAGTACACCATGAGGGCGAAGTCGCGCTCGTTCATCTTGTCCGTGGCCGGGTCGGCATCGTAGGGGGCGTAGGCCAGCGCGTCGTGGATGCCGTGCTCCTTCGCGAAGGCGAGGTAGGCGGCGACGTCCTTCTCGTCGAGGGCCGCCTGCTCGCTGCCGCGGGGGCTGCGGGTGAAGTACTGGAAGGTGTTCGCGTTGATGGACGCCGCCTCTTTGGCCATCTCCAGATAGCCGCGGCGCTTCGAGAGATGGCAACCAATGGTCAGCATGATGAGTCCTTTCGACAAAGAATTCTTGAAATTTGGTCACAAAATCGAGTTCTGGGTTTTGTAAGCCAGAAAATCATAGCTCTGGTGTTGGCGGGTATCCCCAATGCGCGCATTTGTTCAGTATTTCGTTGAGTTTCGGGCAATATCGGGTGATTTGGGTGCGTGGAAAAACCCAGAACTCGATTTTGTGACCAAAAATGGAGAAATCTTTGCATGGCGACCCTTGCATAGCGGCCCCTGCATGACGGCCCTTGCGGGCGCGCTTTGCGCGGGCGCTTTGGCGCTGTCGTGGCAGCCGAACATCTGACGGGGAGATGCTTGCTGCGAAACCGCCATCGCGCAGAGAGTGCTGCAATGGTAGAATTGCGCTACCTCGAAAACACTCCTGAAACGTACCCAAGAGAGGTTTTGCCCCTATGGCACGATCCCCGCTCATACTCGACCGCTACCGCGTCATCGACCAGGCCGGCTCTGGCGGCTATGGCACGGTGGTGCACGCTTTCGACACGCATCTCAAGCGCGATGTGGCCATCAAGTGCATCGAGCTTTCCGAGGACGAGCTGGCCGCTGCTCGCCTCGAGGCCTTGGAGGCGCGCATGGCGGCGGATTTGGAAGAGGTAGAGGCGGGGGCATCGGGCGCCGAGACGGGGGTCGCTGGCCGGAATGCGGGTCCGGGCGCAGTCTCGGTCGCCGGTGCAGCCTCGGGCACTGGTGCAGCCTCGGGCGCCGCTGCGGGCGATCCTGCTGGCAGCTCGTCGGCGGATGCCTTCCCCGCCGACCCCGATTTCCTGGCGGCCCGCGACGAGCGCCGTCGGCGCCGATCCGCGACGGCGGCTGCTTCACGGCGTGTCGCCTCCGAGGAGGTGCCGCCCTGGGAAGAGTGGGACGATGCCGCCGCCGAAGAAGACGTGGAAGGCGAAGGGGAGTGGGAGGACTCCCTCATTCCCTGGAACGCCTCCACGACCGACTTTGCCGGTCGGCGGCGCGGGCCGGCGCGCCTCACGGGTCGGGTGAGCCGCAAGACGCGCCACGCCCCCGAGGTGCCCTACGAACCCCAGACCGTGGTAGAAGAGGCACCCGATGCCACTGACGCGACCGCCGATGCCGAATCGGTGGACGTGCGCCATTTGCGCGGTGTGCGCGCCTCGCGGGTCATCGCTGAAGAGCCCGAGTCCGACGCCGAAGACGAGCTGGATCTGTTCGAGCACATCCCCGGTCTGGAAGAGGCTCGCTCTGTCGCGAAGCTGTCCGATACGAATATCGTCACCGTGTACGACTGCGCCGTGGAAGGCAGCAGCGCCTACGTGATCATGGAATACGTCGAGGGCAAGACGCTCGCGCAAATCATCGATGAGGTGGACGACGATATCACGCTGGATGTGGTGGCAGCCGTGTTTTCGGCCGTCTCCCATGCCCTGGAGGTGGCCCACGGCGAGCACACCCTGCATCTGGATATCAAGCCGGAAAACGTCATCGTGAACGGCAAGGGCCAGGCCAAGGTGGCCGATTTCGGCCTGGCTGCCCTTATGGACGCCACGGGATCGGGCACCACGGGCGGCGGCACCATCGGCTACATGCCCTTGGAGCAGATGCGCCAGGAGCCGCTCGATGTACGCACCGACGAGTGGGCCCTGGCGAGCCTCACCTACGAGATGCTCACCGGCTCGAACCCGTTTTTCGCCGATGATCTGGACGCGGCGGAGGAGGCCATCGAAGAGGCGGAGCTCGTGCTGCCGTCGCTGTGCTGGGACGAGCTGGACGCCGAGGCCGACGAGGTCATGTTCGCCGCTCTCGACCCCGACATGGACGAGCGCTACGAGGATGTCGCCGCCTTTGCGGCCGCGCTTTCGCCCTATCTGGGCAACGCCAAGAAGGGCAAGCGGGTGCTCGCCGACATCGTGAATGGGAAGATGGAAGAGCCGGCTGCCGAGGAGCCGGAGCGCGTTTGGGAGCCGCTGCCCCCGCTCGTCGACCGCCTGGGGCTGCGCGGCGCCGCCATTGTGGGCCGTATCGTGGCCGCTGCGGCTGTGGCGTTGCTGGCGGCGGCGGGCATGGCGAACCTGCACCTTACTCCGGGTTCTGCCATGGGGCTCGCCACCGACGCCCCCATTGCCTACGGGGTGGTGATCGCCGTATGTGCTTTAGTGGCTGCCATCAGGCCTTCCATCGGCGTCCTGTTTGGCTACGGGGCCTTTGTGGTGGGGCTTGCCGGCGCGGGCGCCTGGGTGCCGGCGGTGCTGCTCACCGCGGCTACGGGCGCGTGGTGGTATTTCGTGGGCCGCCGCGGCACCGCCCAGGCGGTCTCGGCGCTCATGCAGCCGCTGTTCGGCTCCGTGGGTTTCGCGGCGGCCTCGCCGGTGACGTGCGGCGTGCTGCTGCCGGTGCTGCAATCGGTCATCACGGCGGCCTTCGCCTTCGCGAGCGCCCTCATCATGGCCGGCTGCGGCTCGGTCGACCTCATGAACTGGGACGCGGTCATGCACCTCGGCTTCTCGAGCAACCCGGCGGCAGGGTGCCTGGCGGTGGCGTCGCAGCCGGCCACCTGGGTCATAGGCGCAAGCTGGATCGCCGCTGCGGGCCTTTACAGCCTCTTGTGCGTGCGCGGCACCCGCGCCTTCGACATCGTCGGTTCGGTGGTGGCGGCCGCGGTGCTCATGCTCGGCGCGTGCGCGGCGGCCCATCTCGCTTCCTTCGGCGGCTCGTGGCTGCCCGCTCCGGCGGCGCTGCTCGGAGCGCTGGTGCCCGGCGTTCTCGGCATCTTGGCCGCGGTTATGAGCATTCCCGATCGCGCCCGCTGGGCCGAAGAAGAATGGTATGTGGAAGAAGAGAAGTAGACCACTTCCCTGCAGGTCATAGTATACTGACAGCACCAATGACGAACCCACCTGCCGCGGCGCGAGCGGCATAGGCGAAGAAGGCGAGATAGCGACCTATGAGCATCGAAGAGCTGTACCATTTTCTGTTCGAGACTATGCCCGGCATCGGCATTCTGGTCGGTGGCGGTCTTGTGATCAGCATCATCGTGTGCTTCATTCTGGAGCGCAAGACGCGCAAGCAGTTCAAGAACCACGAGAAGACCGAGGACGACTGGTCGCTGTTCGATGACGACGAGGACGAAAGCGAATAGCTTCGCCCCGGCCGCGCGAAAACCCTCAGCCTGACTTCTGCCCGCCTGCGCCCGCCGCACCCGAAGACTTCCCGCCCGCGTCAGCGGGCGGTGCTATACTGGGCCGCATTGAAAACCGCCGGACTGCCGGCGCCTAAGGCAACCGATCATTGTGAAAGTGAGCCGCCCCATGTTGGACATCAAGTACGTACGCGAGCACCTCGACGAGGTCGCCGAAACGATGAAGAACCGCCACGCCTCCTTCTCGCCGGAGCAGTTCACCGCCCTTGATGTGCAGCGCCGCGAGGTCATCGTCGAGGAGGAGGCCCTGCAGGCCGAGCGCAACAAGCTTTCGAAGGAGATCGGCGCGCTCATGGGCCAGGGCAAGACCGACGAGGCCAACGCCACCAAGGAGACCGTCCGCCGGATCAACGAGAAGCTCACCGCCCTGGGCGATGCCCGCGCCGAGGCCGAGGCCGCCATGGACGCGCTCATGCTCTCCATTCCGAATATGGTGGACGCCACCACGCCGGTGGGCGAGGACGAGAACGACAATCCCGAGGTGCGCCGCTGGGGCACGCCTCGCGACTTCGCCGCCGAGGGCTTCGAGCCGCAGGCCCATTGGGATTTGGGGCCGGCCCTGAACATCATCGATTTCGAGCGCGGCGTGAAGCTGGCTGAGAGCCGCTTCTACGTGCTCGGCGGCGCCGGCGCCCGTCTCGAGCGCGCGCTCATCGCCTTCATGTTGGATCAGCACACCTCCCGCGGCTACAAGGAGTGGTGGGTGCCGGCGCTCGCCAACGCCGCCACGCTCACGGGCACGGGCCAGCTGCCGAAGTTCGAGGAGGACCTCTTCCACACCACCGAGGGCCTCTACCTCATCCCCACGGCCGAGGTGCAGCTGACGAACCTGCACGCCGGGGAAGTGCTTGACGCCGATTCGTTGCCGCTGCACTACTGCGCCTTCACCCCGTGCTTCCGCGAGGAGGCGGGCAGTGCCGGTCGCGATACCCGCGGCATCATTCGCGTGCATCAGTTCTCCAAGGTGGAGATGGTGAAGTTCGCCACACCCGAGACCGGTTTCGACGAGCTGGAATCCATGGTGGAAGACGCCGAGAACATCCTGCAGCAGCTGAAGCTGCCCTATCGCGTTATCAGCCTGTGCACCGGCGACATCGGGTTCTCCTCCGCGAAGACCTACGACGTGGAAGTGTGGCTGCCCAGCTACGGCGCCTACAAGGAGATCTCCTCCTGCAGCTGCTGCACCGATTTCCAGGCCCGTCGCGCCAACATCAAGTACCGCGACCCGGCCAACTTCAAGGGCAGCCGCTTCGTGTACACCCTGAACGGGTCGGGCCTGGCCGTGGGCCGCACTATGGCCGCCGTCATCGAGAACTACCAGAATCCCGACGGCACCATCACGGTGCCCGAGGTGCTCGTTCCCTATATGGGCGGCAAGACGGTGATCGGGCCGGAAGAGGTCTAAAGAGCCATGGAAGAGCAGTCGCCGGCGGCGGCCGCGCCGACCGGTTCCGGCGGCCGGCCGCCTGCCGAGGGTCGTCTCCGCTCCGCTGCGACGACAGCCGCCACGGCGACGGCGCAGAAGTCGTCGTCTCGTCGCGCGGCGTCGTCCGGTGAAGGCGATGGCGGCCGCGAAGTGCGGAAGGGGAGGGAAGGCCGTTCGAGCGCTCCTTCTCGCAAGCGCCGCCATCCGGTGCGGGTGGCGGTGGTGTCCGTAGCTATCGTTGTCGTTTTGCTTGTCGGTGCGGCGGCGGGCGGATTCGCGTGGCTCCACTGGTTCTCCGAGGACGATGCGGCCGATTTCGCGGGCACCTGGTATTTGGCCGGCACGGCTACGCCCATCACCATCACCGAGGATCGCATCCAGCTGACCGATGATGTGTCCTACCGTTATGCGCTGAACGACCAGGACAAAACCTTCGAGCTATCCTTCGGCAACTTGAAGGGCGGCGGCCGCTACCGGTTCTCGCTCGATCGCAACCAGCTGGCCCTGGTGGACGGCGACTTCTCCGGCGCCGACACCTTGGGCGACGATATCGTCTGGACGCTGCGCGCGCTGACCGAGTCCGCCCAGGGGCGCGTGCTGGCTCCGGAGGAGGCGGCCCGGGGCGTCACGCTGCTTTCCCGCACGCCCACGGGGACGCCGTCGCTTCCCGAGGCGACTGACACGCCCGAGGCCACGGCTGGCGAAGATGCCAAGGCCGGCACCGGTGATGGCTCGAAATCCGGCAACGACGACGGCGGCGCAGAGCCCGACAAGGCCGATGCCACGCCGGCCCCCGACACCTCGGACAAAGCTGACGACCGTGCCTAGGCTCGCCGTCGAGCGCATTGCCTTCGAGCGCGATCGCATGGCCCTGCTCGTGCGCGTGCCCGAGGGCGCGGATGCCTCTTTGGGCACGTGCGGCGCCGATCGGCTGCTTGCCGCGCGCCCCTCCCTCGCCTTCCACACCTGCTTGAATGACGAGGACGCCCCCTTTGCCGAGGTGCTCGCCCGCACGTCGCTGCCTCACGCGCTGGAGCATCTGGTCATCGATTTGCAGGCTGCGAACCCCGCTTGCGCCTCCGATGCCGCGTTTGTAGGTACGACGGAATGGCTCTCGAAGCGGGACGGCTTGGCCCGTGTTACAGTAAACTTTACCGATGACCTCATCGCATTGGGCGCCCTGAAGGACGCCTTGGCGCTTCTGGAAGGGACGGTTGAATAAGATGTCGTCAGCTCACATCACCTTCGACACCACCGGCGACAAGATCGCCCGACGCGTGCGCAAGATGCGCCCGTCGGCCGTGCGCAACCTGTTCGCCGCCGCTACGCGCGACGATGTAATCTCGCTGTCGGGCGGCATGCCCGCTGTGTCGCTTCTGCCCGAAGAGGACATTCGCCGCGCCACGCTGGCCGCCATTGAGAGCCCCGAGGCCCGCGCGGTATCGCTGCAGTACGGCCCCACCGACGGGCTCGCCGGGCTGCGCGCCGTGCTCGCCGACATGATGCGCGATCTGGGCATCCGCGTGAAGGCCGACCAGGTGCTTGTCACCACGGGCGCCCAGCAGGCCCTAACACTCATCGCCGAGGCTTTCATCGACCCCGACGACATCATCATTACCGAGGGCCCCACCTATCTGGGGGCGCTGCAGGCCTTCTCCGCTTTCGAGCCCGATGTGCGCGCGATCCCCTTCGACGAGGACGGCATGCGCATGGATCTTCTGGAAGAGGAGCTCAAGCGCATCGGCAAGGACAACCCGCGTCTGAAGTTCTGCTACACCATCCCGAATTTCCAGAACCCCGGCGGCGTCACCATGACGGCCGAGCGCCGGCGCCGCCTGCTCGAGCTGGCCCGTGAGTACAACTTCATGGTGGTGGAAGACGACCCCTACGGCCGTCTCCGCTACGACGGCGGCCACCAGGTGCCCCTGAAAGCCATGGACGATTCGGTCATTTACCTGGGCACGATTTCGAAGATGCTGGGGCCGGGGCTGCGCACGGGCTGGATTGCCGCGCCCGAGGCCGTGCTCGCCCGCATCAACCTGGTGAAGCAGGGTGCCGATTTGTGCGGCAGCGCCTTCGACCAGCTGGTCGTGCAGCACTACTTTGCCGATGTCGCCTGGCAGCGCACGCTGCAGAAGTTCATCGCGCTGTACAAGGAGCGCCGCGACGCCATGCTGGCGGCCCTCGACGAGTTCTTCCCGCCCGAGGCCACCTGGACGCATCCGGCCGGCGGCATGTTCCTCTGGATTACGCTGCCGGACTATATGGATACCGATTCGATGCTTGCCGAAGCGCTGGAGTCGGGCGTAACCTATGTGCCGGGGAATTCGTTCTTCCCCGATGGCAAAACCGGGCGCAACTCCATGCGCGTGAACTTCAGCTTCGAGACGCCCGAATCCATCACCGAGGCCATCCGACGCCTGGCGAAGGTGATCGAGGAGCGCCTCGAACTCTACCGCGTGTTCATTGAGGCCGGCGCGCTGCCCGGCTACGACAGAAAGGATGCAGCCATGGACGAGAATGCCACTTCTTGGAAGGATGTCATCGTCGATTCCGAGCAGAACGAGGAAGCGGTCATGCAGGCCCGCGAAGGCGATGCCGAGCAGATCGAGATCGCCGAGGAGAAGGTGACCGAGGCGCAGGAAGCCGCGGCAGAATAAAGGCCGCCCCCGAGGAGTTTCAACAACAAAGGAGACGTGTATGAAAGTTGCAGTGCTCATGGGAGGCAAGTCCTTCGAGCGCGAGGTGTCGCTGGCCTCCGGCAAGGTGGTGTGCGAGGCGCTGGAAGAGGCTGGCCACAAGGTGGTGCCCCTGGACACCAACGCCGATCTGGTTCCCACGCTGCGCAGCGAGCGGCCCGATGTGGTGTACAACGCCCTGCACGGCAAACACGGCGAGGACGGCACCATCCAGAGCCTGCTAGAGTTCCTCGGCATCCCGTTCGTGGGCTCGCCGGCGAGCGTCTGTCATCGTGCTTGGAACAAGGACGCCCTGCACTCGTCGCTGGCGAAGTACCGCGACCTTACCGGCGAGGAGGGCTGCGCGTCCTGGCCCCAGGGTGTCTACCTGGCGCGCGATGCTTTCAAGGGCATGGGTGCGGCCACGGCGCTCGATATGGTGGCCGACCGCGTCATCGGCGGGTATCCGGTCTGCGTGAAGCCGGCCCATGGCGGCAGCGCCCTGGGCGTTCACAAGGTGAAAAGCCAGGAGGAGCTGGGCGAGGCGGTGCTCGATGCGCTGTCCTACGACGAGGCCGTGAACATCGAGCAGTGGGTCGATGGCGTGGAGCTTTCCGTGTCCATCCTCGGCACCGGCTGGGACGCCCACGCGCTGCCGCCGGTAGAGATCGTGGCCCGCGAGGGCTTTTACGACGCGGCGGCCCGCATGGCCGACGACGCTGTGGAGTTCTTCTGCCCCGTGCGCGACGAGTCGCTTTCCCCCAACGCGGCCGATGCCCAGGCCATCCGCGCGGAAATCGAGCGGGCGGCGCTGGAAGTCTACCGCGCCTACAGCGTGCGCGATCTCGGGCGCGTCGACCTCATCTGGGACGGCGGCGCGGCCCGCTGCTTCGAGTTAGATGTGTCCCCGGGCATGACCGAGCGCTCCCTGTTCCCCATGGCCTGCGCCGCGGCCGGCCTGTCGCTGCCCGCGGTGCTCGACACGCTCGTGAACGAGGCCTACGCCCGCGGTGCCTGTTTCTAGGTTCGCACGGACTGAGGTTTTCTCTGAGAGATTTCCTCATCTATGACGAATTACAACTTGTTTACCGTAAGGTGAGCAATGAGCAGCGAGAGCCCCCGCGCGGGGCTCTCCGCCTATAATGGGCGAACCTGATACTCTGTCGATAAAGGAGGCAGTTATGGCCAACAAATTTGGAATGTTCCTCATCGGTGGCGTCGTTGGCGCCGTTGCAGCTCTGCTGGCCGCGCCCCGTTCTGGCGCCGAGACGCGCGCCATGGTGGCTGACAAAGCCGGCGAGTTCGCGGGCAACGCCCAGCAGTGGGGCGATTCCGCCGCCGCCGGGGCCCAGCACATCTACCAGGAAGCGGCCACCAAGGGTGCCGAGGTCGTGAACAACGTGACGGCCCGTGGCCAGGAGATCGCCTCTGAGGCCGCCGCTCGCGGGGCCGATGTGGCCGCCACTATCCAGGAGGCCGCTAGCAACATCTCCCCGACGATCAACGAGAAGGGCGACGAGCTGCGCGACAAGATCGAAGCCGCCCGTCAGCGCATTGCCGATCAGGTGGCCAAGAACGCCGACGCCGACGCCGATGCCGCCGAGACCGTCAAGGACGTCGCCGAGACGGCCAAGGAAGCCGCCAAGGATGCCGCCGTCACGGCCGAGGAAGGCGCCAAGGAGACGGCCGCCGAGGTGAAGGAAGCCGCCGGCGAGGTGGCGAAGGCCGCCGAGGGCAAGAAGGACGAGAAGTAAATCATGGCCAAGCGATACGGCACCACGGGCGAGATCGTTGGAAAGCGCGTGCTTCTCGACAAGAGCACGCCGAAGAAACCCGAGGCGGTGAAGCGGCTCGGGAAGGTGCGCCACTGCGTGTTCCACCCCACCCAGCGCCGCTTCGTCGGCTTCATCGTGAAGCGCCCCGACTTGCTGTGGATGTTCCGCCGCAAGGACGTGTTCGTGGCCTACAACGGCTACGACGTGGTGGACGGCCGTATCGTGGTGTCCCAGGCTCCCGAGGCCACGGGCAAGGGCGCCTGCAAGGCCATGGGCGTGAACTACGACGATTGCGTGCTGTGGGCGGGGCTGCCCGTCATGGGCGAGGACGGCACCGTGTACGGCACGGTGGGCGACGTGTCCTTCGACCCGAAGACCGGCGAGGTGCGCTCGCTCACCGTGACCCAGGGGGCCACGGCCAACGCGCTGCTCGGTGTTCGCGAGATCCCCGGGCACCTCATCCGCGGCTTCAAGCGCGGCATCGGCACGGCGCTTTCCGTGAACGGGCAGGACGAGGGGGAAGAGCCGATTTTGGGCGCCATCCTCGTGTCCGACGAGGTGGCCGAGCTTGCCGTCGAGGGTGGCCTGGCCGCGAAGGCCGGCGAGGCCACGGCCGTGGTGGCCGACCGCGCCCGCGAGACCGTAGAGGCCGTGAAGCCGGCCGTGTCCACTGCCACCAAGGCTGCGGGCAAAGCTGTGAACAAGGGGGCCTACGCCACGGGCCGCCAGATCAAGCGCGCCAGCGGCATGTTCTCCGCCTTCAAGGAGGAGTACGACAAGGCTCGCAAGGAAGACGACTAGGCCGCGCGCTGTGGGCGGGCGCTGGGCGCCGACGTTTTGGGCGCCGAGGCGCCGACCTGCGCGCCGCGGGCCTGCGGCTTACGATTTCGTCACTAAGGTAAAGAGTTCCTGAAAGCCGCCCCCGTCGTGGGGCGGCTGCATTAGACTGGAAGCCATGGAAAAGCACCCGAACAACCACCACCATTCCGAACGGCTCGAGAAGCTCGAGGCGAAGGCCCACGAGGAGAAGTCGGTCGCCGGGCATCCGATGCCTGCGGCGGACATCTTCAAGTTCGTGGGGCTCATCGCGTTCTTCGTCATCATGATCGTGGTGGTCGTGCTCGTCTGGCCCATGATCCACGAGCTGTTCGAGCCCGGCGGTGTCGACCGCGTCACCTCCGACATCCGCAATGCCGGCCCCTGGGGCTTCCTCATTCTGCTGGCAATCCAGTTCCTTCAGATCGTCGTGGCCTTCATCCCTGGCGAGGTAGTCCAGGTGGCCGCCGGTATGATTTACGGGCCTTGGGTGGGCGCGCTCATCATCTGGCTCGGCTGCATTATCTCGAGCTCGTTCATCTTCGTGCTGGTGCACAAGTTGGGCGCCCCGTTCGTCCAGGCCATGGTGCCCGAGAAGTACATGGGCAAGTTCCGCGATTGGGAGACCTCCGACAAGTTCAACGTCATCGTGTTCATCCTGTTCCTCATTCCGGGGCTGCCCAAGGACGTGTTCACCTACATCACGCCGCTCACGCACATGTCCATGAAGAACTTCGTGCTCATCTCGAACTTCGCCCGCATTCCCGGCATCGTGCTTTCCACCTACGCGGCAGCGGGGCTTGTGTCGGGCAATATCGTGGAATCGGTCATCATCTTCGCCGTGACCGCCGCTGTGGCCATCGTGGCGCTTGTCGTATACGGACGCGTGACCAAAAAGTCGAACGGCTCCGAGAAGTAATCCGTGCCGCGCCGCCTCCGTGCCAGCGCTTGGGCGCAACGAGAGGTTCTGCGCCTACTTTCTTTGTGAAAGAAGGCGCGGTCAGGCTTTGTTTCTGTACAATAAGCGCGTTATTGCAACGACTCTAACGACTCTCTAGGAGGAAACCCATGCCGAAGATCACCCGGGAAGAGGTGCGCGTTCCCGCCGACGTCATGCCCGAGGCCCGTGACGAGTACATCACCAACTACCTGAAGGCCACGCGCGAGACCGGCCGTCTCATGCTGTTCGCCTGCGATCAGAAGATCGAGCACCTGAACAAGGACTTCTACGGCGAGGGCATCGACATCGCCGATCTCGATCCGGAGCATCTGTTCAAGATCGGCTCCGAGGGCGTGTGCGGCGTGCTCGCCGGCCAGCGCGGGCTGGTGGCCCAGTACGCGGCCGACTACCCGGAGATCAACTACCTCATCAAGATGAACTCCAAGACCAACCTCGTCGGCACCAAGCAGGAGGATCCCTACTCCCCGCAGCTGTACGATTTGGACGCCGTGCTGGCCATGAAGGAGGCCGGCGTGAACATCGTGGGCCTCGGCTACACGATCTACCTCGGCTCCGAGTACGAGGCCACCATGATGGCCGAGGCGGGCGAGCTCATCGCCCAGGCCCATGCCAACGGCCTCATCGTCGTGCTGTGGATCTACCCTCGCGGCAAGGCCGTGACCGCCGAGAAGGATCCCGACCTCATCGCCGGTGCCGCCGGCGTGGCTCTCTGCCTTGGCGCCGACTTCGTGAAGGTGAACCCGCCGAAGCCCGAGGACGGCCGCACTCCGGCCGAGGCCCTGAAGGTGGCCTCCACCGCCGCCGGCCGCACGGGCCTCGTGTGCGCGGGTGGCTCCACCGTGGATGCCGAGACCTTCCTCACCCAGCTGTATGACCAGATTCACGTGGGCGGTGCCGACGGTAACGCCACGGGTCGCAACATTCACCAGCGCTCCCTGGACGAGGCGGTGCGCCTGACCAAGGCCATCTCCGCCATCACCTTGGCCGACTGGGCCGTGGCCGACGCCCTGGCCGTCTTTGCCGGCGAGAAGGACTTCACCCTGGCCGACATTTAGTCCGCTTCTGAGGTTTGCTCCGAGAAAGGCTTCCGCAAGGGAGCCTTTCTTTATGCAGAAAGGAATTGGCGCTATGAGCGCACTGGATACATTCGCCTTGAAGGTCACTCGTCCCTACCGGGAGGAAGACTTGCCGGCGATGGCGGAGATCTGGAACGAGGTCGTGGAGGCGGGCAACGCCTTTCCACAGACCAAGTCGCTGACGCTGGAGGAGGCGCGAGCCTTCTTCGCCGAGCAGTCCCATGCGGCGGTGGCTACTGTGGGTGGGCGCATCTGCGGGTTGTACATCCTGCATCCCAACAATATCGGGCGGTGCGGCCACGTTGCCAACGCGAGCTTTGCCGTGGCGGGGGCCAGCCGCGGCGAGGGCATCGGGCGCTTGCTTGTGGAAGACTGTCTGCGCCAGGCGGCCGCCTGTGGGTTTCGTGGTCTGCAGTTCAACGCCGTAGTGGCGAGCAACGAGCGGGCCCGGTCGCTTTACGAGAGCCTAGGGTTCGCGCGCATTGGCATGATTCCCGGAGGCTTCTGCAACAAAGACGACGTCTACGAGGATATGTACATCTACTATCACCCGACGGTTTAGCTTCCTCCTTGAACTTCGTTCTTGATCCAAGCTCTCCGCCGCAGCCTCCTTTTTTGGCGGTTAGCTAGAAGATACGCAAGGCGGCATAAGCCTCTCTTCGTAAACAAAGGGCCCTATGGGGGCATTGCAGGTTGGAGTACGGCTATTGAGGCGTTGGGATCGCATTCGCAAGAGCGCCCAGCCATGGGTATCGTATTAGCCCTGTAGTCCTGCTGCGTTTCCGGGCGGTTTCATCTCGAGGCGGCCTAGGGTGACCGGCGATATGTCCCGGTTTCCAAGCAGACTGTTTTTTTGCACCAAACTCCGTTAGGTAGATTGCCGGTTTCGAAAGCTCGCGCTAAAGCAGCCCAAACAACTCGAACGTAAGGCTAGGTTTGTCAGAAAAAGGCTTCCGAAACCGGCTCCTGTCTTTCCGGCAGGACTCATGAATCTGCATAACGGAGTTTGATGCAGAATTTTTGGCTTGCGAGAAGCTCGGAGAGTCGCTATTGGCGGCATAGCGCCTTTTGCCCAAGGGTTTTGGTGGCACTGAGGATCGCTTTCCTGGGGATGCCCTTGAAATCGCGATGTCTGCGCGTAAAAGGCAAGCGATAACGCGCGACAGTATGAGTCGAATTATGTGCGATGGCCTCAGGAATGGAGGCTAGATCGATTCTTCGATATTGCTCGTACGTACAATCTGCGGATCGGTTATGCTAGCGGAATGAATATCTATCCTAGTCATACACTCGCTTTGGGTCTTTGGCGTGCGTGGTCGTTGGCGCATCCTGTATCGCTGTCGGCTTTTCATGCATCGAGCAAGCGGAACGGCCTGCCCCTTCCCGTCCATGCGCTGCCGTCCTCATCAGTTGTAAAAGCCGCTGCCTCGAAGTGGGCCGATGTGGTTGCGGCCTTGTCCGCGTTGCCGTCAGCGCTGCTCGCGGAAACTATCGAAGATGCGCAGAATGAGAGAAGGCCTCTTGAGATTCTTGTTGGGACAAAACGCGGCGCGCGCAGCACGAACTGCATTCAACGCCACCAGTGTCAGTTGCGCTTTCCCCGTAATGCGTTTCTTGAGATGGTGCCCGAAGTGTGGGTGTCTGCGCCAGAACTTGTCTTCGTGCAGATGGCCTCGCGACTTGAATACGGGGCTTTGCTTGCATTGGGCTATGAGCTGTGCGGCTGCTATCCTCTTGGAGAGGGTTCAGGGTTTCAGGTGCGCGGTCCTCTGACGACCCCTGAGCGTCTCGTGGCGTTCTCCGGGCAGCTGGGCGGTGCGCGGTCGGCGAAGCTGGCGCGTTCTGCGGCGCTGCAAGTACGAAGGAAGTCCGCTTCAATTATGGAGACCGAAGTGGCTATAGCTGCTCTGACGTCTCGGAGGCGCGGCGGCTTGGGCTTGCCTCCCGCGCGGCTTAACGAGCCTTTCGCTTTGGGAGAGAAGGGCCAGCGCATCGCCCATCAGAAGAGCGTGGTGGGCGACATTTGCTGGTGGGACAAAGGTGCTGTGGTGGAGTACGACGGACGTGAGAGCCACGGGAGCCGTGAGGCTCAAATCAGAGATTCGCGTCGGCGCGACGCCCTCTTGGCCGAGGGGATCGATGTCACGACGATAACCTCCTCGCAATTCGCGAATGTCTGTGAGTTCTCAACGCTTATGGGTGAGGTGTCGCAAAAAGCAGGGAAGGTGTTTCGGGGATGGCGGCCAGGCCAGATTGAAAAGCATATGAAGCTGCGGCAGGACGTTCGCTCTTTTCATCGGGATTATCCTTCGCGACGTTGATGAAGCGACTTCGGTGTGCTTCTTCGCTGCTTGTCGATTCAGGGGGGCGATACCCATCATGGCGAGAGTGGCAGATCGGCTTCACGCTGAAGAGCATGTCGAAAGGTGACGTAGCGGGGAGGGCGAAGAAAGGTGGTTTATGGGCGAGGGACGGCGCGGGCGTGACGCGTGAACGTGACGCGCGAGGGCAAGCGCGCGAGAGGGCGCTGCGAGGGCTCATAAGGTGAAAGAGCGGTGCGGATATGTCGTGTGCGAGAGCTATGACGGAAAATGCTGGTTTATAGAAAATCGTTGTCTGCGGAATGCCGGAAAATGGAACGAGCGCTTGAAAGCTCGGGTATGGTTTCTGAAAGAGGCTATTTGATGCACCAAACTCCGTTTTGCAGACACTGCAGCGCGGGAAAACCGCTGCTCGTCTGACTGAGCGATTTTGACTGGATCAGCGACCTGCGAAAATGCACTGCATTAGCGTGTAGGGCGTCAGATTAGTTTAGATGAGTGTTCTGCGAAATCTACAAAATGGAGTTTAGTGCGGTGGCGTTGGTTGTAGAGGAGCGCGAAACAGTTTCGGACGGATCGCGCAGCTGGTCATAGGAAGCGCGGACGATTTCGCGCGAGCAGGACTATCGGCCACAGGGGAGCGCAAAACGGCCCCGAGGGGACGGGGCCGTTGATTTTCGATGGTGCCCGAGGCGGGATTTGAACCCGCACACCTTTCGGCAACGGTTTTTGAGACCGTCGTGTCTGCCGTTCCACCACTCGGGCTCAGGGGCACCAATGCAGTATAGCGGAAGGGCTCGCCAACGTCGAGGTGAAATCGGCGACGCTTAGGGAATTCCCCGAACTACGTCACGCCGCTATGCCAAGCTGCTACGCCAAACCCGCCCACATCATGATCTTGGGCACGTAGCCCATGATGAAGATGATGATAATGAGCGCGGGCAGCCCGAAGGTGAGCCAGCCGCGGGCCCAGCGCGGGAACTTCATGCCCGTGCCCGCATCGGCCTCGGCAAGGAAGTTGTCCCAGCCCCAGCCTTTGCGCGACACGCAGAACACCACGTACAGCAGACTGCCCAAGGGCAGCAGGTTGTTCGACACGATGAAGTCCTCGATGGATTGAATGTCGCCGATGCCCGGAATAGTGATGCCGGCAAGCACGTTGAAACCCAGGGCGCAGGGCAGGCTCAGCACGGTGACGAGCACGGCGGTGCGGGCCAAGGCGCGCTTGCGGTCGAGATCCCATTTCTCCATGGTGAAGGTGATGAGGTTCTCGAAGACGGCGATGATGGTGGAGAGCGCCGCGAAGCTCATGAACACGAAGAACAGCGTGCCCCACAGCTGCCCCAAAGGCATCTGGTTGAACACGTTGGGCAGGGTGACGAACACGAGCGAGGGGCCCTGGTCGGGGGCGACGGCGAAAGCGAAGCAGGCGGGGAAGATGATGAGGCCCGCGAGGATGGCCACGGCGGTGTCCAGGCCGCAGATGCGCAGGGCCTCGCCCGTGAGCGAGTTCTGCTTGCCGATACGGCTGCCGAAGACCTCCATGGCCGAGATGCCGAGCGACAGCGTGAAGAACGCCTGGCCCATGGCCGCATACACCGCGTCCCCGAAACCGGCCAGGCCGCCGGCGAACATCTTGCCGAAGTCGGGTACCAGGTAGAACTCCAGGCCCGCGTCGGCGCCGGGCAGCGTGACGGAGCGCACCACGAGCAGCGCCATGACGCCGAGCAAGGCGATCATCATCACTTTCGTGATACGCTCGACGCCCTTCTGCAGGCCCAGGCTGCAGACGAAAAAGCCGATGACCACCACGGCGAGCATCCAGCCCACCATCTCGGAGGGGTTGGCGAGCATGGTGCCGAAGACGCCAGCGACGCCATCGGGATCGAGTCCGACGAAGGTGCCCGTGGCCATTTTCGCCATGTAAGCGAGCATCCAGCCGCAGACGGTGGTGTAGAACATCATGAGTAGCATGCAGCCGATGTAAGCCCACCAGGAGAACCAGTGCCAGCGCCGCGAGGGCTGCAGGATGTCGAAGGCCTGGGCGGCCGAACGCTGGGAGGCGCGGCCGACGGCGAACTCCATGACCATGACGGGCAGTCCCAAGATGACGAGGAAGATGAGGTAAAGCACAATGAAGGCCGCCCCGCCGTACTCGCCGGCGATGTAGGGGAAGCGCCACACGTTGCCCAGGCCGATGGCGCAGCCGGCCGAAATGAGGATGAAGCCGAGGCGGCTCGCGAAGTGCTCGCGGGGCGCGGTGGCCGACGCGGGGGCGTTGGCGTTGCTGTCCGAGGCGCAAGCCGGGGAAGTGGAGGTGGTATCGGTGGCCATGGGAACCTTCCTGATGCGGGATTTCCAAGCGTTTTGAACGAAATTGCAGCGTCATTGTAGCGGAAGATAAGCGGGAGGGTCATGGTGATGCGAGGCAGCTTTGGCAACGGCTCTGTGTCTGGTGGGGGAGGCGACCGTGCGGCTTAAAGCGGCGCCCTCATAATGCAGTCATGAACGATGTGCTCACATACTTGCAAACTCAACTTGCCCCTTTCGACGAGGTGCCCTTCAACGCCGTGGACTCGGCGCTGCTCGCGCAGTTCTGTATGGTGCGCGGCGAGGGGATTATGCCGCAGGTGTACAGCGGGGAGGCTTCGGAAACTGCGTCTTCGAAGGCACGTGAGGGCTGCGGGCCTTTAAGCGAGCTGCGCGGTCTGCTCGGGCGGCTGCGCAGGCATGCGAGCGAGCGTGCTGCGGAGCCTTCTGCGGCAGCCGAGCGCGATCGGGCGGAAGTGGCGCAGGATGCGAAGGCCCCCGTGGCTCCCGTACGGTTCGTCGATCTCATGCGAGCCTAGTTGTTTCCTGCGATGTTTTCCGGTATGCACGCAGCGCAGATGAAGCAGCAGCTGTTCTGGATGGCCGCGAGTCCGCGTTTTCGGGACGTGCTCATCTACGATCATGCGGCCGCATTCGACGAGGTGCGTGATTTGCAGTTCGCCGCCACAACCTACGTGTGCCCCGGGCGCTTCGCTTACGTGGGCTTTCGCGGCACCGACACGACGCTCACCGGGTGGCGCGAGGACTTCAACATGGCCTATCAGGCGCCGGTCGAGGCCCAGGCGCTGGCGGCCCGCTATCTGGCGGCGGTGGCCGCTGATCCGCGACTGCCCGAGGCCCTCATTTTGGGCGGCCATTCCAAGGGCGGCAACCTGGCCGAGTACGCGGCGCTCGCGGCGGCGCCGGAGGTGCAAGGCCGCATTGCTCACCTGTACAACCACGACGGCCCCGGATTCAAGGCCGGTTTGTTCACGGCGACCGACTACGCGCCGCTTGCGGGCCGCATGACCAAGCAGGTGCCGGCCGATTCCATGGTGGGCATCCTCATGGAATCGGCGATGCCGACAAACGTGGTGCAGGCCACGGGCCGCGGCTTCGAGCAGCACTCGGTGTTCCACTGGGTCGTGGAAGGCGCGGATGGGGCGCCGGGGCCACGCGATGCAGAACGTGCGCGCGATGCGGGCGAGGTGCGGGATGCAGACGGGATGCGCGAGGCACCAAGGGCCTTCGCCACGCTCCCCGAGCTTCCCGAGCGCACGCAGCGTCGCGCCGAGGCGCTGGATCGCTGGCTCGCCTCGCTGGATGGCAGCGAGCGCGAGGCCATGGTGAACGCGCTGTTCGCCGCTTTGAAGGCGGCCGGCATCACTGATGCCTCCCAACTCTTCGAGGGCGGCCGCGAGTGGGCGATTTTGCGCGACGGCGTGATGGGAACGCCTGCGGAGGACCGCACGATCATGCTGAATGCCCTGCGCGGGCTCACGCGCGCCTTCAGCGACGTCACCGCCGAGCGCAACAGCGCCCGTCGTGCCGAGCAGCGCCGCGCCAAGGGCGCCTGACCGATGCTCCTGCGGCGCCGTGTCCTGCCGAGTCTGTCAACGCTTCCGTAGGGGCGGACTTTAGTCCGCCCTCATCGGCTGAGATGACGGTGCATTCTAAATCCAATGCACGCGCGTCTCGTCGTAGCGCGTGGGGCCTTTGGGCTCCGGTTTGTGCTCGGGATGGCCCACGGCGATGAGCGCGAAGGGCGTAACGCCGCGCGGGCTTCCCAGAGCCACATCAACAGCGGCCATGCGATCCTTCTCCGGCGCGATGCCGAGCCACACGGCGCTTAGGCCCAGGTTGGCGGCCTCGATGAGGATGTTCTCCACGGAAGCGCTCATGTCGTAGGAGGCGTCTTGCGGCGCGCGCAGGCCCTCGGTGCGCTGGCACGCCACAATGACGCAGGGGGCGAGTTTGGCCGGCGTGCCGTAGGGGCTTGAAGCGGCCAGAGCCAGACGCGTGGTCTCGTCCCGCGCGATGTAGAATTCCCAGGGCTGCTGGTTCACGGCGGAGGGGGCGGCCATGGCGGCACGCATCAGCTTCTCGATATCTCGGATGTCCACCGGCTCGTCGGTGTACTGACGGACGCTGCTGCGCAGGTAAATGGCATTCATAGGGCTTGGCCTCGATCCTGAACGTGCGGCGCAAGGCCTCGCGCCAACGGCGAGCCCCAGAGCCTCAAGGGACGAGCGGAAATGGGCATGAGGGTGGGTGCCGCTTCCCGCGATTGCCTTCACCTTAGCAAGCTGGTTTCGTTGCCAGGGTGTGAACCGTTCCTTATTACGGTTCCGCCAACCCGCCGCAATAAAACCGACAAGAAGCCGGTGCCCTACAGGTCGCGCTGGTAGAGGTCCTCGTAGGTCTCGCGGCGGGTGACCACGCGCGATGCGCCGTCGCGCACGAACACCACGGCCGGGCGGGGCTGTCCGTTGTAGTTGCTGGCCATGGTCATGTTGTAGGCACCGGTGCCGAACACGCACACGATGTCGCCGAGGTCGGCCTTCTGCAGGGGCATGTCGATGACCACGGCGTCGCCGCTCTCGCAGTGCTTGCCGCACAGCGTGACGATTTCCTCGCGGGGTTGCCCGGCTTTGTTGGCGATGGTGGGCTCGTAGTCGGCGTGGTAGAGCGCCGTGCGGATATTGTCGGACATGCCGCCGTCGATGGCCACGTACTTGCGGATGCCCGGCAGCGTCTTCAAGATGCCCACGGTGTACAGCGTGACGCCGGCCGGGGCCACCAGCGAGCGGCCCGGCTCCACCAGAAGGCGCGGCAACGGCAGGTTGTGCAGCGCGCACAAATCGCGCACCGCCGAGCAGGTGACCTCGGCGAAGTCGTCGATGGAAGAGGGCTGATGCTCGGCCAAATACGCGATGCCCAAGCCGCCGCCCAAGTCCAGCTCGGTGATCTCGTGGCCGTAGGTGTCGCGGATGCGGGCCATGAACTCCACCATGACCGCCGCCGCCTCGCGGAAGGAGTGCAGCGCGAAGATCTGCGAGCCGATGTGGCAGTGCAGGCCCGCAAGGCGCACGTTCTCGGCGGCCAGCACGTCGCCGACGCACTTGAAGGCGAAGTCCTCGCGCATGGTGAAGCCGAACTTCGAGTCCTCGCAGCCGGTGCGGATGTACTCGTGGGTGTCGGCCTCCACGCCGGGGGTGATGCGCATGTACACGTCCTGCACCACGCCGAGGCGCCCGGCGATCTCGTTCACGCGGGCCAGCTCGATGCGGCTGTCCAGCACGATGCGTCCCACACCGGCGGAGATGGCCTCTTCCAGTTCGCGGGGCGTCTTGTTGTTGCCGTGGACGAACACGCGCTCCATGGGGAAGTCCACCGAGCGGGCGCAGGCCAGCTCGCCGCCGCCGGACACATCCAGGCACAGCCCCTCGGCCTCGGCGATGCGCAGCACTTCCTTGTTCAGAAACGCCTTCGACGCGTAGATGATGTCGGAGTTCTCGTAGCGGCTGCGGAAGGCCTCGCGGTAAGTTTCCATGCGGTGGCGCAGGTCGGCCTCGTCGAACACGTAGAGCGCGGTGCCCTCCTTGCGAGCCAGCTCCACCATGTCGACGCCGCCGATGAACAGGTGGTCGTCGCGCACCTCGGCGGTCTCGGGCAGCACGGCGCCCAGCTCCATGGTGGTGCGCATATCGGGCTTCTTCGTCAGGTCTGAGGCGGGCAAGCTCATGGCCGTGTCCTTTCTCGGCGTGTTGCAGCGCCGCGTTGCGGCGGCGCAGGTCTCTCATGGTCTGGCGCCTATGGTAACAAGGCTCTGTTTTAAGCGCTTAAAATCGGCGGCCTTCCGTGTGATAATTGGGAGGGAATGGCGGCGTGCGGCCGAGGTTCCAGCTCCTGTGGTATATTCTCGGCGACAGATAATGTCGAGCGAAATGCTCTACTTTGGAAAGCTCCGAACGAAAGGACGCGAGATGGCTAAGACCGAACCTTCCGTTGATCAGTGGCTGCGCGAGGCTAAGGCTGATCCGGCGGCGGCCCAGTGCGGCATGTTCCTCACCCACAACGGCGTGGTGCGTATCACCCCGAAGGCCCAGGTGCGCGAAGGCGTGGAAGGCTTGGGCGAGGTGGCGGCCGTCGAGTTCTCCTATGATGCGGAGGGTCTGGCCGCCGCCGAGGCCGAGGCGCTCACCTGGCCCGGCGTCTACTATGTGCGCACCTGGCTGAACGAGGGGCGCTGCGAGGTGGGCGATTCGCTCATGTACGTGCTCATCGGCGCCGATATCCGCCCCAACTGCATCGACGCGCTGCAGAAGCTCGTGGGGCATATCAAGAATGACCTGGTGGTTGAGAAAGAGATCTTCGCGTAGAAGCTGATGGTGGAGCGGGGAGAGGGCGGTTTCCCAGCCCGCTGCGCGCTTTATCCCCTTCCGAATGCGGCAAAAGAAACAGCGAAAGGAACGCACATAAGTCGGTATTATCCCGACATCGTTGCTGCTGACGTGGAAGCTGTTTCTTAATGGCCGCGTTCTTCAGGGGGCGCGCAGAGGTCTGGGAAACCGCCCTCTCCCCGCTCTGATGCACGACTTCCTTCGCGGTGCTTGTATAATCGTCCGATCACAGAGAACTTTCGCGCTCGGGAGAGGACGTAACATGGCAGTGAAAATCGGCTTGGTGGGCACCGGCACCGTTGGCGGTGGGTGCATCGACATCATCCAGAAGCACAAGGACGACTTCCTGCGCCACTTCGGCGTGGATATCGAACTGGCGCGCGTGTGCTCGCTGTCGCCGGCCGAGGCCGAGGCCCACGGGGTCGGCCACCTGTTCACCGACAACTTCAACAACATCATCAACGATCCCGAGATCGATATCGTGGTGGAGCTCATCGGTGGCACCACCATCGCCCGCACGGTCGTGCTGAACGCACTCGCTGCCGGCAAGAACGTGGTTACGGCCAACAAGGCACTCATGGCCACCCACGGCAAGGAGGTTATGGAAGCCGCCGAGGCTGCTGGCAAGGAACTGGCCTTCGAAGCGTCCGTGGGCGGCGGCATCCCCATCATTGATCCGCTGAAGCACTCGCTCATCGCCAACGAAATCACCTCGGTCATGGGCATTGTGAACGGCACCACCAACTACATGCTCACCCGCATGGCCGACAACGGCCTGTCCTACGAGGATGCCCTGCATGAGGCGCAGCAGAAGGGCTTCGCCGAGGCCGACCCCACGGCGGACGTGGGCGGGTTCGACGCGGCGGCGAAGATCGCCATCTTGGCTTCCATCGCCTTCAACTCGCGCGTGACCTTGGACGATGTCTTTACCGACGGCATCACGAATATCTCGCCGGTGGATATCGAGGCTGCTCGCGACATGGGCTACGTCATCAAGCTTCTGGCCATCGCCCATCGCCGCGAGGATGGGGTCGATGTACGCGTGCATCCCACCATGATCCCGACGAACCACCAGCTGGCCACCGTGAACGGCGTGTTCAACGCCATTTACGTGGTGGGCGACTTTGTGGGCGAGACCATGTTCTTCGGCGAGGGCGCCGGCGCGGGTGCCGCGGCTAGTGCCGTCATGGGCGACGTGCTGGAAGTTGCGCGCCACATTCAGCAGGGCGTGGCTCCCATTGTGGGCTGCACCTGCACCGATGACCTGCCCATCCTGCCCATGGACGAGCTGGTCATGCGCTATTACCTGCGTTTCTCGGTGACCGACCGTCCGGGCGTTCTGGAAACCATGGCCGGTGTGTTCGCGCGTCACAACATCTCGGTGAAGTCCATCGTGCAGCGCGGCCGCTCTGGCGCCGAGCGCGTCGACCAGGTAGTGGTCACCCACCGCTGCCGCGAGCGCGACATCCGCGAGGCTCTGGAAGAGGCCCTGGCCCTGGACAACGTGGTGCTGGACACGCCTTCCGTCATCCGCGTGGAGGAATAAGTGATCGGCACCATTTTCGATTGCGATGGGACGCTGGTGGATTCCATGGGAGCGTGGCATGAGGTGGATCGCACCCTGGCGGCCGAGGCCGGCATCACGCTGACCGAGGCCGACGCCGAAGCCATCACCACCATGTCGCTGCCCGAGGCCAGCGCCTATTTACATGAGCAATGCGGTCTCGGCGAGAGCAACGAGGCGGTGCTCGAGATGATCTTCGACCGCATGCGCGCCTTCTACGCCAACGAAGTGGAGGCTCGTCCGGGCGCGCTGGCCTTCGTGCAGGCCCTGCACGAGCGTGGCGTGCCCATGGCGGTAGCCTCGTCCACGCCGGCCGACATGCTGGCCACGTGCGTGGAACGCTGTGGGTTCGCCCCCTACATGAAGACCGTCGTGTCTGTGGACGACCTGCAGACGAGCAAACGCGAACCGGCTGTTTACGACCACGCCCGCAGCTTCCTCGGCACTGATCGCGCCCACACCTGGGCTTTCGAAGATGCCGCCTACGCCCTGGACACCCTGCGCGCGGCCGGCTACCGCACTGGCGCCATCTACGACAACGACATCTCCGGCACCCGCGACCAGCTCTTCGAGCGCGCCGACTTCCTCATCGCCTCATGGGAGGATCTCGACCCCGACATCTTTCTCGCCAAGGCCGGCGCTTAAACGGCAAAACCGTAAGATACGCGCAACGGCAGCGTAAGTGGATGCTGCCATGATGGAACCATCGAAATTGGGGGATGCGGAACCGCCGAAAGGCTCAATTGGGAGCACACCGCCCAGCCCGTGCCCCGCCCGAGCGAAAGGAGCCCATCATGATCACCACGCTCTGCGCCGTCGCCCTGCTCGCCGTCGCCGTCTTCGTCCTCGCCGGCTGCATTGCCACCGCGGCTTTGTAGAACCAGCTTGCTTTCTTGGCTTGCGGCGAACTCCGTGCCGGAGGATGGTTCCTCCGGCACGCCGGTCTATGAAGTACCAGTTCAGCGATCCTTTGTTAAGCATCGTTGCTTGCGCATGCGGAGCTTTCTTGTTACGGTGAAGCGGTGAGAACGTTTCCGAGAAGGGCTGGCGCCATGCTGAAGGACACCATCAAGAAGCTGCGCACTGAGCAGGGATTGAGTCAGGACGAGTTGGCCGAGCGCATCCACGTGGTGCGCCAGACCGTCTCGAAGTGGGAGCGTGGCACCTCGGTTCCCGACGCCGATTCGCTTGTGGCCCTGGCCCGCGCCCTCGGAGTGAGCGCCGCTGAACTGCTGGGGGAGAGTGCGATGGCGGAGAAAAAGCCGGACGACCTTGCGTGGGAGACCTCTCTTCTTGATGAGCGCATTACCAGTGAGTCGCAACGGCTCGATCGCCTCGTGCGCTCCCTCAAATGGGCGTTCGTCGGCGCGGCGGCTATGGCGCTGGCCTTCGGACTTTTCGTCTGGCTGCCAAACCAGCAGTTCTCATACGTGATATGGTGGGACAGCGTGGCCGACGACCCGGATTACTGCAAGATCGTTTATCGCCTCGATGGCGAGGAGAAGTCGATGCGACTTTTCCTGGATCCCGAGGATCATGAGTGTGTTATTGGCTGCGCTGGGGAGCCGGGTATGGCGGAGGCCATGGATGCAGCGGAGCTTCTCAAGAAGCCGGGCGGCCTGGATGCGCTGTCCGAACGCGCGAATCAAGCCATAGAGGCGATGGGCGGCACCGTGCTTCGCCACGAGCTATGGCTCCCCGCCGCCAGTCGCGAAGACGATGATCCTACCAATGACGATGTGCCTTACTCAGTTTGCTTCTACGCCGATTCCGACGACCAAGATATCCCATGGCTATGATCTGGGCTTTTGCAGTTTCCGAAGTTGAAGGTGCATTGCGCTACAGACAACGGCACCCCGCGAAATCGTGACAGGTGCTGACGCCGTCGAATGAGGAATCGTAGCTGCGGGCTGGTGGTACCAGGTGCTGTCGAGGACAATGGGAAGGCTGAGGCTAGGTGCTCTGCTAGATGAGTTTCCAGGGGGCTGGCCGAACGAGTCCCCAAGATTCGCTGATATGCCGTTAATAATCTAGCTAAGACTCCGAGATCGTCTCTACGGAGGTGACGGTGCCGCCGTGGTCTTCTATGTAGGCGCAGACGGCCTCTTCGAATTCGCTGGCGCTGCCTGGGATGTTGTAGAACTGCTGGGCGTTCACGGCGCCGGCTATGGCGGGGGAGCCGGTGCAGCCGATGGCTGTCGTGGGGTCGTAGGCGTCTAGGTCGATGACGAACTGGCTTGCCTGGCCGTTGAGCTCGTAGTCTATGATAGTACGGTTGATCGCCGCTTCTTGGATCGCTATGGAACCCGAGAGCCCTGGTATGGCGTAGAAGGCGACGGCCAGCACAAGGCCCTCCTTGTCGCCGATGATCTCATTCTCCTTTCAACCGTAGCGATTGCCGCCCGATCAGGCAAGCAACTGAAACTAACACGGCGGTTTCTGTGCGATACTGTGGCACAGAGTGCGATAAGGTTCGGCCGTGGTCGCAGTTGCAGGCTCGGAAAGGGGCGATGGTGCTGGCGGATTGGTGGGACAGGGTCGCCGGGCGCGCGGGGAAGCGCGAGGTGTTTCCTTCTCGGTTCGGGGAGGCGGCGGTGTATGCGATGCCGGCGGAGGACGGATCGCTTGTGCGCATGTTGAACGTGGGCGGGGTGCTGCAGTCGGCGACCTATCTGGACGAGCGTTGGGCGACGTGCCCCTTTGCGTACCTGCGATCCTTCGACCACCTCTTCGAGGCGGCGCTTTCCGAGGCGCCGGATCCGCTGGTCGTAAACCGCGTGCTCATGCTCGGCGGCGCTGGGTTCGCCTATCCCAAGCAGCTGCTGCTGGAGCATCCGGGCGTTGCGCTGGACGTGGTGGAAATCGATCCGGCCATGGTGCAAATCGCCCGGGAACGTTTCTTCCTTGATCGTCTGGAGATGCAGCTGGCTGCCGAGGGCCGCGCCGGCGATCTGCGCATCTTCGTGGAAGACGGCGAGGCGTTCCTGCGGCGGTCGGACGGCGCCCCCTACGATGCCATCATCAACGACGTTTTCGTCGGGCGCGAGGCGGTGCCGTTCTTCGCCAGCGACGAGGGCATTGCTTGCGCCCGCGCGCACTTGACGCCGGGCGGCCTACTCATGGCTAACTGTGTCGTGGAATACACTGGCGACGCCATGTACCGCCTCTTCTCCCAGGTGGAGCGCCTGCGCGGTCACTTCGCCAACGTGTACGTCATCGACGCCTCTGACGACGAGTTCGGCGGCGCCGACAACTACCTCCTCATAGCCACCGACGGTTCCTACCCCTTCACGGGCGTCATCCCCTACGGGGATTAGGGGGCATTGCGCGATGGCGCTGCGAACTGTCGCAAATTTTGCGATAGTTGATTTCGGCGAGTCTTCCAGCTTTTTCTTAAGTGTGTTGACTATGGGCTACCGACAGTCTTGACGTCGCAGTCGAAAGGAAGGACATCTACGAGCGGTCTCTCTTAAAGTTAGAGCTTGGATAATGTCAGCGCGTGCTATTTCTAGCAAGGATCGCTTTTAGCTTTCGAGGCGGCAGGCGAGGTCGGCGCGGCGGTTGATGCCGAGCTTTCGATAGAGGTTGCGCACGTGGGTTTTCACGGTGTTGGGCGAGACGACGAGCTCCTCGGCGATTTGCGGTGCCGTGCGCCCTTCAACGAGGAGGCGCAGCACATCCTCTTCGCGGCGGGTGAGGTCGTAGGTGCGGGCGGCCTTGGCGCAGAGGGCTTCGATATCAGGCTCTTGCGGCACCTCCGGGTCGGCCAGCTGCGAGTCAGCGTAGCCGCTTTTCGCCAGTTGCAAACGCTCTGCTTCGCGCTTCATGGCGGCTTCGCGCCAGTAACGACTTAGGAAAAAGGAGGCCAGTGCGGTTGCTGCCAGCAGCGCCGCTGAGGCGATCGCGGCCGTTTTGGATGCTCAAGCAGCGCTGTATCCTCTTGGTGGCGATGACTTCATAGTGGGCCTTGCCGGCGGGTATGACACGCTGATGCCGGGTGAGACGCGCGTAATCCGCTACGCCTTCGTCATTTACCGTAACAGCTTCGCCGAGCAGGACGGCATCGATAATGCCGATCTTTCGGCCATGGAAGTTGCGTATCTCGATTGCAGCCCGTGGCGCGTTATCGCCCTGAAGCTGGCGAACGCTCGCGATGCCGCCCAAGTGCACCCGCGCAACGCCTACACCGACGGGATCCTCGGGCGCTAGATTGGCGAGGCGCCTGGTCGACGTTCTTGTCCCGCGCGTTTCTTCGTAGCCCTCTTTCGCGGTCGAGGCGTTCTCTGGTTCGTGCTGCTTTTGTGGAAGGTGGGTGGGGCGTGCAACAAAGCGGGCTTCCCAAACGTCTAGTAGATAGAGAATCAGAGCAGAACGAGCGCGAGGAGGCTGACGTGCACAAGTTGAGCGACATTATGGCCGTTATGGGGCTGGCCGTCGTGTTCGTGGGCATTGCGATGTTCATCGCCTGCTGGGGGTAGGCCGCCGGCCGCTTGTTTCCCGTAACCGCTGCATAACGAGGGCTTATCGGGTTGGCAGACGTTGCGTCAGCTGGTCATGGTTTCACAGAGCGCCCCTTTACACTGGATGCCGAGACATGCGTTCAGGGAAAAGGAGGCCGGCCATGGGAGATGAAAAACGCCATGTAGATCACCTGGAAGAGGCCGCGCACAAGGCCGAGGCCGACCTGCGGGACGACCTTGAGAAGGCCGTGGAATTCGAGAAGGCCGACGTGGCTGAAACTCATCGCGAGTGGCACGACCAGCTACATAACGATCATGCCGAGCTGGTGGCCGACGTTGCTCGCGACAAAGAAGAGATCCGCGAGGCCTTAGACGACGCGCGCCACCCCGAGCGCATCGTGCATGCGGCCGAGGAAAAGCTCGCCCACGCCGCCGACGAGGCCCGCGATGTCGTGCGCGCCGTGGAGCACCCGAGCGTCATTGTCGATGACGCTAAGGAGGCTCTGGCCGAGAAAAAGCACGCCCTTGATGAGACCGCGGCCACTATCGCTGCCGAATTCGCCAGCCCCGCCGACAAGAAGCGTCTGCCAGTGGTGCTGCGCGTGTTCGGCGTGCTGCTCATTATCGGCTCGGGCGTCGCGCTGCCGGTCATCGCGAAGACCATGTATCAAGCTGTGACCATGTTCGACTCTGGGGCTATGCGCGGCGAGGGCATCTCCACCATCGTGGTTACCTTCGTGAATCTGGCCGTGCTGGTGGCCCTCGCCGTCACGCTCATTGTGTTCGGCGTGCGCCTCATCCGCAACCAGCGGCGCTGGGCGGCGCTGCTCTCCTACGGGTTGTACGTGCTTCTTCTGGCCGGGGCTCTGTGCTCCATCATGCTGGCCGGCATTGGCTACGAGCTTATTCCCTACGGCGTCGGTTTCGCAGTCACGGTGGCGCTGCAGAGCTACCTTGACCCCTCGCTGCTCGAAGAACGTCGCGCCCACCGCAAGGCCCGCGAGGCCGAGGAGCATGCGGAGGGGGAGGCCGGCACGCTCGGCCGCGACCCCTCGGGCAAGGGCTACATCACGCTGAACTTCTTCAACCTGTTCTGGATATTCGTCGTGGCCAGCGTGCTGGGGCTGCTCATGGAAGAGATCGTCCACTTTCTGTTCGTGGTGCCAGGCCAATGGCAAGACCGCGCGGGGCTGCTGTTCGGCCCGTTCTCGCCCATCTACGGTTGCGGCGCGGTGCTCATGACCATCTTCCTCAACCGCTTCCACAAAAGCAATTGGCTCGTCATCTTTCTGGTGGCGGCGGTCATCGGCGGTGCCTTCGAGGCGTTCGTGAGCCTGTTCATGCAGTACGCGTTCGGCGCGGTGGCCTGGGACTACTCTAACATGCCCGGATCACTGTTCGGCGGCCGCACGTGCCTGCCGTTCATGGCCTGCTGGGGTCTGCTCGGCGTGGTGTGGATAAAGCTGCTGTTGCCGTTCATGCTGCGGCTCGTGAATTTCATTCCGTGGAACTGGCGTTATATGCTTACCACTGTGGCCGCCTGCTTCATGTTGGTGGACGCCGTCATGACCCTGCAGGCCCTCGACTGCTGGTATATGCGCCTGTCCCACGACCCGGTGGACACGCCTCTCCAGCAGTTCTACGATCACGAGTTCGGCGATGCTTACATGGCCGATCGCTTCCAATCGATGACCATCGTCCCCTCAGATGCGGTGCGCGGATAGAAGGGGCGACAACGAAACGGGCGGCGCGCTTGGCGGCCGCCCGTTCGCATGCAGGACGCGGGGAGGGAAGGCGCCCTATCGGAATAAGTGGGGATGCGGAGCTACTGCTTGGCGCCCAGCACCTGGCCGATGGTGTAGCCCATCAGGCAGTTGCGGGTGTGCGAGAGGCAGTTCAGGTGGTGCGGATAGGTGTTGTAGAACATGCCGCCGGACACGATGCCTGCCGCGAACAGGCCCTCGATGGGCTGGCGATCCTTGTCGAGCACGCGGCACTCGGTGTCGACGATGAGACCGCCCGTGGTGCACAGGCCGTCGGCGAACTCCTTGGTGGCGTAGAACGGCGGCTGATCGATGGTCATCATCATGGAGCCGGGCATGTCGAAGTCGGTGTCGGCGCCGGCGGCGCACATCTCGTTCCAGTGGTTGATGGTCTCCACGAAGGTGTCGGCGGGCACTTCCATGAGCTCGGCCAGCTCTTCCAGGGTGTCGGCCTTGAAGGCGTTCTCGCTCTGGGCGGCAGCTACCCACTGCTCCTTGGGCCCGTAGCAGGAAGAACTCGGCGTCCAAATCTTGTCGATCTTGGTGTCCAGGGCGCTGTCCACGATGTAGAAATCGTAGGTGCCGGGCTGGTACTGGATGGCCATGGCCAGCTGGCCGTAAGGGTCGTACTCCGGGGTGAACCTCTTGCCGAGCTTGTTCACGCGCACGAAGGGCATGAGCTGCTCGGGATCGAGCATGATGGACTGCGGGAACTCATCCTCGGCAGCGCCGACGGCCACGCCCATTTGAAGGCCGTCGCCCGTGTTGCCGAAGGCGCCGGTGAGCCAGCGGCCCGGCACGCTGCGCGGGCGGCAGCGCTCTTTCAGCATCTGCTGGTTGAACTCGTAGCCGCCGGTGGCCAGCACGACGCCCTTGGCGCAGTTGTACTGCTCGTACCCGTCGGCGCTCTTCACGATGACGCCGGTCACGGAGCCCGCCTCGTCGGCCACCAGCTGGCAGGCCGGGGTCTCGTAGCGGATCTCGACGCCGGCCTCGGTGAGGATGCCAGCGAGAATGTCGGCCAGCTCGCCGGAAGGATAGGGGAGGTTCAGCGACGTGTTCCACGAGCGACTGAGCGCCGTGGGGCCGTACTGCTCGCGGAAGTCGGGGAAGTCGCCGGCGGCGAAGGTGAGGGGGTAGTCGTTGAAGTCTTGGTTGTCGAAGTGGCTGATGTACCAGTTCACGGCTTCGCCGTTCTTCTCGAGGTAGTGCTGGTACAGCGTCATGTCCGCCTGGAACGAGCAGCCGATCATGGCGTCTGACATCCACTCGGTGGTGTCGTACTCCATGCCCCAGAACTTGTGCAGCTCGGAATTGGTGCCGCCGATGGTGGCCGAGTTGTAGTTGCCGCGGTTCTGCTTCTCCACGGCCACGGTTTTCAGGCCCTGCTCGGCGCAGGCCAGGGCGGCGGCGTCGCCGGCCGGTCCCAGGCCGCAGACGACGACGTCCACGTCGTGGGTGGCGACGATCTCATCGGCGGCGATGGGCTCTGCCACAAAAGCGACCACTCCCTCGCCGGCCGAGCCCACTTCCACTTCCTCTACCACCGGCCAGACGGCCTTGGCGGGATCGGTGGTCTGCATGGTGCCGCCGGTCGCCGCATCGTCGGCGGCGATGGTCTCGCCCGCGACTTCGGCCTGGGTCTTGGGCGCGCAACCCGCAAGGCCTGCGAGGGCGGCGGTCCCGGCGGCGACGGCCGCGCCGGAGAGGAAGCCGCGCCGGCTCACGGAAGGCGCCGCGGCGGGGTTCGAGCTGCCCGTGGGGCAAGGGGCGGACGGGGTGCTGGGTTGGGTGCATTCGGTCATGATGTTCCCTCCATCGTGTCTCTCGGCGTCGGGTGCCGGCCCTTTGCCGGAGCCTCAACGCAGTGGCCCTATCTTTGCTCGCCAGGTGCGCTAACCCCATCCACCGAAACGGTAGATATTTGAGAAAACGCAGGTAAAAGCCATGTCATCTCCTGTGGTTGTTCGTGATGGCCGCACTGATCTGTGCGATACTTACTCCAGTTCAAGAGAGGAGCGTGTGGTGGCTGGGGCTGTGCTAAATGAACGAGAAGGTGCCGAGGCGGTGCGGGGCGCCCGCCGCGTGGGCTGGGGCCGGGCGGTGTTCGGCTCGGCCTGCCTGTGGGCTTGGGGGTTTCTGGCGTATCTGAGCCCCGTGCTCATTCCCGCCGAGCGACCGGTCGGCGGCGTCGGCATCGAAGTCGGTTTCTTCGTCTCCCAAGGCGCGGTGGTGGTTGCCGCTGTGGCCATCGTCCTCGCTTTGCGGAAGCGCTCCGTTGCGGTGGGGCGCGGCGTGCTGCTGGTGTGCGCCTCGCTGCTCGCGCTGGCGAGCGCGCTGCTTCCGCTGACGGTGGCGATCGACGCGCCATGGCCCCTCGTCGGCTGCGGGGCGATATGCGGGGTTGCGGGAACGCTGCTCGGCTGCGCCTGGGGCGCCCGCTACTCCTTGGAGTCAAGGGATGTGTCGGCAGTCGTCATGGTCTCGTTCCTCGTGGCCTATGGGATCTATTTCGCAATTCTCTTGCTTTACGTCGCAACGCCCTTTGTCGTGGCGGCCCAGGTCGTTGTTGTCTTTCTGCCCCTAGCTTCCTGGGGCCTCTGGTTCTGGGATGCCTCGGCACGTTCGGGGCTTGCTCCCGAGGTGTTCCCCTCCTCTGCTCTCTCTACCGACATAGCGGGTTCGCCGGGTTCCTCGGGGAAGGCTCCCGGTGAGGTGACGGCCGGCTCGCGCGAGCTACATGCGCTTCCGTGGCGCTCGCTGGGGGTGATTGCCGTGGCGGCCCTTGTGGGCAACGTGATGGCCTCGGTCATCATGGGCACTTCCTACGAGGGGGCCGACAGCCTTTACCCGGGTGGCATCGCTCTTTGCGCCTGCATCGCCACCATGGCGCTCGTGCCCCTGACGGCTGAGCGGACGGCCTTCTCCGTAGCGCAGCTGTATCGCATCACCGTCACCTTCAGCGTCGTGGGTCTTGTGGCCATTCTGGTGCTCGGTGCGGCGGCGGTGCCGGTCGGAGGGGCGCTCGTTCAGGGCTGCACGCTGTTCTTCCAGCCGCTCGTCTATGTGGTGGTGACGCGCAGCACCCGTCTTCAGGGCTTGTCCCCCTTGGTGGCTTTCGGTGTGGGCCAAGCGCTGATCAGCGCCGTGGTGCTCGCGGGGAACCTCGTCGGCAAGCTGCTGTTTCAGATGGCGGGAGAGACGCCCTTGCTACTGTCTGCCGTATGCGGCGCCGGTGTGCTCGCGCTGTTCTTCATGGTGGTGGCCCGAGCCGCGCAGGTGGGGGAAGAGGGGAACGAGGAGAAAGACGGCGGTACGGAAGAAATGGAAGCCGAAACGAGAGGCGCCGATCGGGTTAAGGCTGCTGCTGCCGGACGCGGCTCTTCTGGTGTTGCGGCAGGAGAACGGCTCTTTGAGGACGGCGGCACCACCGAGGCTGCAACGCTGCCGAATGGTGATTGTGCCGCTGGCGTCGGAGCGCAGGGAGAAGATTCCGCCGCTGTTTTTGCGCGGGCAGTAGGACTAACGGCCCGCGAGACGGAGATCCTCTCACTGCTGGTGCGCGGTCGCACCCTTCCTTACATCGCCAACGAGCTGTTCGTGACCACGGGCACCGTGAAGACCCACGTGCGCCACATCTACGAGAAGTCCCTGGTCAACAACCGACAGGAGCTCCTCGACAAGGTGGAGGCCCGCTAGACACATCTCCCGAAATCAGGCGGTCGCGACCTTCTTTGGGCGGCCAGCGGTTCGGGGGCTATTGAAATAGTCTATGACATCGTCGGCTGACACAAGGCGGGCGCTGCCAACTTTCTCGGTTCTCAGAATGCCGTCGCGAATCATGGCGTGTATGCGCGAGGTGCTGACATCGAGGATATCCGCCGCTTCTTGGACGGTCATGGTGGTGAGGGAAGGCGTGTCGGCATCGCATTCCACGGCAACGGCGATGGCCTTGCCGTTTGCGGGGGCGGGATGGTCCATCCGCGGCTCCGGCAAGGGCCGTCCTTCGCGAAGCGCTTGGGAGATCCAGAGGGTCAGCAGATCTTGCGCCATGAAAGCCGCATCGAACAGAGTGTCCCCCTGGGTGCAGATACCCAGGTCGGGAAACTCAGCTTCCCACCCGCCGCTCCACGGGGTGAGGATGGCTTCGTAGAGAAACTTCATAGGTCGCTTCCTCTCTATTGGGTGAAGTATTAGAGAAGCCCTAGCTTTTCTTTGATGGCTCGCTCGACCCCTGGCGAAAGATCTCCGGGATGCCGGGGGATAGGGAACTCTTCGCCAGCCGCGTTCGCGAAAACGTCGTGTCTCGCTCCGTGCCTGACGAAGCGTCCGCCCATTTTCTTGGTAAGTCGTATCGCTTCTCTAGCTGTCATGGGCATGTCTCTCGACCTCCTGCATGGCACAATTTATTGTAACAATTAGTAACAATAAATGCAAGCACTGCCGTCTTCTCAAAGCGAATTATAGCAAACAAATGTTCTTAGAACAATAGTTCATTTCAGGATAATCGAGGGGGTCTCGGCAGAAGGCTCTCGGATTTTCCGATGGCGTTTGCTGGGGACTTCCTATAACGGGGGCGCTCCGGGTGCTTCTATAATAGGCGAGCGAAAAAATGCGAGACCAAAAGGAGCCCTGAATGAGCGAGCGGATTGGAACGACCTGCGTGCAAGGCGGGTGGCGGCCCGGCGACGGCGAGCCGCGCCAAGTGCCCATCTACCAGAACACCACCTGGAAGTACGACACGAGCGAGCATATGGGGCGCCTGTTCGATCTGGAGGAGTCCGGCTACTTCTACACGCGCCTGGCGAACCCCACCAACGATGCGGTGGCGGCGAAGATCGCGGAGTTGGAAGGCGGATGTGCGGCCATGCTCACCTCATCGGGCCAGGCGGCGAACTTCTTCGCGGTGTTCAACATCGCCGGGGCGGGCGATCACGTGGTGGCCTCCTCGGCCATCTACGGGGGCACCTACAACCTGCTCGCCCACACCATGGGCCGCATGGGGCTTGAATGCACCTTCGTGGATCCGCACTGCACCGATGAGGAGCTGGCGGCCGCCTTCCGCCCCAACACCAAGTGCGTCTTCGGCGAGACCATCGCGAATCCGGCCCTGTCGGTGCTCGACATCGAGCGCTTCGCGGCGGCGGCCCACGGCCACGGGGTGCCGCTCATCGTGGACAACACCTTCCCCACGCCGGTGCTGTGCCGGCCCATCGAGTGGGGCGCCGACATTGTGACCCACTCCACTACCAAGTACATGGACGGCCACGGCGCTTCCGTCGGAGGCGTCATCGTGGATGCGGGCCGCTTTAATTGGAACGCCCACGCCGACAAGTTCCCGGGGCTCACGACGCCCGATGAGAGCTACCACGGCGTGGTGTATACCGAGCGCTTCGGCTTGGAGGGCGCCTACATCACCAAGGCGACGGCCCAGCTCATGCGCGATCTGGGCTCCATCCAGTCACCGCAGAACGCCTTCCTCATCAACCTGGGGCTGGAGAGTCTGCATCTGCGCATGGCCCGGCACGCTGAGAACGGGCGCGTGGTGGCCGAGCACTTGGCGGCCCACCCGAAGGTGGCCTGGGTGCGCCATCCCTCGCTTGCGGGCGACTCCGAGGCGGCGCTGGCGGCGAAGTACCTGCCGGACGGATCTTGCGGCGTGGTGAGCTTCGGTGTGGCCGGGGGGCGCGCGGCGGCCGAGACGTTCATGAAGAACCTGAAGCTGGCCCAGATTGCCACCCATGTGGCCGACGCCCGCACCTGCGTGCTGCACCCGGCCAACGCCACCCATCGCCAGATGAACGACGCCGAGCTTGAGGCGGCCGGCATCAGTGCCGACCTCATCCGCCTGTCCTGCGGCATCGAGGACGCCGCTGACCTCATCGCCGACATCGACCAGGCCCTGGCTGCCGTGGAATAGGAGGACGCATGCCCATTCGCATTCCCGATGCGCTGCCGGCCACGGCGGCGCTGGAGAACGAGAACATCTTCGTCATGACCGAGCATCGCGCCATGCACCAGGACATTCGTCCGCTGCGGCTGCTGCTGCTGAACCTCATGCCCACCAAGATCACCACGGAGACCCAGATTCTGCGGAAGCTGTCGAACACGCCGCTGCAGGTTGAAGTGGAGCTTCTGCAAACCGCGAGCCACGACTCGAAGAACACGGCCGCCGAGCACCTGGAGACCTTCTACACCACCTTCGACGCAGTGCGCGACGAACACTTCGACGGCCTCATCATCACCGGTGCGCCGGTGGAGCGTCTGGAATTCGAGGCGGTGGACTACTGGCCGGAACTCTGCGAGATCATGGAGTGGTCGAAGACCCACGTGCACTCCACGCTGCACATCTGCTGGGGCGCCCAAGCCGGCATCTACTATCACTACGGCGTGCCCAAGCACGAGCTGCCCGAGAAGATGTTCGGCGTGTTCCCCCACGAGGTGGTCAAGCGCACCTCGCCTTTGGTGCGCGGGTTCGACGATAGGTTCTTCGCGCCCCATTCGCGCTTCACCGAGGTGCGGGCGGCCGACATCGAGGCGCATCCCGCGCTCGAGCTGATCGCGGTGTCCGACGAGGCTGGGGTGTACGTGGCGAAGTCCACCGACTCGCAGAACTTCTTCGTGTTCGGTCACCCCGAGTACGACCGCGAGACGCTGAAAGCGGAATACGACCGCGACATCGCCAAGGGGATGAGCATCGCCGTGCCGGTCCACTACTTCCCCGACGACGACCCGACGCGCGAACCGGTTTCCACGTGGTTCTCCTGCGCCCAGTTGCTCTACACCAACTGGCTGAACTACTATGTGTACCAAACGACCCCCTACGACATCACCCGCGCCGGCCAGCTCTCGTGAGCACGGTTGACGTCGTCGGGAGGGCGAACCAAGGTTCGCCCCTACAGAGGGAAAGCCGAGCTTGATTCCCGTAGGGGGCGACCTTGGTCGCCCCTGGGCCCCGAGTTCAGAAGAGCATCGATAAGCGTATACGAAAGGAGGCACCTCATGCCCATTGATCCGCGGAAAGATCCCCACGCTCGCATCGTGGTGAAGCCGCTGCCGAGCCAGCAGGCGAAAGGGCGCGACGCAGCCGCCGGATCGGGGCATCTGCGTCCTGCGGCCTCCGGCGACCCCTTCGTTCGTGCGGAAAACGAGGACGACGACGGCTACGACCCCTATTCCGACCGTCCCGCCGAGCGCGAGCCTCTGTTCTCGGAAGACCCCTGGAATTAGTTCTATTCCTGCTCTTCCAGAGGGTCGAGCTGATGGGGATCAAGCAGGTTGAACAACTCTTCTCGGGAATGGATGTTCAGCTTTTGGTAGATGTGGCGCACATGGGCCTTGGCGGTGCCGTTGGCAATGACCAGCTCGCGCTCGATCATGCCCACGGTCTTGTGTCGGGCGAGCAGCTTGAGGATCTCCAGCTCTCGCGCCGTGAGGTGGTATTCGGCGGCGAGGGCGGCGCACCGATTGTCCACCTGCTGCGCGTGCTTATCGGCGCGGCTTTTCCCGCTGCCGTTCAAAAACGAGAGGCCCCACTGGCCGTCTACATTCTTCTGGGACAGCAGCAGCACGGTGGCCATGATGACGGCGATCATGGAAAGGCCCGAAATGAGCAGGCCGCCATCAGCGGCTCCGAGGCTTCCGTGCTCTCCCGTGTTAGCCACTGTGCGTCCGAGGAACATGAAAGCGAGTCGCAGCGAGCGCTCGATGCCGAACAGCCAGATGGCCGATACGCCGTGGCGATAGCACATATTCGAGCACAGCGCCATGATCAGCACGGTGGCGGCCGTGTAGCCCCCGATAGCACAAGGACCGCTGAGGAGGGTGGCTCCCGCGCCCCACATGGGCACGAGCCACAGCGCAGCCACCGTGAGCGGCAGCGCGATGCGCACAATGGAGTTGAAATCGAATTTCTCACGGCGAAAGCCCACGCTAAGGAAGATCACGAGCGCCACTACAAGCACGCCAGGCGATGAGTGCGGCCCGAAGGAGTCGGTATACACGCGGGTCTCCAAAATACCGTAAGCGAACCCGTACAAGGCCATGAGCAGGAAAATCTTCCACGGCGGTTTGAAGTTGACGAGGTTCGGCTGGGGTCGTTTTTCTGCAGGGATGCGATTCATGCTGCGCCGTGCGAGCACAAGCGATACCGCCGGCAGCAGCGCGGTGAGGCAAGCGAGCCACGGTAGGCGCAGCCCCATGAAAACATAGACGATCACCGCGCCCAGGGCGATGGAGGCCGTGTAATAGAGGGTGACTCGCAAAGGGCTCAGGCAGCCGAACACCTCGCTCCATATAAGAATGACAAGCCCCATTCCCACGCCGCCGACGATAGCGGCCAGCCATGTTGCCGTGTAGCCGAGGCTCGGCACGATCATGGTGGCGAACAGTGCGACGGTGGCAAGCGTCATGCACGCGCCGCAGAGCACGAAGATCGACGGATGGCGGTAGAAGGGGCCAATGCGCCGCGCGAGCAGCACGCAGATGAGCATGACGATGGCGCCCACTCCATCAAAACACTCGCGCGCGCCGAAGGGGATCGCGGGAAACGACACGAACGAGCCGACGAAAGCGATCTCGATCCAGGCACGGTAGAAGCCCACGCCGAGGAAGACGAAGGGAACCACAGGAAAGCGGTGCCTCTCGGTGACCTCCGGGGTCGCCGTACCTCCGAAGACCGAAGGATCGGAAGGTGCCGACGATGCTCCGGATGCTGACGGCGCTTGCGCCGCGCTTGAGGTCGGAGCCGAGCCTGCAGTCGGAGTTGGCTCCGACCCCGGCTTGCCTATGAGTTTCTTGCTCGCAGCCTGCGGTGCGCCGTGCATGGTTCTAACCCCCTCTCCGAGCTTTCCGAAAAACTAGGGTCTATGATACCGTAACCTTTTCCATCATGTTTTGGGGACATTTGGTAACGGGCCTGATCAGGTGGGGGTTATGACAGCGGGTTATAAAAATAAACCCGCGAAATGCGCTGATGGTCGATGTTTGTGCGCCCATGATGACTGCTAGGGTGGCCCCAGCGTCCCGAGGAGTCGCAGGGGAGGGAACCCCGAGATCTTCTGGCGCAGGCAATCAAGGGGTAACAGAAAGGACTCACCATGACTGCTGAATTCACTCGACGTAACCTGTTCAAGATCGGCGGCCTGGCTGCGGCGGGTCTCGGCGGTGCTGCGCTTCTGGGCGCCTGCTCGCCGACCGGCAGCGCCGCTGCTGGCTCCGCTTCGAGCGACACGCCGACTGCCGCCACCGGCACGACCACCGTGGCCGGTCACGTGCGCGAGGGGCTTCCGAGCTTCCTGGCCGCGCCCGAGCCCATCACCGATATCGCTGAGACCAAGGACTACGACGTGGTTGTCGTGGGCGCCGGCGCTTCTGGTGTGCCCGCCGCCATTACGGCTCGCGAGGCCGGAGCCACTGTCGCCCTCATTCAGAAGGAGTCGACGGCCATCTCCCAGGGCAACACCGCTACGGGCATTCTGCTGGACACCTCCGACCCGGCCGGCGTGGAGGCCGTGGTGTCGCGCCTCATCAAGGACCATCAGTACCGCGGCAAGCGCGAGCAGGTAGAGCTGTGGGCGAAGAACTCCGGCGAGTGCATCACGTGGTTGCTCGACTTGGCCACCGCCCAGGGTGCCCAGATTTCTGACAGCACGATGAAGTGGACGGCTGCCATCAAGGAAGTGAATGGGTATCCCATGGACTACCTGTCCATCGACTTCGGTCCGAAGCCCTACAACACGGGCAACGGCATGCAGGTGCTGGCCGAGTACGCCGCCTCTCAGGGCGTGGAGGTGTTCTACGATACCGAGGCCAAGCAGCTCGTGGGCGATGCCTCCGGCGTGACCGGTGTCATTGCGGAAACCGCTGACGGCAACGTGCAGTTCAACGCCGCCAAGGGCGTCATCCTGGCTACGGGCGACTACCAGAACGACGACGATATGATGGCCTACTACCTGCCCGACCTGCAGAATCTCGGTCGCAAGCAGATGAACAAGACCGGCGATGGCCACAAGATGGCCGTGTGGGCCGGCGGTGCCATCGAGGACATCACGCACACCAAGATGCTGCACGACTTCGACGGCGGCCCGGGCTCCATGGCCGACATGCCCTTCCTGGCCGTGAAGAACGACGGCACGCGCTTCTGCGACGAGACGCTCGGCATGTCGCTCATGAACAACTTCCTGCGCAGCGAGGCCGACCAGGGCGACTACAACCAGATCTTCGACAGCAACTATATGACCGCCGCCGCCGAGTGGCCGGGCAAGCTGTTCGACCCCGAGGCCATCAAGGTGTACATGCCCGAAGAGGATGGCGAGAAGACCGGCGTCTTCAGGGATCAGATCGCCACGTTTAAGGCCGACACGCTGGAAGAGCTGGCCGAGAAGCTGGGCATCACCGACACGGCTGCGTTTGTCGAGAGCGTGAAGCGCTACAACGAGTGCGTCGCCGCCGGCAAGGATCTCGACTTCGGCAAGGAGGCCAAGTGGCTGACCGCCATCGACACGCCGCCCTTCTACGGCATCCACCGTCATGTGCGCGTGTCGGCCGTCGTGTCCGGCGTGAACGTTGGCCCGAACATGGAAGTGCTGGCCGTTGAGACGAACGAGCCCATTCCGGGCCTGTTCGCCATCGGCAACACCGCCGGCAACTTCTATGGCGGCGTGGACTATTCCATGTACATGCCGGGCCTGTCCCTCGGCCGTGCCCACACGCAGGGCTATGTGACCGGCAAGTACGTCGCCAGCCTGTAAATTCTCCATCCCCCTTCTGCCGGGCGCTTTTCGACGGGCGCCCGGCGTCATTCTTGTCAAGAGGCGCCTCGACCCTCCCCGAGGCGCCTCCTGCGTTTTGTGGGTTCGGCGGCGGGCGAGCTGGTTTTCGGCGGGTGTTTCCGGCTGTTGGTGATGGCGAGATGTGGGTTTTCTGCGACCGAAACGCGTCTAGCTCGCGTACATGGCCGCGTAAGGCCGGCTGGAGGCGGGGCGCAGCGCGACGAACTCGTCTACGCTCGCCTGCTCGTGGGGCTCGGTGCCGAAGCAGGCGTCGTAGCGGGCGAGCAGCGCGCCGAGAGTCGCCGAGTCATCGTCGGTCAGCTCTCCCGCATCCAGCCCGTCGGGCACCACGGCCGGCGCGTATTCACGGCGCAGATAGATGACCCCGCCGTGCATGCCGGAGGCCAAATGATCGCCGGCGCGGCCCATAAGCACGATGATGCCGCCGGCCATGTACTCGCCGAGGAAGTTGCCCGCGTCCCCGCCGATGACGATGACCGGGCACTTCCCGCCGTACTGCTTCATGTTGATGCCGCCGCGCCAGCCGCAGCCGTCGCGCACGATGAGCTCGCCGCCGCGCATGGCGTAGCCGGCCGCATCGCCCACGCGCCCGTGCACCACTACGGTGCCGGCGTTCATGGTGTTGGCGGTTTGGTCCTGGGCGCTTCCGAACACCTCCATCTCGCCGCCGTCCATGTAGCAGGCCAGATCGTTGCCAGGGGTTCCGTGAATTTCCAAGCGCTTGCCCGCGGGCAGGGTGCAGCCCAGGTAGCGCTGGGCGTAGGCCTCCACGATGCAGACGGTGTCGGCTTCGGCGAGCGCCGCGCGTACGGCGGCATTGGCCTCTTGGAAGTGCTTCGTTCCCAATTCCACGATGATGGTTTCAGCCATGCGATCACTCTCCCGCGTACTTTACGCCGAGGATTTCCAGTTCCTTCTCGTTCAGGCCCACGCCGCGCAGCATGAGCCGGTTGCCGCGCAGGGAGTCGATGGCGTTGATGCCCATGCCGCCCATCATCTCCTGAATCTCGTGGTTCCAGCCGGACGCGAGGTTCACCACGCGCTCGGCGGCGGCCTCGGGGTTCAGGCGGGCCACCAGGTCGGCCCGCTGGGTGGCGATGCCCCAGTTGCAGCGGCCGCTTGCGCAGTCGCCGCACTGGTGGCAGCCCATGGCGATGAGCGCCGCCGACCCGATGGAGACGGCGTCGGCGCCGAGGGCCACGGCCCGCACCACGTCGGCGGCGTTGCGCAGGGTGCCCGAGGCCACGAGGCTCACTGTGGAGCGGATGCCCTCCTGGCGCAGCCGCTCGTCCACGGCCGCCAGGGCCAGCTCGATGGGGATGCCCACGTTGTCGCGAATGCGCTTGGGCGCCGCGCCCGTGCCGCCGCGGAAGCCGTCCAGCACGATGATGTCGGCGCCGGCCCGGGCCATGCCGGAGGCGATGGCGGCCACGTTGTGCACGGCGGCCACCTTCACGGCCACGGGCTTGGCGTAGCCGGTGGCCTCCTTCAGCGAGAAGATGAGCTGGCGCAAGTCCTCGATGGAGTAGATGTCGTGGTGCGGCGCCGGCGAGATGGCATCGGTGCCCTCGGGAATCATGCGGGTGCGCGACACCTCCTCGTTGATCTTCTCGCCGGGCAGATGCCCCCCGATGCCGGGCTTGGCGCCTTGGCCGATTTTGATCTCGATGGCGGCGCCGGCGTTCAGGTAATGCGGGTCCACGCCGAAGCGTCCGCTTGCCACCTGTACGATGGCGCGGTCGGCGTAGGGTTCCAAATCGCGGTGCAGGCCGCCCTCGCCGCAGTTGAAGTAGGTGCCCAGCTCGCGCGCGGCCATCGCGAGCGCCTTCTGAGTGTTAAGCGACACCGAGCCGAAGCTCATGGCCGAGAACATGATGGGCACATCTAGCGACAGCTGGGGCGGAAGGGGAGAGACGACGGTGCGGGTGCGCTCGTTCACGCGCAGCTTGCTCGGGCGGCTGCCCAGCACCACGCGGGTTTCCATGGGCTCGCGCAATGGGTCGATGGAGGGGTTGGTCACCTGGCTCGCATTCAGCAGCAGATGCTCCCAGTAGATGTGGTAGCTCTTCGGGTTGCCCATGGAGGCGAGGAGCACCCCTCCGGTCTGCGCCTGGGCGGTGATGTCGTCCATGGCGCCTTCGGTCCACACGGCGCTTCCGGCATCCACCTGGGGCCAGCGGGTGATGGCAAGGGCCCGGGTGGGGCACAGAAGCGTGCAGCGCTGGCAGTTCACGCACTTCATGGAATCGGCGCGCAGGGCGCCAGTTTTCTCGTCGCGGTAGTGCACCTCGTTGGCGCATTGACGCACGCACAGGTCGCATTCGATGCATTCTTCCCGGTCGCGCAGTACTTTGTAGCGGGGGTTGCGGAAGTCGCGCATGATTTAAGCCTCCTTCCGGCGGGGCAGCACGCCGACTTCGTGGGCCAGCGGCGCGTTGTGCGGATCGTTCTCGGCGTCGGCATCGGCGGCGGCCTTGGCGGCGACCACGGAATCCAGCTGCACCACGAAGGGCTCGCCGCCCCCGATGGCGCGCATGTTCTCCGCGTCGGGGCACACTAACTCGATGGCCGCCTGCTCGCTGGCCATATACACCATGGAGCCCTTCTCGGCGGCCATGAGCGCCCGCAGCTTCAGCCGGTCGTTGATGGCGAGCAGCCCCTCGCTCGAGCCCAAGATCACCGAGAAGGGCCCGTTCACGAGAGCGCTCGCGTAAGTGGTACGCAGGGCGGTTTCGAAGGCAGCGTCGGCGGGTTCCATGGCGTCGATCTCGTCCCAGGCCGGCGCGGTCATGATGTGGGCGGCCAGCTCCGGCGTGAGCCCGTGGCGGCGGCTCAGCAGATCGAACAGGTAGGTGATGACCTCGGTGTCGGTCTGCAGCTCGCAGTCGTAGCCGAACTGCTCCACGTAGCGGCGGTTCGCGTCGTAGCTGGAAATCTCGCCGTTGTGCACCACCGACCAGTTCAGCAGCGTGAACGGGTGCGCGCCGCCCCACCAGCCGGGGGTGTTGGTGGGGAAGCGCCCGTGGGCCGTCCAGGCCCAGGCGTCGTAGTCGCAGATGCGGTAGAACGCGCCGATGTCCTCGGGGTAGCCCACGCCCTTGAAGGCGCCCATGTTCTTGCCCGACGAGGCGACGAAGGCCCCGTCGATCTTCCCGTTGATGTGGAAGACGTGGGCCATGGTGTACTCGGCCTCGTCCAGGCCGCTGGCCGCCAGGCGCATGGGGTGCGGGGCGGCGAAGTAGCGCCAGATGTCCGGCGGGTTCTTAATGGAGGCGACGGGCTCGGTGGGGATGCGCTCCTGCTTCTCGCTCATGAAGTAGGTGTCCAGGTAGGCCTCGGTCTCGCGCCGGGCCTCATCGGACTCGTACATGATGTGGAAGGCGTACAGCTCCTCGTACTCCGGGTAGATGCCGTAGGCCGCGAAGCCGCCGCCCAGGCCGTTGGAGCGGTCGTGCATGAGCGCGATGGAGCGCAGGATGTCGCTCCCGTCGTGGCGCGCGCCGCTTCGGTCCATGATAGCCGCGATGGCGCACCCAGCGGGAATGCGCACATCGCCCTCGCGAGGCGCGTTTCGCGGTCGGTCGAAATCGTACATGGCGTTCTCCTTGTGCATTGTGCGGAATGCTGTATCGTCAGCATAGGAGAGCAATGTTTCGCGAAACCGACCCCGGTGTTTCGCCTTTGTTAAGCCTTGGGGTGAAGGTTAGGAGGCGCGCGTTCTTGCGCGATGTCTTTTGGAGGAAGATCTTGAGCATACCCAGTGTGGAGGTGCTATGACGATCCAGTTACGGGAGAGCTGCTGGCAACAGCTATGGTGTTCGGAATAAACTGATTTGGAAAGAATGTCGAGCAATGAGGGTTGGTTGACCATGGGCGATAAGACGCCGGAGCGCAAGGGGCTTCTGTGGTGGATCGAGCACGAAAACACTAACGAGGCTTGGACAATGAAGAACCCCTGGGCCGTCGGTGCGATTGTCCTGACGATCCTCATTGTGCTGTGCATGTTGGCGACGTTTTTCTGGGGGCTGCCCCGTCCGGTGGCCAATGTGATCGTGAATGTCGCCTTCTGCGGTTATTGGGGCGTTCTTCTTGCCTTTGAGATTAAAGCCAAGCACCGCGTCGCTGCCGCGGGTACCGCGTTCACAATGGTATTCTCCGCCTTCTTATGGTGGCTATGAGCTATCTCTTCTCGCGCGCTCTCGTAGGTTTATGGCGTTCGGTTGCCGAAGGGGGCGTTTTCTGCACGAGATCTCGAGTTATAAGCCCCTGAGGAATCAGCGGCGGGACGCGTTACTAAGAAGCATTTTCAAAACCCCAGGTCAGATTGTTGTCTGCAAGGATGAGCCATTCGGGGTCGGCAATTAGACACCTCCGAGACGCTTATAACTCAAGATCTCGTGCATTTTTCGACCAGTTCGTTGACGGAACGCTTCTTGGCGGACGCCCGCATCGCTGTTCTCAGGTGCGAATGGCGCCTAGAAACGCGTAGGATCATTTTGTCTGCCGATTGGGATGACGAAGAGGACGGACGGGGCCTACGATGCCCTCGCATGATTCGAAGCCCGGGGAGATTTGGCTTGCCTACGCTGAATTCCTCGATCATCCGGGCATCGGCAAGGTTCGCCCAGCTTTCTAGAAGAAGATCATGAACATGCCGAGGGCTAGGCCAACCATGACGGCGAAGGCGGGGAGTTTGCTGCGGTAGATGAGGTAGCTCTCGGGCATGATTTCGCCGAACACCACGTAGAGCATGGCGCCCGAGGCGAACCCGAGCGACATCGTGAGGCCCAAAGGCCCGATGTCGCCGAGCCAGAAGCCGAGCCACGCGCCGAGCACCGTGGGCAGACCGCATGCGGCCGTGAGCAGCGTCGCCTTCACGCGTCCCGTGCCCCCGGAGATGAGCGGCACGGCCACGGCCATGCCCTCGGGGATGTTGTGCAGGCCGATGAGCACGGCCATGATCATGCCGGTGCCCCACATGAGGTTGTCGGACACGGCGAAGCTCGCGCCGATGGTCATGCCCTCGGGGATATTGTGCAGCGCGATGGCGCAGGCCATGACGACGCCGGCCACGAACAGCGACAGCCTGGAGTCGTTGTGGCGCTTGTGCATGTTCAAGTGGTCGGCGTGCACCAGTTCGTCGATGTCGTCATGGGTCTCGGGATGATGCTCATCGGCGGTGTGCGACACCTCCTTGCGGGTTTTGCGGTCGATGAGGTGGTTCAGCAGGTACACCACGGCCACGCCCAGCGCCACGGCGAAGATGACCAGCACCACGCCGTGCTCGGCAATCTGGCTGGCGGCTTCCTCGGCCTCGGCCAGAAGATCGAAGCACACCATGGCGGTCATGACGCCGCCGGCGAAGGCCAGAAGCAGGCTGATGGTGCGGTTCGACTCGCTTTTGAACAGGGCGCCAATGAAGCCGCCGAGCCCCGTTCCCCCGGCGCCGGAGATGAGCGTGACCAACGTGACGAATGCGAACGGCGACAGCGTTTCCATAGCGAACAGGCTTCCTTAGACCCCGGGATTTCACAAAGCATCCCGTATTGTGCTCCATCGCCTGCGCCCCTGCGAGCGCAACCGCCCGCGTGTAAGCCAACGGAAACAATTCCCCTCGCAACGGCGCAGAGGGGGATGGATTACGCGAGCTCCCTCAGCAGTTTGTTGAGCTTTTTGTCGAAGGTAAGCACGGGGGTGCCTTCCACGACGAAGCGTGCCGCCAAGATGCAGTCGGCGAAATCAAGCGAGTGGTTCCGATAGAGCTCGAGGGCGTAGCGCATGGTGGATTCGTGTTCGCAGGCGACGTCATCGAGGAGCGCGATCATGGTGTTGGCCACGTCGGTTCGGTCGAAGCCGTAAACTGTTCCGCCAAGTACGTAGACGCACTCGGCTATGAACTCAGGTGAGGTGCATGCGCCGTTTTCCACATGCTGGCATACCGTTTCGAACTGGTCTTCGACATCGGCGAGGAGGTAGCGAAGCAGGCAGTTCGTATCAAGGAAGGTCGACATACTTCGCCTCCAGCGCCTTCTGGTAAGCGGCCTTTTCCTCGGTGCGCGACACCTTCGGTCTCTTTCCCGCAAGAGCGCCAGCGGCCTTCAGCTTACGCGGTGCCGGCTTGGGGATAGGCACGATCATGGCGCACGGCCGGTTCCTTACCGTGACGACAAACTCGGCCCCCGTTTCATCTACGCGTCGAACGACGGAGGAAAGATTCGCCTTCGCCTCCGCCAAAGCAATGCTTGCTGCCATGGGAGCTCCCTTCTAAGGTTCCGCAAGGTTTCGGGAGAATTTTACCTTAGATATGACCATTTGACTAGTTTATTGGTCATATCGGTTCCGTGGCCGCAAGATAACCCCCATGGCGATCTCTCGCGCTATCTCAAGGGGATCCGTGCCGGTCTCTTCGGAGTCGGTTACTGAAGGGGTCGTTTTTTTCACGAGATTGACGGTTATGAGCGTCTGGGGGGGGTGCGAGGATGTCAGCTGTGAAGGTGCTCCTGCACGTGCGATGCTCTGACCTGGGGTTTGTCAAGCGTCTTCCTGAAATGTGCCTCGTCGCTCGGCCTTTAAACGCTCATAACCGTCGATCTCGTGCATTTTTCGACTGGTTCGTCGACGGAGCGCTTCCCAAGGACGGTCCTTCTCTGCGATGGTGGTGCTCTTTCCGCAACGACGGCCGTCCATCACCCCCACAATGCTCCCATCCTGCCGTTCGCGGGTGGAGTTTTGGCGATTCTTCGCATTCTCGGAGCGGTTTCGTTGACATTCGCGCGCGGGCGGGTGAGAATGCAAAAGTTCGCTTTCAAAAGCCCCGTAAACGCATGGGTTCAAGGAAACGCAACCGCCGAGGGTTGTCCAGGCCCGAAGCACCGCGTGTCGGCGTAGGAAACCGACTTCCAAGGATCGTGCACTTTTGAAAACAAACACTCTGGCGGACGGTTCCACCCCGGCTATCGCGGCTGCCACGCCGACGCAGGGGAGGAGGCTTCAGCCGCCCGACAGAACCTGCAATCTATTGGAGGAAAACAGTGAAGACGTATCATGCAAAGCCCGGTGAGGTTGAGCGCGAGTGGGTCATCATCGACGCTGAGGATCAGGTTCTCGGTCGTGTGGCCACCAAGGCTGCTCAGATTCTGAAGGGCAAGCACAAGCCGCAGTACACCCCCCATGTGGACACGGGCGACTTTGTCATCATCATCAATGCTGACAAGATCAAGGTCACCGGTACCAAGGCTGCCACCAAGACCTACTATCGTCACAGCGGGTTCCCGGGTGGGCTCAAGCAGGAGACGTTCACCGAGGCCATGACCAAGCACCCCGAGCGCGTCATCGAGCATGCCGTCAAGGGCATGCTGCCGAAGAACACGCTGGGCCGTGCGATGGGCAAGAAACTGAAGGTGTACGTCGGCGCTGAGCATCCCCATGCCGCTCAGCAGCCCCGCAAGATCGATCTGGAGGGTTAATCATGGCAGATGAGGCTTTGTACTACGGCACCGGCCGCCGCAAGAACGCGGTGGCGCGCGTCCGTCTCGTTCCCGGCACTGGCAAGGTGACCATCAACGGTCGCGACGGCCAGGAGTACTTCGGCCGCGAGGCGCTGTTCAACTACGCGATGACCCCCTTCAAGGTGACCGACACCACCGGTCACTTCGACGTGAAGGCTCGCATCGACGGCGGCGGCGTGTCCGGTCAGGCTGGCGCCCTGCGTCACGGCATCTCCCGCGCTCTGCTGGAGGCCGGCGACTACCGCGCCGAGCTGAAGAAGGCTGGCTACCTCACGCGCGACGCCCGTATGGTGGAGCGCAAGAAGTACGGTCTGAAGAAGGCCCGCAAGCGCCCGCAGTTCTCCAAGCGCTAAGTTTGGAGTCGCGCATCGTTTATCGGTGCTGCCGCAATACTGCAACCGAAAGCCCGCTGTCCGCAGCGGGCTTTTTTGTGCCCAGATACTTTCGCGATGGGTGGAAAGGCTTCCCGAGGGGGCGCCGAGGGGGTGGTAAAAACTTTCTAGCGCGCGCCCAACCTCTTGAAGTGGGGCGCGTCTTTCTGAGAACATAGCTTCGTTCGGAGGAAAAATGGGAGAGCAAAGGGGAGGGGACAATCGTGGAATCCAAACCGGCATTTCGCTCGGCACCGCTGCTCGATCGGGCTCTGCGCATCGCCTCCCAGCGGGCGCAAACCTACGACAGTTTGGCGGAATCGCTCGGTGTCACTCCCGAGGATGCGGCGCTGTACTGGTTTTCAATCAACAGCTTGCGCCGCGGCCTCGGGCATGATCTGCCCCCGCTTTCGGCTTCGGCTCGCTGCTGGTACGACCCCACCTGGCACCTGGAGGCTCTTCTCGAAACGTTCCAGATCAACGAGGGGCTCGCGTCCCATTACGGACGTATCTTCTATGATCCGGAAGGCGGTCATCTGGAACTGAACATGGCGGCCAACGAGGTGGTGTACGCCATCGGCCTCGAACATCCCGACATCGATGTCGCGCGGCTGCGGCGCGTGTGCGTGCATGCTTGCGAGCCGGAATGCGGCATCGAGCTTCTGGCGGCCAATGCGGGCAAGGTGCTGTTGTCGATAGAGGAATACCGCGACGAGGCGATCACCCCCGCTTTCGTTGAGATGCTCTACGCCAGGCTGGTGGCCGGCATCGAGGCGGTTCCCGAGGACGTTTCCGCTCGAGTCGAGGGACTCGAGCTGCTCTGCTCGTTCATCAATGGGGACACCGGCCCCCTCAAGGGCCAGTGCGGCGACCATCGCCTTATTGTGGCGCTGACGGCTCTGTTCTTCGTGAGCGCATCGGGTATGTTCCCTGTGGGCAATGCCCCGTTCGCCTACCTGCTGTACTTGCTGCTCCTTCATCGCTCGGGCTACCATTTCTCGGCCCATGTCCCCGTTATGCGCTTGCTCTACGGTACCGACAGCGCCCTGTGCGCCCAAGAGCGCGGGCGCTACGCCGCCGAGGCGGACGCGCCGACGCTGCCGTTCGAGCCGGGGGATCTGGCCGTGGAATACGACGGCACCTACGATTGGACGTTCGTGTTCGAACGTGCCGTCGAGCTTATTTTGGAAGAGCAGCGCTGGGTGATGACCAAACTCGAGGGCATGAGCCGGCGACGCGATCGGCTGCGCGCCATCATCGACGCCGACGGCTCGATGAACGCCCGCCAGAAGGAAGTGCTGCTCGAGGCGGTGCTGCATAGCAACGCGGAATTCACCTACGACATCCATATGAAGCGCTATGCCATTTCCTATCCGAGCGCCCGCAGCGATTTCGGGCGCCTGATGGATCTGGGCTTTCTCCAACAGAGCGACGATGGCGTGCGGCACTTCTTCTTCGCCAACGACGACTTGCACGAGCGGTGCCGGGCCTATTTGCGCGAGCATTGCGCCGAAGCCTATCTGCATTACTACGACGACGAGGGGCGGCTGCGTCCGGAATTTCGCGCTACCGACGAGGCGTCCGCGCTGTACAACCGCGACATCGGTTTCTACGAGAAGGCGCTGCTCGACAAGATGTACACCGAGCACTACGACTTTCGACGTGCCTCTATCGCCGACAGCGACGGCCTGATACGGCGAAGTCCAACCCGGGATTAAGCGCTGCGGCCGCACACGGGTGCCGGCGCAGCGCCCATTCCAATTCCATCAAGTTTCGAAAGCCCGGAAAGGAGGCGCGAAGCGTCAGGGGAACCTATTTTCCAAAACCTAAGGAGGAGCTATGAGAGAGCAAGCAACGAGAACGGGGCGGCGCTCGCGCAAGGGGATTGCGTGCGCGGCGGTGCTCGCGTGCGTTTTGGGAGCGGGATGCCTGGCCTGGGGCTGCACTCCGGCTGCCGCGCCGAGCGATGGGGCCGACAAGACGGCTGACTCCACGACAACAACCGAGCCGGCACCGGCGACAAGTGACGGCTACAGCGATCAGCTGGCCAGTATCAGCGGGTTTCCCACGGAGGGCCGCTTCGTGGACGGCGTGACCGCCCTGCCCGGTTTCTATAAGAACAGCGAGAAGAACGCCGCCAACGCCGAGGCCAACGAGCCGCTTCGCTACACCGACCGCAACGGGTTCACCGTGCAGCCGGTGCCTTCCGACGATCGCGCGTTCAACATTACGTACCTGAACGCCGAGAACCGCGGCTGCACCTCGTGCCACACGCTTGAGAGCGCCATCATGAGTCTGCCCACCTACCATCGCCTGATCTTCTTCGGCTATCCCACCGAGCAGACCTTCGCGAACTGCATTGCGTGCCATTCCAAGACCTACCAGGGAACGAACTACCTGGGCGAGGCCATCCACAACACCCACATGACGAACGCGATGTTCACGAGCCAGGGTGGCACCTGCTTCTCGTGCCACTACAACGACGTGGAGACGCAGACCCTCGGCCGTTGGGACGACTACAAGTACAACCTCTACCACGGCATCACCGATGTGGCCGCCGAAGAGGTTCAGGTGACGACGAGCTACGACCAGACCACGATCACTCCGGCCGAGAACCGCTTCTTCAAGACGGTGAAGGACGAGCCGTCCGAGTGGCTCGTGGACGACACGCAGGTGGATCCGTCCATCTACGAGAACTGGACCGTCTCCATCGACGGCGACTGCGACAATCCGGTGACCATGACCCTTCCCGAGATGGAAGAGCAGTTCGGTACCGTGAAGCAGGTCATGAAGATGGACTGCACCATCAACGGCGTGGGCCAGGCCACCATCATGCAGAGCGAGGTGGAGGGCATTCCGCTGTCGAAGGTCATCGAGTTCGCGAAGCCCAAGGCCAGTGCGAACATCGTGAGCCCCATCGGCTCGGATGGCTACGACTACGCCCAGATGCCCATCGATTGGGTGGTGGGCAACAACGCCATCCTCGTCACAAAGATGGATGGCGAGACGCTGCCGAACACCCAGGGCTACCCCTGCATGGTGTGGGTGTACAACACCTCCGGCGGCAATTTCGTGAAGCGCATCAGCAACCTCACGTTCATGACTCAGCCTGAGGATGCCGCCATGAGTCAGGTGTACCTGGGCGAGTTCGCCGACGACTGCACGGGCGAAGTGTACTCCAAGCCCAACAGCGGCGTGCTGAACTACCCCACCAATGTGGTGCTCACGGGCGACGAGGCCAAACCGGTGCATCTGGAGGGCTTCGCCGACGCGTGGAACGAGCCCATCAAGAAGCTCGAGTTCTCCTTCGACCACGGCGCGACCTGGACGACGCTGGACACGCCGAATAACGATTCCAAGTACTGGACCTACTGGCGCATGGACTTCACGCCGCCCGAGGCCGGGACGTACCTGATGGATATCCGCACGACGAGCATCGCGCCGGACGGCTCCGATCACGTGAGCCAGTACGATACCCAGTTCATGTTCACGGTGGAGTAGGGGGAGACCATGAAAGATTTGAAATCGAAGGGCCGGGCCGCGGCTGGCGCCTTGGCGAGTTTGACGATGATCGCGTCCATGTCGGCGGTGCCGGCCTTGGCGGTGGCGCCGGGCGATGGCGCTGACGGGAATGCAGCCGCCGACCCGCAAGCGGAGGTGGGCGAGAACGCCGCCGTGGCCGGTGCGGTGAAGGTGGCCCGAGCCGAGGGCGTCTTCTCCTACGACCAGGAGGCCGTCACACCCAACGAGACGATCCGCACGATGTTCCAGAAGGCTGTGCGCGTGGTGTGCGGCGCTGGTATTGCGTTTGCTTCGGAGAACCCGCTCGACTGGCAACTGACGGTGTCGGGCGCGGTGAATGACGCCTACACCGCCTCGGTGGGCGATCTTGCCGGCGACGAGTCGGTGCAGCAGAAGATGACGTGCACCTGCGGCGGCAACCCTGCGGGCGGCCGCGCCATCGTTACGGCGAACGTGAAGGGCATTCCGATCGAGTCCATTCTGGAGCGCGCCGGCGTGCAGCCCGGGGCCAACGCGGTGACGTTCGTGTCGGCCGATGGCACCGAGACCATGCTGCCGCTCGGCTACGTGATCGGGCGCCACGGCGTGCTCAGCTACGAGATCAACGAGGAGGCGCTCACCGCCTCGGTGGGCGGGAGCAACCAGCTGTGGATGACCCGCACGCCCGCGAACTACTTCGTGCGCGATGTGGTGGAGATCGTGGTGTCGGCCGAGGACGAGGCGCCGGCCGTGCCCGGCGAGGCCGACGAGCATCCCAACAGCCCGAACGCCGGCGTGCTGACAGGCGCGCAGGAGTAGATCGCGATGATAGCGCCGCTGTCGGTGGAGGTGGGGCGCCCGGTGCGCTTCGAGGGCTACGCCGAGGACTACGGCGTGCCCATTGTAACGGTGCAGTTCTCGTTGGACGACGGCGAGAACTGGACCGACTACGACGTGTCCGCCTCCACGGGCGATCGATGGGTTCACTGGACGTTCGAGTACACCCCCGAGGTGCCGGGAACCTACTGCCTGCTCGTGCGCTCGGTCAACGAGCGTGGCGGGGTGAGCCCGGAGCCGGATACCGCTACCTTTATCGCCTTCGCGCCGGAAGGCTAGGGGCGGCTGTTTGAAGCTGCACGATTGGCTACAAGGGAGGGCATCCGAGCAGGTGTTCTCCCTCGAGGGGCCCGGTTCGTCCGGGCCCCTTTCAATGACGACCCATGAAGTCATTGTTGTTGATTTGTTACAGGCCGCCACCTCTTTGGGCGCGCGCCCTTGCAGAGGGCCCCTTTGCTGGTACACTGTGCGCCGCATTAATGGCTTGTGCGTTTTCCCAGGTAAAAGTTGAGAAATACGCTCATGGTCAGCGGGGTTCGCCCAAAACGGGGCCCCTACTGGCGTGCGAAGATAGGAATGGCGACATGGCGCATTCTGCCCGTGATCTGCGGCGCGACTGCTATGCGGCGGTGGACATCGGAGCCTCCTCGGGCCGCGTGGTGGTGGGCTTTGTGGAAGACGGCCGCATCCATTTGGAAGAGGTGCACCGATTCGACAACCGCCAGGTGCGCCGGGGCGGCCACGATTGCTGGGACATCGACCTGCTCTACGGCGAGCTCGTGCGCGGGCTTGCCCTGTGCAAGGAGGCGGGGTTCGCGCCGAAATCCGTCGGCATCGACACCTGGGGCGTCGATTTCGTCCTGCTGGATGCTGACGACAACCTGGTGGGCGACGCCGTGGCCTATCGCGACGAGCGCACTCAGGGCATGTTCGAGGTGGCCGACGCCATCATGAGCCCCGAAGAGCTCTACCGCCGCACGGGCATCCAGCGCCAGCCCTTCAACACCATCTATCAGTTCCTGGCCCTGCAGCGCGAGAACCCCGAACAGCTGGAAGCGGCTGAGACCTTCCTTATGATCCCCGATTACCTGGGCTTTCTGCTGACCGGCGAGAAGGCCCTCGAGTACACCAACGCCTCTACGACCGGCCTTCTGAACGCCGAGACCGGCGCTTGGGACGAAACGGTGCTGGCCCGCTTCAACATCCCGCGGCGCCTCTTCCGCAACGTCACCATGGCCGGGGCGTGCCTGGGGCCGGTGAAGCCCTCTATCGCCGAGAAGATCGGCTACGACACGTGCGTGGTGCTGCCCGCCACCCACGACACCGGCAGCGCGTTTCTGGCGGTTCCCGCGTGCGATTTGCCCGCGGTGTTCCTCTCCTCGGGCACGTGGAGCCTGCTCGGCGTGGAGAACCGCAGCCCGCTCACCACGGCGGCGGCCTACGGCGAAAACTTCACCAACGAGGGCGGCTACCACTTCCGGTACCGCTTCCTGAAGAACATCATGGGGCTGTGGATGATCCAATCCATTCGCCGCGAACTGAACGGCATCACCTACGTTGTGGACGAGAAGGCCATCCGCAAGGGCCGCCTGCACCAGTACATGCGTGTGGAGGGCCTCGGTCAGGAAGTGGGCTTCGAGGATCTTATCCGCGCCGCTGACGAGGCGGAATGCGCGGGCGTTCAGGCTTCTATTGTGAACGTGAACGACGATCGGTTCCTCTCGCCTGATTCCATGATCGAGGAGATTTTGGAAGCCTGCGAGGAGACGGGCCAGGCGGTGCCGCAGACTTTGGGAGAGCTGATGCTCTGCGTCTACGAGAGCCTGGCGCGCTGCTACCGCGACGCCGTGGAAGGCTTGAGCTCGCTGGCGGGACACGGCTACAAATCCATCAACATCGTCGGCGGCGGCTGCCGGGACGGCCACTTGAACCGCCGCACCGCCGAAGTATGCGGCCTTCCCGTGTACGCCGGCCCCGTGGAAGGCACCGCGCTCGGCAACCTGGCCGTGCAGATGCTCGCCGACGGGGTGTTCCCGCACCTCAAGGCCGTGCGCGCCGCCATCGCGGAGTCCTTCGACGTGCAGAAGGTGGAGCCGTGATGGGCGATTCCGACCCCGACGATTTACAGCAAGAGCTTCTAGATACTGGTGAACAGAAAGGAAACCCGATGACTACCATGTACGATTTGGCCCGCGAGGAGTACGCCGCCCTCGGCATCGACACCGAGGCGGTGATGGAGAAGCTGGCCGCCAAGCCCATCTCGGTGCACTGCTGGCAGGGCGACGACGTGCTCGGCTTCGACCAGGAAGGGGGCCTCTCCGGCGGCATCCAGACCACGGGCAACTACCCCGGCCGCGCCCGCACCTTCGAGGAGCTGACCGCCGATTTCGAGGCCGCCATGGCCCTCGTGCCCGGTGCCAAGCGCATCAACCTGCACGCCTCCTACGCCGTCTTCACCGACGAGAACCCCTGGGTCGACCGCGATGCCATCGAGTACAAGCACTTCGAGCCCTGGGTCGCGTGGGCGAAGGCGCACGGCTACGGCATCGATTTCAACCCCACCATCTTCGGCCACCCCATGATGAACAACGAGCTGTCGCTGTCCTCGCCTGATAAGGCGACGCGCGATTTCTGGATCCGCCACTGCAAGGCCTGCCGCAAAATTTCCCAGCAGATCGGCGAGGCGCTCGATGACCAGACGCTCTGCAACATCTGGATCCCCGACGGCCTGAAGGACGTGCCCGGCGACCGCTATGGCTTGCGCGAGCGCCTGCGCGATTCGCTCGACGAGATTTACGCCGAGAAGTACGACCGCGTCATCGACTCCTGCGAGTCGAAGGTGTTCGGCATCGGTCTGGAGTCGATGACCGTGGGCTCCAACGAGTTCTACCTGGCCTACGCCGCCACGCACCCCGGCGTGTACGATCTGCTGGATCTGGGTCATTTCCATCCCACCGAGAACGTGGCCGACAAGCTCTCGTCGCTGCTGCTGTTCTTCGACAAGGTGCCGCTGCACGTGACGCGCCCGGTGCGCTGGGACTCCGACCACGTGGTGCTCTTCGACGACCCCACCAAGGAAGTGGCCATGGAAATCGCCCACATCCCCGGCGCCTGGGAGAAGGTCATCATCGGTCTCGACTTCTTCGACGCCTCCATCAATCGCGTGGGCGCCTGGGCCACGGGCACGCGCGCCATGGAAAAGTCGCTGCTCTACGCGCTGCTGCAGCCGGGTGAGCGCCTGAAGGAGCTGCAGGACACCTACCAGTTCACCGAGAAGATGATGCTGGCCGAGCAGGCGAAGTCGATGCCCTTCGGCGCCGTGTGGGATGAGTACTGCCGCCGCGCCGGCTGCCCGCTCGACGGCGAGCTGTACCCGGCCGTGGCCGCCTACGAGGCCAAAGTCCTGCCCGAGCGCGCGTAAGGAGCAATCATGGCATTTTTCGATCAGGCACAGGAGATGCTCTCCCAAGGCATCGACACGGCGCGCGGGGCGGTGTCCGGCGTGGCCATGGAGCAGCTGGGGTTCGTGCGCGGGTTCGTGCGCCTGTGCAACGACGGCTGGGAGCAGGGCTGGCACGAGCGCAACGGCGGCAACCTCAGCTATCGTCTGCGTCCCGAGGATGTCGACACCGCCCGCAAGTTCTTCGACAAGGAGCCGCGCCCTTGGACGCCCCTCGGCGTTGAGGCGCCGACTATGGGCGGTCAGTACTTCCTCGTCACCGGCACCGGCAACTACATGCGCAATGTGACGTCCGATCCCTCTCGCAACATCGGCATTGTGGAGCTGTCCGCGACTGGCGATGCCTACCGCATCGTGTGGGGTCTCGACGACGGGGGGCGCCCCACGTCCGAGTTCCCGACCCACGTCATGAACCACGCCGTGCGCTCTGCGGCCACCGACGGCGCCTGCCGCGTCATCTACCACGCGCACCCCACCAACATCATCGCGCTTTCCTACCTGCTGCCGCTGGACGCGCGCACCTTCACTCGCGTGCTGTGGAAGGCCATGACCGAGTGCGTCATCGTGTTCCCGGCCGGTGTGGGCGTGGTGCCGTGGATGGTGCCCGGCGGCGCTGATATCGCCCGGGCCACCTCCGAGCAGATGAAGACCTTCGACGCGGTGGTATGGGCGAGCCATGGTCTGTTCGTCTCCGGCACCGATTTTGATTCCACCTTCGGGCTGCTGCACACCATCGAGAAGGCCGCCGACATCTACGGGCGTGCCCGCGCTATGAACGGCGGCTCGGAGGAATTCCTGAACACCATCACCGACGAGGGACTGCGGCAGATCGGCCGCGAGTTCAACGTCAAGATCAACGAGGCCATGCTGGATTTCCCCGCGGCTTCGGCGACCGACAACTAAGCAACTAAGAAAGGGTCTGCAAAACTATGGCTCTGTCCCAAGAGAAAAAAGGCACCATCGCCGTCTCGCTCACCAACTTCCTCGACTCCGGCTGCATCGTGGCCTCGGGCGTGGCGCTGGCGGCCTGGGCGATCGCCTTCAACTTCGACAACGTATGGGTGTCCATCTTGGGCGCCGTGGGCGCGAATGCCTTCGGCGCGGCGGTGGGCGCGCTCATCGGCGGCTTTCTGGCCGACCGCTTCGGGCGCAAGTTCATCTACACCTACAACCTGCTCGTGTACGCCACGGGCGTGTTCCTCATTATGTGCGCGGTGAACCTGCCCATGCTCTGCGCCGGCATCGTCATTTCCGGCCTGTCCGTGGGCGCCGGCGTACCGTCGTCGTGGAGCTACATCTCCGAGATGTCCTCATCCACGAGCCGCGCCGCCAACATCGGCATCAGCCAGTTCGCCTGGTCCTGCGGCCCGGCGGTCATCTTCCTCATCGCGCTTCTGTTCTCGTTCGTCTTCCCGACCTTCGGGCCGGACGGCGCGCTTCTGCCGGCGGGCACCTACGGGCCCTTCGACGGCCTGTTCGCCATGCGTCTTCTGTTCCTCATCCTGTTCGTGGTGGCGCTCATCGCGTGGAATCTGCAGCGCAAGCTGGAGGAGTCGAAGGACTGGACGGAAAAGCAGGACGCGGCCGCCGGCAAGCGCGACACCTTCATCCAGATGATGGGCCGCGCGCTGACCAACTCCGTGAACGTGAAGTCCATCGTGTTCCTCGTTGCGGTGTATCTGACCTGGAACATCGTGGCCGGCACCATGGGCCAGTTCATGCCCTACATGTACGCGGCGGCCGGCAACCTGGACGACACGACCATCTCACTTCTGCAGGCGGTCATGTGGATCCTCACAGCGGTGGGCTCGCTCGCCATCTTCTCGAAGTTCGGCGACAAGATTCCTCACCGCATCCTGTTCGCGGCCACGGCCGTGATGGCGCTGGCAGCTTGGGTGGTCATGGTGTTCTTCGGCATGCAGCTGGAAGCGGGCACGGCCGATAGCTGGGGCTGGCTTCTGTGGGTGTTCGTGGCGCTGTGGGGCATCTCGGCCGGTTTCTCGGCCCAGTGCTTCTACGCCCTGTGGTCCACCGAGCTGTTCCCGACGCTGTACCGCGGCGGCGTGCAGGGCATCATGTTCTTCCTGGTGCGCGGCGTTTTGGGCATCTGGTCGCTCGTGGCCGTGGCGGGCCTCGGCGTGGAAACCCCCTCGGGCTTCGTGACCGCCGGCATCATCATGTGCGGCTTCCTCCTGGTGTCGCTCGTGGTGGGCGTCATCTGGTGCCCCAACACCCAGGGCCGCACCCTGGACGAGATCACCGAGGAGCGCTACGGCAAGCACATCGACTAGCTGCTCGGTGGGCGCGCCCGCTTGTTGAGCGCGTTCTCGATTCCGCAACGTTCCGCAACGGCCCCGCATCGTCGGGGCCGTTTTCGTAACTTCGGTTTCGCTTACCAGAAAACTCCTCGAAACAATGAGCCATTAACTTGGAACGTGCCGGGTGCAGCCGTCGCGGTGGCTCCGACGTGGTATCTTATTCCGATCATCGACCCGAGTGAGGAGCGAACCCGTTATGTCGAAAGTGACCGATCTGTACGGCTCCATGGTGTTCAACGAGCATGTGATGCGCGAGCGTCTGCCGAAGACCACCTACAAGCAGCTGATGAAAACTATCAAGGAAGGCGCGCCTCTGAACGAGGACGTGGCCAACGTCGTCGCCCACGCCATGAAAGAGTGGGCCATCGAGAAGGGCGCCACCCACTACACTCATTGGTTCCAACCGCTGACGGGCATCACTTCCGAGAAGCACGACAGCTTCATCGATCCCACCGATGACGGCTGCGCCATCATGACCTTCTCCGGCAAGGAACTCATCCAGGGCGAGCCCGATGCCTCCAGCTTCCCCTCCGGCGGCCTGCGCGCCACCTTCGAGGCCCGCGGCTACACCGCCTGGGATCCCACCTCCTACGCCTTCATCAAGGACGAGGTGCTCTGCATCCCCACGGCTTTCTGCAGCTACACCGGCGAGGCGCTCGACAAGAAGACGCCGCTTCTGCGCTCCATGAAAGCCATCGAGACCCAGGGCCGCCGCGTGCTCGACCTGTTCGGCGACGATTCGTCCGACCGCGTGACCACGACCCTCGGCGCCGAGCAGGAGTACTTCCTCATCTCCGAGAAGGACTACGAGAAGCGCCTCGACATCATGCTCACGGGCCGCACGCTGTTCGGCTATCCGCCGGTAAAGGGCCAGGAGCTGGAGGAGCATTACTTCGGCGCCATCCGTCCCACAGTGAACGAGTTCATGAAGGAGCTCGACGACGAGCTGTGGGCGCTCGGCATTTCCGCGAAGACCAAGCACAACGAGGTGGCCCCGGCCCAGCACGAGCTGGCGCCCATCTTCGCCGAGACGAACCGCGCGGTGGACGAGAACCTGCTCACCATGGAGAAGATGAAGCTACTGGCCAGCCACTACGGCCTGGTGTGCCTGCAGCACGAGAAGCCCTTCGAGTCCATCAACGGGTCGGGCAAGCACAACAATTGGTCCATCTCCGCCGGTGGCCGCAACCTGCTCGATCCGGGCGAGAACCCCATGGAGAACCTGCGCTTCCTCGTATTCCTCACCGGCGTTATTGAGGCGGTCGACGAGTATCAGGAGCTTCTGCGCATGTCGGCGGCGAGCGCCGGCAACGACCACCGTCTCGGCGCCAACGAGGCGCCGCCGGCCATCGTGTCCATGTTCCTCGGCGACGAGCTGGGCGCCATTGTGGAGGCGCTCATCGACGACCACGACTACACCTCGGCCGAGCGCGTCTCCATGGATCTCGGCGTGGACGTGCTGCCGAACTTCATCAAGGACAACACCGACCGCAACCGCACGAGCCCCTTTGCCTTCACGGGCAACAAGT